>ERZ808037.571-NODE-571-length-32341-cov-12.965038_pt1 | contig 32341 bp, 25 predicted proteins | sample MGYA00380190_ERZ808037 | MGnify/ENA primary metagenome ERZ808037 (study PRJEB31490, sample SAMN06133399) | mouse gut metagenome | isolation source: J9 | host: mice | place: China: Chengdu | collected 2015-05 ...
AAGGACGACATGAGCGCCGAGGGCGAGGACGGCCAGCTTGCGGCGGCGGTGCTGGACGAGTACATGAGGGGCTTCCAGGAGCGCAACCCTCAGCTTCGGGTGTTCTCCGCCCACCTCCACATGGACGAGGCCACGCCCCACTTGCACATCGACTTCGTTCCGTTCACCACCGGGAGCAAGCGGGGCCTGGACACAAGGGTATCTCTGAAACAGGCGTTAGCGGCCCAGGGCTTCAAGGGCGGCACCAGGGGCGACACGGAGTGGAACCAGTGGGTGCGCTCTGAAAAGGAACAGCTTGCCGCCGTGATGGAGCGCCACGGGATAGAGTGGGAGGATAAGGGCACCCATGACAAGCACCTGCCTGTGTTGGACTTCAAAAAGGAACAGCGAGTGAAAGAGATCGCCGAGCTGGAGGCGGTTAAGGCCAAAAAGCAGGGGCAAGTGGAACAGCAGGAGCAGCGTCTAAAGGAGCTGGCCCCGGCTGTGAGGAACATGGAGCAGTTGGCGGCGCAGTTCTCCGATGACCCGGAGCGGATATTGCCGGAGCCGGGGCCGCTGGAGAGCGCCAAGTCCTACCGGGAGAAAAAGGCCAAACCCCTACTTGCCAAGATCGTCAAGGTGCTGCGCTCTCTGTACCGGGCCTATGTCGAGCTGAAAGGGAAGTATGAGCGTTTGCAGGGGGACTATGGACGGGCCAGGGAGGGCAACGAGCGGTTGTCTGACCGCTTACAGGAGGCGAAATTGGAGAACAAGGCCCTGCGGGGAACAGTCGCCGACTTTGAGCGGGTAAAGCGGGCTTTCGGCACGGAGGAAGTGGAAAGGGTCGTGGAGGACGCAAAGCGCCGAGAGGCAGCAACAAAAGAACAACAGAGGGCAAAGCGGAAGTTTAGTCGAGGGGCAAGGTAACGAACAACAGGAGGACGTTTCAAGGAGCGCCCTCCTGATTTATACTTGTCAGTAGGTATTTTTGCTGTTATAATAAAAGAAACTTATAGATTTTGTTGGAGGGGAAAATATGACACTTGCTCAAATTTGTGAAAATCTGCATCCGTGGGACGAATGTAGGATAATCAATAAAGAAGCCACCGAGCTTTCTGTCATAGCTCTGACAAGATGCGGAAAAGCAGCGGCGCTTTGGTTGATACAGCATGATCCATCCTATTTAGAACGAGTTGAGGAAGCTGTAGAACGGGGGCCTTATTCCAACCTTGCAACTAATAGGGAGCGCCTGTTGTATCAGCCTGGGGTGAGTCCTCAGTTGCCGGTGGATGGGTTGAGTGCGGTTCAGGTGGGAGAAACGAAATATCACATCACAGGTTCCACTGGAATCCCCATCCGTAGCGAGGACTGGGAAACTGTTTTGCGTCTTTCAGACTTTTTACGGGCGGGATGGATGCCGGGGGCGCTGCTGCACACAAATATGGAAACTCTGTTTTTGTCAAAATATGATTTGCAAGGCGACTTTGTAGCTTTGCCACCTGATGATACAATTATTTTGATGCCACAGGACAAGTTGGACGAAGTAAAGTTTTCTTGTGACTATACATTGTTATTTGATATAGAGAATGAGCCACAACCAATAGCCACTGTGAATGGAAAGACTGCATGGCTTATCCGAGTAGAATGGTTTGACCCCTGGAAGCATTTGGAGGATACTCTTTCTCATCCCAAAATCACCAAACAATTTACGCCAAAAGAACTTGAGCAACATCGTTGCCGTATAGAGGAAGAGTATGCGGACTTTTGTCCTCGTGGAATGGCGCTACCAGTGGTGATTTATGAAGCAGACCAAGATGTGAGTTTGTATTTTTATGAGCGTAGTTGGCTGAATGCCCCACCCAAGTCAAATAGCTCTGCCTTTGCAGTCATGGGGCTGTTCAAAGGTGAAGACCGTGTTGGCCCTCATGGGTTGCCACTTCACGGTGTAACGCTATCTGAGTTGGTACTCAATCCAAGGGAAACTAAGCAACTATCTTTCGGCATGGCTAAATGGATTTGCTGCCGTCCCCAACCAGCATTACAATTACATTGAATAGCCCCGGCCTATTTTTTAGATATGGGGGGAAGAAAACGCATTTCTAAAAGGCAGAACACATAGTTGCATTTCCCCGCCTTTTGTGATATAGTTACAGTCGCAAACCAGCAGAACAAATAGTAAGTCACTCCCCCTGTTATCACCGCTGATAACAATTTGATAACAGCCCATCGTATAGGCTGGATAATATGGATATATCAAATAATCAAAAGAACAGGGTATCCTATTTCTAAAGCAAAATCCGTTAGAATAGGACGCCCAGCAACGAGTGGGAATAAGCGCACGATAATCAAAATAGAGGTAACACGAAGAAACGGCGGAGTGGAGCCCATTCCGCCGTACTCTTCTCTATTAAATCAAAATATTTTGATTTGAACTATTGACAAATGACCGGTAATCGCATATACTAACTTATATCAAATGTTTTTGATGTGAGGCTGACAATGGATCACGAACTGCAAAAAAACGCAAAAGTATTCAAGGCTCTGTGCGATCCCAATCGACTGGCTATCCTGGAATTGCTTCGGAGCGGCGAAAAATGCGCCTGTGTCCTGTTGGAACAGTTGGAGCTAACGCAATCCGGCCTTTCCTACCACATGAAAATACTCTGCGAGTCGGGGATTGTGGCAAGCCGTCAGGAGGGGAAGTGGACGCACTACCGTCTGAGCGGCGAGGGCCGGGATCGAGCCGTGGAATTGCTCAAAGAACTGACTACACCATACGCGGAGCAGCAGGGCGGCAATAGTACCTGCTGAAACGAAAGAATTGCCATCTGCAATGGTGGCATTTCTTTCAGAAGAAACATCAAAATATTTTGATATCATAATTTGCGAGGTGGCGTTATTTTATGTGGGATTTCATTCAAGATCAAGTGCTGGGAATGAAATGGCTAAATGAGGTGATTGGCAAAGGCGTGTCCCTGCTGGGCTTGGATCCCGCTTCCCGCTGGGGTGGGAGCATTCAGTTTTTTCTTTATGATGTGGTAAAGATCACAGTGTTGCTGTGTGTTTTGATTTTTGGGATTTCCTATCTTCAAAGCTATTTTCCCCCGGAACGGAGCAAGCGAATTTTAGGCCGCTTTCATGGCATTTGGGCAAACATCATCGGCGCTCTGCTGGGGACGGTAACACCATTCTGCTCCTGCTCCTCCATACCGCTGTTCATCGGCTTTACCAGCGCGGGCCTGCCGCTGGGCGTGACCTTCTCATTTCTCATTTCTTCCCCTATGGTGGACTTGGGAAGTCTGGTGCTGCTCATAAGCATTTTCGGCACGAAGGTAGCCATCGTGTATGTCATCATGGGCCTTGTCATCGCTGTGGCGGGAGGGACACTGATTGAAAAGCTGCATATGGAGCCATATGTGGAGGAGTTCATTCGCAGCGCCGGCAGTGTGGACATTGATTCACCCGCCCTCACGCAAAAGGAACGGTTACTCTATGCAAACGATCAGGTTGCCTCCACATTCAAAAAGGTGTTTCCCTATATCCTCCTTGGCGTAGGGATTGGAGCGCTTATCCACAACTGGATTCCCGGGAGCTGGGTTACAGCTGTGCTTGGGAGCCGCAACCCCCTGGGTGTGGTGCTGGCTACAGTGATCGGGGTGCCAATGTATGCTGATATTTTCGGTACGATCCCTGTGGCGGAGGCTTTACTCGGCAAAGGCGCTTTACTCGGAACGGTTCTCGCCTTTATGATGGCAGTCACCACGTTGAGTTTGCCGTCGCTTATCATGCTCCGTAAAGCGGTCAAGCCAAAGCTGTTGGGCCTGTTTATCGGGATATGTATCATCGGCATTATTTTGGTCGGTTACTTGTTCAACGCAATTCAGCCTATACTAATCTAATTTCAGGAGGTAATCATCATGGGACTGTTCAAGAAGAAAAAGGGAGAACCCAAATCCTGCTGTTGTAGCGGAACCTGCACCCCGGAGCGCGTGGCTGAAGCTGAAACATCAAAAGCCGCCGCCGGTGTCAAAGTTCTGGGAACCGGCTGTGCAAAGTGCAACGCTTTGGAGACGGCCGCCCGTGAGGCGCTGGTAGAACTGGGGATGGACGCCACGATCGACCATGTAACGGAGTTCTCACAAATTGCCGCCTACGGGGTAATGACTACCCCGGCCCTGGTCGTGGATGGGAAAGTGGTGTCTTATGGAAAGGTACTGAAAAAGGACGAGGCCAAAGCCTTAATTCAAAAGGTGCGGGGATAAAGCTATCGGGACGCAAAACAGTTGACTTTTCTTCCGCCTGGTGGTAAGATATATAAAAATGAATGGGGAACTCTTTGCCGCCGGGTAAAGGGGGAGACGCCAGACCTTCTATCGTTAGGCCGCAGAAGATAGAGGGGCTGGCGTTCTGTTTTGGAAGAGAGGAGGGCGGGGGCGATTGAGATAGGGTGGACATAAGGATACAGGTGTGCACAGTCGGAACCGGCCTGTTCGGGAACCGATGCAGAATATGTTAGGAGGATTTGATCATGAAAAAATTTGTTGCAGACCCCTCATTCTGGGAATTGTTTCCCAGCGCCGCCATCGGCGTGCTGGCGGTGAAGGACATTGACGAGGCCGCCCAGCTCGGGCCGGAGCAGGCCGCGGAAGTGGCAGCCCTGCTCAAAAATGCCAACGCCGCCGCGCTGGGCCATCTGGAGGAGGGCGCGGCCCTGTCCCAGAACCGGCCGGTGGCGGTATGGCGGGAGGCATATCAGAAGTTCCCCACCAAAAAAGGGGCCCGCTGCTCCATCGAGGCGCTGCTGAAGCGGGTGTCCAAGGGGGAGCCGGTGGGAACCATCGCCCCCACGGTGGATATCACCAACGCCATCTCCCTGAAGTATGCCCTGCCCATCGGCGCGGAGGATGTGGACGCCTTTGAAGGCGACCTCCATTTGGGCGTGATGGCGGGCGGCGAGGACTTTGTGCCCATCGGGGCGGAGGAGCCCGATCCCCCCAGACCAGGCGAGCTGGCCTACTATGACGCCGCCGGCGTGGTGTGCCGCTGCTGGAACTGGCGGGATGGCAAGCGCACCGCAGTGAAGGATACCACAACCGCTGAATTCATCGCCATGGAGTGCGTCGATCCGGAGCGGATGGAGGCCCTGAAGACCGCGCTGGACGAGCTGGCCGGACTGCTGGAGCGCTATACGGGGGCCAAGGTGGTGGCCAAAGGCGTGGTGGACAACGCCAACCGGGAAATGATGATCCAGGAGTGAGCCGCGGCAAGATGCCCGTTCAGCACGTTAATCCGCCCAAGGCAAAACCCTGTTGTGCTTTTTTCCCTCCTGTGGTACAATATACCAAGCAAACAGCAAATCACAGGAGGCCGGACTATGGATCACCTTCACGAGATCGACCTGGCGGACTGCCCCTGCTGCGGCGGCGTGGGGAGCATCCTGGAGGAGGGCGGCTGGTGTTTGTATGTCCAGTGCATGGACTGCGGCGCCTACACGGCGGAGCTGGCCTATGGAAACGAGGCCGAGCGCCAGGACGCCGCCCGGAAGGCGGCGCTCAACTGGAACCTCAGAAAGGTCATACGCCCCGGCCCCGGGGAATGACCCAGGAGACGAGCGGGAGGGCCGGAGCAAAAGCTCCGGCCCTCCCGCTTTGCCGACCCGTCCGTCACAGCACTTTTTCCACCTGAAACATGGACTCCAACACCAGAAAATTGGTGCGGAACAGCTGGTTCAGATTCCAGAAGCTGACGCCGGCCAAGCTGTACTCGTCCACCAGGGCGTATTTGGCCCGGAGGCTGCGGGCGTCCTCAAACCACACCTCGTGCTGCCTGCCGTCCCCGTCGTAGTAGCGGAAGAAGGGGGACTGGGCGGCCTGATCGTACTGGATCGCCGCCCCCATCCGTCCGGCCAGCGCGGCGGCCTCCAGGTTGGTGAGGGATCGCGCCGCTGAACCCTGCACAAAGGGCAGCGTCCAGTCGTAGCCATAGTTGGGGATACCCATGAGGATCTTTTCCGCCGGAATGGCCTGGACGGCGTAGTCCAGCACCCGGCGCACCATGTTGAGGGGGGCCACCGCCATGGCCGGCCCGTAAGTATAGCCCCACTCATAGGTCATGAGCACCACGTAGTCCACCGTCCGGCCGTGGGCGGCATAGTCGTGGGCTGAGTACAGCAGCCCCTGCTGGCCCTCGGACAGCTTGGGGGCCAGCGCGGTCACTACAATGTAACCCAGATGGTGCATCCGCTCCGTCAGGCGACGGAGGAATTGGTTGTAGCTCTCCCGGTCGAACTGGTAGATGTACTCAAAGTCCACATTTACGCCGTACCAGCCGCCCTGTTCCAGCAGTGCCTCCACGTTGTTCAAAAAGTTGTCCTGCACCATCTGATCGGTGAGGATGGCGTGGGCGATCTGGCTGGAGAATCCCCCCGCCTCCTTCAGGTTTGTGAGGGTCAGGAGGTTTGCCGCGCGGTGCCCGCCGGACAGCGCCAGATTCAGGTGAAAGGTGGGCGTCAGGTTCCCCGCCAAATCGGAGCGGTAGGAAAAGGGGGACAGAAAGGTCAGATAGGGCAGTGTGGCGTTCAGCGTGCCGTCCGTGGCGTCGGTGACGTAGCCGTTGACGATGATCTCCCGCATGGGCTGCCCATCGGCCGGGATGATCACCGTCTGCCCGGGGTAGATGCGGTTGGGATCCGTGATCTGCGGATTGGCCGCCGTGAGGCGGGCAAGGCTGACCCCGTACCGGCGGGCGATGGAGTACAGGGTGTCCCCCCGACTCACCGTCCGGCGGGTCTCCCGGTTCGGGATGATCAGCGCCTGCCCCACCGACAGCACATCGGGGGCTTGCAGCTGATTGGCAGAGATGATGTCGTCCACCGGTACGGAATACCGGCGGGCAATCTGATAGACGGTGTCGCCATTTTTTACAACATATACTTCCACGGAATTTCTCCTCCTGCTGCGCTTGTCTGGATACCCCATTCTATTCCAGACGGCGGCAAAAGGACGTTTGTCCACATGGGCTTTTTGTCCGGTTTCTCTGATATGGATCAGGTTAAGGCCCTTGCCGGTTTGTCTCCCGGCAAGGGCCTTATCTGTGCAGGCTGGGTTTACTCTGTGGTGTAGTTGTCGAAGTACCCCTGGATCAAGACCACCGGGGTGCCCTTGTCGCCGGATCCGGAGGTGAGATCGCACAGGGAGCCGATGAGGTCGGTGAGGCGGCGGGGGGTGGTGCCCTCCGACACCATCTGCCCCACCAGATCTCCGTCCTTCTTGTGGATGCGCTCCTTGATGGCCTCCTTCAGCGCCTCGCCGGACAGGTGGGCGAAGTCGTTGTCGGCCAGGTATTTCAGCTTGAGCTCGTTGGGCGTGCCCTCCAGACCGGCGGTGTAGGCCGGGGAAACCACCGGATCCGCCAGCTCCCAGATCTTGCCCACCGGATCCTTGAAGGCGCCGTCGCCGTAGACCATGACCTCGATGTGCTTGCCGGTTTTCTCCAGCAGCTTCCTCTGGATGGCCTCCACCAGCCCCTGGCAGTGCCGGGGGAACAGCTTCACCTGATCCTCGGTGGACTTGTTGGAGCCCAGCAGGCCGTAGCGCTCGTTGCACCCGCTGCCGCGGACAGGGGCGTTGAGGATCTCGTCCAGGCCCAGCACCTTTTCCGCGCCGGCGGCCTTCAGCAGCCGCTTGGTGCGCTGGCGGGTGTGAATGTCGCAGCACAGCACGTTTCTGGTGTAATGCAGGATATCCCGGCAATCGTTGGCAAAGATGATCTCCACCTCCGCCCCGCAGCCCTCAATGAGCTCCTGGTAGTAGGCCACATAGTCCACTCCGGTGAAGGGGTGCGTCTCATAGCCGAACAGCTCCCGGTATTTCTCCAGGGTGAGCACGTCCTTATAGGGATCGATCCCCTTCTCGTCCATGGCGTCCAGGCTGATGAGGTGGTTGCCCACCTCGTCGGAGGGGTAGCTGAGCATGAGAACGATCTTTTGGGCCCCCTTGGCGATGCCCCGCAGGCAGATGGCAAACCGGTTGCGGCTAAGGATGGGGAAAATCACGCCTACCGTCCCCCCGCCCAGCTTGGCCCGGACGTCGGCGGCAATTTGATCCACAGTGGCGTAGTTGCCCTGGGCCCGGGCCACAATGGCCTCGGTCATGGCCACAATGTCCCGATCGCGGAGGGCAAAGCCATCCTCGGCGGCGGCCTCCAGCAGGGATGCGGTTACGATCTCCACCAGATCGTCCCCACTGCGGATAATGGGGGTGCGGATGCCCCGGGACACGGTACCGACCATACGGCTCATACAGGAACACTCCTCATTTTCATATCGTTGACTAAAAAAACTCCAACAATTTTATATACTACCACGATTTTGGCCGGTTGTAAATATCATTTTTCTGATTCATGCGCTCCTGGGCGGATATCAGAACAGATACTCGATATACGCCTGCTTCAGCGCCGGAAGGTTGGCGCGGGATACCGGCACCCGCTGTCCATTGGACAGCAGCACGTTGTCGGTGCTCAGGGCGGTGATGTGATCCAGATTGATGATATAGGCCCGGTGGGGGGAGAAGAAGCGGGGGTCAACGGAGAGCCGCTCCATCAGGGAGATCAGCGTGTCTGAGGTAACCGCTTTGGAGCCGTCGGCCAGGGTACAGACCCGCTCATGGTTAAAGCTCTCCACCATCACGAGCTCCTGGAAAGGGATCCTCCGCAGGCAGCCCTTGACCTTCAGCAGAAGGGAGCGGTTTTCCGGCCGGGTCAGGCGCTGGGCGGCGGAGAGAAGCGTCCTGTTAAACTTCTCCGGCTCCACCGGCTTCACCAGATATCCACAGGCCTCCACATCGAACGCGTCCAAAGCAAATTCCGGAGAGGCGGTCAAAAAGATGATCTCCGCCGCCCTGTGACGGGTTCGGATGGCCCGGGCCAGTTCCAGTCCCTCCATCTGCGGCATGAGAATGTCCAGCAGACACAGGTCAAAGGCCCCCTTGGTGTCCATCCGATCCAAAAGGTCGCAGGGAGAGGAAAAGGTTTCGATGGACAGGGGAAACTCCGGATGCTTCTGGAGAAAGGCTTCGGCCAGCTCCCGAACCCGAGCGGAATCCTTGGGATCGTCGTCACAGATACATAGGTTCAGCATAAGCCGCCTCCTTCTTACCGCAGAACCGACGGCTGGGCCAGAAGGCTGTTCAGCGCGCGGGTGGGGATGGTAAACTCCGGTGAGCCCATGCTGCCGGGGGCCACCTCGTATTCATCGAAGACGATGACCAGCTGTCCGGTTTCGTCCACGTAGAAATTTTGATCCTCGGCGATGGACTGGAAGCACTCGGACTCCGCCCAGATCCCACCGGGAAGGAAGTAATCTCCGGTTCCGGCATCTATCTGCTCCTGCATCTGGGCCGTGATCTCCTGGTTGATGGGGGAGAGGTAGTCCACGCCGCTCTGGAACAGATCGCCCAGGGACAGCACCCGCGCCGTCTCCTTATCCAGAACGATATAGCGGTGATAGTCCACCGAGCCTCCGGCGTTGAGCGTGGCGTCAAGGCGCAGGATAAACAGCCTGTCGTCATCCAGGATGATCTGATGGGTGATATCCTCCGCCACGTAGCCATGGTACTTTCGGGCGGCATAGTCCAGGAAAAGGTCTTTCATCTGCTGAATCAGGGCCCCCTGCCTTGCCAGGATCGCATTTACGGCCTGCTGCTCGCCGTCCAGCACCGGTTCATCCACCGAGATCCCCGTGGCGCCCCAAAACCAGGAGTAGGAGCGCAGATCCACCACCTGGATGACCGGCCCCAGTATGGGGACGATCTCCAGGGCCCGGGCCAGGGAGGGCATACAGTTGAGGAGAAAGATCCCCAGGAGGATGCCTGCGTACACAGCCGGGATCCGGCGGACGGGGCGGGACTCGGGGGAGGCGTCCAACAGCGCCACGCGGAGGTCGAAAACGCCGTCGGCATAGCCGCAGTGGAATATGCCGTGGTATTTTTCCGCCACCGACGCGATGCTGCGAAGGCCCTGGCCGTGGCCCTCCCGCGGAGGGGTGATGGGGAACCCGTCGCGGTCAAATTCCACCGGGGCGGGGCAGGAGTTCTCCACGTGAAGGGTGAGCCGCCGGCGGTCGGTCAGGATCAGCTCCAGCCTGATCCGGCGGGGCTTCCCTTCGGGCATGGCCTGACAGGCATGCACCGCGTTTTCCAGGGCGTTGGCCAGCGCGACGCACAGATCGGTCTCCTCGAAGGGAAGCTCCTGAGGGAGGGAGACCTCCGCATCCAGAACGCACCCGGCCTCCTGCGCCTGGGCCTGATAGGCGGAGATCACCGCGTTGATCACCGGGCTGCGGCACCAGCTGTGCTGCTCCAGCTGGGTCATCTGCCCCTGCCAGCGGGACACGTAGTCCAGCGCCTCGTCTCCCTTTTCCTGCTGGATCAGGGCGGACAGGGCCAGCATATGGTGGCGGACGTCATGGCGGTAGCGGCGGCCCAGCTCCAGCTTTTTTTGCAGCAGGGCATAGTCCTGCCGAAGGGCCTCTACTTGAAGCTGAGAGTCCCTGGCCTGCCGCTGGGCGTTCAGGGAGGAGATCATCCGCGCCGTGACCAGCACCGCCGCCAGGGCGGTGAGGAAAAGCAGAAACAGCATGACGGCGTTGCCGGGGCTCGACAGAAGATAGGAGTAGAGAGCCAACAGCATGATCGGCAGAAAGGGGAGGGACGCCCAGCCCCCGCTCAGTTCCCCGGCGGCGGCCCGGAAGGGCTTTCGGAACAAGAGAAACAGGGCGGCAATCATACCCACCGCCGAAAGGAGCAGAAGCCCGCCGCGAACCCATGACCACACAAACCCCCGCAGCTGACTTCCCAGCGTGGACAGGAGCTCTCGCTCTGTCAACAGGAGATCCTGACACAGCAGGGCGAAGAGCCAGGCCACGGCGGTGGGGAGAAAGGGATACTTGGAGAGCAGATGGGCGCCAAGGATGGCGGGGAGATAGAAGGTGAGGGGCAGAAGGGTAAGGATCAGATCCGGGCTGAAGCTGAGGTTGTAGATCCCGCCCTGAAGCACCGCCTCCGCCGCCAAAAAGCCGGCCAGCGCCCATCGGGCGGACTGGCGAGAGCCTTTGGCCTCCAGCAGCACCCAAAGGATTGCCAGAAAAGTAACCGGAGGAAGAAATCCCTCCAGCCATTTGAGTATAGACAAGCCGCCCATAGCTATCCCTCCTGCAGATTATCTTGGGGAAACACGATTTTATTAAGACTATCATAGCACACTTTTGGGAAAGAGGGAATACCGTTTCCGCAGAAAATGAACCCGATGGCCGCCCGCCCGCTTGAAACCGGCCGCCGCCTGTGCTATACTTGATAAAAAATGAACCTCCCGTTCCGCGATCCGTCCGGTTGGAATGGGAGAGGGGGGAAATTTGGGTGGTACACGCCCGGCCGGAGACAACAGGTGGGAGGAAGACTGTCATGAAAAGGATATGCGCGTTCCTTGCGGCGCTTGTGGGAATATGGACGCTGTTGACGCCTCTGGCCTATGCGGAGGAGGCGGGCGGAACGCTGGAAGGCGGCCTGACGGATCACCTCGCCTCCCGGGAGGAGGTCAAGTGGTACAGCTTTGAGATGACTGAGCCGGGCGACGCCGTGCTCATGGTCACCGGCCTCCAGGATCATTGGGACGGCTATACCTATCATTGGACGTGCGTATTATATGCGGCCGATCGGGAGTCCGCCATCGCCGGAGAACACGTCCGGGGCTACAGCCAGGCAGACGGCCCCAGCGTGCTGTCCGCGCCTGGGCTTTCCGCCGGAACCTATTATATCCGGATGACAAGCGCCAGCTCCTCAAATCCGCTGATGGCCTCCTTTACAGAGGATCCCTATGAACTGCGGCTGCTCCGGTATTATCCCTCCCAGGCCGCAGTTACCGGCTCCTACCGTGAGATTAAAGTGTTCCGGAACGCGGGGGAGGTGCTGTGGGCCTTCGATGGGACGGCTTTTCTCAAGCTCTACGACGGGGAATGCTATGGGGCGCTGATGGAGAACTCGAAGGGGGCCGTCGTCCCGGTTCTGATTGGATCGGAGAAAACCGCCGTGGAGTACATCGTTTCCAGCACGGGCGAGCGGGTGACGGCCGGGACGGCATGGCACTATGAGCCGCTGGGCGAGGAGGGCTGGTATTATTCCGGGGGCGGATACATTGACCCCTATACCGAAGCGGCGGTGGATGTGCCCTCGCTTCCCATGCTGTACGTGGGGCGTGAAGGCCTGAGATCCACGGCGGAGCTCATTGCCGATGAGATCGTTGAGGCGAAAGCGGAGAACCGGCAGCCGGGGGAGCCGGCGCCCACCGGGCAGCCTCAACAGCCGAAATCTGACAACGCGGACGACTGGGTGATGGGGAAGCTGGACACGGCGGCCTTGCTGTCCGTGGGCATTGTTTCGCTGTTTACCGCGGTGTGCCTGTTTAATGGGCTGCGTAGGCCGGCAAAAGAGAAGACCTCCCGCAGTGCAAAGGATTATAGCAGCTTTGCCCCCAGAAGCCGGGTCGCGTCGTCCTCCGGCAGCAGCTCCGGCTCCTATTCCAGCGGCGGTTCCAGCGCTTATTCCGACAGCAGCTCCAGCTCTTATTCCAGCAGTAGTTCCAGTTCTTATTCCAGCAGCGGCTCCAGCTCCTATTCCAGCGGCGGATACAGCTCCAGCTTTGAGAGCTCCACCTCCGAGCGGAGCTTCACGGAGGGCGGCCCTACCGGGTGCGGGATCGGCGGGTCATTCTGTGGCTGCGGGAGCGGAAGATGATCAAGCTGTCGGAGTCTGTCGTATTCCGGGAATATCAGGATCAAACCTTTCTCCTGGACACCAGGCAGCACGCATCCTTCCGGATTCCGGCGCCGGTGGGCAAGCTGCTGGAGCTGTTCACGGAGGAGACAACCGTGGAGGCCGCCAAGGCGCAGCTTGCCGGGCGGTATCCGGAGGTGGCGTATAGCGTACTGTCGGCGGATGTGGAGGCGTCCGTCAGGTTTTTATCGGACAATGGGCTCCTGGCCGGGGAAGAAAACTCGGGCACGGGTAATCCGCGGAGCCTTCATACGAACACGCGCTATTTTCAGCGGTATACCATCCGGGAGAAGCTGCTGTACTGCGTGCTGTTCGAGGTGACCTACCGCTGCCCCGAGCGGTGCGTCCACTGCTATCTGGAGCCCTCGGCCCTGGCGGAGCAATACGCCGAAGACCGCGCCAGAGAGCTGACCACGGATGAGATCCGCGGCGTCTTGGATCAGCTGGCGGCGCTGAACGTGATGGATGTGACCTTTACCGGCGGGGAGCCCTTTGCGCGGGAGGATATGTTTGAGATTCTGCAGTACGCCCATGACAAGGGGTTTGCGCTTCAGCTCTTTTCGAACGGGATCCTGCTGGAAAAATCCGACGTGGAGCGGCTTTCCAGGCTGAGAATCCATTGTTTTCACTCCAGCATTTACAGCCACATTCCCGAGAAGCATGACCGGATCACGGGGATCAAGGGATCCTTTGAAAAAACCGTCCGAGTGTTACGGGATCTGTCTGAGCGCGGCATCTATGTGAATTTCAAGTTTGTGCTGATGGAGCAGAACAAGGACGATTTCCCAGGCGTGATCGCCCTTTCAAGAAGGATCGGCGCATCTGTGCAGTTGATCTCCTCGGTAAGCCCTTCCGCCAGGGGAAACTGCGCCATGACCGAGCTGAGCGTCAGAAGTGATGAGGATCTTCGCAGGACTATTCGGCTGTGGAATGAGATCTCTGATTTTCAGAGCTATGCCGGCGGGTTTTCCCCGGACGATCCCATCTGTGAGGCGGGGAGGAACAGCGTCAGCATTAACCCATACGGGATCGTTACGCCCTGCAACGCGTTCCACTATGAGCTTGGGAGCGTGCGGAAAAGCACCATCCTTGAACTGTGGAGCGGGAGCGAGAAATTGAAGAAGTGGCAGGCGATGACCAAGGGGGATCTGAGCGGCTGCCGGGACTGTACCTATCGCGCCTGCTGCAGCTTTTGTCCGGGCAATGCGCTGACCCTGTCAGGGAATATGCTGGAGAACTACGGCGAGGCGTGCCGTCAGGCGAGGATCCAATATGAGCTGAACCAGGAGAGAACGTAAGAACGCGGCGCTCACGCAGATGTGTGAGCGCCGCGTTCTTACGTGGTTCCGGCGTCCAAGCGGGCAGGGGCTGTCTGTGGGGCAAATGCTTACTCAAAAGCGCAATTGGAGATGGATCGGGAGAATAATGGCGCCAAGGCTGAAGATACTGGCCACAAGATATAAAATCAAAAGAATGACAAAATAGAGAATCCAGATCAGGGCGATGACCACGGCAAAAATAACCGGCCCCAGGGCGAGCGCCAGGAGGGTCAAATTGTCCACATCACAGTCTGTCCTGGCCCAGATCATTCTGGCGAAGAGGGCTTCAAAAATGCAGGCAATAACCGTGGAGGCCACCATCATGATGGTGATCGTATTTGGGGAAAGACCCTCCAAAAATTCAAAGGCGACCACAAGGCCGAACAGGATATAGGAGCCCGCCGCCGCCCAAAGGACACAGGCCGCATAATAGAGAACGGTTTTGACCGCCGTAAGGAAGGTGGAGCTCAGAGTCTCCATGCCGGACAGCCTGGCCGAGATCTGGCCGGCCGCCTGGTTAATGGAGGAGCCAACGGTTAAGGGAAGCTCCCATTGGGCGTCCCGCCGCTTCAAATAGGTTTCAAAATGAGCGGCCAGGGTCTTTTGCGCCTTGTCCACCCGGCGGTGCATCTGCAAAAGCCGGGTTCGGGCATTGAGGATGGAGCCATAGTAGCTGATCTGGATCAACTCGTCGATGATCAGGGACAGCGCCAGGAGCAGCGAGACGCCCAGCAGCGCCAACCGGAGTGGTTCGGGCAGATGCCCCTTTAAATAGACAAATACCGCCAGGAACACCGCGATCCAGCCCACCGAGAAGAGGACGGCGCCCAGCAAACCGAGGCGGTTCCGCCCATCCAGGCGCTTGGCCAGCGTGGCGTCCAGGGAGCGCAGGCGCTTTTTGGCCGCGGCCATCTGATCCTGGGCGTCCTCCAGCATTTGCTCCAGGCCAAAGCTGTTGTCATAAATCATGGGGCAACCCCTCCCGCGGCCGATTCAATCCACCCGTGTAAGCCAAGCGGAGCGGAGCAGCCAAAAATTTGGAAGGCAAAGCATCCCGCCAGATTGGTGCACAGGACGCCCTTGTTCTCATAGAGCCCGGCGGAAACACAGTAGGGATTATCGATCAGATCGATCTGAAGCTGCTTGACCAGCTCCAGCAAAGGCGCATAGGCCCCGAGCAGCTCGTCTACGGTTTCAGCGGCGGCAGGCCGGAAGCCGGCGATCTGGGCGAGAAGCCGCTTGCCGTCTGCGTTTAAGCCCCGATACACGGGGGAGTCGGTTCGCTCAACCAGCCGCTTTGTGTAAGAGGCGATGCCCAGGGGGCCGTACTGTACAAAAAACCGGCGCAGCGGCTCAGGGTCCTCCCCGGCCTTCACCGCGATGGTATCCAGTATTCCCAACAGGACGCACACCTTGCCAAACTCATCGCAGGACGCCGCTTTTGCCAATCCGGCCTCGATGATCTCCTGACCGCCGAAGCTGTACAGGAAACCGTACAGGGCGGCCCCGTCGGTTCGATCCATCAGCTTGTGATAGACCTCCTCTTGGAAAAAGTTCCGGGGCGTCTGGAACAGCGTTCCCAGCAGCTCGCCGAGGGTGGTTATGGTGCGGCCGCAGATCTGCAGCTCCCGGCGCTGTGCGAAGCTGTTGCCGAACCAGCGGCAGGCCAGCTCCGGCTCCTTAAGAGACGCCTTTTCCATGGCGTTCACCACACCCACCGTCGCTTCATCAACCTGGATGCCCTCCGTGTTGGACAGCCAGTGGGAGATACACTGCTTTTGCAGCAGATCGCCATAGGCGGCGGGGGTTTTGGTGGATGCCATCTTATCCCCCAGCTCCTGGAGGCTGTGGAAGGTATAGCCGCGCCACACGATGGGGCCGGGGGCGAACAGGCTTTTCAGGAATAGGGACAGGCCCTTGTCCCGATCGCGGGTTCGCCAATGCTCGTCCGCCAGCTGGGCGGCCCGGGCCAGATCCGTGCGGAACGAGATAAAGAAATTCTCAAAATATTTGCTGTACAGCAGATCCCGTCCCTCGTTCCAGTGGGCGGCGTCCCGCGTGATCCCCTCGAACAGGCTCTTTTCGTCCCGATATTCCTCGTTCAGCATCCGGAACGCCTTGGGCCACCCGTCCTCCGCGATCCCGCCGGTGTAGTTGCGATCCACCACCCACCGGCGCACATCCTCGTAGCCGAACCGGTGCGTCGAGTCGAACCGGCACAAACCGTTGAGCAGGTTTTCCAGCTGCTCCCGCCACGGCTCCACGCGGGTCAGAGGCAGCCGGCTCTGCCGGACGGCCGCGGTGATCATGGCCGGATCCATTTTCTCATAGACGAAGTGGCCCTCGTAGAGGCAGCCCAGGGTGACGCCCAGGGAATAGTAGTCCACCTTCTCGTCAAAGAAGAAGGCCGCGTCCCCGGAGGTGACCGCCAGCACCGACTCCGGAGCGCGGTAACAATCCGTACCCGCGGTATGGCGGGTGGCCCCGGCCTTGGCCAGCTTGGCCACGCCAAAGTCGCCGATCACGATCCGCCCGTCCAGCCGGTACAGATTCGCGGGCTTGATGTCCCGGTGGAGGATATGCGCGCGGTGCATACTGTGCAGGGCCTCGTTGAGATAGTAGACCAACCGCACCATATCCGGAAAGGAGGGGACGCGGTAATGGGTCAGATCCCCCTCCGGGCAATAGGGCATGATCTCAAAATAGTACTGGCTCCCCCTCAGCGCCACCAGACCCAATTCGCTGACGGCCAGGGTATACTTTTGGCCGTCTTCGGTGCCCATATATTGCAGCACCTCTTTTCTTGCGGCGATGGCGGAGAACAGATCACTGACGGGCTCATAGTATACCTTCGCCGCCACGTCCCGGCCGTCCGGGGCGGTGCAAAGGAGAACCGCCGATTCGCCCCCCGCCTGGGACAGCGTCCCCTTCACCAGATAGACCGCGCCGGAGGAGGCGGTCAGCTGGGGCAGCCGCCCCACCGCTTCCTGAAAGTCCTCGATCCGGGCGTAGGCGTTGGCAATGGGGCCGCTTTCCGCGGCGGGATCCGCCGGGGCCCCCGCGGCCGCCCGCCAGCCCGTATCCATCTGGGTCGCCTGGCGGATGGGGGGAGCCGCCCCCTGTTCCCGGGCGCGCCATCCGGTGTCCACCTGCGTCTCCTTTCGGAAGGGCGCGTCATCCCGATCCGTGTGCTCCATAGTTCTCTCCTCCCTCATCTGCGAAGATCAGTCCAAAACAAAAGGCGCTTCCACGGCCGGACGGGCGCCGCCGGGGCGGGCGCAGAGACAGACGGTGACATTGTCGTCGCTCCCCGCCCGGAGGGCGTATTCCACCAGCTGCTCCACCTGTTGGGCGGGGCTGCCGCTTTGGCCCAGTAACTCCTTAAACTCCCCGTCCGGCATACAGTCCCAGAAGCCGTCGGAGCACAGGAGGAAGGTCTCCCCGGGCAGGATAGGGGAGTGGGAGACATAGATCTCCGGCGGCGGGCAGTCCATACCGATGCACCGGGTAATGACATTCCGCTGCGGGCTCCTTCGGGCATCCTCCGCGGATATCCGGCCAGCATCCACCATGGACTGCACGGCGGAGTGATCCACCGTCATCTGTGCCAGGCTTGTGCCGTCGTAACGGTACACCCGGCTGTCCCCCGCGTGGAAAACCAGGGTGCGATCCTCCAGAAACACACAGCCCGCCACAGTGGTGCACATCTGGGAAAACCGGGGCGTCTCCCGCTTTTTCCCGTCCACAGCCCTCCGGGCCGCGTCCAGGGCTTCCGCCAGTTTGCCGGGCTCCGCCAGCGTCTCCGGCGGCGTCCGGGACAGCACGGACAGCACCGTTTCCGCGGCGATGCCCCCTCCGGCATAGCCGCCGCAGCCATCGCAGACCGCGGCGATCAAGGGCGTATCCCCTTGGCCGGAACAGAATTCCCGATCCAGAATCCGTCCCAGGAGCAGGGCCCGATCATCGCTGCTGGATCGCGGCCCCTGGGCCACCCTGCAGGCAAGCTGAAGTTCCATTCACAGCACCTCAAAAATGAGCGTTTCCCCCGCGTCCGCGCGGCACTTCAGCGCCTTCGGCGTACTGGGCAGCGTGCACAGGAAGCCCGCCAGGGGGTTCAGAAATTCCCGTTCCAGCATATTTCCCACGCCGCGCCCGCCGTTGGCCCGCTCCAGCACCGCTTTGCGGCGCAGCGCGTCCCTGGCGCCGTCGGCATGGATCTCGACGCCCTTCTCCTCCCGGATGGAGCGGCAGATCTGCTCCAGCTTGTAGTCGCAGATGACCTCCGCGTCGCGCTTGCCGATAAACTGAAACACCACGATGTTGTCGTCCCCCAGGCGGTTGAGCAGCTCCGGGCGGCCGATGTCATGAAAATAGGCCTTGACCCCGTCGGTCAACAGCTCCACCACCTGATGGCGGAAGTCGGGGGGGTCCTCCTCCTCCGGGTTAGAGATGGTGATGGTGGGCACCCTCCGGCGGGGGCCGAAGGGGTCGTCGGGATCCGCCACCTCCTTCGTCAGGCCGATGTTGCTGGTGAAGATGATCACGCTTTCCCCGAAGTACACCGTATTGCCCTGGTTGTCAGTCATCCGCCCGTCCTCCAGGATCTGGAGGAACTTGTCCAGGATGGTGGGGGAAGCCTTCTCAATTTCGTCAAAGAGGATCACACTGAAGGGTCGGGTTTTCACCGCGTTGGTCAGCTGACCGCCGCCCTCATAGCCCACATAGCCGGGAGGGGCGCCGAACAGCTTCTGGTCGCTCTGCTCCAGGCGGTACTCGCTCATGTCAAAGCGGATGCAGGCGTTCTCGTCGCCAAAAATGGATTCGGCCAGCGCCTTCGCGGCCTCCGTTTTGCCCACGCCGGTGGGGCCGGCAAAGAACAGGATGCCCTTTGGCTTGTGGGACGCGCCGGAATGCTGCAGGCCGGACAGGCCCTTCACCGCCCGGGTGATCACCGCCTTGACCTTTTGCAGGGCCTCATCCTGGCCCTTTACCCGCTCCTCCAGCTTTGCCTCAATATGTACCAGGATATCGTTCTCCAGATTCTCCCAGGGGTTGTCCAGCACGCCGTATTTATACAGCCGGAAGGCCAGGCTGATGTCGTCGGGCTGAATGCCCTTCCGGTGGGCCAGACGCAGGATCTGCCGCAGCTCCTGGAGCTGGAGCCCCTCGGTTTCGGCCACAAACTCCTTGCCGGCGTCGTCATCTTCCCGGCTGAGCCGTTGATAGGGGGCCAGATCGTCATAGAGATTTTCCAGATACAGCCGCCGGATATGCCGATCCGGCGTGCTGATGGATATGGTTCGAATGTTGGGATTGTTCAGATAGACCCAGGCCGGGATATCGTTATACTTATCCACCACCAGAACCAGGGAGCTGCACGTGAGCTGGGCGTTCTGACCGGAGGTGGTGGCCGCCATCAGGTTGAGGAACATGGCGTTGGCCTCGGCCTGCCGCAGATTGCAGGCGTCCAGCCGGGAGGCGAAGTTGAGCACCAGCACCGACTCCCGGGCCCCCTCCGGCGGCCTGCCCGCCACAGCCCTGCGGGCGATCTCACTGACCCAGACATACTGCTCGGTGTCGGCCTGCCCCCGGGCGGAGTCCTTCTTCCCGGAGGGCATCAGGCAGAGTGTGCAGCCGTGGTTCTTTGTGGTCTCCCGGGTGGAATACCCGTCAAAGAGGGGGGCCAGCGCCTTGCGCTGCGTCTCCGGAGCGTCCTCATAGCAGTAAAAGCCGTCCACCGGGTCAAAGAAGTACAGCGCGGTGGACGACGGATCCACCAAGCTGAGGATCGTCTGATCCAGGTTGTCGATATCCAGGAATTCTTCCCCTTCCGGGCCATGGAGAAAGCGGGGATATTCGTCATAGACGTTTCCCTCCAGAATGATGCCGCTTTTGATGCCCAGAAAGGCCCGCAGCTCCTGCTGCCATTTTGGAATCCTGTTTTTACTCAATCCTTGTCCCCCCGATCCATGATACCTGTGAGAACCACATCGCCGCCGTGGGAAAAGCTCTCTATCATCCGGCCCTGGGCCAGATATGTTCTATAACACCCAGCCAGCGCCGGGTTCAGATAATGGATGATCTGATTGTCGGAGCCCCGCAGGACGCAGTCCGGCCGGTTGCGCTCCTGCAGGTAGGGGCCGTCTATGAGCACATCAATATAGGTAAGACAGTCCCGACCCTCGGGGCCGCGGGCCCCGCCCCACAGCTCTTTTAAGGTATAGCCCGTGTAGACCAGAATATCCTGGAAGCCGTCTCGCACCAGCGCCAGCAGCCGCAGCAGCTCGGCGGCCTGGAGGAAGGGCTCGCCTCCTGAGATGGTAAGACCGCCGCAGCCGCCCCGGCGGGCCGTGCGGGTCAGGATATCCGCCAGCAGCTCCACCGGGGTTTCCGGGCCGGCGGCGGGCTGCAGCTCCGGGGAGATACAGCCCGGGCAGTCCCGCAGGCACCCCTGGAGCCACAGGCAGACCCTCTTCCCCGGCCCCAGGGAGTGCACCGGGGCGATCATCCGCGCGATACGCATCGGCGGTTACCGGATGCTGACCCGGAAGGCCATGGAGTCCGGGTGGTGTCCCAGTGTCAGCTCGTCGCCGTCCTGAAGGATCCGCTGTCCGTTGAAGTCCAGAAACTGCCGGTTTACCGCGGTGCCGTTGGCAGAGTGGTTGTCTATGACCACCCAGCTGCCGTCTTGGACGGTCAGATAGCAGTGCTCATTGCTCACCCGGAGATCCTGGGAGAGAAATTCTCCGCATCCCGCCGAGCGGCCCAGCAGGAACGGCAGGCCCTCCTGCCCCGCCTGAAGGGTGAGGGACAGTGTCCCATACCGGATGGCCGTCAAGGTCAGACGGCTTCCGGCAGGGGACTGCGCCGGGCAGACGCCGCCGCCCAGCAGACTGTCCCAGGAGACGGCGTCCTCGCCGTCCTCGTCGTCAGACGCGGCGTCCGGCACAGGCGGGGCGGAATCGGAAACGCAGGACTGGACACCTTCCAGGATGGAACGCCAGGGGCCTGAGCCGTCGTCCTTCCCGGGATCGGGCGCCGTTTCCGGGGCGGGGGACTGGGGCGCGGCCTCAGGCGGCTGCACCTCCCGGCTGTCCGGCGGCGCCTGCTCCGCCTCATAGGGGATGGGCACGACCAGGGCCACCCGGGCTTTGTGGCAGTTATAGCAGGAGCGTATGGGCCGGGCCGGGTCTGCGGTAAAGTTCTCCGCGCCGCAGGCGGAACATTTCTGAACAAACACCGGGAGGCTCCGGTCAATTTTCCCCCATTGTTCCGGGGGGATGGGCTCATCCACCAGCCGCCCCGGCACGTTGGACAGATCGGCCCCGCATTGGCAGGTTTGCACCGACAGGTCATTGTACCGCCCGCAGCTGCCGCAAAGCCTGCAGGGGAGTTTTCCCATATAAATTCCTCCTCAAAGGGCCTTTGCCGGGCGGGGCTATTCCTTGTGCATGGCCTTCTGCTCCCCGCCGCGGGTATTCTCCCGCACACCGGCGGGCTGGGCCCAGGCGTTGTCCCGGCCGCTGAGCCATTGTTCCGCGCTGAGCAGATGTTCCGCGGGCGCGGTTTCCTGGAAGTCATAGAGAATGAACCAGTTCTCCTTCAGCCGCCGGTGGAGCTCCCGGATCCGGGAGCAGTGGCCCTTCTGCGCCGCTATCACCTGATCGGGCCGCTCTGCGCCCTGGGCGGCAATGGCCTGCATGGTGGTGGAGCCGTCCGGATGGACGATCAGCTGGAGCTCACATTCCGGTGTGATCTGGTACAGCTGGGTCAGGGACTCCTGGTTCCACTGGTAGAACGGCAGCTCCGCCTGCCCCAGCTTGGCCCGCTCCGGACGGAAGCGGATCAGATCCGCGATCTGTTTCCGGGTATGTACCGTGTAACCCATGGCCCGCAGCTCCTCGTCCCAGGCGTAGCACAGATAGGCCGCCGGGCCCAGCTTCTGATAGATCTGCGCGCACTCAGCGGCCCGCCGCGCCCGGATCTTTTGCGCTTGAAGGGCCTTTTCCAGCGCCGCGGCCTCTTTGAACTCTTTGAGGGGCAGCACAACTTCCCCAAGGGCCCGGGCGCCGTCCACGTACACAGGGTACAGCGCGGCCATGTTCTGCTTCTCCCTGACCAGGTTGGGGTAGAGCATATCGTACCGGGCCATGGTTTCTTCCAGGGCTCGAAGGGATTTTTTCAAATCGGCGTTGGATATCGTGGGGGAGCACATGGCCTGGATGCGCTGATCCACACCGTTGAAACAGCTCTGGAACCAGGCGTTGTTTGCCTCGGACATCCCGTAAGTTTCCGCCAGATCCACCACGAATTCCAGGGCCGTCATCACCTGAGCGGACACCTCCGACAGCCGGCGGTTCAGTTCCGCCCGCTCCAGCGCCGTGGGGTCGGCCGCCTTCACGTCCCCAGCGCGGGTGTCGCAGAGCTCCGCCGCCGCTGCCGCCAGCCGGAGATCCTGCATCAGGCTGGCCACCGTCCGGCCGTCGGCGGCGAGAACCTTCAGCCCCCGCAGGCGATCCTGGCGGCTCACGATCCAATCCAGGCGGGCAAGATCCGCCGCGTTCTGGAGCTCCAGGCCGGCCGTGTCCTCCGGCAGGGCTCTGCTCTGCATCTGCCGTAGCTCCTGCCGCAGCGGTTCAACCGCCGCGGGATCCCCCTTGCCGGCCTCCAGCTCTGCCAAAACACGGGAGCACGCCGCGGCCAGATGGCGGCGGCTGGCCTGGGCGGTGAGCCTCCGCTGGCGCTCCATCTCCTGACGCCGGCGCTGCTTTGCCTGGATCTCCCGATCCACGGCGTCATTGGCATCCGCCAGAAGGTTTCCCGCCTGACGGGTCAGGTTCACCGTCTGCTTCCCGGCCTGCCACGTCAGCCATCCCGCACCAAAAGCCACCGCCACGGGCAGCAGTACCGCCGCGGCAATGAGACCGGAGCCCTCCGTTTGGCTGCTCATGCGGTTTTCCCCCTTGTCAATCAAAATTGATTCAATTTTATCACAAAAAACCGGAGATTTCCACACTGAATTTTCAATTGGGGGAGAGCGTTGGGGGAGAGTGCCGCTGGTAGTGACGAGCGAGCTTGTATATTGCTTGCTGTCAGACGAAACTTGTGCTAAAATTAAGCTGAGTTCAGGCTAAGGGGGGACACAAAACAATGGAACGGTATCAGGTGCTTGATTTGTTTTGTGGTTGCGGCGGGATGTCCTGGGGACTATCCAAAAAAGGGTTCCATATCGCTGCCGGGATTGACAATTGGGATGTGGCGTTGGCAACATATCAGCACAATCTCAAATCAGCGAAGGCGATAAACCTGGATATAACAGACGCCGATCCGTTGGCTGTGCTGCGGGATATTGATCTTGCGCCCGAAGAAATTGACGTCATCATCGGTGGACCGCCGTGTCAGGGCTTTTCCAAAAATACGCCGGCGTCCTGGCATTTTTTAGCGGATCCAAGAAATCAGCTCTATAAATCGTATTTGCGTTTTGTACGGGAGATCAATCCCAAGGTAGTGATCATTGAGAACGTGGCGGAACTGTATAACGCCTTTGGCGGCGTTGTCAGAAAGGAAATCATCGACGCATTACGGGACTTTGGATATCGGGTCTCCGTCAAGATTGTAAATATGTCTAAATACGGGATCCCACAAAAACGGAGGAGGTGCTTTTTTTTCGCGTCAAAAGTGGGCACGCCGGTCTTTCCGGAGGAAAAGGAGACGTCCCTGTCCGGTTGGGACGCCATCTCCGACCTTCCGGTGGTAAACCAGGGGGAGGGCTATGACGGGATGGCCTATGACCGGGAGCCCTTCAACAGCTATCAGGCGCACCTGAGAGAGGGATCGGATTGCCTGTATAACCATATCGCAAATACAATGAGGCCGAAGCAGACAGCCCGTATCGCCTCCATTGGCCCCGGCCAGGGGCTTAGGGATCTGCCTGCGGAATTGCAGGTGAAAAGCGGTTACTCCGGCGCCTATGGAAGGTTGGACTATAGATCCGTTGCGCCGACAATCACCCGATGGGTGTTCCACGTCGGCTCCGGAAGATTTGCACATCCAAGAGAGGTGCGGGGATTGACGATGAGAGAGGCCGCAAGAATCCAGTCGTTTTCGGATGACTTTCACTTTCTTGGAAGCCGGAATGATCAGGCAGGACAGATCGGGAATGCGGTTCCCCCATATTTTATGGAACAGTTGGCGGATAAAATTATGGATGCGCTTCAAGGTAGGGAAGAAGAATATCAACAACTTGCCCTTTTCCAAGCCTTTTGGGGATGATGTCAAGCTTTTGAATGTTCGCAGGCAGTTTGAAGCGCTCAAAAAACTGCTTCTGATTTGGATACCAACGATAAACACACATCTGATCTTCCTTGCGTATGCCTTGGAGACCAGTTTTTGTATCGTCTGTCCATCGCCAGGTCAACTCATCCGCAGTATAAAGTCGGATATCTTCCTCAAAAAAGGCGAATTTCCGGTTATTTTTTGACTTCAGAAGGACAAAAATGCGTTTCGATGTTACGCCTTGAAACTCCGCGTCATCTTCAACCTTCCGCCTCCAATGCTCCAATAAGGCCGCGCCCAGGATCTGCGGATCTGAGTTTACATCCAAGTGGTGAAATCCCAACGCCTGTGCTTTCTTGAAAATATCCGCTCGTTGTATGACAAGTTCAAATTCCGTTTCCGCGTGATCACGGAATGCCCATTTTAAACTTTTGACGGAATAACCTATGGATGCCGGCACATCGACGACATCATAAAGCCGCTTGGAACGGATATTGGTAAAGGGATCGATCCCTTCGATTTCCTTTGTGTATTCCAAGATAGCTTCCACAATATAGTCCTCGATATCATCAATAAAAGGGACGGCAATTGCCGCTTTCAGGCCGTTTTCGATTCTGCTCAGCTGGTCGTCTGTTAGAAAATATTGCATCATAGTCCTCCTGATTCGCTCAATGTCAAATTTTCTTATGTAGGGTGACTCAAAGTGGCTTGGAACGATATTAGATGTAGCTGCGGTCAATACGGCGCCCGCAAAAGCATGATATCACACTCAAAATGCGATTGCTACAGGATCTGCAAATTTTCATCTCACCAGCCCATAGAGAGCCGGAGGGCTTTGGAGGAATCCCAGGGAGGCGTAACTGCGGCAGCCGGCATTGCTGACGCAAATCCGCGCAGGTTGATTGAAGCAGCGCTTCCTTAATTTTCCCGGCGGCAGGACGATAATATAGAGTAGAGAAAAACGGCTCTGCCGCCAAAGGAAGGAGGCCCGGGAGATGGGAGAGCTGAGCATTCGCAGAAACAGGGAGCTGGCCGCGCCCCGTTACCAGAAGATGGCCAAGACAGAGAAGCAGGCCGGCCCGGATCAGCTCCGGGAGACCTCCGGCCAGGACAAAGCGGCGGCGACGGTGTCCGAGACGCTGCGGCAGCTGATGGGCCGGGTTACCCAGGTGGGACGTCAGGCCCGGGAGGGCCGGCGGATGCTCCAGTCGGGGGAGGCGGCCCTGGCGGAGGTGGAGGACAATCTGGGCCGCATGGAGGAGTTGGCCCGTCAAGCCGCGGGGGAGGACACGGTGGATCGGGCCGCCCTCCAGGCGGAGCTGGAAAAGCTGCGGGGGGAGATCGACCGGATCGCCCAGAACGGCGTGCGGGCGGGGCTGTTCCAGGACGGGGACGGCCTGGACGCCCTGGTGGACGCGGCGCTGGACAGCCTGTCCGCCCAGCAGGGGGCGGAGCGCCTCCCGGGCTGGCTGCTGAACGCCATGACGGGCGCGGCGCCCGACCGAGCCGCGCTGCTGGCGGCGCTGGGGGTGGATCACACCGCCAGCGGGGCGCAGCTGCTGGCCGCCCTGGGCAGGCTCCCGCTGGAGGACAGCTCCGCCGCGGGCTATCTGGCCGCGCTCTACCTGGGAGCGGTCATCTCCGGGGGTGCGCCCGCGGGGGCGGCGGACGCGGAGCAGGCGGCGGAGGGGCTGCGGCAGCTGTTTGAGCTGGTGGCCGGGGGCGTCTCCCCGGATCAGGCGCTGGAGCAGCTGACGGGCGGCGCCTTTACCAGCCTGGAGCAGTTTCAGGCCCAGTTTGCCGACGGCACCGCCCCGGGGCTGGAGACTTTCTTGATGGATCTGCTGCTGGCGGGGGAGGCCGCCCCGCCCATGCAGGGGCTGCTGGAGCTGCTGGCCGGGGGCGGAGATCTGGAGGCGCTGATGGATCTGCTGGCGGGCTCCGGGGACGGGCTGATGGCGCTGCTGGACGGATTGGGCGCATCGGAGGGTGGGGCCCCGCAGCAGGCGTCGGCGGAGGCAGAAGCCGTCCTCCCCCTGGAGACGCGGCTTCTTGGAACGGTACAGGGAGCGGGCCGGAATCTGTCCGCCGCGGCCTTTGACCCGCAGAGCGGCACGCTGGTGGTGGACGGAGCCCAGGAGGTGATCCTCCGGGGGGTGGGGCAGGAGGCCCCGGCACTCCAACTCTCCGGCACGGGACGGGTGGTGCTCCAGCAGGTGGACACCCCTCTGCTCAGCGTCCAATCCGCCCAGGCCCAGGTGGCGGCCGCGGGGGAGAACACGCTGGCCCAGGTGCGGCTGGGGGAGGGAGCCACCCTCACCATTGACGGCAGCGGGCTGCTGCGTATCGGCCGGATCCGGGCCGAGGCGGGCGGCGTTTTACGGCTCACCGGAGGCGCGGTGGTGCTGGACGGGGAGGACGCGGGAACCCTGGCCGCCCAGGTGGTGGTGGATGGGCCCGTCTCCCTGCTGGCGGCGGAGGGCGTCGCCGTGCACAGCGCCCGGGGCGAACCGCTGACGCCCTTCGATCTGGTGTGGAAAACGCTGATCCCGGAGTGGCGCTCCATCACCGCCCTGGCGGTGGACGGCAGGCAGGGTCAGCTCACCCTGCGGACGGACAGCCAGCCCGACCTGACCCGGCTGTGGCTGCTGAAGGGGGATGAGTCCAAGGGCTATCCCGCCCACACCATTGCCCTGCGGGGGCGGGACAAGGCGGGCCGTGCCCAGACCCGGTACATCTATGTGCGCTGGGACGAGAAGGCGGGGGCGTTTCAAGAGATCTCCCGGTATCCCAACCCCTTTACCGTCACCGGGGGGGAGCCGGAGACGGACTGGCGCTACGAGGAGGAGAGCCACACCCTCATCATCCTGACCGCCCAGGTCACCGCCGTGTCGGGCGGGGAGGGGACAGACGCGGATCAGCTGCCCTTCAGCGGCAGGCTGGCCCTGGCCGACGGCATCGGCGCGGTGAAGCTGACCCTGGACGGGGTGGAGTGCCGGGTGGACTCCGGCTGTGCCTTCCGCCTGGGCCGGGGGAATCAGGTGACCCTGCTGCTGGCGCGGGGGACGGACAATGTGTTCGAGAGCGGCCCGGGCTTTGCGGGCATCTCTCTGGGGGACGGCACCTCCCTGCGGATCGACCAGACGAAGGGCGGCAGGGGAGAGCCGGAGGGCGCCCTCACCGCCACCGGCGGAGCCGGCGCGGCCGGCATCGGCCGGGACAGCGCCGCGGGCCGGCAGCCCACCGGCCCCATCCTCATCCGGGGCGGCGTAGTCACCGCCACCGGGACGGGGGGCGGCGCGGGCATCGGCGGGGCCCTGGGCGCCCCGGTGGGGGACATCCGCATCCAGGGCGGCATTGTGACGGCCCAGGCCGCCTGCGGCGCTGCCGCCATCGGCGCGGGAATACAGGGGGCCTGCGGAGACATCGTGATCACCGGATCCGCCCGGGTGGTAAAGGCCCAGGGGGGCGGGCCGGACGGGGACATCGGCGGCTGCCTGTTCGGCAACTGCGGCAAGGTCCAGGTATCCCCCGGCACGGAGCTGGGCGGGGCCAAGCTGTGGACGCGGCAGGGGCTGTCCCTCCAGGTGGGGGAGTCCAGCGTGACCCTGCCCCGGTTCCGGGTGTCCGCCCGGGCCCTGCGGCTGGACGCCTTGAACCTCACCACCCGGGAGGCGGCCCGGGCCGCCATGACGGTGCTGATCTCGGATCATCGCTGGGTCACCCGGCTCCAGGGGGCCTATGGCGCCATGTACGGCCAGCTGGGGCAGAGCATGGGCAGTATGCACAGCGTCCACGAGTACATCCGGGTGGTGCGGGACACCGGGGAGGCCAGCTCCCTGACCTGCGACATCCGGGAGGTGCTGCGCCAGTCCCCCAAGGCCCTGTTCCTGCGCCAGCGGGGGATGGAGGACGTGGGGCCGCTGTTGCGATAGGGAGCCCGGATAGCGGGACAGAATGATGTGGGATGCGGCCTGCGGGCCATACCGGCGATTTGGAGGACAAAGCAAGGGCCCCGGGGATGCTATCCCCGGGGCCCTGCGCTGCTACGGCGCAGCGGGCCCTGCCGCCCGGCTGCGCTTGTAGAGCTGTTTCAGTTCCTTTTCCGTGTACGCCGTCCCATAGTACCGATTGATCAGCCGCTTGGCGATGTTGAAGCTCCATTGGTACTCGTCAATGTACCGGAGAAGGGCGGGAAGAATTTCGGTATCCATGGGCGGCATCTCCTTGCATTTCATACGCTCATCTGGAGGGCTGCGAGGTGGGCTGGTGCTGCGGTTCACTGGAGCCTATTATAGGAGGAGAAGGGGGCTCTGTCAACGGTCAATGGAAAACCTTGCCGCCATTTGACAGAAATATCATTTGCCCCTTGCAATTTCCCGGAGAAAGGAGTACACTATCCCCAACAGGCAGAGTAGGAGCGCGTGTGTACAAGTGCCGGCGGGACGGGGAGTTGTCCGCCGGACGAAAAGCCGCAAGGTTTGCAGTGCGCCCTCCGCATCCCGCTGCCGCATGGTGGAATTGCGCCCGTGAGGCTTCCTTTGTGCGGCATACCCGTTTTGGGTGCTGCCGGACAAAAAAGGAGGTCTTTTTTTATGGAAATTTTCAAAACGCCCTTCTCCCGGGCCTACTGGCGGTGCGCTGTCCGGGACTTCAAAAAACCTCAAACCCTGGCGTTCTCCGCCCTGATGGTGGCCGCCTGCGTGGCGCTGGGCTATCTCCAGTCCATGCCGGTGGTGAACAACATCAAAATTACCTGGGGCTTTCTGGCCAGAGCGCTGTGCGCCCTGGTGGGGGGGCCGGTGAACGCCCTGGTGTTCGGCGCGGTGGAGGATACGGTGGGCTATATCATGCACCCCACGGGGGGCTACAACCCTTTCTATATGTTCACCACCATGCTGGGCGTGTTCACCTACGCCCTGTTCTTCTACCGAGCGGAGGTGACGGTGCTGCGGGTGTTTCTGGCCAAGCTGGTCACCAACCTGCAAAACGTGTTCCTGGGGGGGCTGGGCACCTACCTGTTTTACTCCAGCAAAGGGTACTGGGCCATCGTGGGGGCCAGCGCCATCAAGAACGCCATTATGCTGCCGATTCAGGCCCTCCTGCTGGTGTGGTTGTTCGGGACGCTGCTGCCCATCCTCCACCGCAAAGGCCTTCTCCCCGGACAGGCGGCGGAGCTGCGGGTGTGGAAGCGCCCCGGCTGGCTGGATCGGCACAAAGGGACGGAGGAACCGGAGAAGGCCATGATCTGGGAGGAATAGGCCGCCCCGCATAACGCAGGCCATGTCCGCATACCTTCTGGTAAATGGGAGGGATGGGGACATGGCTTTTTTTGCGCGGTTGGGTGATTTTCTGTGGAGCGGGCCGCTGCTTGCGGCCTTTCTGCTGGTGGGGCTGTGGTATTCCTTCGCCACCGGTTTTTTTCCCCTGTTCGGCCTGCCCGTCTGGTGGAAGACCACCGTGGGCTCTCTGTTCCATCGGAAGAAAGAAAAAGAGGAGGGGAGAGGGGTCACCCAGTTTCAGGCCCTGTCCACGGCCCTGGCCGCCACCATCGGCACCGGCTCCATCGCTGGGGTGTCCGCCGCCATCGTGTACGGCGGGCCGGGCTCGGTGTTCTGGATGTGGATCTCCGCCCTGCTGGGCATGGCGGTGAGCTGCGGGGAAAAGACACTGGCGGTGCGTCACCGGGAAAAGGGCCCCGATGGCCGCTGGCGGGGCGGGCCCATGGAGTACATGAAAAACGGCCTGCGCCTGCCGGGGCTGGGAAAGCTCTTTGCGGTGCTCTGCGTGGCGGAGACGCTGGCGGGGGGCAACCTGGCCCAGGCCAACTCCATCGCCACGTCGCTGTCCGCCGCCGGGGGGCTGGATCGCCGGGCGGTGGGGGTGGTGCTGGCGGCGGTGACCGCCCTGGTGCTGGCGGGGGGCATCAAGCGGATCGGGGCGCTGTGTGAGCTGCTGGTGCCCGCCATGGCCCTGCTGTTCGTGGGAGGCGGGCTGGCGGTGATCGCCGTCCACTGGCAGGCGGTGCCGGAGGCCTTCCGGCAGATCTTCACCTACGCTTTCGCCCCCCGGGCGGCGGCGGGGGGATACGCCATGGGCATGGCTTTGCGGTACGGGGCGGCCCGGGGGATCTTCACCAACGAGGCGGGTCTGGGTATGTCCGCCATCGCCCACGCCTGCGCCGACGTGGACGAGCCGGCGGAGCAGGGAATGTGGGGCATTTTCGAGGTGTTCTTTGCCACCATGGTGATCTGCACCGTCACCGCCCTGGTGATCCTCACCTCCGGCGTGTATGACGCGGCGGAGCTGCTTCCCCTGGCAGAGGCGGGGGCGGTGCCCGAGGGGATGCTGGGTGCGCCGCTGACGGCGGCGGGCTTTGCCACCCTGTTCGGGGAGGCGGGGGAATGGATTGTCGCGGTGAGCCTGATCCTGTTCGCCTTCACCTCCCTGGTGGGGTCGGGGTACTACGGACGGCGGGGGTTGGAGACGCTGACCGGCTCCAAATTGGCCCTGGGGCTGTACCGGCTGGCCTTCCCGGCCTGCATCATTTTGGGTGCGGTGGGGGACATCACAGCGGTGTGGCAGTTGGTGGACGTGTTCAACGGCCTGCTGCTGGCGGTGAACCTGCCGGCGCTGCTGCTGCTGTCGCCGGAGGCGGTTTATCTGCTGCGGGTGTGGCTGGAGGGCCGGCGGGCGGCCAAATGGGCGGCGCGGGAAAATTCCGGTTGACATTTTGTCCAACTGCCTGTATGCTGGACATACTGTATTTTACTTTGAAGCGATAAAGAGAGAAACGGGGACAGAGGATATGGAGCGAAAGAGCAAGCGGTTTACCAGCAGCTGGGGCTTTGTACTGGCGGCGGTGGGCTCCGCTGTGGGCATGGCCAACGTGTGGGGCTTCCCGGCCAAGATGGGCAGCTATGGCGGCAGCGCCTTCCTCATTGCCTACCTGGTGTTCATTGTATTGTTCGGGTCGGTGGGGCTGGCGGCGGAGTACGCCGTGGGCCGCCGGGCCCGCACCGGCACGCTGGGGGCCTACCGGATGGCCTGGGCCGCACGGAAGCCCGGCCTGGGAAAGGCGGGGGGCGCGTTGGGCTGGCTGCCCCTGGCGGGCTCCATGTGCATTGCCATCGGCTACGCGGTGATCGTGGCCTATGTGCTGAAGGCGCTGGTGAACTCCCTGGACGGCACGCTGATGACGGCGGACACCGCCGTGTGGTTCGACTCCTTCGCCCTGTCCGGCTACTCCGTGATCCCCCTCCACGTGATCGTGGTGGCGGGGACGCTGCTCACCCTGCTGCTGGGCGCCCACAGCATCGAGCGCACCAACAAGATCATGATGCCCCTGTTTTTCCTGATCTTCGTGGTGCTGGCGGTGCGGGTGGCTTTCCTGCCCGGGGCGGCGGAGGGCTACCGCTATATGTTCTACCCCCGGTGGGAGGAGTTGCTGGATCCCATGGTGTGGGTGTGGGCCATGGGCCAGGCGTTTTTTTCCCTGTCCATCACGGGCAGCGGCATGATCGTCTACGGCGCCTACCTGGACAGCGGGGAGGACGTGGCCGCCCTGGCCCGGCGCACGGCGCTGTTCGACACCGTCGCCGCCCTGGTGGCCGCCCTGGTGATCATTCCCGCCTGCTTTGCCTACGGGCTGGACGTGGGGGCGGGGCCGTCCCTGCTGTTCGTCACCCTGCCCCGGATCTTGCAGGACATCCCCCTGGGCCGGCTGTTCGCGGTGATCCTGTACGCCGCCATGATCTTCGCCGGGGTGAGCTCCCTGCAAAATATGTTCGAGGCGGTGGGCGAGTCCCTCCTCCACCGCTTCCCCAGGCTGGGGCGGAAGGCGGTACTGGCCATCCTGTGCGTGATCTGCCTGGGGGTGGGGCTGAACATGGAGCAGCTCCCCCAGTGGGGGCCGTGGATGGACGTGGTGTCCATCTATATCAT
>ERZ808037.572-NODE-572-length-32325-cov-15.371744_pt1 | contig 32325 bp, 26 predicted proteins | sample MGYA00380190_ERZ808037 | MGnify/ENA primary metagenome ERZ808037 (study PRJEB31490, sample SAMN06133399) | mouse gut metagenome | isolation source: J9 | host: mice | place: China: Chengdu | collected 2015-05 ...
GTTTTCTCTTGGTTCTGGTCGGACGCTTCCCGGACACGCTCTGTAAACTCTTTTTCATTGTGCCGCACATACCAGCTTACCCGCTGGATAACGGCAAGGATAGCGGCTTCAATCTTTGCCGTGGGGATATGGTGCATGGTGCAGTCATGGATTAAGTGGCGGTAGCCGGAGCAGATAAAAGCGTCCTCAATCCATTTCCCTTGTACAAGGGTATAGCGGTGTGTGAGTTTTGAGCCGCAGTCGGCGCAGTATAAAAGCCCGGTCAAGCGGTTTGGGGCGTTCTGCCGCTTTGGTGCGGGGGCAGAGCCACCGTAAAACCTACTGATAGCCGCTGAAGTAGTGCAGACGGTTTTGCCGTTAGAATGAAGCGGACGAAAGCGGAAAATTTTATTGACTTTCAATTCCGTATCGCCTATACTGTTATCCAGGCAGGGGGACTGCAGTGTAGTTGAGAAGGTAAAACCTGACCCTTTGAACCTGTTGGTTAATACCGACGTAGGGAGCTGAACGATACGATACCGTATTTAGATGTTCCCTGCACATGGAACGTCTTTTTTAATTGAATAAAAGTGATATGTGTTTGCGAGGGAACTGAACAAGTTGAAAAAGGTAAGACCTGACCTCTTGACCTGTCGGCTAATACCGGCGTAGGGAAGCAATTTCTTACGCAGGTACTGTGTTTGAAAGAGCTTCTGAATATTTGGAGGCTCTGTTTTTTTATCATAAGGAGACGAGTATATAAGGGAATTTTATTTATTGTTTCCCAAAAGAAGCAAAGGAGAGGATTTTCGGATGAAAAGGGCATTGAGTATAGCAGGCTCTGACTGCAGCGGCGGTGCGGGTATACAGGCAGATTTGAAGACGTTTTCCGCACATGGCGTATATGGCATGTGCGTCATTGTGTCAGTCGTGGCAGAAAACACAGGCAGGGTAATCGGCATTCAGGATGTCAGTCCGGATATGATCGGCAAACAGATAGACGCCGTTTTTGAGGATATAGCGGTTGATGCAGTGAAAGTCGGCATGCTTTCTACGCCCGACTGTATGGATGAGGTTGTCGCAAAACTGAAATATTACCGCCCTGCAAATATTGTGATTGATCCCGTGATGTATGCGAAAAACGGCTGTCCGCTCATGGAACCTGCAGCAATCAAAACGCTCATAGGAACCGTTATCCCGCTTGCCGATGTATTGACGCCCAATATTCCGGAAGCGGAAAAAATAGCGGGAGGCAGGATTAAAACGGTTGCGGACATGGAGGAAGCCGCAAAGGCAATCTATACGATGGGATGCAGGGCGATTGTTGTCAAAGGCGGTCATGGGTCGGGGAGAGCGGTAGATGTGCTGTTTGACGGAAAAGAGTTCTGTCATTTTGAAACTGCACGGATCAATACGAAAAATACCCATGGAACAGGCTGCACATTTTCCTCTGCGGTTGCTTCACAGCTTGCAAGGGGCATGGATTTGCGGCAGGCTGTGCAAAAGGCAAAGGCTTATGTGACCATGGCGATAGAGCATTCCCTTGACATCGGGAAAGGATACGGCCCGACGCACCATTTTTGGCGCCTCTATCAATATGGACTGCAGGAGGAACAACATTTCAGGGAAGAAGGGAACGGTGGAAATGAAACCTGATTATTCTTTATATCTTGTGACAGACCGTTTGCTGGTGAGCGCCGGGACTTTAGGGGAGGCGGTGGAGCAGGCAATCGCAGGCGGATGCACGGTGGTACAGCTTAGGGAAAAGAAGCTTGCGTCCTTCGATTTTTTTGTACTGGCATCGGAAATGAAAAAGCTTACTGACAGATACGGCATACCGCTTATCATAAATGACCGGATCGACATCGCTCTTGCAGTGGGCGCGGCCGGGGTACATATGGGGCAGAAGGATATTCCCGCAGACATTGCCCGGAAGGTGATCGGCAAAGATATGCTGCTTGGCGTTTCCGCCGGTTCCGCAGAGGAGGCCGTGAACGCGGTGAAAGCCGGGGCTGACTATCTGGGGGTGGGAGCCATGTTTCCGACCAGGACAAAGCCGGATGCCGAATTTGTATCTATGGAGGAGCTTGGAAAAATACGCAGGGCAGTTGATATACCGATTGTTGTGATCGGGGGAATCAACAGGGAAAATGCAAAGCTTTTTAAGCCTATGGGAATCGACGGGCTGGCTGTTGTTTCCGCGGTGCTTGCCCAGCCCAATATAAAAAAGGCGGCAGATGACTTAAAATCACTGTTTGAGGGAAAGCGAGATGCAGGCGGACTTTGAGGCGGCAACGGCCCTGAACACATATAAAACGTGACAAAGATTGGTTGGAGAGAGCTTTCCGGGAGTCAAAGATTATTTCCATGACCATTCCCTCCAGTGTGAAAACCATCGGGGACAGTGCGTTCTATAACTGCGGAAATCTAAGCTCGGTGACGGTTTGCGAAGGGGTGGAAACCATCGGACAAAATGCGTTTCGCGCCTGTGCAAATCTAGGTTCTATCGCTTTGCCCTCCAGTATTGGGGAGGTGGGCGATGCAGCATTTTTTCAATATCAGGAAATGAACCGTGTGACCTTTGCACCCGGCAGCAGGCAGGTAAAGCTGGGCGATAATATATTTACACGGTGCCGCAAGCTGGCGCAGGTGACCCTGCCCCGGAATATAAACCGCATCGGTAATGGCATGTTTCAAGACTGCCTCATGCTTGCCGGGGTGGAAATCGGGCAGGGGCGGAAAGTATCGGAGACTCAGCATTTACGTCCTGCTCCCAGTCCGGCTCCGACATCAGCGCCCGGCCCGGACGACGGTGATAATGGTGATAACACCCCGGGCGGGGATAACAATGACAACACCGGCACAGCTCCCGGCGGGGATAAACCCGGAAACAATCCGTCCTTGGGGATTATACAATTGGAAGGACTTATAATATTTACCCGCCCTCCGGCCGCACCTTCAGCATGGATAAGGAGATAGAGCTTACGATAGAAATACCGTCAGAGCTTTTTAGAGAGAACAGAGAGTATAGGATGATCTGTGTTACAAAGGGTGGTCAGCCCATTGTTTATAGCGATCTGGACAGGGATCCTGAAACAATTTTTATATTTCGTGTCAACTGTTTATGTGTAACCGGAATTTGCACTATATTGTTATTGTGTTTCTGTTAACTTTTGTATTGCCTCGTCTTTGGTTGAAACAAAAAAGAAATCATTCCCTTGATTCGATTCGTAAATAAAATCCTTCAGCGGCTTGCTGGTATATTGTGAGTAGTCCCCGTAAATGGCAAGTCTGACATGATAATTGATAAACTTTTGGAGGATTTCGCCTGCAAGACCGCTGCTGAGGATAAAGAAATCCTCACATACCGCTGATTTATTGATTACTATTTTTGCTGAACCTGTTTCATACTTGACAGTCATAGCCAAATCTAATGCGGATTGTGCATCGACAATCAGCTTTTCATCGCTGGAAATAACTGCAATATCTGTTCCGTTGTCTTTTATGTGTTCTATATTCATAATATCCTCCTAAACCGTAACTATTCAGCCTTCGGCTTAGTTACTGAATCCGGCCATTAAAAGTCCGCCTACGGCGAAGGGCCGGATTCACTCTTGGCACAATATACGCTTTCTCACGGTCTGCGCAGTAATTGCGCAGTCCTGGCTGAATAATTACGCAAAATAAACATCATCTGATATAATGAAGGATAGCAGGAAAACCCAAAATCAGAACCGGCATTTGGAAAGGAGCATTATGGGAACAGGAATTATAATATGCGGCTTAAACGGAGTCGGCAAAAGTACGCTGGGCAGAGCCCTTGCAAAGAAGCTGGATTTTCATTTTATAGACAGTGAGGAGTTGTTCTTTACCGGGGCGGATCCGGATCATCCCTACACGGATCCCAGGCCCCGCAGGGAAGCCGAAAGGCTTCTTTCAGGCAGGATAAAGGCGCATGAGAACTTCATTCTTGCTTCCGTAACAGGAAATTATGGACAAGATATTATTCCCTTTTTTAAATATGCCGTATTTGTGGATGTTGCCAGAAAAATTCGGCTGCAGCGGGTGAAAAGCCGTTCCTTTGAAAAATTCGGGGACAGAATATTGCCGGGCGGAGATCTGTATGAGCAGGAGGAGCGCTTTTTTGACTTTGCGGCCTCCAGGAACGAAAAGCTTGTGGAAGAGTGGATGCGGTCTTTGAGCTGTCCTGTCATACGGGTGGACGGGACAAAGCCTGTTGAGGAAAACGCGGAATTGCTCAAGGCTTCCTTCCAGGCGGCTGTGAGGCCGGGGAGCGTTTGACTCCCCTGAGAGAACTGCCGCAATCCGGGAGTTCCCTTCTCAAAACCGGATTGCATAAATTCTCTGAAAATGCTATCATAAACAAAGAAATATTACAAGTTACGGAGAATGTCATGATGAAGAAGATGTATCTAGGTTTTCCATTTCTTTTGTTGGCCGTATTATTATCCGGATGTCAAAGTAAAAGTACAGACACAGACACAGGCGCAGGGGAAGAGCCTTTTGCCGGTGAAGTCCAGACATCTGATTCTGATACGGTCAATCTGACTGTCTGGGGGGCTGAGGAGGATGAAGAGCTGCTTGGCCGTATTATCGACGGGTTCAAGGAAGAATACCGCGGGCAGGCAGAATTTCTTATTACCTATTCGCCTCAGAGCGAGAGCAGTTGTACCAACGCACTGATGGCAGATCTGGAACAGGGGGCGGATGTGTTTGCATTTGCGGACGACCAGCTCAATACTCTGGTTGCGGCCGGGGCGCTGGAGCCGATAGAAAATGCAGAAGCTGTCAGAGAAGCCAATCTGCCGGAGGCTGTCCTGGCGGCATCCATAAACGACACCCTGTATGCCCTGCCGCTGACGGCTGACAACGGGTATTTTCTCTATTACAACAAACACTATTTTTCCCGGGAGGATATTAAGTCTCTGGACCGGATGCTGGAAATTGCGGCAGAGAACGGCAAAAAAATTTCCATGGAGTGGTCCTCGGGGTGGTATGTGTATTCCCTGTTCGGCAATACCGGTCTGACCGTAGGGCTCAATGATGACGGGATCACCAATTACTGCACGTGGAATGCCACGGACGGGAAGATCAAGGGGACTGATGTGGCCGGGGCTATGATGAACATCGCGGCCCATCCCGGATTTCTCTCAACTGACGACGCCGGTTTTGTGGAAGGTGTCAGAAATGATTCCATTATTGCAGGCGTAAACGGAGTGTGGAATGCGGTTGCTGTGGAGGAGGCCTGGGGCAGCGGGTTTGGTGCGGCAAAGCTGCCTTCCTATACCTGCAGCGGGACACAGGTTCAGATGGCATCCTTTTCCGGTTATAAGCTGATCGGAGTAAACGCCTACTCTGCCCATCGGGAGTGGGCGGCCAGACTTGCAGAATGGATTACAAACGAAGAGAACCAGGAGCTGCGCTTCCTTATGCGCGGCCAGGGGCCGTCAAACAAAAGGGTGGCAGCTTCAGAGGAGGTGCTAAGCTCCCCGGCGATCACAGCGCTGTTAGAACAGGCGGAATTCTCTTCCCCGCAGAGAATCGGAGGAAATTTCTGGGATCCGGTTTCTTCCTTTACTGCCAATCTTTTAGCAGGTAATCCTTCAGGGAAAAGCCTTCAGGGCCAGTTGGATACCATGGTGGAAGGAATTACCGCTCCATAGCCCTCGGGTAACCGGAAAGCTTCATATATTTATATAATAAAATTACTCTGATTCAAAAAGGGGACTTATAGCCATGATGAAAAATATCAGCCTGAAGCATCGTTTGATCATACCTATTGCCCTTCTGGGGATTGTGGCGCTTTTTTCAAATATTCTTTCCATCTTTAATATACGGAACGTAAATGCAAGCGCCTCCAATATCGCCGATAATTATATGGACGGCCAAAGCCGGCTGGCAGAGATCTGCCAATCCTCCATGAATATACATAAAATGGCGCTCAGCCATATCGTTGCCACGGATTACAATACAATGATCACTCTTGTAAAGCAGATCAAGGAGGAGGAGGCCGCTCTGGATGATATGCTTACGGAATATGCGTATCATGTGATAGACAAAGACCGGCCGCAGTATGAAGCGCTGCTGTCTGACTATGCATCCTTTAAGCATGCGCTTGTCCGTCTGGTCTGTGCCAGTGCAAGCCATAAAACGCAGGATGCCTATGCGCTGGCCAACGGAGATGTGGCCTCTTACGCAGCGGCCATGGAAGCGGATATTGATGCCATAAACGGTTCAATCAGCGAACAGACTGCCCAGGCCAGAGCCCGCCTTTCTTCCGTCTATCTTCTCTCCCTGACGGTGGGCATTGCTGCCGCTGCCGCCTGTATTATGCTGGTATTTGCGGACCTGAAGCTGATTACCAATTATGTGGTTATTCCGGTGAAAAGTATATTGAAAACCATAAAGGAAAGCTCGGGGCGCATCAACAATATGACAGGAGAGGTTCTTGGCAGCACCCAGGCCTCCAGAAAAAGGGCGGCCAGCCTCTCTGCCCTGGCCGGAGAGCTCTCTGCCACCATCGGAAAGGTTGCGGGAAATGTGTCGGCCATCAACAACCATACAGAGAGCGTCAGAGAGGATGTCCGCAATATTGCAGAGGAGTGCAGCGCGATCGCGTCTTATACCGCTCAAATGAATACCCGTGCAGATTCCATGCAGCAGTCTGCCCAGACCAGCGCACAGGTCACAAGCGCCAAAGCGGAGGAAATCCTTCGTACGCTTGATGACGCCATCGAAAAAAGCAAAAGCGTGGACAGAATCAGAACCCTTACGGGAGAGATTCTGTCGATTGCCCAGCAGACCCGTCTGATCGCTTTAAATGCCTCTGTGGAAGCGACCAATGCGGGAGCGGCCGGAAAGGGATTTGCGGTGGTAGCCAGAGAGATTCGGGAGCTCTCCAATTCCAGCCAGGAAACGGCCAACCGGATCCAGGAGATCAACAGCGTGGTTACCTCTGCCGTATATAATCTGTCTGAAAATGCCCAGCTTTTGATCGACTACATGAACCAGTCTGTTCTCGTACAGTTTCAGTCGTTTGTGCAGTCGGGCAGTCAGTATAAGGAGGATGCGGTCTATATCCGCCAGACCATGGAAGAATTTCATCAACGCACCGAGAGCCTGAGGAGCTCTATGTCGGAGATTGCCGACTCGATCGGCGCAATCACGAAGGCGATTGATGAGGGAGCGGGCGGCATCGCCGGCATGGCCGGCAATACCAAAAGCCTGGCGGGAGATATGGAGGAGATTTCCATACGTATGGGTGTCAACCAGGAGGTGGTACAGGAGCTGGAGAAGGAGACCGTGGTTTTTGACCATCTGTGATCATGATTCTGCCGGTACAATGGTTTCCTTTATAGAGTTTTTGTGCTATAATAGGCAGTACGCGGATGCGCATACAGGCCGTAAGGAAACAAATATTAACTTTGTATAAGATGAGGAGGAAAATCATGTATTCACTGGAAGAGGTAAAAAAAGTTGATCCGGAAATTGCCCGGGCCATTGTGGACGAGCAGGAGAGACAAAACAGCCACATTGAGCTGATTGCTTCAGAAAACTGGGTCAGTAAAGCGGTGATGGCGGCTATGGGCAGCCCGCTTACCAACAAATATGCAGAAGGGTATCCGGGAAAGCGCTATTATGGCGGCTGCCAATGCGTCGATGTGGTGGAGGAGCTTGCCATCGCCAGGGCAAAAGAGCTTTTTGGCTGCGATTATGCCAATGTGCAGCCTCATTCAGGCGCACAGGCTAATCTTGCGGTGCAGTTTGCAGTCTGCAATCCCGGCGATACCATCATGGGAATGAACCTGGATCACGGCGGGCATTTAACCCACGGAAGCCCGGTGAACATTTCCGGAAAATATTTTAAGATCGTACCTTACGGCGTAAATGACGAGGGCTTTCTGGACTATGATAAGCTCAGGGAAATTGCCCGGGAATGCAGACCCAAAATGATCATTGCGGGAGCCTCGGCTTATGCCAGAACCATTGATTTTAAGAAATTCAGAGAGGTGGCTGACGAGGTGGGCGCCGTGCTGATGGTGGATATGGCCCATATCGCAGGCCTTGTAGCCGCCGGCCTTCATCCAAGCCCGATCCCTTATGCGGATGTGGTCACAACTACCACCCACAAGACCTTAAGGGGGCCCAGAGGAGGCCTGATTCTCGCAGGTAAAGAGGCGGCCGAAAAATACAATTTTAACAAGGCAATCTTCCCCGGTACTCAGGGCGGGCCGCTGATGCACGTGATTGCGGCCAAGGCAGTGTGTTTTAAAGAGGCGCTGTCGGATGAGTTTAAGGCTTATCAGAAGAATATCATCGACAATGCCCAGGCCCTTTGCAAAGGTCTTAGTGACAGGGGCATTAAGATTGTGTCCGGCGGCACGGACAATCACCTGATGCTGATGGATCTCACCCCCTTTGACCTGACCGGCAAGGCAGTAGAGAAAATGCTGGACGAGGCGCATATTACAGCCAACAAGAATACCATTCCCAACGATCCCAAGTCTCCCTTTGTGACCAGCGGAGTCCGTCTGGGCACCCCGGCGGTTACCTCCAGAGGAATGAACACAGAGGATATGGACCGGATTGCAGAGGCAATTGCATTGATTGTAAAAGGCGGGGAGGAAAAGATACCGCAGGCCAGGGCAATCGTGCAGGAACTGACGGATCGGTACCCTTTAATCTGACCGGCAAACTATTTTGCCCTTCACGATAAGTGCGGCAGAGACGGATCCTGCCGCACTTATATTTTGCCGTTTTATGGCATTTACTGTTTTGTAATAGATGAGAATAATTTGAAAATTTGTAATAAAATGCCACTTTTTCTGATAAATAATCAGTTAAAACAGAAGATTGAAAATTTTTGAAAAAAATTGAAAAAATGTGTTGACAAATCAGAGGCGGTCTACTATAATAAAATCAACAAAACAAATTCACATAGATAATCTTAAAGAAAGGAAGGTACAGACCACCGAAAACGTAAGATGAGTTATCTGATTTCAGATAACAGAAATGTGGAAGAGTTAGCTTTTAAAGTACAAAAGAATTAAGTACTAAAGAAAGCGGATTTCGAATTCGTATCAGAGGCAGAAGAAAACGTAACGAAGAACAAAAGAAAACAACGGATGACTCTCTTTAGAAAGCATCTACAAGTTGAATAAAGCGTTACAAGTACATTAGTACAAGAGAAGAAAAGCCAAGATACGAAAGAGAAAAAGAAAACTGAATAGGGAATATTATCCAAAATAAAAGGAAAGAGAGGTAAAGGCCGTTGGATAGTATAGTTTAAGAGCGGGTGTTAATCGAAGAGATTGATGCCCGCTTTTCCAGCGGCAGTTTTTCCATAAAATTTTTGTAGAAATTGCGTTACAAATAAGTTATGATATAGGTTATACAGAGGGGAAGCTTGAAGGAAGGCTTGCAATATGCAAGGGAGGATGATATGGCAGGCAGGGAATTACAAAAAGAAGAGATGGAACGGAAAATTTACAGACATAAGAGACGTGTCAGAAACCAGATTATTTCTTACATAGTCATTACCATTATTTTGGCAGGGATTGTCGCCGGAGGGGTTATTGGGGTGCAGAAAATCATGTCTGTGATCAATGACAAAAGGCAGGCGCAGGAGCTGCAGAAGCAATTGGAGGATCTCAGCGAGACACAGGGGGAGCAGCAGAGTGTGGAAACGCCTGTTGAAACGCCGGATCCGGAGCCGGCGGAAGAGACGGACTGGCTGGAGATGATGGTAGAGGAAACCATTGGCGGAATGTCCCTTGAAGATAAGGCGGCCGGACTTTTCTTTATCACACCGGAAGCGCTTACAGGAATGGAGACCGTGACCCAGGCCGGAGACACCACCAGGGATAAACTGGGGGGGCAGCCGGTAGGGGGGCTTGTCTATTCCTCCAAAAACTTTATAGATGAGACCCAGCTAAAGGAGATGCTCCAGAATACCAAAAGCTACAGCAAATCCGCGCTTTTCCTCGCAGTGGAGGAAGAAGGGGGAAGCCTTAGTCCCGTGGCGGAGAAGGGCCTTGCGGAAAATGTGGGGAAAATGGCGGATATTGGGGCCCAGGGGGATGCGTCTGCGGCCCAGAGCGCCGGAAGTGCCATCGGAAGCTATCTTGCGGGATACGGCTTTAATGTGAACCTGGCTCCTATAACGGATGTGGCTGCTGAGGGGAATACCCTGATTGGGGAGAGGGCCTTTGGCTTTGATCAGGGTCAGGTATCTTCCATGGTTTCCGCCTTTGTGGAGGGAAGCAAAAGTACCGGGGTAAGCACCTGTCTTAAGTATTTCCCGGGGCTTGGGGATGTGGAGGGAAATGCCGGTGAGGGAATGATCACCTCGGATAAGGCGATAGAGGCTTTTATGGAGAGGGACTTCCCTGCGTATCAGGCAGGTATTTCGGCAGGCGCGGATTTTGTGATGGTAAGCCACCTTTCCCTGCCCAATGTTACCGGGGATAATACGCCCTCCTCCCTTTCCGGGAAAATGATCACGGAGATTTTGCGCCAGCAGCTTGGCTTTACGGGAGTCATCATTACGGACGCCATGAATGTGGCGGCGATTACGGATTATTATACGGCCGGCGAGGCGGCGGTCAAGGCGCTGCAGGCCGGCGCAGATATGATCTTTATGCCGGAGGATTTCACGGCGGCCTGGGAAGGCGTGCTGGAAGCGGTACAGAACGGTTCCCTTACGGAGGAGCAGATCAACGAGTCTCTCCGCAGGATCTTCCGGATAAAATTAAGGGACAGGCTGGAGTAAATACAAGGCTTTTGGGTTGTTTCCTGACCAGAAGGCCAGTGGTATGGATAGGATTTTAAGCATGACAGATGAACTGCTGGTGGAATTAAAGAAGATCACGCCGGAGGAAGAGAGCATCCTGACAGGCCGGGCAGAAATCAAAAAGGATATTTACATGTCCGAAGGCAGGGATCGGGTTGAGGCAAAAAGGCTTTTGGATGCGGGAAAGCTGATTCAGGTGCGTACCAATACCAGATTTGTACATTTTCCAAGACACACCCACAATTATATTGAAGTGATTTATATGTGCTCAGGCACCACCCATCATGTGATTGACGGAAACGACGTGTTTTTGCAGGAAGGAGAAGTACTCATCCTCAACCAGAAGGCAGAGCAGGAGATCTATCCTGCAGGCGAAAATGACGTGGCAGTGAACTTCATTATTTTGCCGGAGTTTTTTGATTACAGCCTTAAGATGATGGGGGAAGAAAACAATCTTCTGCGGGATTTTGTGATCGACTGCCTGAAGGGGGAGAATGACGCCGCGGACTATATCCATTTTAAAGTGGCAGACATCCTTCCGGTCCAAAATCTTTTGGAAAATCTGATCTGGTCTATCTGGCATAAGCAGTCCAATAAGAGAAGTATTAATCAGATCACAATGGGCCTTTTGTTTTTGCAGTTGATGAACCATACGGACAGGATGGAGACCGGCTCCGGCAGCCGTCAGCAGAGAATGATGTTTCACGTTCTGGGGTATGTGGAGGAGCACTACCGGGACGGGGAGCTCTCAGAGCTGGCAGGGCTTCTTCACTATGATCTTTACTGGCTGTCGAAGGAGATTAAACGCATTACAGGAAAAAACTATACGGAGCTGGTTCAGGAAAAGCGGCTGAATCAGGCGGTCTACCTTTTGGAGCATACCACAATGTCAGTGATGGACATTGGAATGTCGGTGGGATATGACAACATCAGTTATTTTCACCGGATTTTCCGGAAGCGGTACGGCATGACGCCGAGAAGATACAGAGTCGCTAAGAAGCGGTAACCCAAATCACCCTTTCACAAAACAGAAAGCAAAAGGCGCTGTTTAGTGAAAGGGTGATTATAAATAGGCCCTGGATCTTGCGCCTGCCGTATGCGGCCTGCTGGGCACGGATAAGCTGCCCTGGGCGGATGGGGTGGATTTTTTGGCACAGAATCAGGAGCGGCAATACTGCCTTGTGGAATACCGCAACGGATACCGCAGGCAGGGACGGGATTTTGCAGCCTGTGCGTTGGTGACAAAGAAAGATAAGCTGGTGCGTTATGACGACGGAACCTGTGAGTTTACGGACCTGGAGGCAGATCCCGGGGAGAGAAGGGACAGAGCCTCAGACCCCGCCTGTCAGGAAAGGATTCGGCAGCGGGAAAGGGAGCTTTTGACAGAGCTTTTGCGGACCCAGGGCAATTGCTGTGAACAAATCTGCCCGAATTAATGGGGAATGAGAGGAAGATCAGGGGAAAAGTAAGAGTGCGGCGGCGCCTTTACGTGCGGAAGCCGGAGGCGGATGAGGATCTTTTGGCGATGCGGTAAGAATATTTCAGCAGTGTTTTGAAATGTTCTTACCGCATTATTTGCTTATAATATCGCCCATTATACATTATGGATGAAAAATGGTAAAAAGTCAAGACTTGTAATGTTTTTGCGGGAAATTATAATAGACCATATGTTGCTTTTGCAAAGCTGAAAGGGAGGTTACGTCTTATGGAAGAAAAAAACTGGCTGGAACTCATGGCAAAGCAAACCCAGGTAAAGGAGGTTCTTGCAAGGAATCAGGACACAGAAAAATTCGGTCTTGCCTTAAGTGAAAAGGAGGCCCGGCTTTTGGTGGCGGAAAGGGGAGAGGTATTGAAAAAAGAGCGCAGGGTGGAGTTCGGAGAGGGGATCCTGCCCAAGCTGATAGATACCTTTTGCGATTCGGCCTATATCACCCAGGACAGCTACTGTGATACCCTGGTCCGGCTTCAGGAGATCTTTTTTCTTTACAAGAATGAAATGCTGGATGAGATCACGGACGATGAGCTTTTGGAGTTTATGAAGGAGCAGTTTGAGGGCGTGTGCTATGGGGATTTGGATTATCTGGAAGGAACCTGTCTGGACATTTTTGCCCAGGCGATCCGTGCGGGATATTCCGGTTATGAATCTACCCAGGGAAGGGGAGAATTTGAAAAATTCGATATTGTGAAGCGGTGGGATAAGGGATTATATCTGGAAGCCCTGAATGATTTGGTAGTATAAGACAGTAGGCATTGGGAGCTGTCTGTTGTCTGCCGGGAAGAAAATCGGAAGGAGGGTTTTATGGAAACATACGGATATGAGATGGAGGAGCTGATTCCGGTGGTGGCGGAGCTGGCGGAAAGGTACACGGGATATGAGCATTCTTCTGTCACCTATGAAAGGGCGCAGATGCTGATGGAGGCGGTTTTGTACTGTATTGGGGAGTACAAAGGCTCTCTTTCACAGGCCCCAAAAGCAGAGCTGGCGCAGGAAGGAACAGAAAAAGCCGCGGCAGGGACCTATGAGGTATTCTCAGGGGAGGAAAAAATTCCTCCCGGGCAGGCCCGCAGGAGGGGAGAAGAGCTTGTGCTTGAAAAGGTAAAAAAGCTCCGGGAGCTTTACAATGAGCTTATGCCAGGTTTTAAGGATTTTGGGATGATTTGTCTGAGGGATACCATGGTGAAGGGGCTTCCACTTTTTTTCCAGAGGTATGATGTAAGGTTTGCTCCCCAGGAGACGCTTTTGACGCTGGATTATCCGGTTTTGAAGGATATAAAAGGCTGGACGGGGGTGGATGCGGTCTGGGAATATGTAAACTGCATTGCCATCGAGCAGAGGTTTCTGGGAGAGCTTCCGGTTTCGCTGGTCAGAGGGATCTTGCGATCCTATCATGGGGAGTATGAGGGGTTGATCGAAAACCTGTGCAGTATCGTGCTCAGGAGCATCCTTGCGCGAATCATGGAGGATACAGACACAGACCTTGCATATGAATATGACGGCTTGCCGGAAGCAAATCGGCAAAAACCAGATCAGTCCGGCCATTCTTATGTGAAAACAAAGCAGCAGGCCCTGGCGCTGCTGCTCAGGAAGACATTGAAAGAAAAGCTGGATTGTGACAGGCAGATGATGGACTATCTGGAGCATGGGATTTGGGATGCCGTGGGATATGCGCTTGCCTGTGCAGGGGATGGTTTTTAGGAGCGCGCGAGCATCTGCTCGGTCTTTTTAATCACTGCAAAATAGCTGATAACAAGGATCACGTCCGCCCCAAGCCAGGCCGTGATCTCCGCAAAAAAGATGCCGGTTTCTCCGATCAGCATGGGCAGGAGGATGGCGGTCATAGCCCGCATGACAAATTCCGCAATGCCCGATACCATAGGAAGAACCGTGTTTCCCATTCCCTGAATGGAGGAGCGGGTCACGTGTAAAAGATAGAGAACGGGCAGGCAGATACTCATAATGGCAAGGTAAAAATAGGCAATCTGCAGGGTCCGGTCAAATTCCTGGGGCGTGCCGGAGATAAAGCAGCCAAGGATTGCTTTTCCTGAAAGGAGCATGACAACGGCAATGACCACAGAGGTGACCAGGGAGATCAAAAGGGCGGCGCGCATTCCCCTGCGGATGCGGTCTGCCCTGCCTGCTCCCAGATTTTGTCCCACATAGGTGACCATGGCGTAGCCATAGGAGGTGGCGGCAACCTCCAGCATACCGTAGAGCTTGTTGGTGGCGGTAAATCCGGCAATAAAAAGGACGCCGAAGCCGTTTACCACAAACTGCACGATCATTCCGCCGATGGAAATAATGGCATTTTGAAAGGCCATGGGAAAGCCCAGCATAAACAGGCGCACAGGCAGTCCCTTTTGGAGGCGGAAATGGGCCGGGGCCAGAGTCAGAATATCGATCCTTCGGATATAGTAGAGACAATAAAAGCTGGAAATAAGCTGTGCGATCAGGGTGGCCGCAGCGGCTCCGCCGATGCCGAGACCAAGGCCCAGCACAAAGAGAAGATCCAGCACGATATTCACAATGGCAGCCACGATCATGGCGTGGAGGGGTGTCTGGCTGTCTCCCAGGGAGCGCAGGATGCAGGCTAAAAGATTGTAGGCCATGACCACCGGGATACCCAGATACATAATGCGCAGATAGAGAAGGGCATTATCCATGATTTCAGGAGGTGTCTGCAAAAGGGTCAGAACCGGGCGGGCAAGAAGCTGGCCGGAGAGAAGCAGTACCAGGGAGGAGATCAGGGAGAGGTGGGCGGAGTTCCCGATTACCTTTCGCAAATCCTCCTGCATACCGGCGCCGAACTTCTGTGCCATGAGAATGCCGAAGCCCTGGGTCAGTCCCTGGACAATCCCCAGCATCATCCAGTTCATCCAGTCGGCGGCGCCTAAGGCCGCAAGGGCGTTTACGCCCAGAGCCTTGCCAACCACCATGGTATCCACCACGGTGTAGAGCTGCTGAAATACATTGCCGATCATCAGGGGCAGTGCAAAGGTAAAGATCAGGGAAAGGGGGCTTCCCTGCGTCATGTTTTTGATTCTTGATGCCATAAGTAACCTCTTTATTTTGGATAATAGATGTTTGCAGTGAACGGCAAAAATTTTTGTTTTTGGCGTGCTTTTTATTATATCTGAATAAATTGCAGAGTCAATGTACTTTCTTGCCGATATTGGGAACAGCCCCTTCAAAAGCGCCAATACTTAGCGGGGCGGTTGAAAATCCGGCATCTGGATGTTTACTTTTGCAAATTCCTATGATAGGGTACTTATGTAGTGTTTTTTGGAAAGGCGCTGCAGGGGATTCGGGGAGGGATACTGACCGCAGAAAGCAGTGAGGTACCCTGTTCTGAGAAAGCCGAACACAATACGATCTAAAGAGGAAAGCGAAAATTATAATGATCCGGTGGAAAGATAAATTTGATAAAAGCATCCTTGAAAGAGGAGAAGCTTCCTATATAAATAAGAAGGTAGCCGATTTTGAGAAGGTAAAGGGAGGTTATCGGGCGGCAGTGTTAGGACGCAGGCGCAATGAGGTATCGGTGAGAGTCCGGGAGGACGGGCACATGCGGCTTACCTGCAGTTGTCCGGTGGCAAAGGGCGGAAAGAGCTGCGAGCACATGGCGGCAGTCTTGTATGCGATCGAGATGCAGGAAAAGGAAGGAAAGGCCCGCCCTGTCCAGGAAAAGCAGGCGGAAGAGAGAACGATGGGGGAGCAGGCTGCCGGGAAAGCAGAGGAAGAAAAAGCCCTGCAGGCGGCAAGAAGGAAAGAAGCAGAAAGAGCCGCCCAGGAAGCAAAGAAAGCCCAGGCGGCCAGAAAAGCGCAGGAAGAAGCCAGGCGGCAGAGTCAGGAAGAGGCAGCCAGACAGCAAAGGCAGGAGGAAGCGCGCCGCAAGGAAGAAAAAAGACAGAAGGAGCAGGAAGCCATGGCAAAGGCAGCAAGGAAGCAAAGGGAAGAGGAGGAGCGGCGCATGGAGGAAGAGAGGCGGCGCCGGGAAGAGGAAACACAGCGCCGGCAGGAACAGCAACGCCTGGATGAGGAAAAGCACTTAAGCCCCGAGAGGCGGAGGGAAGAATACACGCTTCTGGGAGAGTCCTGGTCAGAGGAGACGGAAGGGACAGGCGGCAAATCCATTTCAGCTCTGGAAAGCTACAGCTATTTTGACGGTACCTCCATCCGAAACTCCATGGAGATTCCAAGGGAAACGGTCCGTGACGGCGCAGAGCTCATCCGCGCAGGAAGGCTCCGGATCGATAGGGTGCTTTCGGGATACGAAAGGAACAGCGGAGAGATCAAAGGCCAGATGGATGCCACCGCACAATCGGGGAAGGAGCAATTTCCCCTGCGGATGATTTTTTCCAGGACGGCAGTTTCCAGCTATGAGTGCGGCTGCCCTAAGTGCCGGAAGAATTATTACTATAGCTGGAATATGAACAAAACGGACTGCCCTTATAAGGCGGGGGCGCTGACACTTTTGGAGGAATACTTAAATACCCATAATATCGGGGACGCCACGGATCAGAACGCCCATCAGCTCATGTATTATTACCACCAGAAGAAGACCAACCTGGTTCTGGCAGATGCCGCAGGCAGGAAGGAAAGTCTCAGGCTCCTTCCCCGGCTGGTGAAAAAGGACGGCGGTCTTTCTGTCTCCTTTAAAATAGGAGAAGGGAAGCTGTTCATTATAAAGAAGCTGGACGAGTTCTGCAGAAATGTAAAGCAGTCCGCCACGGATACCTATGGCGCCAAGACACAGCTTAATCATGATATTGGGAACTTTACGGATGAGGGAAGGCAGTGGATCCGCTTTATCAACCGGATCGTCCGGGAGGAGAGGGAGTTCCAGCAGCGTCTTCTGGACGCCAGGAATTATTACTATTACCGCAGCTCCGGGGTGGGCAGTGAACTCAATCTTTTTGGCTGGCGGCTGGATGAATTTTATGAGCAGCTTGGCGAGGGCTGTGTGGAGTATGAAGACCGGGACGGAAGAGAAAAAAAGAAGAAAACCTTATCCTGTGCGGAGAAAAATCCCAGGGTGACCATGCAGATTTCGGATGAAGAGCTTTCGGATGAGCCGCAGGAGCCCTATTACGGAAGCTGGAGGCCCTCCCACTCTGAGACAGGGAAAAAGAAAAAACAAGAAAAAGCGGCAAAGCCCGAGGAATTTCACGGCATCCAGGTGGAGGGAAGTCTTCCGGAGCTGTTTTATGGAACGGATACGGCCTATTACATAGAGGATGAGAAGTTTTACCGGGTGGAAAAGGGGTTTCTTGAAAAGATTGAGCCTTTGGTAAACCTGGCGGAGGGGGACTGGTTTTCTTTTCACGTAGGACGCAACAATATCTCGGAGTTTTATCACCGGATCCTGCCATCCCTGGAGGGGATTGTGGACGTGACGGAGACTGACCCGGAGAAGTTCAGATCTTACCTGCTGCCGGACGTGCGCTTTGTGTTTTATCTGGACGCGGAGAAAAAGAATGTGACCTGCAGGGCCTATGCCCTGTATGGGGACAAGGAGGTTTCCCTGCTGGATAGTATTAACAAAAGCAGACTGGGAGAGGCCGGGTTAGAACCGTTCCGGGATAAGGGCCGGGAGGATGAGGTGCTCTTTTATATAACCCAGCTCCTTCCCGAAATCGACTGGGAAAAGGAGGAGCTGCACTGCGGCGGCGATGAAAATCTGGTTTACCAGATGATGGAGAGCGGCACGGAGCGGCTGATGGAGCTGGGAGAGGTACACTGCACGAAGAAGTTTCTGGGGTATCATGCAGTCAGGCCGGTGAAGGTTTCGGTTGGCGTTTCCGTCTCCTCCGGGCTTTTGGAGCTGGATATTTCCACGGAGGATGTGCCCAAAAGCGAGCTTTTGGATATTTTAAACAGCTATCGGGCCAAAAAGAAATATTACCGTCTCAAGGACGGTTCTTTTGTAAGCCTTCAGGATTCTTCCTTAGAGCTCCTCGCGGAGCTGATGGAGTCCGCCCATTTAAAGCCAAAGGAATTTGTGGAGGGCAAGATGCACCTTCCCATGTACCGCACCCTTTATCTGGACAAGATGCTGGAGGAAAATGAAGGCGTCTACAGCAGCAGGGACAGCCATTTCCGGAGGGTGGTCAAGGGCTTTAAGACGGTGAAGGATGCGGATTTTGAGGAGCCAAAGAGCCTTTCAAAAATTATGCGCAAGTACCAGAAGAATGGTTATAAATGGCTGCGCACCCTGGAAACCTGGCAGTTCGGCGGAATCCTTGCGGATGATATGGGGCTTGGAAAGACCCTGCAGATCATTGCCGTGCTTTTGGCGGCAAAGGAGGAGGGGAAGGAAGGAACCTCCCTTGTGGTAGCGCCCGCATCCCTGGTCTATAACTGGGGAGAGGAATTTGCCCGGTTTGCACCAGAGCTTAAGCTCTCCCTGATCACAGGCCATCAGGAGGAGCGGCAGGAAAAAATAGACGCCTGGCAGGAAGCGGATGTGCTGATTACCTCCTATGACCTGCTTAAACGGGACATTCATTTGTATGAGGACAAGCAGTTTCTGTACCAGATCATAGACGAGGCCCAGTACATCAAGAATCATACCACGGCGGCGGCCAAGGCGGTGAAGGTGGTAAAGAGCCAGACCCGGTATGCCCTGACGGGCACGCCCATCGAAAACCGTCTAAGCGAGCTGTGGAGTATTTTTGATTTTCTCATGCCCGGATTTTTGTACGGCTATGACGTGTTCAAAAAGGAGATGGAGACGCCCATCGTAAAAAGCGGCGACGAGACGGCTATGAAACGCCTGCAGAAAATGGTGAATCCCTTTATCCTGCGCAGGCTTAAGGAGGATGTGCTGAAGGATCTGCCGGAGAAGCTGGAAGAGTACCGTTATGTCCGCTTTGCCCAGGAGCAGCAAAAGCTCTATGACGGACAGGTAGTCCACATGCGGGAGAGACTTGCCAGACAGAATGATGAGGAGTTTAACAAAAACAAGCTCCTGATCCTGGCAGAGCTGACCAGGCTGCGCCAGATCTGCTGCGACCCTTCTCTTTGCTTTGACAACTATAAGGGGGAGGTGGCAAAGCTGGAGGCCTGTCTGCAGCTCATCAAGAGCGCCATGGACGGGGGCCACAGAATGCTGGTGTTTTCCCAGTTTACCTCTATGCTGGAAATTTTGCAAAGAGAGCTTACGGCGGCAGATATTCCCTATTATACCATTACGGGAAGCACCTCCAAGGAAAAGCGTCTGCAGATGGTGAAGGAATTCAACGAGAAGGACATCCCGGTATTTTTGATTTCCCTGAAAGCGGGAGGGGTGGGACTGAACCTGACCGGGGCGGATATGGTCATCCATTATGATCCCTGGTGGAACCTTGCGGTGCAGAACCAGGCCACAGACAGGGCCCACAGGATCGGCCAGACCAAAAAGGTGACGGTCTATAAGCTGATTGTGAAAAATACCATCGAGGAGAAGATCCAAAAGCTTCAGGACGCCAAGAAAAACCTTGCAGACCAGATCATCAGCGGGGATGTGGGCCAGCTTGGGAGCCTGAGCAGGGAGGAAATTATGGAGCTGCTTGAGATATAGGATGGCTTTGGCAGAATTTTGCCGGGGATAGCCAGCCTTGATGGAAAGAGCAGGAAGCGGACAGCCCTGTTTATAGCAATAAATAGCGAATTCATGCCGCAGAGCTTATAGATTTCCCGGTTTTTCCGATATATGTTACAGAGACGGTTTTGTTGCATAGGGCTTTCGGATGACAGAAAAACGCTCCGGGAGCAAAGGAAGGAGAGGGGAAAATGCATATCGGCAGCATGGGCGAACTGAGAGAATTTAAACAGCAGCAGCTTTCAAAGGTGGAGAAACGGAAAAAGGAAGACGAGAAGATACGCAAGGGCGTCTCCCAGATGCACTCCATGATACAGAGCAGTTGCATGGAAACCCTTGACGAGGAGACGAAAAAGAGCAGGGAACGTGTCTCTGAGAGGGTTACCAATGATAATAAGGGTGAGAGCGGGGAGAAACCCGGCAAGGATAAAAAGACCGACGGCAAGGCGGAAATGGAGAAGATGATGGCCATGGGGCTCCGCAATGCCAGTAGGATTTTGGAGGGGTAGTTAAGGCGCCTCTGTTATATAGCATTCTGCGAAAAGCAAACTCGTGTGGAATCAGTTCTGTCTGTTTTCTGAAAATATTTTCTGAAAAATATTCCGGAGACTCCCAATAGGGAACCTCCGGAATATTTGTTTCATAAAGATAGTGATTTTCCTTGCAGATAACAACCAGTTTATCATACAATACTTTTGGAAGAGGGAGGCAAGAGAGAGCGTTGGCAGGGAGGAATATTTATGGAAACAAAAGTAAACAAGGCACTGAAAATCAGATATATCAAGCTTCATTTTACCGTAGCAATGCTTGAGGATACGTATCTTCCGGCCGACAAGGTATCTGCACTGCGGGGAGGAATGGGGGAGATGCTGCTGCGGGCAAACTGTGTACGCGACCGGAACTGCGCAGATTGTGATTTTGAATCCGAGTGTATTGTAAGAAGAACCATGTATTCGAAGTACAGGATTGTTCCGCAGTTTGTGACCACAAACGACAGCGTAGGGTATATTCTTGAGTGTGAAAATTATGATAAGTTTTTTGCAGCAGGCGATTTGCTGCAGTTTCATCTGATTCTGTTCGGAAGGGCCATCGTGTACTTTAATCAGTACATGCAGGCCTTTTTTGCCCTTGGAAACGAAGGGATAGGGAAGGAGCATGGAAGATACCGGATTGTTTCTGTGACCAATACCCAAAACCATCCTTTGTTTATGGATGGTGGGATTTATATGCAGAATTACCGGATACAGACTTTAGGGGAATATGTGGATTACCGTATCCGGCGCATGAACAGGACAGGCAGTCAGAACAGGCTTGTATTCCATACGCCTACAGCACTGAAATATCAGGGAGGATTTTTGGAGGAATATCATGTGGAGGCCATATGGAATGCCGTACTCCGCAGAATTTATATGTTGGAATGCTTTGAAGATATAACGCAGAATGTGTATAATATTGATGAGCTTAAGACATTGATACTGCCGGATATTGTGAAGCAGGAGGTACGCCGTGTGGGCATACAGCGTTATTCCTCCACACAGGACCGAAGAATGGTTTTGAATGGAATCAAGGGATTTATAGAGCTTAAGCAGATCCCGGAGCAGATGCTGCCCTGGCTTTTCGCAGGGGAACTGATCCATATCGGGAAAAATACCAGTTTTGGATTTGGAAGGTACAGTGTAGTATAGATTAATTTTTATAAGGAGGCGGAAGATGAAAGAACGTTACCTGACAATTTTGGAGGTATCACAGAAACAGGCATATATATTCCAGAGTAATGAGCTTAAAAAGAATATTTTAAATTCGGCAGTAATTGCATGGATCATGGATGCGGATTATCTGGAAGAGGCGGCGAAAGACCTGGCGCTGTTTTGCAGGGAGGAGAATCTGGTTTATTCAGGGGGAGGACATACCGTACTGGAATTTCCAACCTATGAACAGGCGGTTCGCTTTACCAGAAGTTTCACAAGAACCGTCAGGATGGATTATCCGGGAATTGATGTCTTTGCGAAAACGGTGAAATATACCCAGGACAGATCTCCGGCGGAAAATTTAAAGGAGTTAACCAAAGCCCTGGAAAGAAAAAAATCGGAGCGCAGGGCAGTCTTCCATCAGGGCAGCTTCGGGGTGGAGCGGATCGATACGAATACCTTAAATCCTATCCCGTATCATCCGGAAAAAGAGGCAAGGATGCCCGACAAGGAGGAGAGGATAGACAAAGGCCTGATGCCGGAGGGATTTCGGCGTGTGTATAAGTTTGAGGAGCTGGGCGGAAGCAGGGATAAGTCAAATTTTATTGCTGTGATTCATATTGACGGCAATGCCATGGGAAAGCGTGTGGAAAAGCTACAGCAGAGATTCCACGCCCTTGCATGGGAGGAATATAAGGAAAAGCTGCGGAAATTCAGCCAGTCTATTGATGAGGATTTCAAGGCCGCCTACCGGGAGATGTCTGAATATGTGGCGGACAATATCAGAAGCGGGAAGTTAGGCCAGTTAAATATTGTGGGTAACAGGTTCCCTGTCAGAAGAGTTATTTCGGCAGGCGACGACATTTGTTTTGTCACGGAGGGAAGAATCGGGTTGGAGTGCGCGGCGGCCTTCATTGACAGGCTTGGCGGCAGGAAAAATAGCGTGGACGGCCAGGAATATGCGGCCTGTGCAGGGGTTGCCATCGTGCATCAGAAGTATCCCTTCTACAGGGCGTACGAACTGGCGGAAATGCTCTGCAGAAATGCAAAAAGGCAGGGGGCGGAACTAAGTGCAGACAGAACCGGAAGCGATCTGTCGGTCATGGACTGGCACATTGAATTTGGAGAGATCAGGGACACGCTGGAAAAAATACGGGTGGATTATGAGGATGCGGACGGAAAAAATATATCGGGACGTCCTTACATTGTCAGGGCCGGGCAGTCTGTAATGGAAGCTAACCCGTTCCGCGACTATCAGAAAGTAAGAATGCTGGTTCAAAAGCTCCAAAAGGATGAGAGCTGTGCAAGGGGAACCATCAAGGAATTGAGAAATATTTTGAAACAGGGAAAAGACGAGGCAGAACATTTTATCAGATTCCACAAGATGAACGAACTGCTGAAATGGGAGCTTGGCGATGACTTAAAGACACTGTTTGATGCGATCGAGTTGATCGATACGTTTATCGCTTTAGATGACAAGGAGGGGGAAATTTGAAGATCAGAATGCAGCTAATGTCGGATGCCATATTCGGCAACGGAGAAAGTATACCGGGAGGCGAGGATATTTCCGTCCTCAGCGATGAAAACGGTTTTCCGTATTATAAGGGAGGGACGTTTAAAGGCATTTTCAGGGAGGAAATGGGAAATTATCTTGCATGGACCCTATCAGGGGAAAAAGAAAACAAAATAAAAGCGGAACTGGAACGGCTTCTGGGGACAGGCGGGGATGATAATATTTACAATACGGACAAGCTTGTATTTTCGGATTTCACCTTATCAGATTATGTGAAGGGGCAGATGCTTGCCGAGATCGGAACGGGGCAGGCCTACAACGTGTTAAATGCCTTGTCCCATGTAAGAACCTTTACGGCAATGTCGCCGGAGGGAATCGTGCAGGAGGGGACGCTGAGGCAGTGCAGATGCATCAATAAAGGATTGAATTTTTACAGTGAGATCAAGTGTTCTCAAAAGGATGAGCAGCTTGTAAAGGATGTCTTATCCATGATTAAATGGGTAGGCACGATGAGAAGAAGAGGCTTTGGCAAGGTAAAGCTCACAGTGGTCGGGTAAAGGAGGAGCGGCATGTCGGAATATTTAAAAATCGTTTTTCAGAACTTAGAGCCTGTGCGGATTGCCGATGACAGTACCAGTCAGAGCGGGCAGACTGTGACGCTCCGCTATATACCGGGCTCGGCGTTTCGGGGGATCGTAGTGAATGCGCTGGCACAGGACAGTGATTTTGATGCGATCAAAAAGAGACTGTTTTCATCACAGGTCAGATTTTTGAACGCATATCCCACAGACGGAGAAAAAGAGCTTATCCCCTCGCCGAAGGGGTTTTATGAGGATAAAACACAGCAGCAGGGGAAAAAGAAAATAGACAATGTAACAGTGAAGGGAGAATTTACGGAAGGCAGTAAAAGGGCAGCCTTGGGGAGGTTCTGCCATATGGAGGACTCCTGCATCTCTTATTACAATATTGATACCGGATCGGATCTTAAGATAACGATAAATGAGGAAAAGCAGAATGTGTTCAGAAATGAATATATCTGTGCAGGGTATCGTTTTACAGGCTATATTGCAGTGGAGGAGGACGAACTCCGGGACAGGATAAAGGGGGTGTTTGCGGATGATTTTGTGGCAGGAAATGCCAGGTCGGCAGGTCTTGGCAAGTGCAGAACTATTAGTTGTGAGTATACGGACAGGCTGCCTTATGGGAATTATCTGCCCATCAGGAATCAGGAAAACGAATGCTATATGATGCTTTTGTCAAACACGGTCATGCGCGATGAAAACGGGGAGTTGTGCGGGCTGAACTGCCGTGCCCTTGCAGAGAAGATGGGTGTAACCGATTTGGAGATCGCCTTTTGTGCTACATCCACAGTGGATGTAAAGGGTTATAACCGCAAATGGCAGACCAAGATTCCCGCGGCAGTCATGTATGAACAGGGGAGTGTATTCCATCTGAAATATAAGGGGATTTTTTCAAGGGAGAGGATGCTTGCGCTCTGTGAACAGGGGATTGGAATCCGTCGAAATGAAGGGTTTGGAAGAGTTCTGTTCCTGAACGGATATGAAGGCATCCAATATAAGGAAGCGGCGCAGTTCACCAAAGAAACCGACTTAAATACAGGGGGACAGCAGTATGCGCAGGATCAGGAGACTTTGAAAATTGCGGCAAGATGCTATTACCGAAATTTGCTTAAGCGAAGGATGAATACGTATGTTGTAGCATCCCCTTTTCCGGAGAGAAAGACTGCAAACAGCCAGCTTGGTACTTTGGAGGCTTTCGCCGCGGCATACAGGTATGAACCGCTGGAAGCAAAAAGGTCAATAGAAGAATATCTGGAACACGCGCTGGATAAGGAAGAGGGCAGCAGGATACACAAATCAGGAGGAGGCTTTGCCGGACTGAAAAAGTATGTGTACCATATTTTTGACACGGATATTGAAAGCCTGTTGTCTGTCAGCACAAAGCAGAAAGAAAGCGTTATGGGAATCGCAAAGTCCGATCTGTTTACAAGAGAGGAAGAACTAAGGCTAAAACTGGAATTGATCGTAAAAATGATACGGTATGACAATAAGAGGGAGGAAGCGTAAATGGCAGTAGATATGAAGTATCAAAAAGTTATAAAATATCTGGTAAAAGCAACCTGCGCGCAGCCTCTTCATATAGGAAGCGCGTCTGGCGATAAGGAAGAGGTACTGGTGCATCCGGCAGACGACAGGCCCTTCATACAGGCATCCTCTCTTTCCGGCGTGCTGCGGCAGTACTGTGAAAAGCTCCATGGCCAGGAGCAGGCGGGAAGCCTCTTTGGCGCAAGGCGTCTGGAAGAAGGGGAAAATTCTTCTGACAAAGCCAGCAAGGTCAGGTTCAGCGACGGAATTTTTTCGGATGAAGGCCTGATTCTGGAGCTTCGGCCCAGGTTGAAAATCAATCAGGAGACCGGCACCTGTGATGACAGTATGATAAGAGGTACGGATATGCGTTCAGGTCATAAATTCAATATGGAATATATCGGCGCAGGTGCGGAATTTGAATTTTCTGTCTATCTGTTTGATGAGAGCTGGCAGAAAGAACTGGAAGAAACTCTGGCGGCGGTTCACCAGGAAGGAGTGCAGCTTGGCGGACAGAAAAGTAATGGGTGCGGTTTCCTGAATCTGAAAAGCCTGAATAGAAAAATTTTTGATCTCTCCCAAAGGGAAGAACGCAGGAAGTGGGCGGATGAAGATATACTCCCGGAAAATGAGTATGAGGATATTTTAAGCCATATCAAGACGCCCCAGAGGACGGTGATGGCATATGAAGTGATGGTGGAAGGCAGCACGGAGGGTGAGCTTTTGGTAAAGAGTATTGCCGTGCAGGACTATGGTAAGGATGCCCCTGACAGTATGAATATCCGCGATGCCGCAAAGCAGTATATTGTTCCCGGGAGCTCGCTGAAAGGGGCGCTCAGAAGCCAAATGGAAAAGATTGCGTCTTATATAGACAGCCCAAGGATTATCGATGAAACCTTTGGAACGGCGGGAAATTCCCAAAACGGCGGCAGGGCCGGAAATATTGTGTTTTATGATACGGTTGTGGGAAACAGAGAGGATAATGACCTTGCCAGAGCCAGAAACAGGATACATATTGACAAGTTTACAGGAGGAGTTATGCATGGCGCGCTGTTTAATGAAAAGAATGTATCCGGCGCGGTTCATTTTCGTATTGTGATCTATGACCGGAATACTCCTGACAGTACCTGCGGACTGTTGCTGATGGCTCTTAGGGATATGGCCATTGGAATGATGAGCATAGGCGGCGGCTTTCATGTGGGGAAAGGGATCATTGATGTTGACAGGATCGTTGTCTGTGACTGCATTAACAAAAAAGAGGCTGTGATCGGATTGAAAACCGGTAAGATAACAGATGAATACGGAATAGTGGCAAGGTGTATGAAAGCGGTACAGCCGGAAAAGGAGGCAGTATGAGTTACACGGTAGAAAGAGTTGACGTAGACAAAGCGCTGAGAGATATAGAAAAGTACCAATATGCCCTGCTGTATATGATAAGTGAAATCGTCTTTTGCAGGGAAGAGGATATTGGCGAGCAGGACTGGAAAGAGTGCCTGGAGGCCAGATTCTTCGATGAGGAGAAAGAGCTTCACATTTACGAGGAGGACGGCGGGCAGTGTGCGGTGAAGGTGGTTGGGGCGCTGGATGAAGACTGCCTGATCAAGAAATATGAGCTAGCGGATCGTTACTGTGATTTGGGTAAGGCCTTGTGCGTCTGTGAGCATCTTAGATATGATGAGGACGGACAGGTATCGGTTGCGCTCACAAGGCTGACCGGAATCGAATAGGAGGCGGGAAGATGCAGGATTGGAAACAACAGTTGGAGCAGTTTAAGCAGAAACCGGGGGAGCAGAAACTATCAGGTAAGAAGAAGCCGGCGGAGCAGAGAAGGGAGAAGGGGAGGCCGGAAAAGCAGCAGACAGAGAATCGGAAGCCGGAGACATATATTGGTGCGCCGTACAATTTTGTTCCTTTTTATGATAAAGTATATACATACTCCAAGGATAAGCTGACTCGGCATAACGATATGGAAGAGAGCCTGGCTACAGGTGAAATTACCTATGAGGTCACGGCAAAGACGCCGATTATGATTGACGACGGGACGCAGCATTTTTTCAGGGATGCGAAGGGCAGATATGCGATTCCCGGCAGCACCATGCGGGGACTGATCAGAAACAATGTGCAGGTACTGGGGCTGTGCAGCTATGAGGACGATATTGACGACTATGCGCTGATGTACCGTAATGTGGCATACGGGGCGGAGAAGGTACAGTACAACCAGACCCTTGGGTCAAAACAGCTTCGGATAACGGATGGCAGCAAAAGCTACAGTATGGGCGTATTGCTTAATGTGCATGCGGGATATGTGGCAAACGAGGGCGGAAGGTATGTAATCTATCAGACGGATATTGATTCGATCAAGAAAGAATTTAGGGGTATGAATTATTACGTCCTCAGCGAGAGAAAGATCGTAAGCGATTATCTGAAAAACAGAAATAAGTTTTCCTACGGCTTTTTCCTACAAGAGGGCAAGAGTATCCTGCAGCATGAGCTTCAGGAATTTAAGCACTTTAAAGATAATAATGGACGGGATCATTACAGAGGAGAGAAAAACAGGGAATACCAGCCATATTATAAGACGGTATCCTACAAGGTCGCCCGTGAAAAAGATATTATAGCGGTGGGGGCTCCGGGGGAGTACAAAAATGAGGGATATGCGGTCAGTACCGGCGAGATGAATGAGAAGAAGGCCGTATACATCATTCCCCGAATTAACCGGAATAAGGAAAGGATTATAATTCCCGAGGAGGATGTGCGGGCATTTAGGATCGACCTGAAAAAGAAGGAAAATACCCTGAAACGGTTTGGCGGAAAGGAATATTTTGACCTGCCAAAGGAGGGTGAAATGCGCCCTGTTTTTTATATCCGATTGGACGGCAGACTTTACTTCGGGTTCACGCCCAGGCTACGGCTGTTTTATGAGCATACGGTGAAGGAGGGATTAAGGCAGGAATGGAAAGCGGGCAGTATCGACTATGCCAGGGCTATGTTCGGTTTTTCCACGCCGGAAAAGAGTTACAAGTCAAAGCTGTCTTTCTCTGACGCAGTCATCACAAAGGAAACGGAGCCTGGAAAGGAACAGAAGCGGATTCTGGCAGAGCCAAAACCTACCAGCTATCTCGATTACTTAAAGCAGGACGGAAAAAATCCGGTGACTTATAATTCTGACGGATTCGAGCTGCGCGGAGTAAAGCAGTACTGGCTCCACAACCAGCCAGTACCTGCGGGTGAGCCCAGAAGCGAAAAGGCGGCGACAGGCATACGCCCTTTGAATGCGGGAGCAAGATTTACGGGAAAAATCCGCTTCCGGAACCTGACGGAGGATGAACTTGGCCTGCTGCTGTGGGCAGTGCGCCTGAACGAAGGATCACAGATGAATGTAGGAAAAGCCAAAGCCTACGGATACGGAAGAATAGCGGTAGAGATCAAAGAAGCCAAAAAGCTTGATATGCGCAGGGCCTACAAGTCCGAGGAAGCCCTGTGTCTGGATCCATTCTGTGATATTGAGATCGGGAAAGCAATTGAATGTTACAAGAAAGAAATCGGGCATTATCTGGGGGATAAGGCTATTGATGAACTTTTGCACATCCGGAATTTCTTCAGCATGAAGGATTCCAGGAATATTCCGGATGATAAGCAGACCAGATATATGAGCATTGATGCAAAAGAATATCAGAGCAGAAATAAGCCGCTTCCGGCAGTTAATTCGGTTGTGAAACCGAAGTGACGGATGATGGACGGTCGGAATAGCGGATGAAGGGCGGCAGGGTGAGGATTAACAGCAGATGTCAGACCTCGTCCTGTCATTTGGGTACAGTAACGAAAATTAGGAGGAAGACACTATGGCTAAGGAGAACACGAGAAGAAGAAAGCATTTTATATCGGTGTTAGGGACAGGAAATTATACACCGTGTACCTATTTTTTGGAGGAGCAGACCTGTGATACGAAATTCGTGCAGGAAGCTGTCCTGAAACTGGCGTGCGGCGAGCTGTGTGTGGATGACAGGGTTACAATCTGCCTGACAGAGGGCGCGCGCAGACAAAACTGGGAAGACCGCAGTTATACCCAGTGGGAAATAGACAACCATAAGGACGCGGAGGGAGAGACGTATGAAGGACTTCATACAGTGTTAAAACGCTGTTTAGGAGAGATTCCGAATATAGGGATCAAGGAGAAAGATATAGCAACAGGGCAGAACAGCCGGGAAATCGCCCGGATGTTCTCGGAGATTTATGAGGTTATTGATGAGGAGGAAGAAATCTACTTTGACGTTACCCACGGACTCAGAAATATTCCGATGCTCGTGATGGCGGTTCTGGAATATGCCAAGGTGACAAAGAATATCTCGATCGGCGGCACCTATTACGGAGCGTTTGAAGTAGGAGAAACGGATCAGGAGACGAAAAAGAGGAGAGTGCCAATCTATGACCTGACCTTTTATCATATGATTATGAACTGGTCCAATGCCGCGAACAGCTTTATAAAATATGGGCATGGGGACGAAATTAACGATCTGGCAGATGAAAAGTGGCGGGTGATCGCCCAAACAGCTCAAAAATCACAGGAAAAAGAAGAACTGTCGGGTAATTTGAATTATGTGGCGAAAAAGCTGCAAAAATTTACATCCAGTATAGAGACGGGAAGGGGGAAGATCGAATACAGCCAGAGCGTGAAAAAATGTTATAAAGACTATGTGGAACAGCAAAAAAAGATTTCTGAGCGTTTGATAGGGGAATTTTTTCCTTTCCGGGAACTGCTGAACAAGATCGAACACAAAATGGAAGGGTTTCAGAATGCATTAACCAATCTTGAGGTTGGTATGGCAGTAATAGACTGGTGTATTGACAATCATATGGTGCAACAGGGATATACGGCATTGGAGGAAACTGTAAAGACCTTTTTGTGCGAAAAGATCGGGGTGCCTCAGGATGAAGAGTTCTGGCGGGAAAAGGTTGTAAAGCGATTGTGCGTGGGTCTTTACAAGGAACGCGAGGCACCAGATAAAATTCTTGATAATTGGATGACATTTTTGCAAGAAACTGAGAAGGATGATTTGCTAATTCAGGAGGGGTACAAAAAAGGTAAGGAATTATGGGAAATGATTATTGGCAATGAGCAACACAGGAAATTATTGAAGCTTATGGATCAGATCAGCAGTAAAAGAAATGATATTAACCACTTTGGTTTTACACGCGATTCGGCGAAAGCGGAGGATTTAAAAAAGGACTTAAAAAAGAGAGCAGGCGAATTTAGAAAGATACAAGAAGAATGGGATTTATAGGACTGCCTGAATAGGAATAAATCATGGGAGACATATCATGAAAAATATTTTGCTTCTGGCTATGAGTACACTGGGAAGGGAAATTAAGGACAATTATTATACCTATGGGAACGGAGAGGTTCTTGTCGGCCAGAGCCAATTGGAGCCGATCACCCAAATGGTGAGTCTTGAGAGAAAGAAAAGGGGAGAGCGGCTGGACAAAATCGTCATTCTGGAAACGGAGGAAACTCTGCTGGAACGTGACGGGAGAAAATCGGCAGTGGATTTCTACAAGGAGAGAGTGGGCGGATTCTTGGACGCAGATGTGGAGTTTGTGGATGTGCGGATTGACGAGAAAAATCCGGCCAATGGGATAGCCAGGGCTACGCAGAGTCTGCTTCGGGAATATGACGAGCAGAAAAAGAAGAATGAAAAAGTGAATCTCTGGATCGATACCCAGGGGGGATTTCGGGATATTGTCATGGTTTTTAACGCAATTATCTCCCTTTTGAGAGAGCAGGGGATTGAGCCCAAAGGGATTTATTCCATTCGATATGCGCCCGGCAATACGAAGGAGAATCCATGCCCTGTCATAGATCAGACAAAAAACTATGATATTTTTAAGTTTGTTTCGGCTATGCAGGAATTTATGGATTATGGGAAAGCAACAGGGTTAAAAAAGTATTATGGAGAAGAAAACCGCATCGTGCAGGCGATCGACGAAATAGCAGACGCAATCCAAATGTGCCAGCCGCAAAAGTTTGAAGATGCGATCCGAAAATTTGCATTCTATTTAGAATCCGGGATTTATGAAAACGAGGATCCATACCTGCGGATCTTTGCTGATTTTATGAGAAGCGATTATGGCGTTTTGTTACAGCAGCCCGATAATACCATTGAGCAGATCAGGTGGTGTGTGAAGAAAGAGTTCTATCAACAGGCAATGACAATTTATATTGAGAAAATGCCGGAGTATTACCATAAAAAGGGGATACTGACATTGGAGATAGAGCCCGGGGAAAAAACAGGGAGTGGAAATAGCCCATATGCGAAAGCGTTTTATGAAGTAATGTTTGATGAAATGCTGAAAGGCGAAAACGACACGATACTGTCTTCTGTTCTTACTTCTGTAGTTGAGCGTGAAAAGGTAAATGAGCGGATATGGGCGGAATATTATCTCAGTAAGGAGCTGGAGAGAGTAGAGAGTGATCAGGTGAAAAAGGCACTCAATACCCTGATCAAAAACATAAGAAAGTGTTTCAAGCGTAACGGTGATCCTATGCCAATACAATTAGAGCAGAAGAATGGAGCAAGAACAATACGGGGCTATATCAATGGGATGTGTAAAGATTCGGGGAAGGGTAGACGTCAGGAGCTTTTATATGGAACTAGGATACTCAAAGGAGAGTCCCTGAAAAAGAAGATGATGGCAATCGAGGCGGCAAAGGAAAGGGAGCCAGGGGTCGTAAAGATCATGGAATACTATCTTGCAATGAAGCTTTTGCGCAACCGTATGAACCATGCAAGTGAAAACGAAATAAGCGAGGAGGAAAAAGAGGTAATCAGATTTTTAAAATCAGATCAAATAGAGATCGGCGTTCAGCCAGGGCAGGGCGGGATGAAACTTGATTACCAAAAGGTGAAGAACCTTATTATAGACGGATTGGAATTATCCTGAAAAAAAAGCAGCAGGCAAGGACAATTTTTAAGGAAACTAATTGCCCGGCCTGCTCTCCGGAAATTCTTATAATCTAAAAAATTCAATCTTCTCATGGGTTTGCACCTCCTGCTTTCTACTACTAGTATAATGTCCTCGAAGAACGTGTGCAAAAGTCACACAGAGATTTCATCCATTTTATATGTCCAATGATATACCACTGGATCCT
>ERZ808037.573-NODE-573-length-32318-cov-3.943085_pt1 | contig 32318 bp, 27 predicted proteins | sample MGYA00380190_ERZ808037 | MGnify/ENA primary metagenome ERZ808037 (study PRJEB31490, sample SAMN06133399) | mouse gut metagenome | isolation source: J9 | host: mice | place: China: Chengdu | collected 2015-05 ...
TCTTCGTCATCGAGGCGAACCCGCGCGCGAGCCGCACGGTGCCGTTCGTCTCGAAGGCGACCGGCGTGCCGCTCGCGAAAGTGGCGGCGCGCGTGATGGCCGGCGAGCAGCTCGCCGACATGGACCTGCCCGCCGACGACCGTGAGCTCGGCTACTGCGCCGTGAAGGAAGCCGTCATGCCGTTCGGTCGCTTCCCGGGAACCGATGTCGTGCTCGGGCCCGAGATGAAGTCGACCGGCGAGGTAATGGGCATCGCGCCGTCGTTTCCGCCGGCTTACGCCAAGACGCAGCTCGCGATTTCCTATGAGCTGCCGCGGGAGGGTGCCGTGTTCATCAGCGTGGCTGACCGCGACAAGCGCTCCGTCGCCGCTATCGCGCGCGACTTCGCGCGCCTCGGCTTCGAGGTAGTAAGCACGGGCGGGACCGCGAAAGCTCTCGCCGCGTCGGGCGTTCCGTGCCGCAAGGTCAACAAGGTGAGCGAGCCGCATCCCAACATCGCCGACTTGATTGCCGACGGTGACATCAAGCTCATGATTAACACGCCGTTCGGTCACGGCTCGCGCGGCGACGGCCACGTCCTGCGCCTCGCCGCCGTGCGCCACGGAATTACTTACGCGACCACCATCGCCGCCGCTCAAGCGCTCGCCGCCGCCATGGAGGTTGCACGCGAAGACGGTCTCGGCGTCATCGCGCTGCAGGATTTGTAAAGGTTTCCCGATGCAAGCGTGGGACGCAATCGTTCCACGCTCTTAGGCTTTTCGCTTATCCGGCGCGCTTTTCGTCATCGTTGGCGCCTGTCACGGCGTTGATGATTCCCGAGACGATGCTGATGACGATGGCGCCGATGAACGCGTCGCCGAAAGATGCCACGAAGACGCCGCTTGGGAACACGTTGATTGAAAGCCATGAAGCGAGGTTCAGCAAGAGCGCGTTGACGACGATGTAAAAGATTCCCAACGTGAGCACCGTCAGGGGAAAGCTGATGAACTGGGCGATGGGCTTGACGAGTGAGTTGATGAGCGCCAACGCCAAGGAGAATGCTGCGACCGCGATGTAGCCGTTGTCGCCGACGGGATAGATGCCGGGAATCAGCCAGATGGCAACGAAAGTGGCGATGGCGATGCCAAGCCAGCGGAGGATGAATTTCACGAGCTCTCCTTACCGAGGTTTCCGTGTTTGTCAGTGTAAACCTAGTTTGGAGGCCATGAAAGCGTTGGCGGCTTGCTCGGTCGAGTCGTCGAGCGGGGCGAGCGTGGGCGCACAGCGGCCGAGTTTGGCGGCGCGGCGGGCGAGGGCGCGCTCGATCAGCCAATCGGCGATCTCGGGGTTCTTGGCGAGCAGGGGGCCGTGGAGGTAGGTCCCGATGACGTTGCGGTAAAGCGCGCCGTCGGCGCCGTCCGTGTCGTTGTTGCCGTGGGCGTGCTTGTTCGCGATGCGGCCGAACGGCGCGCATCCGCTGCCGAGGAACGTGCGCCCGGCGTGGTTCTCGTAACCGATGACGGGCAGTTCCGCGAGCGGGCTCTCGAGCGCGATGTTGCCGACGAGCCGGTTGTGCGAGCCGCCCTCGGCGCGCTTCGTCTCGATATCGAGAATCCCGAGGCCGGGGACGCTCTCGTCGTCGAGCAGCCACGTGCGCCCGAGGATCTGGTAGCCGCCGCAGATGGCGAGCAGCACGCCGCCGTCTTCCACGTAAGCGCGCAGGGCGTCCGCCTGTTCGAGCAAACCGCGCGATGCGAGCCGCTGCTCTCGGTCGGGCCCGCCCCCGAGGAAAACGATGTCCGCGGCGGCGAGGTCGGCGGCTTGCCCGTGCGGCACGCGCACGACCTCGACTTCGATCCCGCGCCTGCGCGCCCGCTCCGCGAGCACGATCACGTTCCCGCCGTCGCCGTAGAGGTTCAGCAGCTCGGGGTAGAGGTGCGCGATCGTGAGCTTGTCGAGCGAGGCGGCGGGGTTGGGGCGTGTCGTCTCGGGCCGTCCGCTTCGCGGGTTTTGAGGCAACGCGCGCCGGCCCCGTTGCCTCGCCTTGTCGAGCGCGGCTTTTACGTCGGGCAGGGCGGTGTAGTTCGCGATGGCGAAGAGCTGCGCGTCGGGCGAGGATGCGGCTGCTTTCGCGAGGAAGTCCTCGGCGCTGTCGACGAGGTCGGCTTCGATGCCGGCATATTTCAGGCGCACTTGCATGTCGTTGCGACGGATGCCGCCGGCGAACACCATCAGGTCGCGCTCGCTGGCGAGTTCCTGGAAGTCGATGTCCCAAAGCCAGGACACGTCGTGGCCGTCGGCTTCGCGGTCATTGATGAAGAAGGCGACTGCCTTGGCGCCGGTCGCGGCTTCGACGATGCGCAGGTTCTGGTTGAATCCGGTCGGGTTCTTCGCGAGGTTCAGCAGCACGTGGCGCCCGTCGATGTCGTAATGCTGCAGGCGCCCGTTATCCGGCGCGAACGAGCGGATTGCGCTCTCTGCCTTCGCGAGCGGTATGCCGCAGCAGTCTGCAGCGACGAGCACGGCGAGCGCGTTGTAGAGCATATAGGCTTCCGTGAACGGAACGCTGACGGCTGTTTCCGCGTTCCCGCGGCGAAGCGCGAACGAGGTTCCTTCCGTGGAAAACGCGACCTCGCACGCGGCATAAGCGGGATGCACGCGCTCGAACCCGCAGGTCGGGCAGCGGTAAGACCCGAGCTGGCCATATTGCCGCCAGTCATATTCGAGCAGCGAATCGCATCGCTGGCAGATGCTCGCGTCGGCGACCGTGTTCTGCTCGAGGCCCAGCTCCTCGTCGAGCCCGAACGGCACGCAAGCGTTGCCGACCGCGTCGGCGATAGCCTGGCAGAGTGGATCGTCCGCATTGTAGACGAGCGTCGTCTCCGGCGACGCCGCCAGCGCGCCTGCGATCGCCGCCTGGATGTGGTCGATCTCGCCCATGCGGTCGAGCTGGTCGCGGAACAGGTTCAGCAGCACGACGAAATCGGCGCGCAGCTGGGGGAGGACCTTCGCGAGCCAGAGCTCGTCGCTCTCGAAAACGCCCCAGTCCGCCTGCTTGACGTGCAACAGCTCGGTCGCGATTCCCGAATCGAGGTTGGCGCCCGTCCGGTTGCAGGCGACCTCCTTGCCGGCTGCTTCGAGCGCGTCGGCGAGCAGGTTCGTGACAGTGGTCTTGCCGTTGGTCCCCACGACCACGACGGAGCCCTCGCGCAGGCGAGGGCTCAAATCGGCGATGAGTTGCGGGTCGGCCACCAGTCCGGCCTTGCCGGGAAAGTTCGCCGCCGGGCGATGAAAAACGCGTTTGAGCGTCCAGGTCGAACCGGCGCCGATTGCTTCGGCCAGTTTCAATCGCAGGGTCATCGCGCTCCTTGGTGAAACACTTGTCGACGACGTTTGTTCCACAGTCTCGGTTGGTAATATGACAACGGCGGTGGAACAAACGTCGTCGACAAGTGTTCCACCGCCGTTAAGTTACACGACACCGGTTTCGAGCATATTACACAGCCGCCGCTCCGCGCTCGCGGGTGCGGATGCGCACGACCTCCTCGACGGGGCTGATGAAGATCTTCCCGTCGCCGACCTCGCCGGTCGCCGCCGTGTCGCAGATGAGCTCGACCAGCTTGTCGACCTCGTCGTCTGGCACGATGAGCTCGAACTTCACCTTCGGGATCATGTTCAGCAGCACCTCGGTGCCGCGGTAAAACTCAGACCAACCGTGCTGGTTGCCGCATCCCATCACCTGCGCGATGGTCATGCCCGACACGTTCGCCTCGAACAGCGCTTCCTTCAGCGGCTCGAGCTTTTCCGGCCGCACGATCGCGATGATTCTCTTCATGTTCTGCTCCTTTCTCCGTTGACTCGCGGTTCGTTAGTCCAGGCCGAGGTAAGCCGGGTAAGCGCTCTCGCCGTGTGCCGCCACGTCGAGGCCGCGCGCCTCGTCTTCCTCGCTCACGCGCAGGGTGCCGCCGAAGAGCGCCTTCACGACTAGGCCGATCACGAGCGCGCCAACGATCACGAGCGCGAGCGTGATGAGGATGCCGAGCAGCTGGCTCAGGAGCAGCGACGCGTCACCCGTGTAGACGAGCCCGCCGAAATCGGTCCAGGACAGCTCGGGCACGCAGAACACGCCGGTGAGTATCCCGCCGACGACGCCGCCGACCGAGTGGCACCCGAACGCGTCGAGCGCGTCGTCATAGCCGATCTTGCGCTTGGCGACCGAGATCGCGAAGAAGCAGCACGGCGCCGTGACAAGGCCGATGACGATCGCGGCCCACGGCTCGACGAAGCCGGCCGCCGGCGTGATGCCGACCAGGCCCGCTACCAGGCCCGTGCAGGCGCCGACGAGCGTCGCCTTGCCGACGCGTAGCCGCTCGACCGCCATCCAGGCGAGCATGCCGGTCGCCGAAGCAGCCACCGTGTTCAGCAGGGCGAGCGCCGCCGTGCCGTCGGCTGCGAACTGCGAACCCGCGTTGAAGCCGAACCATCCGAACCAGAGCAGCGCCGCGCCGAGCGCCACGAACGGGACGTTGTGGGCGCGGTAGCTCACGAGCCCGAAGCCGCGGCGGCCGCCGAGCAGCAGGCAGAGCACGAGGCCCGTGACGCCCGAACTGATGTGCACGACGTCGCCGCCGGCGAAGTCGAGCGCGCCGATCACGTCGCCGATGAGCGACCCTTCGCCGCCCCACACCATGTGGGCGAGCGGTGCGTAAACGACCGGGATCCACAGCGCGATGAACAGCATGACCGCGCCGAACTTCATGCGCCCGGCCACCGCGCCGGTGATGATCGCGCACGTGATCATGCAGAACGCCATCTGGAACCCGATGTCGATGATGCCGGGGTAAACCGCGTCTTCGGGAACGTTCGCCGTGTCAGCCAGCATGTCGCTCGTCGCCGACAGACACCCGAGTTGGTCGAACCCTCCGAAGAACGACAGCGACCCGTCTCCGCCATAGGCGAACGACCAGCCGCATGCGACCCACATCACGCCCACGACGCCGATGATGCTCATCACCATGATCATCGTGTTCACGACGTTCTTGCGCCGCGAGAGGCCTCCGTAAAAGAACGCAAGACCGGGCGTCATGAGCAGCACGAGCATCGTGCACACGATCATGAACGCCGTTGAACCAGTGTCATACATCGAAACCACCTTTCCTTTTCCGTCGGTTCGATGCCGATTCTGGTTGCGTCGCGTTGCGGTTTTGTTTCATGCCCCTGCGGGTAACGAGGGATTAACCCTCGTGTAACTTCGCTTTAATTCTGAAGAAACGATACGGAAACTTAGAGCGCCTCGAATTGCTCGCCGAAGGATCCCTCGGCGAGGAAAAGCCTAGCTGTTGTCGTCGAGGCGTTTGCGCTCTTCCTCTTGGACGACGCGCTCGATCGTCTGCTCGACGGTGGACTTGATGCCGAAGAGGGTGCGTTGCGAGACGGCGGGGCGCACGGGTTTGCCGCTCGCCTCGGCGGCGAGCATTTCTTGGATGCGCTTCCAGCGTTTCTCGTCGTCGCGCAGGCTCATCGGAACTCGATCTCGCAGCTGCGCGCAGCGAGCGTTTCGCCGCGCGCGGTTAGGATGGCGGTCCCGGGCTCGGTGCGCCGCACGACGGCCATGGCGCGCCCGCGATAGGTCGTGTAGGCGCCGTCGAGGAAACTCTCCGTCGGTGCCGGCTGGGCGCTGCCGAACGCGAGCAGCTCGCCGCCTTCGACCGCGACCTCGATTCGCTCGTCGCGGTTCGCCTCGACCGTGCCGTTCGCGCCGACGATCTCGACGGGCACATAGACTATGCCGCCTAGCGCCGGCCACGGCATCTCGGCGCTGAAGGCAAGATGGACCGGTCCGCGCGCGGACGAGAGCTTCGCGCGCGCCAGCTCGTGGCCATGCCGGTCGAGCGCGAGCGCGACGAGCGTGCCCGGCTGATATTCGACCGAGAAGCGCGCGACGAACTCGCGCACGCGCTCTTGCCCGACCACCGAGTCGTTGAGCAGCAGCCGAATCACGTCGGCGCGGCTGTCGTAGACCTCGACCTCCGCGACCGTTCCCTCGCAGCCGTCCCATGACCAGCAGGGGATCGCGTCGCTTCCGCGCCACGTCGCCTTGAACGTGCGTCCTTTCATTCGATTGACCGGCCGCACCTGGATCGACGGCTTGCCCAGCGTGTCCCACACGGCCCCGGCGAGCGCCGCGTGCGCGTTCGGTTGCCCGAAGATGTCGAGTGCGCCCGACCCGGCTAGCAGCCACGGCCACGGCTTGCTGAACCCCGCCTCCTCGGGCGTGTAGGCCCACGCGCCCGCGCCGGCTTCCCCGAGGTAATCCCAGGCGGCCCACATGAAGTCGCCGATCAAGCTCGGAATCTTCTCAACCTTCTCCCAATTGCGCGCCAGCTCGTGCGGGAACGTCTCGCTGCCGACGATGATGCGTTCGGGGTGCTTGCGCGCATCGATTGCGTAACGCGCGGCGGCATAGTTGTAACCCGCGATGTCGAGCGCGTCGAGCGCGGGCGAGACGAGCCGGTCGGCGCCGGGGAGGTTCGCGATGTGCGTCATGCCCGCGCCGCTCGCTTGCGCGACGAGGTTGAACAGCATGCTCCCGCGCGGCGCGCCGCTCGCGGTCGCTTGCTCGGCCACGCCGCCTTCGGTGTCATACCACCCTTGGCCGGCTCGTTCCATTACCATCAGCGTGAGGTTTATCCCGCACGTGACGGGCCGCGTTGGGTCGAGCGAATGGAGCAGATCGACCATCGACTCCTCGATGCCGACCCCGGTCGGCTTGACGGGCTCGCTCACCTCGTTGCCGATCGAATACATGATGACGCTCGGGTGGTTGTAGTCGTGGCTCACGAGCTGGCGCAGATCGTGGTCGCACCAGTGGAGGAATTGACGCGCGTAATCGTGCGCGCTTTTCGGTGCGAACCACATGTCCCAGGCTTCGTCCATGACGAACATGCCGAGCTTGTCGCACGCGTCGAGCAGCGCGCTCGGCGCCGGGTTGTGGGCGATGCGCACCGCGTTGAAGCCGGCCGCCTTGAGCAGCCGGATGCGGCGGAATTCGCTCTCGCGCCACGACGCCGCGCCGAGGATGCCGTTGTCGCAGTGGATGCAGCCGCCGCGCAGCAGCGTCTCGCGGCCGTTTATGAACAGGCCTTTCGAGTTCCACGAGAGGCGGCGGATGCCGAACGTCGTCTCAGCTTCGTCGGCGATGTCGCCGTCGACGACGAGCTGGACGACGCATCGGTAAAGATGCGGGGCCTCGGGGCTCCAGAGCCGGGCGTCGTCGAGCGCGATCTCGACGTCGTCGCCGGCGCATTCGGCGAGCACGACCTCGTCGTCGAGGATCGCCACATGCGCCTCGCCGTCGGCGTGCTCGACCTGGACGCGCACGGCTGGCGGCTCGATCGAGGCCGTCGTCACGCGGATGCCCTCGGGCGGAATGCAGTGCGCCCCGCCGGACCAGAGCGTCACGGGCCGGTAAATCCCGGCGCCTGAATACCAGCGGCAATCGGGCTGAGCCGTGTTGTCGGCGTCGACCTCGATGATGTTCTTGCCCGCGCGCACGAGCCCGGTCATGTCGATGAAGAAGGGGACGAATCCGTAAGGCGGTGCTTCGACTTCCGTGCCGTTCACGCGGATGCGCGCGTCGCGGTAGACTCCCTCGAACTCGAGCATCAACGTGGCGGCCGCCTGTGTTTCGTCGAGGTCGAATTCCTTGCGGTAACGGCACGAGCAGCCGAAGTGATATCCGCTCGCGCTGCCAGCTGGCGCATCTGGTCCGCGCCGTGCCCCCAGCATCGCGTCATGCGGCACCGTGACCGGCGCGAACTCTCCGCCGTCTCGCGAAAACTCCCATCCGCTGCAAAAGTCCGTGCGCTTCATGATCGCCTCCTAACACATGGGGACGGTTCTTTTGTGTAATGCGCAGGGGAACGATCCATTCTTGCAATGCTGCTGCGCATTACACAAAAGAACCGTCCCCATGTGTTCCGCTTCCTTACTCGAACGGGAAACGGTAATCCAACCCAAGCTTGTCGCGCAGCTCGAGGAACTCCGCCTGCACCGATTCGCTGACCGGCACGCCCTTGTCTTTGCGGTCGAGCCAGGCGAGGTATTCCTTTTCGCCGGCCGTGTAGATGCGGTCGTGACCCGGCGCCTTGCGCGACGCTCGCAGCTCGCGGCAGATGTCGCCCGCGATCTTCTCGAATGTCTCGCGCCCGCAGAACGCCTCGGGGTCGATTACGAAGAAGAAGTGCCCGAGGCCATACATCTGCGGCGACCCGTCGGGCGCCACGCCGGTGAGCGACTTCATGAACTTGCCGCCCGCGAGCGCCGCCGACAGAATCTCGACGACCGCCGCATAGCCATAGCCCTTATATCCGCACATCTCGTCGCCCGGGCCGCCGCCGAGCGGTGCGAGCGCCGCCGTGCCGTCGACGAGCATCTTCAGGATCGCCTCGGAGTCGGTGATCGGCTCGCCGCTTTCCGTGACGACCATGCCGGCCGGCGTCGGCTTGCCCGAACGCGCCCAATATTCGATCTTGCCGCGCTGAACGATCGACGTCGCGCAGTCGAGGCAGAACGGGAACTCCTCGTCGGTCGGCAGCGAGAACGTGAGCGGGTTCGTGCCCATCATGTTCTCGACGCCGAACGTGGGCGAGATCGACGGCCGCGCGTTCGTGCCCGTGATGCCGACGAGCCCTTCCTTCGCCGCCATTCCGGTCCAATAGCCCGCGATGCCGTAATGCGTCGAGTTGCGGATCGCGCCGCCCGCCATGCCGAACTCCTTCGCCTTCGCGATGAGCTTGCTCATCACGCGGTAGCTCGCGACCATGCCCATGCCGTCATGCGCGTCGGCCACGATCGTCGTCGGCGTTTCCTTCACGATCTCGAGCTCGGTCTTGGGAAGCAGCGTCCCGCGCTCGATGCGGTCGATGTAAATCGGCTTGAAGCGGTTGCACCCGTGGCTCTCGATCCCGCGCCGGTCCGATTCGGCCAACACGTCCGCGCAGATCTCCGCGTCTTCGCGCGGCACTCCATATTCGACGAACACGTCGGTCATGAACGAAATAGCTTGCTCCCAAGGCACGTAAGGACGGGTCTCCATGTTGCTCCAATCTTTGACATTCTTCCTGCTTATCATCATATACCAAAGAGCAACCGGCATCCCCTCCGCATGCAACGTGAGACAACGGGGTCGGGGTGTGTTGTCTCATCCCAAGGCAAAGTGAGACAACACACCTCGGGGGCGTTGTCTCACTTGGGGGAGTTACTGCTTTTTACTTGCGATGAAGTTGACGGCGACGGCGGCGGCGATGATGGCGGCGATCACGGGGAGCGTGTTGCCGCAGGGGAGGTCCCAGCCGAGCGAGAGGCGGTAAAGCACGAAGCCGAGCGCCCACAGCACCACGTTGCGCCAATCGACGAGCGCGTCGGTGCGGTCGCGGCGCGTGATGAAGAAGTCGGCGATGACGAGCGCAGCCATCGGCGCGAAGACCGACCCGATCAGGTAAAGAAACTCCTCGAAGTCGCCGACGGGCGCAAAGATCGCAAGCAGTGTGCCGATGACGGCCGCCGCGATGCCGCATGCGCGCGCGTCGAGGCGCGGGTGGATGCTCTCAGCCGAGACGCCTGCCGACTGCGCGTCGAGGAACGTGGTCGTCACCGTCGAGAACACGACGACGAGAATGCCCGCGATGCCGAGCCCCGCCTGCGCGAGCACCGCTGCGACGTCTTCCGACCCCGCGAACAGCGCGCACCCGAGCCCGATGGCGAACATCCAACAGCTTCCCGCGGAATAGGCGACCGCGGAAACCGCGCTGCCCGCGCCTGCTCGCTTCGCCTCGCGCGTGTAGTCGCCCACGACCGGCAGCCACGACAGCGGCATCGCCACGGCGAGCTCGACCGCCGCGCCGAACGACAGCCCGTCACCCGCCGCCTCGACGCCTGCGCCCGCACCTGCGCCCGCGCCGAACACGACGACGCTCGTCACGACCGTCAGCGCGAGGAGCAGCACGGCTGCAACCGACTGCACGACTCCCATCCTCTTCACGCCGATGGCGATCCACGCCACGATGAGCACGCCGATTACGACGGCCCAACCGGCCAGCCCGAGCGACGGCACGAGTAAGCTCGCCGCTGCAGCGCCCGACATCACCATGATCGCCGTCCAACCGACGAGCTGGATGACGTTGGCAACCGAGAACAGCTTCGCCCCGCCGTGGCCGAACGAGCGCCGCGCCGCCTCCATGGCCGACGCGCCTGTCTTTGCGCTGACGAACGACACGAGCCAGAACAGCACGCCGCCGATCGCGTGCCCGACGAGAATCGCGGCGAGCCCCATCTCCCAACCGAGCGGCGCGAAGAACGTGCCCGTCAGGATCTCGGCGAGCGACACGGCCGCCCCGAACCACACGAGGCCCAGTGTGGGCGTGGACAGATTTCGAGCATTGGACAATACAGTCATATTGACTCCCTCCGGCGGCATTACCCGCATCAGGTTCCTCGGGTCGAAGCGTGGTGCTTCCTCTCAGCCCGCCTCCCGCGAGCTCCCCGTCTTACGCCGACGCATGATACCACCTGCTTTCCCTGCTTGTGCTTTGTTTCGGGGAACGGCTGGGTTTCGAGTCGTCTTTCGCGTTTCCCCGCAATTGAGCTTCGGCCCTTTGCGTTTTTCGACGGCAGAATTGGCAGAGAATCGGGGTTGTGGCACGAATACGCATCTGCGATTGTCGCTCATCGCTTGCCAGAAACGCATAATCGCAGGTCAGACGAACGCCCTGCGATTGCCTCGTTGCTCGTGGTGAGATAATTTGCCACAACCCCGTTTTTCTGCCAAAACTGGATCAACAATCAAAGCCGAAGTGAGGGCCAAAGCTGAAACGAAGGCCAAATCAGAGGCAAAGGCCAAAGCCGAAACGAATGCCAAAGCCGAAGCGATGGTCAAAACTGAAGCAAAAATCGAAATTGAAGCGATAATGAATGCAGCGGCAACGAAGAGGGTGCCGCACCGGGCAACTTTGGAAAGGATGGCGCCATGGCTTCCGACACGCATGACATCGGGCGCGACCGCTATATGCTGACGGGCGAGTTCGCGCGTCAGGGCTATGATTGGTGGTGGCATTCGTTTTCGGGGCGCCACGTGGTCACGGGCGAACGCCGCACGTTTTTCATTGAGTTCTTCTGCTGCAACCCGGCGTTCGGCGGGGCCGAGCCGGTGCTCGGCCAGCTGCCGGCGAACAAGGAGGCGGGCCGCAAGCCTTCTTACGTAATGGTGAAAGCGGGCTGGTGGGGCCGCGGCGCCAAGCAGCTTCATCGCTTCTTCGCGTGGGACGACGTCGACGTCGCGCCCGGCGTGCCGTTCTTCGTAGCGGCGGACGACTGCTTTTGCTGCGAAACCGATCTCATCGGGCGGGTTGACGTGGCGCCCGCGGCCGCGGCGGCGCATCCCGAATGGATGTGCGACGCCGGCACGATGGCCTGGGACTTGAAGGTCGACAAGCAAATCGCCTTCAACGTGGGATATGGCGCGAGCGCTCCCATGCGCGAGGCGCAGGCGTTCGAGATGTTCTGGCACGCCGAGGGCATCAAGACCGCGTTCGCGGGCACGGTCGTGGCCGATGGGGAAGTGTTCCTTGTCGATCCCGAGACGAGTTTCGGCTATGCCGACAAGAACTGGGGCCGCGATTTCACGAGCCCCTGGGTGTGGCTATCGTCGTGCAACCTCGTGAGCGAGCGCACGGGCGAGCGCCTGCGCGGCTCCGCTTTCGAGATCGGCGGCGGTCGGCCAAAGATTGCCGGCATCGCGCTCGAGCGCAAGCTGCTCGGGTGCATCAATTACGAGGGTCGTTCGTTCGAGTTCAACTTCTCGAAGCCGTGGACGCTTCCGACGACCGAGTTCGACTGCCGCGAAACCGCCGACGAGGTAGTCTGGCACATCGAGCAGCAGACGCTCGAGGCGCGCCTCGTGACCGACGTGACATGTCCGAAAGACGAGATGCTGCTCGTGAATTACGAGGCGCCGAACGGCACGAAGCGCCACGATCGCCTTTGGAACGGCGGCACGGGCGTCGGCCGCGTCCAGCTTTTCGAGAGGCGCGGCGGATCTTACGAACTCGTCGACGACCTGCGCGCCGCCACCGTCGGCTGCGAATATGGCGAATACGGCGAATTTGGCGACGAGGGCTAGGTGAGCTCCACGGAATGTAGCGGTTCGTAAACGGGCCGCTTGCCCGACAGGTCGGAGCGGAAGAGCGTAACTGTTGTGATACGCCCGACGGAAACGACCCCTTCACTCATTCCGGGCCCGCCCGTGCAAACGGGAACGGGCAAGGTGCCGCTGGTCAAGTCCGCCGTGCGCATGAGCGTCACGTGGGGGAGGAACGCCTTCTCATCGAACGCGAACCCGACGGCTCGCAGCTCGCGCCGCACCGATTCCGCGATCTCGGGAAGCGCGCCCGCGTCGCGAAACCCCTGCCAGAGTGTCGCCTTGCTGCGTTTCCCGAAGCATCCGAGCTCCCCGAGCTCGACGTCGAAACCGGAAAACCTGCGGCAACCACGCTCGAGCGCCGCGCTCGCATCTTCGACGCGCGCTCCCGCGACCTCGCCGAGAAACGCGAGCGTCACATGGAGCGAATCCGCGCCCACGAACCGCCCGCGCACGCACCCGCGCAACGCCGCCGACGTCTCCGCCAGCGCCTCGCGCAGCTCCACCGGCACTTCCGCCGCAACAAACAACCTCACGTCAACCGCCTCCGTCATGGGACAAAGAGTCACGTCCTCATTGTCTCATGTGCGCGATGATTAATTATGCGCGGGCGCGCTTCGCGTCGAGGGAGCGGTTGCGGGCGAACACGAGCCAGTTCGCTGCCAGCGCGGCGAGGTTGATGAAGTAAACGACGAGCACCCAGTTCACCATGCCGCCGACGAACTTGGCGGCGATGCCAGCGATATACCCGAACGTGATAAGCCCCAAGAACTCCCACGACGTGCCGACCGCCGTGCGCGACTTCCACGCCTTCATCGCGTTGATCGGCCACGACAAGCCGAAGCAAATCAACATTACCGCTTCCAGAACCGCTGCCATTCCCATGCCTCCTCGCATTTGCGCCACGCGAAACGTTTGACCGTAACTGGTATAGGCGCGCCCTCGCGCCCTGTCCAGCGCAGCGGCGATTCACCACACGAACGCCAAGCCGGCTGCATGGATTCAACACTGCGGGCACCGCAGGGCGAACTCTTGTAAACTGTTGCCTTCAAAGAAGAGGGGATTGATGGAAGAGCGCAATAGCCAAATCGCGGGCTACGCATTCGCCGTGCTGCAAGCGGTGCTCTATTCGACGATGGGCATCTTCGGCAAGCTGCTCTATGCCACGGGGATGGATGCGCAGCAGGCGGTGATCCTGCGTTTCCTCTGCGCGACGGTGCTGCTCGGCGCGTTCATGCTCGTGTGGCGCAAAGAGCGGCTCGTCAGCCGCCAGAAGACGGTTTACCTGCAGGCCGTCTTCTATTTCGGCTCGGCGTTCCTTTACTTCTTCGCCGTCGAGCGTATGAACGCCGGCATCACCACCGTGTTCTTCTATCTCTATCCTGCGATGGTCGCGGCGATTAACCTCGCCGTCTTCCACGAGCACCTCACCGCATCGACGGCGATTGCGCTCATCCTGTCGATCATGGGCCTCGTCCTGATTTCGGGAATCACGAGCGGTCAGCTCGCGCTGGACCCGCTCGGACTCGTGTTCGCCCTCGCTTCCGCGCTCGCGTTCGCGATTTACACGGTGCTCATCCAGGTCACGGGGCGCACCGAGGGCTCTTTCACCGTCACGTTCACGCTGAGTTGGACGAGCCTTCTCGCGTCATGCGTCATCTTCGCTCCTTCCGTTCCCGCGATGCTGCGCCTCGACGCTTACCAGCTCCTCCTCGGCTGCACGATGGCGCTCGCGAACACGATCCTCCCGGTGGTGCTTTACATCCAGGCGGTCAAGCGCATCGGCGGCACGAAGACCTCGCTCATCGGCATCAGCGAAACCCCGTTCTCGCTCCTGTTCGCGTTTCTGCTGCTCGGCGAGACCATCGCGCCGCTCGAGGGAATCGGCATCGTCCTCATCGTCGGGGGCATAGCCGCCATCACCGTGGGGCCGTTGCTTCAAGCGCGCAAGCGCGAAGGCGGCGCCGATTAGCGCTTGGACCTCGAGCGCCGGTCGTTTTCCGGAAGTTCGTAAAACGCTCGCTTGTCGTCATACATCCGCGCGTCGGCCGTGCGCATGGCTTCTTGCACGTCGGCGCCGCATGCGACGCAGAGCCCGATTGCGACGGAAACGCCGCGGTCTTTGGCGGTCTTTCTGAAAGCGGCCGCCTTCTCGGCCATCTCGCTTTCGTCGACGCCCCTCATGACGATCGCGAACTCGTCGCCGCCCGCACGGAACGCCTGATCCGGCTTGAACACGTCGAGCAGCGCCTGCCCGGCTTTCCTCAGCAGCGCGTCACCCGCGCTGTGGCCGCCCGAATCGTTGACGTTCTTCAGGCCGTTCAGATCGGCGATGAGAATCCCGACCGTTTCGTCGCTCGCTTCAGCGGCGATGTCCTTGACGACGCGACCGAGCTCGTTGCTGTTCTGCACGCCGGTGAGCATGTCATGCGAACTCAGCGTCCTCAGCTGCTTGAGCATGAGGTAATTCGCGATATGCGACGCCAAGACGAACGAGGTCACCTCGAGGGTCTCCTTGATCTCGATCGTGCGTTTCGGGTCGAAATTTACCACCCAGATATAACCGATTGTCTGGTCGACAGATTTCAGCGGGAACAGTAGGATGTTCTCGGCGCCGCTCGCCTCGAACTCGGCGAACCATTTGGGGCTGCGCTTCCGGGCCACCACCTTGTCGTTCTCGTTCACGACGATGAAACAGTTGCTGCCCGCGATTATCTCGTCCCAGGAGCGGGTGATCTCGAAGGAATCATCGCTGAGCAGCGTTTCCATCGGCACTATGCCCGCGTTCTCGGTGAAGTCCTCGCAAAGAACCGAGCACGTGCCGACGTAATCGTCCACGAGCAAGATGCAGCAATCTTGTGCGCTGCACAGGCTTCTGATGTCCTTGATGACGTCTTCCATGACGAGCTTGAAATCGCCCGACTCGCTCAGCTTGACGGCCATTTCGAGCACCTTCGACGCGATGGCGCCCGGGATGGTCGACATGCGCGTCGTGTCGGGCCGGAGGTTGATCTCCATCGTGTAGAGGCAATAGCTCAGATTGCCCTCATCGGCGTCGAGTGGCAAGAACGTGAGGTCGAACCACACAGGGATTCGCTCGGGGTTGACGTAGGAATGCAGGCAGCGCTTTCTCACGGCGCTGATGAAGCAGTAATTCTCGAAGTTCAGGTCCTGCGTGAGATATCTCGTGTATTCGCTGTTGGGAACGAACTCGGTCGTGAGCATCTCCACGCCCTCGGCGGGATGCTCGATGGAGTCGATGTAAGCCCGGTTGCCCGTCACGATGCGCACCGCGCCATAGCCGTCCCCGACCTTCTCGACCGAGACGACGCACGACATGGCCGTCATGCTATCGACGAGCGCCTGGAAATCCATCGCGGCCCCCAATGACTGCTGGACTGTTCTCATTGTGCAATAGGGCCGTATGCAAAACAAGGGGCGCCGACGCCGGCGCCCCATTTGTTACCCTTTTGCCTGGTCTTTACAGCAAATGCGCCCTCAGCTCGGCGCCCGAAAGCGGCGAGAGGTAAGCCGGCGCCACGTCGAACACCGTGACCGCGCCCGTCTTGCCCTCGGCCGCCAGCCGCACGACCGCGCGCGCGTAAGCGACGAGCACGCATGACGTGAACTCGGGGTTCGAGTCGAGCTTGAGCGAATACTCGATCACCATGTTCTTCCCGCCCGCGGTCTGGCCGGTGCGCAGCACGAACCCGCCGTGCGGCATCGCGGAGTGGTCGCGGTCGAGCTCTTCCTGCGAGATGAAATGCACCGTGACGTCATATTCGTCGAAGTAATTCGGCATCGTGACGATCTGCCGCTCGACCTCGGCTGCATCGGCGCCTTCCTCGAGCACGACGAAGCACTCGCGCAGGTGCTTCTGGCGCGTCGTGAGCTCGGGGTTGCTGCCCGAGCGCACCTCCTCGAGCGCCGACTCGACGGGAATCGTGTATTGCTTCGCGTCGGCCACGCCCTCGATGCGCCGGATCGCGTCGGAATGCCCCTGGCTGATGCCGCGCCCCCAGAACGTGTAGTCTGCGCCCTCCGGCAAGATGCAGTTGCCCATCAGGCGGTTGAGCGAAAACAGGCCCGGGTCCCAACCGCACGAGATGAGCCCGACGTTGCCGCCCTCGCGCGCCGCCGCGTCTACCGCGTCGAAGTGAGCGGGGATGTTCGCGTGCGTGTCGAAGCTGTCGACGACGTTGTAAAGCCGTGCGTAATGCGGCGTCTGCTCCGGCAAGTCGGTCGCGCTGCCGCCGCACAGCACGAGCACGTCGATCGGTTCGTCGCCGCTCTCGAGCGCGCTTGCGGGCAAAACCTTGACCCCCTCGGTCGCCACCTTCACCGTTGCCGGGTCGCGCCGCGAATACACCGCGACCAGCTCGATGTCGTCGTTTTGCCGCACAGCGAGCTCCACGCCCTTGCCGAGGTTGCCATACCCGAGAATCCCCAAACGCACCTTACCCATGTTGTTCCTTTCATCAAATGTTGTTAGCAGCCATATTTTATCTGCAAGCCCCCGCCCTTCGTTTCTGCGCGATTAAAAACGGCAAGACAGCGAGGGCTCGCGGTGAGACAACGCGATCGGGGTGTGTTGTCTCATGCGGGCGCGTTATAATCTCCGGACAACTGAGGAAAGAGGGATTGTGGCGAAGAAGAAGACGAACAAGGCGAAGGCGGCGGCGGCTCGTCGCGAGCTGACGCCGGAGGAGCAGCGGCGCGTTGATGCGAAGCGCCACTCGAAGGAAGTGCGCGATAACGTGAAGGCGGCGCAGAAGGAGGCGAGCGAGCAGCGCGGGTCGCGGCTCGTGATGATTGCCGTGGTCGCCGTCTTGCTGATCGCGGTCGCGCTCGTGTTCACGTTCCTCCCCGGCATGCTCATGGGGAAGGCATAGCCTTGGCCGACGGCGCGCAGGTCACATGTTGTCACTGCGGAGGTGCGTTCGACGAGCGCAAGCTGGGCGGCACGTGGCTCGACCGGCGCTGTCCGCAGTGCGGCGAGCGCCTATCGGAAGAGGCTTACGACGCGCAAGCGGAAGATGCCCTCTCGCGCTATTACACGAGCGAGTGGTTCCGCCTCGCGTGCGCGGGGCAGGGAAGCACCGCGCCCGACCGCGGCCTGTTTGGCCTCGAGCCGAGCTATGCAGCCGGTGCCTTCACGCTCACGCCCGCCGATGACGACCGCTCGCCCGAAGGCGGGCTCGGCGTCAGCGCGGAATATTTCGCATTCGATGCCGTCCGCGCAGAAATCGCGCGTCCCGGTTCGCCGCTCGCGGGTGCGATGCTCGTCCCGCATCTCGTCTTTCCCTGGCTGCCCGGCCAGAAGCCCAAGCAGTGGGGCGCCAAGCACCGCGCCGAGGTCGATTTCATCATCATGTGCGGCTCGTGCGCCATCATCGTTGAGGTGAAGCGTCACGACCGTCACGTGCGCGTCTCGTCTGATTACCAGCGCATCCGCGAGAGCACGGAGGGCGGCTCGTTTCGCAGCGCCTCCGAGCCGGTCGAGCAGGTCCAGCGCGGCGCCGACTCGTTCGCCGAGCGCCAATCGGCCTATCCGCCCGACCGGATCTTCAAGATGGTCGTCTTCGTCGACCCACTCTCGTTCGAGTGCAAAGGCTCGGCGTTTCGCGACGGTTGGTTTGCGGCGGCGCTCGAAGGCGGCGACGCGAGCCGCATGGTCGATGCGCTCCGCACGCTCGTGAAGGGCCTCGACCCCATCGTGAAACCCGCCGAGATCGCCAAGCTGGCCGCCGACTTCCTCGCCGAGTTCGGCAACACGCGCGCCCGCCGCGTCGGGCGCATCGTCGACGTGGGCTCGCCGGCGTCGCGTGGCAGGCGCACCAATGCGTTTCTCAACGCGCTCGACGGCAAGACCCGTCGCGCGAAATCGCCCCTGTCCGGCGCGCGCCTGCTGCGCGGCCTTACGTGCGAGGTCGAGACCGGCAAGCGCGGCAAGGGGAGGGGAAAGGGCAAACGCAACGGCAAAGCCGCCGAGACCCCCAAGTTCAAGGAAATCGAGCTCGCCGGCTTGCTGCTCACGCGCGCCCACGCCGTGCTCGTCGACGTGCGCCGCTGGCCCGTCCACGTTAACACGCATGCGCCGTTCGCGACCGTTTACACCGGCGACCCTGCCGAAGGCGCGCGCATCGTCGAGGCCGACATTCGCCACGACTGGGACCTCGATGAAATCCATTACAAGAACCGCAGCGGCAGCCTCACGCTGCTGACCTATGCGGGCAAGAGCATCATCGACCTCGAGCCGTGGCGCGAGCGCAACCGCGTTTACACGCTGCACGTGTTCGTCGACCCTGCGTCGTTCGTCTCGGATTGCGACGAGTTCCGCTCGCGGACTTACCTCGGCTTCTGGCGCGGTGCCGAAGAGAACGTCTTCGACGCCCTCGAGGCGCTCGAGGCTTCATCAGAGCCCATCATGAGTCGGCCAGAATTCGACCGGTTAGTCGCGACACTAAGCCGTCAGGACCGTCAGGATCGTCAGAAGTTTGCTCGAGCTTCTCGCGATTGATGCGGTAAAGCAGGAAGTTCCCGCCGCTCTCGCCGCGCCCGCCGATCACTTCTGCCGCCTCGGCCGCCTTGCCGAGCTTCTGCTTCTTGTTCGCGAGCACGTAACCGACCGTGTCGCGCGGAACGCTGCGCTCGAACCCCGGATAGAGGTAGCCCTCGAACGCGTCGGCATCGAGATAGCGGTAATTCCCGGCGCCGTCTTGCAGATAGGTGTCGATGAGGTTGTTCGGCCGCGTGTTTGAGTCGTCGAGCAGCACGATGACCTCCTCGTCGCCCGGAAGCGACGCCATCTGCTCGCTGAGCGCGCAAATCTCCTCGACCTCGCTCTGTTCGACGTCATAGGCGTTGCGGTTGTAATCGAAGGCGCACACCGAGTTCGCGACCATGAAACCCGCGATGACCATGACGATGGCCGCCGCTGCGCCATGCCTCACGTTGCGGCGCCGATTGAGGAGCAGCGCCATTCCCGCGACGGTGAACGCGATGACCGCCGCCCGACATGCCCAGATGAGCGGCTCGATGGCGAGGAGCTCCCCGTCGTCGGTGTCAATCGGCACGAGCGGCTGCCCCCAGCTGCTGAGGCGCTCTTGGGGCAGCGCCTGCGCATCGTCGAGCAGCCAGCGCATGAAATGGAACTGGCTGAAGTCGAATCCCTGCGAGAGGTTCGCGGTCCCGAAGAACGCGGCGACCAGGCAGCAGAACCCGGTCGTCACCCCGACGAGCGTCGCGAGCCGGCGCGGGTTGCCCGTCACGTTCTCGGGTCTCAGGCGCACGGCTTGCCTCAGGAACAGGAACAGGAGCGGCAGCGTGAGCGGCGCGACATACCTCAAATGCTGCCGCAGCGCGACATGCCCGACGTCTTCGCGCATCGAGATGGTGAACACGACGACCGCGAGCCCGACGAGCATCGACACGAGGCAGAACAGCGCCAGGTCGCGTTCCTCGCGCGTGAGCTCGCCATAGGTGCATGCGACGAACAAGATGGGGAACACGCCGAACCCCACGATGAAATAGACGCCGTCCACCGCGGCCGAGTAAAGTCCGAATAGCACGGTGTAGGGGCTGACCAGGATGTCGAACGAGAATTGGGAATAGGAGTTGAACAGCCCCGAGAACAGCGTGAGCTTCATGATGGCGAACGGCACGAAGAACCCCAGCACGAACAGCGAGATGCACGAGACCGCGCCCGCTTTCGACCGGCGCTTGCGCGCCGCCGCCACGATGTAGAGCACGACGAACGCGATGAGGAACATCCACGCGACCTCCTTGCAGAGGTAGGTCACATAGCAAAGCAGCCCCGCGCACGCCGAAAGAACGAGCTCACGTTTGCCCGTCGACTCGAAGCAACGCCAGCACAGCAGGACGAGCCACAGTGTGAGCGGCATGAACACCGACTCGCTCATGAACGTCATGGAATACATCAGGTCGGGCGTGATGATCGCGAGCACCGCGCAGCATGCGATGGGCGGCCACGTGCGGAACAGCTTGCGCGCAATGAGCATCGCGGGGAAGACGGTCGAGCAGGTGTAAATCGAGTTCAGCACGTTAACGGCCCCGATTTGCGCCTCGCTCCCGTCGAGCATCAGCGCCGGGAACAGCGAAAGCGGGTAAAGGATCTTCTGGAAATCGGAAGACGCCCCGCGGATGATCAGGTCGCCTCCCGCGAACAGGCTGCGCGCGATGTCGAGGTATCGCCGCTCGTCGGGCAGCACGTCGATTCCCTTGGGAAAGTCGCCGCACCAGACATGCACGGCGACGCCGGCCGCGAACAGCGCGACGGCAAATGCCCACAAGCCTATTGTTGCCCGAGACTTCATCTTATACAGTATATGCCAGTTCTTGCGGAACGCTTGTCGTCGACGCTTGCTCCACCGCGATGGAGCAAGCGTCGACGACAAGCGTCCCACCTCGGTTTTTGTTTACGCTTGGGTGTTGCGGGTATGAATTTTCACGCCGAGGCACGAGTGCGTGATAGAATTCCTTACCAAATTGCAAACTTATGTTTGGAGGGCATTGCCGAATGTCGGTGCTAGATAGATTTAGCGAATCGTTTTCCGGTCTGACAGGCAACATGTCTGCGGACATGGCCATCGACCTGGGCACGGCCAACACGCTCATCGCGATTTCGGGCGAGGGCATCGTCATCAACGAGCCGTCGGTCGTCGCAATCGAGAAGTCGACGCATCGCGTTCTCGCCGTCGGTCACGAGGCGAAGAACATGATTAACCACACGCCCGACGCGTTTTCGGCCGAGCATCCGCTGAAGGATGGCGTGATCGCCGATTACGACGTGACCGAGGCCATGATTTCCGCGTTCATCAACAAGGCGGCGCCGCGGAAATATCCCTGGCAGTCGAAGCCGCGCATCGTCATCTGCATTCCGTGCGGCGCGACGTCCGTCGAGAAGCGCGCCGTGTTCGAGGCGGCCATTCAGGCCGGCGCGCGTCAGGCCTACCTCATCGAGGAGCCGATGGCCGCCGCGATGGGCGCCGACCTCCCCGTCACCGAGCCGACTGGTTCGATGGTCGTCGACATCGGAGGCGGCACGACCGAGGTCGCGGTCATCTCGCTCGGTGGCATCGTGACGTCGAGCTCGCTGCGCCTTGCGGGTAACAAGATGGACGAGGCCATCCTGATGTATCTGCGCGACCTGCTCGGCATCAAGATCGGCGAGCGCACGGCCGAGGTCATCAAGATCAAGATCGGCTCGATCCTCCCGTTCGAGGACGGGCACGAGCGCGACATGATCATCTCCGGCCAGGACATGGTTACCGAGCAGCCCAAGGAAGTCACCATCCAGTCCGAGGACGTGCGCGCCGCGCTGCAGCAGCCGCTCGAGGACATGGTGCTTTCCATCAAGGAGACGTTCAAGAAGACGAACCCCGACTTGGCGAGCGACATTATCCAGAACGGCATCCTGCTCACGGGCGGCGGCGGCCTGCTTTCCGGCCTCGACCGTTACCTGACCGAGCAGCTCGAGATTCCCGTCTGGGTGAGCGAGACCGCGCTCACCAACGTCGTGAGCGGTTGCCTGAAGGTCCTCGAGACGCCGACGGCTCTTCGCCAGACGCTCATGAGGTCGAAATAACACCTGGGTGGTGCCATCATGCCGATGAACATGCAACAAACCGGGTCGCGAAGGACCCGGCACGTTTTGCTTGTCGTGTTCCTCGTCGTGTCAGTAGCGCTGATGACGCTTTACGCGCGCGAGGGCAGCGACGGGCCGATCCACGGTGCGCAGAATGCGGTGCTGGGCGTGACCGGTGGCGCGACTGCCGTGACGGCGGGCGTCAGCGCTGCCAACGATGCTGCGAACGAGGCCCTCGGTGACGCGACGGCCAATCCCGCGACGCTTTCGGCCCTGCGCGAGCAGAACGAGGAGCTGCGCAAGCTTCTCGCCGATGCGGAGGAATATCGCCAGGAGGCCGAGCGCCTGCGTGGGCTGCTCGACATGAAGCAGGTCAGCGGCGTGACCGGCCCGACGGCGCGCATCATTGGACGTTCCAACAACGCGTGGGACCAGTCGGTCGTCATCGACCTCGGCTCCGACAACGGCGTCAAGTCGGGGATGACCATCATGGGCGCGACCGGCGTGGTCGGCCAGGTTTCCCGCACGACCGCGAACACGGCGACGGTTCGCTTGCTCACCGACCCGAACTCGGGCGCGGCCGTCATGATCCAGTCGACCCGCAAGGACGGCATCGTGCGCGGCACGGCGGGCGGCATGCTGATGCTCGAAGACCTCGACGAGAACGTCATTCCCGAGGTGGGGGACGTCATCGTGACTTCGGGTCTCGGCGGGAGCTATGAACGCGGCCTCATCGTGGGCTCGGTCGTCAGCGTGAACAAGACGGCGAGCAACCCGACGGGCACCATTCTGGTCAACCCGAACGATTCTGCTTCCGTGCTCGAGGAGGTCATCGTCGTGTTCAACGCGCCCGACGTCGCAGCGGCGGAGAAGGCTGCCGCGGAGGCTGCTGAGAAGAAAGCCGCCGAAGAAGCGGCCGCGAAAGCCCAGGCCGAGGCGGAATATGAAGCCCAGGTGAGCGGGACGGACGAGGAAGGAGGTGCCGCATGATGGGAGATCGCATCGTCGTCGTGGTCGGCGCCTTGATCGCCTTCTTGCTCCAGGTGCTGTTGGCGCCGCACATCGCCATCGGGTTTGGCTTCCCGAACTTCATGGTCGCGTTCTGCCTCGCGATTGCAGTCGCGCGCCAAGACCTCACGGGTCCCGTCCTGACGTTCCTGATGGGCTTGCTTTACGACCTGATCTCTGGCGGCCCGGTCGGCGGGATGGCATTTTCGCTCACGCTCGCCGGCGCAGTGGCGTCGTCGACGTTCAGGCGCGCCAACAACGACACGTCGTTCATGGCGATCGCGGTGCTCGTGGGGTCGGTGCTCTTGGCCGAGCTTGTTTACGGCCTGCTGTTCTTGCTGTTCGGCTATGCGATCGGCTTCGGCGAGGCGCTGGTCTACCGCGTCTTGCCGTGCTTCATTTACGACCTCGTCATCGCGCTCGCGTTCTATTTCCTCCTGACGCGACTGCTTGGTCAAAACACCCCTACGAGTTCTGAGATAAGGCAGTTGTAAGGGGGTTTCATGGTCGTCGCCATCATCGTCGCGGTCATCGCCCTCGTCGTCGCAGCCGCCATCGTGATCGCGGTGCTCGTTTTGCGCATGCGCGGCGCGGGTGGGCATGTGCGCGAGATTAAGGACCCGGTGAAATCCGTTGGCAACGTCGGCTTCTCGTCGTCGGGCGGCGGAATTGCCGGCTCGCGGGGCCGTCATGCGACGGTCGCCTCGACGCGCACCTCGACCACGGGGCGGGCGAGCGAGTCCCTCAAGTCGCGCTTCCTCGCGGTCGGCGTGCTTGCCGCCGCCGTGTTCGGCTCGCTCACGGCGAAGATCTGGAGCATGCAGGTCCTCTCGTCGAGCGAATACAAGAAGAAGGCGAATCAGAATAAATACACGACGGTCAACACGCCCGCCCCGCGCGGCCTGATTTACGACGCCGACGGCGTGCTGCTCGTGAAGAACCGCACGACGCTCACGGTGCTCGCCGACGCGTCGGTCGCGAAGGACCACGACGTCATGCAGCGCTTGTCGTCGGTGCTCGGCATTCCGCTGCCGATCGTGCGGATGCGCATCCAAGACCAGAGCTCCGGCGCGCAAAGCCAGCGCGTCGTCTCGGCGGACGCCTCCCAGCGCGACGCCGCGTTCATCGCCGAGCATTCCGATGCGTTCTCGGGCGTGAGCGTGCAGGAACGCACGGTGCGCGAATATCCTTACGCCGCTCTGGCCGCGCATGTTCTCGGCTACACCGGCACGGTTTCGGAAGACGAGCTCGCGACCGCGCCGAGCAACCGGACCATCGAGTTGGGCGACACGGTCGGCAAGAGCGGTGTCGAGGCATATTACGACAACGTCTTGGCCGGCGAGCACGGGTCGCGCCGGGTCATGATCGACTCGCGCGGCAGCGTCGTCGAGATCGAGAGCGAGACGGCCCCCACGCGCGGCAACGACCTTTACCTCACGATCAAGGCCCCGGTCCAATATGTCGCCGAGACGCAGCTCGCGCAGCTCATCGCGCCGAGGGGAACCATCGGCGAAGGCAAGGGCGTCGGCGGCGCGGTCGTCGCGATGAACGTCGAGGACGGCAGCATCATCGCGATGGCGAGTTACCCGACGTTCGACCCGTCGATGTTCACGGGCGGCATCGCGCAGGACGTGTGGGACCTCTACTCGACCGAGGAGTCCTATTACCCGCTGCTGAATCGCGCGATCGCCGGCACCTATCCGGCGGCTTCGACCTATAAGGCCTACACGAGCCTCGCCGGTTTGAAATATGGCTTCGCGGACGGCAAGAGGGATTGGGATTGTCAGGGTTCGTGGGACGGCTTCAACTCGGGCGACTGGCAGAATTGCTGGCTGCTTTCGGGCCATGGGCATATCAACTTGCACACGGGCATCGTCGTGTCGTGCGACGTCGTGTTTTACGAGATCGCCAAGGATTTCTTCTATGCGGGCCGCACGCAGGGCGGCCAGATCAGCGACACGGCGCTCCAGGAGGAGATCGCGGAGTTCGGATTTGGCGCGCGCACCGGCATCGACTTGTCCGGTGAGGAGTCGGGGCGCATCCCGACGCCGGAATGGAAGGCGCAGCATTGGAGCGACGTTCCGACCGAGGGCGTGTGGCACGGCGGCGATCTCACGAACCTCGTCATCGGCCAGGGCGACTGCCTCATCACGCCGCTTCAGAACGCGGTGGGCTATGGCGCGGTTTCCACGGGCAAGCTCATGAAGCCGCACCTGCTGAAGGAGGTGCGCAACGCGTCCGGCGAGACGGCGGTCACGGCGTCGGCCGATGAAGTGCGCCGGCCCGACGTCAAGGAAGAGCATTACAAGATCGTGCGCGACGCGCTCGGTGAGGTGTCGCTTTCCGAGAGCAAGATTGCCTATGCGCTTTCGGAATATGGCGTCGACGTGCAGGACATCGGCTCGAAGACGGGCACGGGCGAGGTCGCGGGCAAGGGCGACGTCGCGTGGTATTGTTGCTATTATCCGCTCGACAAGCCGAAATACGTCGTCGCGACGTGCATCGAGCAGGGCGGCACCGGCGCGCTCGTGGCCGGCCCGGTTGGCGCGAGCGTGCTTGGCGCGGTCGTCGCGGCCGAGCGGGGCGATCTGACCGAAGTCAAGCCCGTGCCCGGCTCGAGCGGTAAGTCGGTCGCCTTCACGGCCGACACCTCGGCGAGAACGGACTAGGGCGATGCTTGCCTGTTGCCGTCCGGGGGCGAAGGATCGCCCTGGACGGCAACGCGGGTGGGCTAAACGAAAGGACGAAATGCCTAAGCATGGAAACACATCGAGGCGCTTCCGCTTGCCGGCGGTCAACGTTCCGTTTCTCGTCGTTGTGGCGTTGTTGGTGTCTTACGGTCTTGTCGTCGTCTACTCGGCGGTGAGCGCCGATGCGGATTACTCGTTCTCACGACAGCTCGGCGGCGTGGTGGCCGGCTTGGTCGTCATGGCGCTCGTCTGGGCGTTCGATTACCGCAAGCTCTCCGACTTGATGGTGGTCTTCCTCGTGGTCAACGTGGTGCTCATCATGTCGCCGCACCTGCCCGTCATCGGCGTCACGACGATGGGCGCGACGTCATGGATTGACGTGGGCGTGCAGGTGCAGCCGGGCGAGTTCGCGAAGATCACCGTCATCTTGCTCGACGCTTCGATCATGGCGCGCTATGGCGGGCGGCTCGACGACATCGTTGAATACCTCAAGGCCGTCGGACTCATGCTGGTCCCGTTCGTTTGCATCATGACGCAGCCCGACCTGGGCACGGGGCTCGTTTACCTGTTCATCGCCGCCATCTCGCTCGTCGTCGGCGGCGCGCGATTGAAATATCTGCTCATCACGCTTGCGGCGTTCATCGCGATTATCGTCGCTGTGTTCGTCATCGACGAGTTCATCAAGGGCTCGACCGGTGAATACAAGCTGCTCAAGCAATATCAGCGCGACCGCCTGCTCGTGTTCATGAACCAAGACTCGACCGACTTGTCGGATGAGGGATATAACTTGCAACAGGCGATGATCGCCATCGGCTCGGGCGGTCTGACCGGCCAGGGTTACATGCAAGGGTCGCAGCATGCGCTCGGCATCTTGCCCGAGGCGCCGACTGACTTCATCTTCTGCGTGCTCGCCGAGGAGCTCGGCTTCGTCGGCGTGCTCGCGTTGTTGGTTCTTTATATCGCGCTGGTTATAATTGGCTTCAGGATCGCCAGGGCGTCGAGCGACATGTTCGGGATGCTGATCGTCATGTGCATTATCGGCATGTGGCTGTTCCAGATTCTCGAGAACATCGGCATGACGTGCGGCCTCATGCCCATCACGGGCATTCCGCTGCCGTTCATGAGCTATGGCTCGTCGTTCATGGTGGTGAATTTCGCGCTGCTCGGGCTCATGGGCTCGGTGTGGGCGCACGGAAGGAGCGTTTCTGGAAGGAGCACGTATGCAGCTTCCCGTTGATGTGAAGGGTTTGCTCGACGAGTTGACCGACATCAACACGGCGCGCGAGACGTCCGTGTCGGTGAGCGTCTATGTCGACGAAGCGGCACCGGTCGAGCTTGTCGCGCATGTTCGTAACGCGTTCGCCTCGTCGAGTCCGCACGTGCGCATGACCGTGACTTACCTTGACGACGCGTTCGTTCCGCATCCGACTGACGACGTCGCCGTCATCGTGGCGGGCGCGAACGGAAGGGCTGGCAAGAGCGCTGAGGCGTTGCGCGCCGTGGGTGTTCCCGCGATGGTCGTCACGCTGAACCCGGGCGAGGTCGCCGCTGCGGCCGTGGAGGCCGGCGCCGAGATTCCCGACGGCGACATCATCTCGCCGCTGCGCGAGGAGGTCGAGGTCGAGATCGCGTTCGATTCGGAGACGGCTGCCGCGCTCGACGAGCGCATGGGTCGCTGGATCGTGTCCGTTTGCCGCGCCAAGCGTTTAGCGTTCGCCATCGCGTTCCCGTTCATGCGCCGCCCGCTCGCGAAGGACATCATCCAAGTCACGTCGCTCGAGAACGCGGGCGTGGGCCTCATTCCGTTCGTTCCCGGCGCCGACTTGCCCATCATGACGCTCAACCAGGTGAAGATGGTGCTGCAGATCGCCGCCGCTTACGGCGAGGAAATGTGCAAGGACCGCATCAAGGAGCTTGCGTTCGTGCTCGCGGGCGCTTATGTCTCGCGCGGCCTGGTGCGCCGCCTCGTGGCCGCCGTGCCCGTGCTCGGCTTCGTCTTCAAGACCGGCGTCGCTTACGGCACGACGACCGCTGTCGGCTATGCCGTCATCGAATACTTCGAGGGCGGCAAGGACGCGACCGGCGTCGCGAACGTCCTCGAGCGCGCCACCGAGGCCGGCACCAAGATCGCCGGCGCCGTGCAAGAGAAAGCCGCCATCGTCGCCCCCCGCCTTTCCGAAGCGTTCTCGGAATGAGTCAAACGACCGTTTCGTTTCACTCATTTTGCGCATTGCCTGCAAAATGAGTGAAACGAAACGGTCGTTTGACTCATTTGTGGCGCGCCCGCGGCTCCGCGCTGCAAATCGCCGCAAGTGTGGGCATTTTCGGTGATGCGGTGGCGGCGCGGGCGAAGAAGGCGGAACGCGTTGGGTGTCGTGCAATAATAATCTTCATGAGAGAGTTCAAGAGCATTTGGGAGCAGGTGGCGCCGCTCGTCGCGAAGGCGGAGCGGCCGTCGCGTTACATCAACCGGGAATGGGGGAGCGTGCACGGCGCGGCCGATGCCGATTTCCGGTTCTGCATGGTTTATCCCGACACCTATGAGATCGGCCAGGCCAACCAGGCGTTGCGCATCCTCGTGAACGCGGTGAACGCGCGGCCGGGGATGGCTGCTGAGCGTGGGTTCCTGCCGGCGCCCGAGATGTGCGACGCGCTGCGCGAGGCGGGGGTGCCGATGTTTTCCATCGAGAGCTGCGCGCCGCTTTCCGCGTTCGACGCGATCGGCATCACGCTGCCGCACGAGCTCGCGGCGACGAACATCCTCGAGGCGCTCGACTTGGCGGGCGTGCCGCTGCATGCAGACGAGCGCGGCGAGGATGACCCGTTCGTGCTCGCGGGCGGGCCGTGCGCGTTCAACCCGGAGCCTTACGCGCCGTTCTTCGACGCGATCAACATCGGGGAGGGCGAGGAATCGCTGCCCGAAGGACTCGAGGTCATCCGGCGGATGCGCGGCGAAGGCGCTGCGCGACGCGAAATCTGGCGCGCGCTCGCGGGATTGCGCGGGTGGTATGTCCCTTCGCTTTACCGCTGGCGCGGCGAGGAAGAGGCGCAACGCGAGGGTTCGTGGATCGAGCCACTTGAGGCGGGCCTGCCGACCGTCATCGAGAAGTGCCTGTTCGACGGGTTCGCGGCGAGCTCGGCATGGGAGCCGTGCATCGTGCCGTTCACGGAGGCGGTCCACGACCGCTTGAACGTCGAGGTCCTGCGCGGGTGCGCGCGCGGCTGCCGTTTCTGCCAGGCGGGCATGATGTATCGCCCGGTGCGCGAGCGTTCGGCTGACAACATCGTCGAGGCGGTCGAGCGCGGCCTCGCCGAGACGGGTTATGAGGAGGTCAGCCTCACGTCGCTGTCGACGACCGACCATTCGCAGATCGCCGACATCCTGACGCGCCTTAACGAGAAGTTCGCCAGCACGGGCGTGCGCGTGTCGATTCCGTCGCAGCGTCTCGACTCGTTCGGCGCGCAGATGGCGAGCCTCGTGGCCGGCCAGAAGAAGGGCGGCCTCACGTTCGCGCCGGAAGCGGGCACGCAGCGCCTGCGCGACGTCATCAACAAGAACGTGACCGAAGACGACCTGTTCGGCGCGGTCGATGCCGCGTTCGCGGCGGGGTGGCGTCGGGTCAAGCTCTATTTCATGATCGGTCTGCCGACCGAAACCGACGAGGACGTGAAGGGAATCGCGCGCCTCGTGCAGCAGGTCTACGACCATGCGAAGGCAGTCGTGCCGAAAGAGCAGAAGGGGTCCATCCAGGTCAGCGCGTCGGTTGCCCTTTTCGTTCCGAAGTCGCAGACGCCGTTCCAGTGGGACGGCCAGATTCCGCCCGAGGAGGCGTTGCGCCGCGTTAACTTGCTGCGTCATTCGGTGAAATACCGCGCCGTGAGCATCAACTGGCACGACCCCAAGACGAGCTTCGTTGAGGCGGTCATGTCGCGTTCGGGTCGCGAGGCGGCGGCGCTCGTCGAGGGCGCTTGGCGACGAGGTGCGCGTTTCGATGCCTGGTCGGAATGCTTCGACGAGCAAGCGTGGCGCGACGCGGCGGCCGAGCGCGGCTTCGACGTCGAGGCGGCGGCGCAGGCATCGCATCCGACCGACTATGTCATGCCGTGGGACCACATAAGCTGCGGGGCGTCACCGCGTTGGCTCGCCCGCGAGCGCGCCCTGGCCGAGCAAGGCGTCACGACGCCCGATTGCACGTTCGGCAAGTGCTCCGGCTGCGGCGTTTGCATGAACCTGAAATCAGACAACATGCTCGCGGGCGATAGGGGAGGTGTAACGCAATGACCGACCCTAACGCGCCGCGCGTGTTCCGCCTGCGTTCGACTTTCGTCGAACAGGGTCGTCTCGCGCTTCTGTCGCACCTCGAGGTTGCGCACGCGCTTGAGCGCACGGTACGCCGCGCGGGGCTCCCGTTCGCCGTCAGCCAGGGTTTCTCGCCGCACATGAAGATCGCATTCGGCGCGGCGCTTCCCGTCGGCGTGGGAAGCGTTTGCGAGATCTTCGATTTGCAGCTCACCGATTATGTTGCGCCCGATAAGGCGCTCGCCGTGCTGCAGGCTGCGAGCGTGCCCGACCTCATGGTGCAGGATTGCGCCTACATAGAGAAATCGGCGCCGGCCGCAAGCGTTGCTTACCCGTTCAGCACCTATGAGGTGCGGCTCGACGCGCCGGTTGAGCGCATCGAGGCTCCCGACGAGATCACGGTCGTGCGCAAGCGCAAGGAGAAGACCCTCGTTGTTGCCGATTTCCTGGCCGGCCCGTTCGAGGTCGCGGGCAACCTGGCGATGTTCACCCTGGAAGCCAAGCCGACGGGCAGCTTGCGCCCCGACGTGCTGCTCGCGCATTGCGACATTCCCGCCGAGGTGGTGTCGATAACCCGCGTCCGACAGGAGACCGATCATGGTTGAGCTCACCCAGGAAGAGTTCGAGGCGGCTGTCCAGGAGGCCATCGACTCGATCCCCGAAGAGTTCCTCGACGACCTTGAGAACGTGGCGATTCTGCTCGCCGATGAACCCGAGGACGAAGACTTTGAGGGCGACGGCTATTACACCGAAGGCGGCGACTTGCTCGGCGTCTACGACGGCATGGCGCTTACGCTGCGCGGCGACTATTACGGTGCCGGCAACGATTATCCCGATACGATAACCGTTTTCAAGGGCCCGCACGAGCGCCTTTCCGATGACCGCGCCGAGGTCCTCGAGGAGATCCGCAAGACCGTTGTCCACGAGATCGCGCATTATTTCGGCATGGACGAGGACCAAGTCGACGACATGGGCTACGCGTAACGCAGCATCACAACTCGCAGGGGCGGGCTATTGCCCGCCCGCGGATGCGACAGGGGTGCCTGCCACCGCTTCCGCATCCGTCACCACGAAATTCACGGCGACGTCGTGCGGTTCACGCGGCAGCGGCTCCGTGCTTAACTGGCAGGCGCGGCAAAGCCCGATGCTCGTGCCGGGGAAGCTCGCCAGGAACGCGTCGTAAAACCCGCCGCCATACCCCAACCGAAACCCATCTGCATCAAACGAGAACGCCGGCACGAGCGCGACCGACGATTCGTCGGGAACCACGAGCGTGGCGGGGTCGTTCAGGGGCTCCTCGATCCCGAACGCTCCGGTCACGAGCGTCGTGAAGTCGTCGATGCGATGCCATGCGAGCTCGCGTGTTCCCGGCACGCAACGGGGCGCGGCGACCACCTTGCCCGCTTCCCACGCCCGCTCGACGAGCGCCCGCGTGTCGACTTCCGCGCCAACTGATAGGTAAGTGAACACCGAGCGCGCCGCCGCGAACGCTTCCGACGCCAAAACAGCGCGCGTGACCCGCGCGTCGATCGCGGCGCGTTCCCCGGCGCCGAGCGCGTCGCGTAATGCGGAGAACTCCGCTCGCATCCGCTTTTTATCCAAAGCAATTCCATTCACCATGACACCATGATAATCGTTATAATCGCAAAGGTGTTTTTTCAGCGTCACCTAGACCAGGAGGCAGGAATGTCAGAGTTGGACCTGAGCAAATACGGGATCGTCGGCGCGACCGAGATCGTGCACAACCCGTCTTACGAGCAGCTCTTCGAAGAGGAGATGAACCCGGAGCTCACCGGATTCGACAAGGGGCAGCTTACCGAGCTTGACGCAGTGAATGTCAAGACCGGCATCTTTACCGGCCGCTCGCCCAAGGACAAATACATCGTCATGGACGAGAACTCGCGCGACACCGTGTGGTGGACGACCGAGGAATATCCCAACGACAACCACGTCATGACCGAGGAGACCTGGGCTGTCTGCAAGGACATCGCAGTCAAGCAGCTGTCCGGCAAGCGCCTGTTCGTGGTCGACTGCTTCTGCGGGGCCAACGCCGACACGCGCCTGGCCGTGCGCTTCATCCTCGAGGTCGCGTGGCAAGCGCATTTCATCAAGAACATGTTTATCATCCCGACCGACGAGGAGCTCGCGAGCTTCGAGCCCGATTTCGTGTGCTTCAACGCGTCGAAGGCCAAGGTCGAGAACTACCAAGAGCTCGGCCTCAACTCCGAGACGGTCGCCGCGTTCAACGTGACGAGCAAGGAGCAGGTCATCATCAACACGTGGTATGGCGGGGAGATGAAGAAGGGCCTCTTCTCGATGATGAACTACTACTTGCCCCTGCGTGGCATCGCCGCCATGCATTGCTCGGCGAACACCGACATGAACGGCGAGCACACGGCCATTTTCTTCGGCTTGTCCGGCACGGGTAAGACGACGCTCTCAACCGACCCGAAGCGCCTGCTCATCGGCGACGACGAGCACGGCTGGGACGACAACGGCGTGTTCAACTTCGAGGGCGGCTGCTATGCGAAGGTCATC
>ERZ808037.574-NODE-574-length-32288-cov-16.340163_pt1 | contig 32288 bp, 26 predicted proteins | sample MGYA00380190_ERZ808037 | MGnify/ENA primary metagenome ERZ808037 (study PRJEB31490, sample SAMN06133399) | mouse gut metagenome | isolation source: J9 | host: mice | place: China: Chengdu | collected 2015-05 ...
CAAAGTAAAAGAAGGCACAAAGCTTGCTGTTTCATTGCCGATTTGTGCCTGAGCGAAGCGAAAGGAATGTAAGTTAATATGGACAATGATGTGGCACTGGACAGAAGCAGGGAAGCGCAGCCGCTGTACATACAAATAAAAAATATTGTAAAGGAAAAAATAGAAAAGGGAGGGTATCTTTCCGGAGATATGCTTCCTACCGAGCCGGAGATGTGCAAGGCTTTTGGCGTAAGCCGCATTACGGTGCGAGAGGCTGTTTTGGAACTGGTAAAGGAGGGCTATGTGGTCCGGGAGCGGGGACGGGGCAGCTTTGTGACGGCACGAAGTGAATCACAGCATAAGTTTTATACGGAGATTAAGAATTTTACGTATGAAATGAGAGAGCAGGGATTTGAGCCGATCACGCTATATGCAGAAATAGAATCTGTGGTTCCCGAAAAAAGCATTCGGGAATTTTTCAATATAGGAGCACAGGAGAGGGTTTATCGATTAGTGCGTACCAGGGGAACCGCGAATAAACCCATCGTCGTGTTTAAGACTTATCTTTCGGGGCAGCTTTCCCTGTCATTGGATTCGGGCGATTATTATGGCTCGCTTTATGCGATGATCACAAAGGAATGCAATATATCCATACAGAGGATAGATGAGAAGCTTGATGCGGTTCTTCCCGACGAGGATATTTGCGACAAGCTTCATATATCCAAAAAAAGTCCGGTTTTAAAGCGTATCCGAAATTCCTACTGGGGAAATATGCCGATTGAGTATACAGAAGGCTACTATATTGGAGGGATGTATCAATATTGTCTTCATTTTAACCAATAACCGGAAATTGGATGCTTGATCTGAAAATAGGAAACGGTACTTACAGGCTTTGCCTCTGCAGGGCTTGTGGGTACTGTTTTTTATTATACAGTGTGCGCAGAACAGAGGCAGCGTTTGCCGATTATTGCAGGTATGTACACAAAGAATAAAACAAAATAATTGCTTGACAGAAAAAAGAAGGCATGCTATCATATACAAAACGATATAAAGTTATAACATTATGACAAAGAAGTGAGCTTATGTATGATAAAAACCCAACTATTAAAGTAAACCCTGGAAATGCCGCAGTGTGGAAGGGGTACGACAATATCCTTGCAAAAATACAGGAAGAAATCCGGACTGGCCAGAGAAGGGTATTGGTCATTGACTGTTATCCGGGTACGGATTACGGGGAGCTTGAAGCCGGAATAATCAAACCGTTGGAGCCGTCGCTTGTGATATGCTCGGATGATCTGACAATACCGGAATCACAGATCAATAAGATGATAGAATCCAACCTTACCTCAGACCGGGTATTTGGAATTATGTCCTATGCGAAACTGCGGGATTATTTTGATGAAAGCCTTGTGAGTAAGGCAAGAAAGAGAGTCCGTGAACCCCGGGGGCTGACAGTCGTCTATGGAGTGGGAGCGGCGCTTGTATCGGAGAGCGGGCTGATTGTTTACGCTGATCTGTGCCGTTGGGAGATTCAGAAGCGCTACCGCTCAGGTATGATACCGAACTGGAAAGCGAATAATTATAAAGAAGATCCGTTGCGGATGTTTAAAAGGGGATATTTTTGGGAGTGGCGGATTGCCGACAGGCACAAGCTTTCCCTGCTTAATTTGGCAGATTATTACATGGAGACGAATACCCCGGGAATGCCGTGTATGGTGGGGGCTTTCTCCTATATAAAGGCCCTTGAGGATGTGGCGAGGAGGCCGTTTCGCACCCAGCCTTATTTTGACCCGGGGGTATGGGGCGGGCGGTGGATGATCGAACACTGTGGACTGGATCCGAAGCAGCCCAATTATGCATGGTGTTTTGACGGCGTTCCGGAAGAAAACAGCCTGCTGCTGGATTTTGGAGGAAAGGTACTGCAGACGCCGTGTATCAATCTTGTATTGTTACATCCGGTTAAGCTTCTGGGGGAAAAGGTGTATGCCAGGTTTGGGGCAGAGTTTCCGATCCGTTTTGATTTCCTGGATACTATGGGGGGACAGAATTTAAGCCTTCAGGTACATCCTACCACGAATTATATTCAAGAGGAATTTGGGATGCATTATACCCAGGATGAAAGCTATTATATCCTGGAAGCGGGCCGGGACGCCTGTGTTTATCTGGGAGTGAAGGAAAATGTTGACAAAGAAAGCATGATCGGGGATCTGTACGCAGCCCAGGAAAGCGGTCAGTTTGATGACGGAAAATATATAAACAAATTTCCGGCTCATAAGCATGATCACTTTTCCATACCATCCGGGACGATTCATTGTTCGGGTGCAAACACTATGGTACTGGAGATCAGTTCAACACCCTATATCTTTACGTTTAAGCTTTGGGATTGGGGAAGGCTTGGACTTGACGGCCGCCCCAGGCCATGTCATATCGGCCATGGTTCAAAGAACATCAATATGAAAAGGGACAGGGAATGGATTGAGAAAAATCTGGTCAACAGATCAGAGGTATTGGTTTCTGAGGAAGGATGGGTGGGCGAGAGAACCGGCCTGCATGAATTGGAATTTATCGAGACAAGAAGAGAGTGGTTTTGCAGACAGATAGAGCTTCAGACCAATGACAGCGTCAATGTTTTAAACTTGGTGGAAGGAGATGCCGCTGTGGTCATGAGTCCCGGGGGCGAGTTCGAGCCCTATGTTGTTCACTATGCGGAAACGTTTATTATTCCGGCATCAGTAAGGACATATACCATCGCTCCTTTTGGGGATCATGATAATAAGAAAATGGCAGTAATCAGAGCGTATGTCAGAACGTAAAGAGCAAGGGATTTATGCCGCATTTGATATGGGCGGCACCTTTATAAAAACATCGTTGATGAATGACAGTGGAAAAACAGTGAAAGGAACTTTTGGCATTTTTCCGGCCTGTTCTGATCAGGCTGCTGAGCGTATATTGGACCGTATCACCGAAATCTTATTGCATATGTTAGCAGGCTGTCCGGATGGTGCGCTTAAAGGGATTGGATTCAGCTTTCCGGGGCCTTTTGATTATGAAAACGGGATTTCCTATATAAGAGGGCTGAATAAATATGATGCCCTGTATGGAATAAATATCCGGGAAGAGATAAAAGGGCGGGTGGATGAGAGAGCCAAGGCATTCAGAAAAGCCTGTAGCTTCAAGATACTCTTTGAAAATGATGCATCTTTGTTTGCCCTGGGGGAATGCTGTAAGAACAAAGAATTACAAAATACGCCGGTTTTGTGCCTGACTCTGGGAACCGGGGTGGGCTCAGCCTTTCTTCGGGAAGGAAGGCTGCTGAAGGAGGATAAGGATATTCCCCGCAACGGATGGATTTACTGCTGCTCTTATAAGGGCAGACGGGTGGAGGATTATCTTTCACGGCGCGGAGTGATTGAGCTGGCCAGGGAGAGGCATATTTCCATCAGGGAACCGGCCGCCTTATACAGTATGGCTGTGCAGGGAAATGAAACGGCCCGGAGGATATGGGGAGAGTTTGGCAAGCAGGCAGGCGAAATTCTGAGTCCGTTTATGGAGCGCTTTGGAGGAAAGGATTTAGTACTTGGCGGTCAAATAGCAAAAGCGGCAGTCTTCTTTCTTGATGAGCTGGAGAAAACGGCAGGCAACAGATACAGAGTGCATGTGGCTGCGGGCCAGGAAGATGAAAGCGTATTTCAGGGAATATATCGGCTTTTGGCACAAGAGGGATGAAGCTTGGAGGTAAACCTCCAAACGGTTTGTTGACAGCAGTATCGCAGGCCTTGCCTGCGATATGCAGGGGAGGACATATGAAAGAAGAAAATAATATGTATGGAATATCAGTGCTCCATTTGGATAACTGGGAGGTAAGCGGGTATTTTCCTTATGTCCCCCAGCTTGGAAGGCAGGAGCCAAGGCTTGGGGGCAGCGTCACCGACTGGCTCCCGGCAAGTGTGCCGGGCAGTGTCCATAATGATCTTTATCAGGCGCGATGGATAGAGGATCCATATTATGCAATGAACAGCCTGAAATGCGAATGGGTGGAAAATCGGTGGTGGGCTTACCGGAGCTGCTTTCAGATAGAGGCTTGCCCGGGACGTCATTATCATCTGCGGATGGAGGGGCTTGATTATAAGTGCTTTATTTACCTAAATGATTGTCTGCTCAAAGAGCATGAAGGGACATTTACGCCGGAGAATATTGATATTACTCCCTATCTCAGGAAAGATAATATACTTTTGATTATTTTTGAATCCGTGCCGGATGAGGAAAGCCAGGCAGGCCATACATCTCATACCCGCACACAGAAAAGCAGGTTTTCGTACAAATGGGATTTCAGCACGCGGATGGTGCCAACAGGAATATGGCGTAACGTCTGGATAGAGGAATGCGGAGGAATAACCATAGAAAACATACGGCTGATTCCTGAGATCAGAGAAAAGGGAGGGAAACTAACCGTACATGCGGACGCCAGATCTGCAGGCAGGATTACGGGGAAATATGAACTGTCAGTGGAGGTTTATGACGGCCCGGTTCAGATCGGCTGTGTAAGAGATGAGTTTGAGCTCCGCAACGGAATAAACCATGCGGAGGAACAGATTTATATTGACAGGATTGAAAAATGGTATCCTAACGGATGCGGCGGCCAAAAGCTGTACGATGTCACGGTTAAGCTGTTTGAGGATAAGAAATTGTCTCACTGCTGGAGCGGCAGGACGGGATTTTGTTCTCTTAAGTTTGTTCCCAATGACGGCGCCGCAGAGGAAGCTTTGCCCTACTGTTTATACGTTGATGACAGAAGGCTGTATTTAAAAGGCGTGAATCTGACTCCCTTTGACATGCAGATCGGAATGGTGACGAAGGAAAAGTACCGATGCTTTTTACAACAGATCAGAGACGCAAACATCAATCTGGTCAGAGTAAACGGTGTGGGACTGATTGAAACGGAGGATTTCTATGATTACTGTGACGAGTATGGAATTTTAGTATGGCAGGAGTTCATACAGACAAGCTCGTCTATGGACAGGACTCCGCCGGCAGAGAGAAATTATCTGGAACTGTTGAAGGAGACTTCAGAGACCGCCATAAAAATAAAGCGGAACCATGTTTCGCTGGCGTGCTATTGCGGAGGGAATGAACTGAACGACGCCCCCCATATTGCCGCAACATACAGGGAACCGTCTATCTGCATGCTTCAAAAATTAATTGATATTTATGATCCCGGGAGAATGCTGTTTCCCACCTCTGCAAGCGGCCCTAATGAGTTTCTGGGATACGGGCAGGAGGGACACAGCCACGATGTTCATGGTCCATGGAATTATCAGGGAGTGAAAGAGCAATATCAGTTGTACAACCAATCTGACAGCCTGCTGCATGGGGAATTAGGCGTCGAAGGTATGTCCCATATGGATTCCCTGAGAAAATTTCTTCCCAAGAAGGATTTGCGCATTACCAACATGAAGGAAAATTTGACCTGGCGTCATCACGGTGACTGGTGGGATACCTATTTCAGAGATTCGGAGATCTTTGGGGATATGGGGACGCTGCAGACACAGATAGACGCAAGCTGGTTTATCCAGGCGGAAGGGCTGCGATACGCTCTGGAGTCAAACCGGAGAAGGAAATACAGAAATTCCGGCAGCCTTATATGGGCGTTCAATGAACCCTTTCCCAATGTGTCAAACACCAATCTGGTAGACTTCTACGGTGTGCCGAAGATGGCATATTACTTTACGGCAAATGCGTACAAAGACAGGCATATTTCTATGAAATACGACAGTCTTGTTTATACAAAAGGCGAGGATTTCAAGGCGGAGATTTGGGTGAATAACGGTCAAACGGATTTTGACGCAGAGTGGAAAGCAATGGCCGTTGCAATGGATGGAAGGATTTTGCAGGAGGAAAAAGGCCGGTGCCATATTGGAGAGAATGCGGCCCGTAAGGCTGCAGACCTGGTGCTTGCTGTCGGGCGCTCGTGGCCGGAAGTGTTTTTGGTAAGGCTCACACTGGCCCATGTCGGGAAAGCGGACGACGGCAGCAAAGTGACCGTTGATCAGAATGAATATCTGTTTTCAACAGATCAAAACCACCCCTTTGCTTCCCTCATAAAAGAAAAAGAAAGCCGGCTGATATGGAGAAAGGAGGAGAGTTTGCCGGGCGGGGAGCATTCTTATTTAGTAACTAATGAAGGAAACAGGGCTGCGTTGTTTGTAACGCCTGAAATACAGGGGGAAAATGAATTCCTGTATTGCCCGGAAAGCTATGTATGTCTGCTGCCCCATGAGAGACGAAGGTTTCGGGTGAAAAGTTATTCCGTAAAAAAGCAGTGGGACAAAATAGGATTCAGAAATTTATTTTAGGAGGTTTTCGAATGAAAAAGAAGATTTTGGCTATCGCTATGGCAGCAATATGTCTGGCAGGTATGTCAGCCTGCGGAAATAAGCAGACAACACCGTCCACCCCTGCCGGTTCTGAGGCAATGGATGCGGCGCAGAGTATGGACGCATCAGAGGGATCAGAGTCGGCACAGGCGCCGGAAACATCAGAAGCAACACAGACAGGTGATACGATAGAGCTAAACTATTATACCTGGAGATATTCGGATGCCTATCCGGAAAAGACCGTGTTTGAGTCTATGAAGTCGGTTTATCCGGGTATCACAATGAACGTTACGGGAAATCATGATTCTGATGCTTACCTTCAGCAGCAGAGAGTCAGGCTGCTGGGCAAAGACGGTTTGGATATTATGAGTGTGACGCCTCAGGCTTATAAAGAATATGTGGAAGCCGGTTATTTGCTGGAGCTTACCGATCAGCCGTTTTTGGATCAGTTTACCAGTGCTTCCCTGGACAGTGTGACGGTTGACGGCAAGATTTACGCGATCCCTACGGCGATCAACCTGATTGGTGTCTGGTATAATATGGATTTATTTGAAGAGCTTGATCTGGAGGTGCCTGCTACCTGGGAAGATTTCTTGAATGTGTGTGAGGTAATCAAGCAAAATGGAGTAACGCCCTTATGTAACAGCGGAAAAGACGGATGGACAATGGAATTTGACATTTATCCGTTCATGCATAAGCTGATGGTGGATGACCCTGATATTTTTGCGAAGGTCGATAAGGGAGAGATTAAATATACGGATCCTGTTTTCCTGGACACCTTTAAGGAGATAGATGAGTTTTACAAAATGGGCTATATTCACCCTGATCTTGTAAGCCTGGCAGGAGACGCGTCCACGGATATGTTTGCAAAGGGAGAGGTTGCCATGGTAATACAAGGGGATTGGTTTGCAAACGGATTAAATGAAAAGGAGCCTGAATTTACAGTAGGGGTATTCCCTATGCCGACTCCGGGACATGGAGATAAGGTTGTGGTTCCGCTTACAGTGGGAAGCTATGACGCCATTGCATCAAGTACGGAGCATAAAGAGGAAAGCCTTCAGGTAATGGAATATATGAGCCGCCCGGAAAATGCAAAAAGTATGGTGACAGAGCTCAGCGCATTTTCTCCCGTACTTAATGTGGATGTGGACGAAGGATCCTATTTGAAGCTGTGGGAACCGCTGATTGAATATGATGGTGTGGATTTCTTTTATTCCCGGCAGGATACCGGAGCAAACAGCGAGTTTCTAAGCTGCTTACAGTCCATGTATTTAGGGGAAATGACGCCTGAAGAAATGGCAGAAAACCTGCAGACAGTCCAGGATAAAAAGGAACAATAAAAATGATTGAGGATTGAGCTGCTATGCGCATCGTATGGTGGCTCAATTATTTACCTGACAGGAGGGTTAGGGCCTTTATGAAAAAAAAGATGCTTCCATATTTATTTATGCTTCCGGCAATACTGGTTCTATTGTTTATCTATGCAGGGCCTGTCATTGGGATTCTTTTTTTCAGTATAACGGATTGGAACGGAGTAAGCTTTGCCTTTGATTTTGTGGGGTTAAAGAATTACGGTAATCTTTTCCGGGAGAAGGATTTGATCAACGCGATTTCAAATACTCTGGAATTTTTCATCCTGACATTTATTTTCCAAAACATTCTTGCTCTTTTTGTGGCGGTCTTGTTAAATAAGAAATTTTTCGGACGTAATGCCCTGCGGACAGTCTTCTTTATGCCGGCAACCATAAGCGTGATTGCCGTAGGCCTGATCTGGTCGCTGATTTTTGACCCGGTATCGGGAGCAATTAACGTAGCGGCCAATGCGTTTGGATGGGATTGGCTTGCCGGCGTCAGGTTTTTGGGAAATACCAAAATTGTAATGAAGGCGATTGCCTTTGTGAATATATGGCAGTGGGCAGGATGGAACATGGTTATTTATATAGCCGGGCTGCAGGGGATTGCACCTGAATATTATGAGGCTGCAAGGATCGACGGCGCCGGCGATGCAAAGGCTTTTTTTCATATAACCTTACCCTTGCTGGCCCCTGCCATTACCATCAATATGGTTATGACCACCATAGGCGGCCTGAAAGTATTTGACCTTCCCTTTGCTATGACGGGAGGAGGCCCGGGACATGCAAGTGAAACCTTTGCCATGACGATTGTAAAGAACTCGTTTTCACTCTATAAAGCAGGGTATGGCTGCGCAATGTCGGTGGTGATGTTTGTTGTGATACTGATCATTACCGTGATTCAGAACACCGTGATGAGTAAGATGGAAGAGAGGACAATGTCATGAGAAAAGCTTTGAAATGGGGATTTTTGTTTTTTCATACGCTGATCATAATACTGCCGTTTATGCTTTTAGTATTAACCGCATTGAAAACCCCTGTTGAGTTTTCCAGAAATCCCATTGGCCTGCCGGTACAGGCAACGTTTGAGAATTTCAGGGAGGTATTTGTACGCGGGAAAATACCCAAGTCCTTTTTTACCAGTGTAATCATTCTGACCGGCTCTGTTGCCGGACAGGTTCTTGCGGCTTCCCTTAGCGCATATGCATTGACAAAAATGAATTTTTCCCGGTCGGTATTTTTCCAAAGGATATTTTTGATTCCTATGGTGTTTTCGATCCAGACGGTGGTAGTGCCTTTGTTTGTATTGTATCGGGTAACGGGGCTGCTGAATTCGGTTCCGGGACTGATTTTAATTCATATTGCAACAGGGCTTTCAACGGCCATATTTATTCTTACCAAGTTTATGGCGGGTATTCCGAAGGAAATATCCGAGGCGGCGGCAATTGACGGGGCAGGGCATTTTCAGAACTTTTTCAGGATTGTTTTGCCCCTGGTATCTCCTGCGATTGTAACAGTGATGATTCTCAACGGACTTGGAGTATGGAATGATTTTTATGTTTCCTATATGTTCTTTACGGATGGGAAGCTGACAACATTGCCGCTGAGCATCTATCAGTTTATGCAGACTTATAACAGCCAGTGGGTTATGATTGCAGCGGATATAATTTATTGTATCATCCCTATTTTGATCATTTATCTGGTTTTGCAGAAATATATTATCGAAGGGGTGGCAGCGGGATCGGTGAAAAGTTGACATTTATGGTTGCGGTGGATGAAATCTATGGAAACGGCATGGTTATACAACGGGGAAAGCCTGTTGTTATAAAAGGGAATACCGACGGGCCCGAGCATATCCGTATTGACTTTTCAGGCCAGGCGGCAGAATTTGATGCAGATGGGAAATGGAGTATTGAGCTTAAAGAAATCGCATATTACGCAGGCCCATATTCCATGGTTATTACCGGATACGAAAACAGGATCATCATCAAAAATATTTATATAGGCGAGGTATGGTTTGCCCTGGGGCAGTCCAATATGCAGTTCCGTCTCCGGGAGGAGGCCGAATATGCCGGGCTCTTGACAAATTATCACAATCAGAATATCCACATCTTCCGGCCCCTTCCTAAGGGGGCGCCTACCTATGATTATGACGGATTCGGATGGATATGCGATACAAAAAATATGTGTGGGAAGATGTCAGCCGTGGCCTATTACTTTGCATGCGCTTTGTCCAGGGCGCTTCATTGCCCTGTAGGTATCATTGATTGCAGTATGGGCTCCACATCGGCGGCCTGTTGGATGAGCAGGGAGTCTGTTTTGCAGTGTAAGCCGGCGCAGAACGTCCGGCAGGACGCGGATAATGACTATCCGCCCTCTGCGCTTTATGATGCCATGTTGGAAAAGGTGGAGCTTTGTAAAGCGGCCGGGGTTATATACTATCAGGGGGAAAGTGATATTGCCTGTCGCTGCAATTATGGCAGTATGCTGGAGAGATTGATCAAAGACTGGAGAGACAGGCAGGGGGAGGTTATCCCGTTTATTGAGGTATTATTGCCGGGGTTTGCGTATCATGGGAAAAGAAGGGGGACAGAGTGGGCGCAGATCCGAAGAGAGCAGATCGCTTTGACACACAGGCTCAAAAAAGTATACCTGGTAAATACCATCAATGAAGGGGAGCTGTCAGACATCCATCCAAAAAGAAAAAGAGGGATTGGAGAGCTGCTGGCGAGGGCGGCAATGGAGAGCGCGTATCATCATACCACACATTTCGGGGCGCCGGAGGTTATTTCCTGTGAATGGAATGAAAACAGTGTAAGGCTGGGCTTTAGTCATTCTGCCGCATTACGGACAGAGGCTGAAGGACAGGAAGCTGTTTTTGAGGCGGCTGGGGAAGACAAAAAGTTTTATGATGCAGATTATAAGATTCAGGGCGCTGAAATTATTCTTTCCTGCAGGAAGGTGGCTGTGATATGTTATGTAAGAATAGGGTATCGCAACTATTGCAGGATAAACATTGTGAATGAGTACGGAATACCTCTTCTGCCATATTCGATTATGCCTTGACAAAAAATTAACAATATGCTAATATAATCTCAACCGATAAAAGGGAGTAGCTGATACCGCAAGGTATATTCGAGTCGTCAGGACGATGGAAGCATCCGATTCGAATCAGAAAATTTAAACTGTAGCAAGACTTTTATCATGGCATGTATGCTGTGGTAAAGGTCTTTTTTTACATAATAAAAAGTGCCAAAGCCACAGCGGAACAAAAGGAGGAAAAGGTATGTTCAGGAAAAAGAAAAACGACAACGTGTATGAAGAGCCTAACCAGAGGATCAAACAGGCGAAGGCCAAAGCAAAAGGGCTGGCAGGAGGAATCATAGGGGTTTTTGTGGTTCTCTATCTCCTGGCAGGCAGCATTTATTCTCTGAAGGAGAATGAATATGCGGTGATCACCACCTTTGGAGTGCCGAAAGTGGTGGAGGAGTCCGGGATTCATTTTAAGATTCCCTATATCCAGCGGCTGGCCAGAGTACCCAAGACCATCAACGGCTTCCCCATAGGCTTTAACAAGGAGACAGACGAGTATATGGCCAGCGAATCCTTTATGATCACCAGAGACTACAATTTCGTCAATGTGGACTTTTATGTGGAGTACAGGGTGACGGATCCCACGAAATATCTGTATGCATCGGAAAACCCGGTATCCATCCTAAAGAACCTGACCCAAAGCTATATCCGGGATACCATTGGCCTCTATGACGTGGACAGTGTGATCACCACCGGGAAAAATGAGATACAGGCTTCCATCAAGGATAAGATTATTTCCCGTCTGAATGAGGAGGACATTGGAATCCAACTGGTACACATTACCATTCAGGATGCGGAGCCCCCTACCCAGGAGGTGGTCAACGCCTTTAAGAATGTGGAGAATGCCAAACAGGGAAAGGAAACCTCCATCAACAGGGCGAATCAGAAGAGAAATGAGGACATTCCGGCAGCCAGGGCGGCAGCGGATGAGACGGTGAAGACAGCCCAGGCCCAGGCCGAGGAGCGGGTCAACGAGGCAAAAGGACAAGTGGCAAGGCTCAATGAGCTTTACGCGGAGTACCAGAAATATCCCCTGATTACCAAGCAGAGAATGTTTTATGAAACCATGGAGGAGATCCTTCCGGATATGAAGGTGATTATTGAACGCAGCGACGGAACCACCCAGACCATGCTTCCTTTGGAGTCCTTTACGGGTACATCTGCGCAAAGCGCCGGGGACGGAGCAGGGGCAGGCGGCCTTCAGGGAGGAAGTTCAGCCGCAAGCACGTTCCAAGGAGACGGCCGGACCGGAAATATTTCCTCGGGGAATACGTCTTCGGGCAGCACCGGGGCAGAGAAAGATGCAGACAGCGCAGAAGAAGAGGCTGGGGAATAAAGATTGAAAATTAATTATGGAAAGGAAAAAATTATGAAGAAAAAATCTCGTCTTATCATAGCGGCATTTGTTTTACTGGCAGCAGTCGTGGTGGCAGAGAGCAGCTTTGTGGTGACCTACCCCAATGAATATACGATCATCAAGCAGTTTGGAAAAATTGAGAGCGTCCGCAAGACACCGGGACTGAGCTTTAAGGTTCCGTTTATCCAGACGGCGGAGACCATACAGAACGAAGTGCTTTTGTACGATCTGGCGGTCAGCGATGTGATGACCAAGGACAAAAAATCCATGATCGCGGACTGCTTCGTGCTCTGGCGGATCGAGGATCCCTATAAGTATACCCAGACCTTAAGCGCCCAGAAGAGCAACGCAGAATTCAGGATCGACAATATTGTGTACAACAGCCTGAAAAATGTGATCAGCAGCCTAAGCCAGGAGGAAGTGATCAGCGGACGGGATGGCCAGCTTACCCAGACGATTATGGAGAATATCGGCAATACCCTGGAGCAGTATGGGATTACCCTGCTTGCAGTGGAGACCAAATCCCTGGATCTTCCCGACGAGAATAAGAGTGCGGTTTACGAGCGGATGATTTCCGAGCGGAACAATATTGCGGCAACCTATCAGGCTGAAGGGCAGGAAGAGGCGAAAGAGATTTCCAATAATACCACTGCGGAGATTATCGTTATGCAGTCCGAGGCGGACGCCCAGGCGGCGGAGATTATCGGTAAGGGCGAGGCGGAGTATATGCGGATTCTGAGCGACGCCTATAACGACCCGGAAAAGGCAGACTTCTATCTTTTCCTCCGTTCCCTGGACGCAGCAAAGGCAACTATGACGGGGGACAATAAGACTTTGATTATCAATGAGACCTCGCCGATTGCACAGATATTCTACTAAAAATAATTGAGCTGTTAGGATTAAGACAGGAGTCTGCCCAAAAGGGCAGGCTCCTGTTTGCCGGACAGTCTATTTCTTGACATCACACGGAAAATATATTATGGTTAATGAAGGAAAAAGCTGCCCTGCGCGGATAGCCGGCACAAAATAAAGACACGGAATAGGTGAACAAAAATGGTAAGTTTTGTTATTGGGTTGGAGTTTTTTGGTATAGGCCTGATCCTTGTGGCACTGCTTCTTTTGATCAACGGAGACGGAGCCCGGGAGCAAAAGCTGTTGATTTTCATTATGGCCGGTTCGCTGGTGCAGAACGTGGGCTATTTGCTGGAGTTGATTGCTCCCACTGTGGAGGCGGCCATGACGGCGGTGACGGTGGAAAACGTGGGCTCCGCCTTTGTTCCGCTGTGCTATTGCTGGTTTACATACACTTACTGCTATGTCCGTCCGCCTAAAAAGCTGCTGCATGGCCTGGGCCTTATCAACTTCTTTGTGCTGCCTACGGTACTTTTTAACTGGAACGGCCTTTTCTACCGGGAGGTGCAATGGCTCTCCACGGCAGAGGGTTTTCACTATGTCAGTATTTCTTACGGCCCTCTGTATATCCTTTTTATGATTACCCGTATCATAATTCCCTATATGCTTTCCATACATACGCTGGCGCGGGCGGTCCGTCTGCGCTCGGATCAGCAGATCAGCCGTCAGTATTGGACGATTCTGGGGATTTCTTCTCTGCCTGTTGTGGTATTGGCAGCCTACGTATTCAAGCTGATTGAGGTGTTCGATCTCACCCCGGTAACGCTGGCGATCGCCATGTCCATGGTGGTGATTGTGGTGTGGAGCCGCCGCAGCTACGATTTTCGCCATCTGGCCGCGGAGAAGGTACTGGAGAGTCTGGGCGACGGTGTGATCGCGCTGGACGACCATGACAGACTGATCAGCTATAACCGGGCGGCCTCCCATATTTTTACCAGTCTGCCCCTCCATAAGCTGGGGGAAAATATCCGGGTGCTGGAGGAGTTTCGGGAGGAGATGCTAAACGAGGATATTCCCTGGAGCTTTTCGATGAATGGGCAGCACTATGAGTGCCACAGCAAGCACATTATCGACGAAAACAGCCGGAAGAAAGGGTGCGTCATTCTGATTCTGGATATGACGGACATCAAGGCCTATATCAATGAGATTAAAAGGGTGCGGCAGCAGGCGGAAAAGGCGAATGTGGCCAAGAGTGAGTTTTTGGCCAACATGTCCCATGAAATCCGCACTCCCATGAACGCCATCATCGGCCTGAACGAAATTATCATGGAGGAGTGCAAAGATCCTTCCATCTACGCCCACTCCAAGGATGTGCAGTCGGCTGCAAGAAATCTGCTGGCTATCATCAACGACATTCTGGATTTGTCCAAAGTGGAGGCGGGTAAGATGGAGCTGGTGGATACGGACTACCACTTGAAGACCGTAGTAGACGAGGTGGTGGGCATGATGGACATGGCGGCCTCCAAGCGCGGATTGATTTTGAAGTATGAGTGCGACGATACGCTTCCCTGCAGCTACAGGGGGGACGAGGGACGGATTAAACAGATACTGATCAATATCCTCAACAATGCCATCAAATTTACAAAGGAGGGCTATGTGAGGGCCAGCGTTACCGGTGAACCCGGTTCCCGGGAGGATGAGGAGCTGCTTACCTTTCGGGTGGAGGATACGGGCTGCGGTATTCCCAAGGAAGATCTGGAAAAAATTTTTGAGGATTTCTGTCAGGTGGATTCCAAGCGAAACCGAAGCGTGGAGGGTACCGGCCTGGGGCTGGCGATCGTCAAGCATCTGGTGGAGCTGATGGGCGGTACCATCTGCGTGGAAAGTGATTACGGCAAAGGAACCACTGTCTCCATCACGATTCCCCAAAGGATTGTGGACCGGCGTTCCATCGCGGAGGCGCCGGAGCTGTCCGAGACGGAGCAGGAGCATAGCGAGGCCTTTACCGCTCCTGACGTGAAGGTGCTTATTGTGGATGACAATCTGATCAACCGCAAGGTAGCCAGAGGTCTTTTGAAGATGTATGCCTTTGACCTTGCGGAAGCCGAGAGCGGGCAGGAGGCCATTGAGCTGGTACGCCAAAACCGGTATGATATTATCTTTATGGATCATATGATGCCTGTGATGGACGGGATCGAGGCGGCGGAGATTATCCGCAGGGACTGCGGCGAGAATGGGGCTTATCCGGCGATAATTGCCCTGACCGCCAACGCCATGGAGGGGATGCGGGAGCAATTCCTCTCCAGAGGCTTCCAGGATTTCATTGCCAAGCCCCTGGATCGGAAGGCTCTTGAGCAGCTTCTGGTGCGCTGGGTACCGGAGGAGCGCAGGCAGGAAGGAGGCGGCGAAAAGGCGCAGGATGGCGTGGATCTGAGCGCTTTCCAGATCAATGGCATCGACACAGAAGCTGCGTCCCGCTATTTTACGGGGGATGAGGCGGGCTTTGCCGATTTGCTGGAGCTTTACTATATGGACGGCCAGCGCAAGACGGCGCTTTTGTGCGAGCTTGTCGATTCCGATATTGCCCGCTACTGCGTGGAGGTGCATGCCCTTAAGAGCGCCTCGGCCAATATCGGGGCTATGGACGTCTCCAATATGGCCCGGGCTCAGGAGAAGGCCGCTGCCGACGGCGAAAAGGAGTTTATTGCCCGGCAGTTTCCTGCCCTGCTGGAAGCCTATGAGGAGCTTTTGATGAATATCGAGCTGTTTCTGGGACAGCGCCGCCAGCAAAAGTCCGGTGAGAAGCTTCCTGCCCTGTCTGCCCGGGAGCTGAAGGAGCAGGCGGGGGCGGCCCTCAATGACCTGGAAAATTTCAGATCCCGGGAGTGCGCGGCGGGGGTGGAGTCTATTCTGTGCCATGAGCTGTCCCGGGATGTGGAGGAGGCTTTCAGGGAAATCCAAAGGCAGCTTAAGCTGTTCGAGGATGATAATGCCGAGGCTTTGCTTCGGGAGTTGTTGAGTAAACTTGATAAGGAGAAGGGCGTAAATGAGTGAAATAAGAAAAAACAACAAAAAACGCATTTTGGCGGTAGATGATGCGGCGATTATTCTGCAGAGGATAACGGATGCCTTAGAGGAGTATTATTCTGTGATTACGGTGAATTCCGGTGTGCGTGCCCTCAAATTTCTGGAAATAGAAAAGCCTGACCTGATTCTGCTGGACATCCGCATGGCCCCCAAGGACGGCTTTGAGACCCTGCGGGAGATCCGTTCCATGGAAGGGCGGGCCGATATTCCGGTGATTATGCTGACCGGTGTGGAGGATAGCAGCTTCGTCATGGAGGGCTTCAAGCTGGGGATCAGCGACTATATTTTAAAGCCCTTTACGCCCAAGGATCTTATTGAGCGGATCAGCCGTGTGCTGGAAGGCGGTAAAAAGTGATTTTGATAGTCAGTTAAGAGAGGAGCTTTGACTTATGAATACTGTTATGACAAAGGAGGAGCTTGAGCGGATTTTGGATCAGGCTCTTCGGGATGTGACGGAGCAGACCGCCGGTGTGCGCCTGCATCAGGGGGATCAGCCGCCGGGGGAGGATTTCTGCACCGTCAACATTACCTTTGACAAGGGCTTTGGCACCAGCCTCACACTTTGTGCGGATACCAGCCTGCTTGTGCGTATGGCCCGCAACTCTTTCCATGAGGATACGGTGACGGCGGAGGATGTGGAGGAATTTGGCAAGGAGTATCTCAATGTGCTTTGCGGCAAGGTAACGGGGGCGGTGTATCAGGCAACGCGGATTCCCGCCCATTTCGGGCAGCCTGTGTTTTGCCACGGAAGCTACAAGCCAAAGGGGCAGGAGGTACAGTTTATCCTTACCTATTCAAACGAGCACAGCGAGGGCGCTCAGTTGATTCATCATGTGCCCAGCGGTCAGGAGACTGATCCGGACCCGGGCCGGAACTGACAGAGGAAGGAGAGCAGATGAAGAAACGAATTATGGTGGTGGACGATTCCCGGCTGGTCAGGGTTCAGTTGGAGGATGTTTTAAAGGGCACGGATTACGAAATCGCGGCCTATTGCCGCAGCGGCGAGGATGCCATTAAGCAGTACGCCGAAGTACAGCCCGACCTGGTGACAATGGATATTATCATGCAGGGGATGGACGGGCTGGACGCTGCACAGATCATCCTGAAAAATAATCCCCAGGCAAGGATCGTGATGATTTCATCCCTGGCCTACGACGATACCTTTGAGAGGGCCAGGGCCATCGGTGCAAAAGGCTTTGTGGATAAGCCTTTTCATCAGGAGCAGCTCCTGAAAGTATTCGAGCAGGCTCTGTCATAGATGTTTTTGTAAATAATGCTGTAAATCCCGGCATATTTTCCGGTAAGGAATATCATTGCAAAAACAGGTGCCCTATGATATAATAATTGCTGTACAATGATAAAAAATTAACAATCATTGTTTCCAGAAAAAACAATAAGTTTTCATCAAACGGAGGAGTAAAATAATGGCAAAAAAAGTAGTTTTAGCTGGTGCATGCCGTACCGCCATCGGTACTATGGGCGGCTCTCTGAGCGCAGTACCTGCAGCAGAGCTTGGTGCAATTGTAATTAGAGAAGCGTTAAACAGAGCAGGCGTAGCGCCTGATGCGGTAGATCAGGTTTATATGGGATGCGTTATCCAGGCAGGACAGGGACAGAATGTGGCCCGTCAGGCTTCCATTAAGGCAGGCTTACCTATTGAAGTACCTGCGGTTACCATGAATGTGGTGTGCGGTTCCGGTCTTAACTGCGTGAACCAGGCAGCTCAGATGATCATGGCAGGAGATGCCGATGTGGTGGTAGCAGGCGGTATGGAAAATATGTCAATGGCTCCTTACGCTGTTCCTCAGGCACGTTTTGGATATAGAATGAATAACGGTACCCTGGTGGATACCATGATCAAGGATGCTCTCTGGGATGCATTCAATGACTACCATATGATCAAGACCGCAGACAATATCTGCGAGGAGTGGGGACTTACCAGAGAAGAATTAGACGAGTTCGCACTCAAGAGCCAGCAGAAGACCGAAGCGGCTCAGAAGGCAGGCGCCTTTGACGCTGAGATCGTTCCCGTTATGGTTAAAAAGAAAAAAGAAATGATAGAGTTTAAGGTGGATGAAGGCCCTCGTGCCGGATCTACAATAGAAGGCCTTGCCAAGCTTCGCCCCATCAATCCCGGCGGATTTGTTACCGCAGGCAATGCCTCCGGCATCAATGACGGTGCTGCCGCTATCGTTGTGATGAGCGAAGAAAAAGCCAAAGAGCTGGGCGTTAAGCCTATGGCAACCTTTGTAGCAGGCGCCCTTGCAGGTGTAAGGCCTGAGGTAATGGGAATCGGACCGGTTGCCGCTACCAAGAAGGTAATGGATAAGACAGGTCTTAAGATCGAAGATTTCGATATTATTGAGGCAAACGAGGCATTTGCGGCTCAGTCCGTTGCAGTGGGCAAGGATCTTGGCATTGATGTTGACAAACAGCTCAATCCCAACGGCGGCGCAATTGCACTTGGCCACCCGGTAGGCGCTTCTGGATGCCGTATCCTGGTAACACTGCTCCATGAGATGCAGGCAAAGGGCGCTAAGACAGGTCTGGCAACTCTGTGTATCGGCGGCGGTATGGGATGTGCAACCGTTGTTAAAATGGAAGACTAATATTGGGAGCTGACACGAAATGACCTGTAATCTGGCGGGAAATTATTTCATGACAATGCTTAAACACACACAGAAGACTTCTAAGGCGGTATAGCCGCCTGGAAGTCTGTGTTGCGTGTATTTTTGACGCGAGCTTTTCCGCATAGGGGAATCAGGTAATAAAAGTAATTTACATATTTTTACATATTAAAGAAAAGGAGCTATGAAAATGGAATTTATCGTGTACGAACAAAAGGGCAATTACGGCATCATTACCATCAGCCGTGAAAAAGCGCTCAATGCCTTAAACTCCACCGTATTAGAGGAGCTTGACCAGACATTGGATGGAGTAAACCTTGAGGAAGTAAGATGCCTGATTTTAACAGGCGCAGGCTCCAAATCCTTCGTGGCAGGGGCTGACATCGGTGAGATGAGCACGCTCACCAAGGCAGAAGGAGAAGCCTTCGGCAAAAAGGGCAATGATGTTTTCCGCAAGCTGGAAACCTTCCCGATCCCGGTCATTGCAGCCATAAACGGGTTTGCCCTTGGGGGCGGCTGCGAGATCTCTATGAGCTGCGACATCAGAATCTGCAGCGACAATGCAGTATTCGGACAGCCTGAGGTAGGTCTCGGCATTACCCCCGGTTTTGGCGGAACCCAGAGACTGGCCCGTCTGGTAGGCGCAGGCATGGCCAAGCAGATGATCTACACCGCAAGGAATATCAAGGCAGACGAGGCTTACAGGATTGGCCTTGTAAACGCCGTTTACTCCCAGGAGGAGTTAATGCCCGCAGCGGAGAAGATGGCTGCAGGCATTGCCAAGAACGCTCCTATTGCCGTGCGCAACTGCAAGAAGGCTATCAATGAAGGCCTGGATGTGGATATGGATCAGGCCATCGTGATCGAAGAAAAGCTTTTCGGCGACTGCTTCGAGACAGAGGACCAGAAATATGGTATGGCATTTTTCCTTGACAAGAATAAGGAAAAAGTGAAAGAACCTTTTAAAAACTGCTAATAAATCAATCAAAAAGAGGAGGAACTGAAAAATGAAAGTAGGTATTATCGGCGCAGGCACCATGGGTGCAGGAATCGCACAGGCATTTGCAATGACAGACGGCTATGAAGTATGTCTTTGTGACATTGAAATGAAATTTGCCGAGGGCGGCAAGGCAAGAATCCAGAAGAACTTAAATTTCCTGGTAGGCAAGGGCAAGATGGAGCAGGAGAAGGCTGACGCTATTATGGCAAAGGTAACCTGCGGTCTTAAGGACATCTGCACAGACTGTGATCTGGTAGTGGAGGTTGCTCCTGAGAACATGAAGATCAAGAAGGATACCTTCAAGGAATTAATGGGTATCGTTAAGCCGGAGTGCATGTTTGCATCCAACACCTCTTCCCTGTCCATCACGGAGATCGGCGCAGGTCTTGACAGGCCCATGATCGGTATGCACTTCTTCAACCCTGCTGACAGAATGAAGCTGGTTGAGGTAATTGCGGGTGAGAATACGCCGGATGAGATGGTTGAGAAGATCAAAGCCATTGCGGTTGAGATCGGCAAGACTCCCGTTCAGGTAAAGGAAGCTCCCGGTTTTGTGGTAAACAGAATCCTGATCCCTATGATCAACGAAGCAATCGGCATTTATGCTGACGGCACCGCAAGCGTGGCTGATATTGACGAGGCTATGAAGCTGGGCGCCAATCATCCGATGGGACCTCTGGCTCTCGGCGACCTGGTTGGTCTTGACATTGTGCTTGCTATTATGGAGGTTCTGCAGAATGAGACAGGCGATCCCAAGTATCGTCCTCATCCCCTTCTCCGCAAGATGGTACGCGCAGGCAAGCTTGGCAAGAAGACAGGCATCGGTTTTTACGATTATTCCAAATAAGAAATCGGAACTATCCTTATGTTGGTAAATGGGCAGTGCGCCGTTTATGGCGCATTGCCATGAATATAATTTTATGGAGGAATCATAATCATGGATTTTATGTTAAGCAAACAACATGAAATGGCGAGAACTCTTTTCAAAGAGTTCGCAGAAAAAGAAGTTAAGCCTCTGGCCCAGGAAGTGGACGAGACAGAGGTTTTCCCCAGAGGAACGGTTGAGAAAATGGCCAAAGCAGGTTTTCTTGGCATTCCTGTTCCCAAGGAATACGGCGGCCAGGGCTGCGATCCTCTTACATATGCTATGTGCGTGGAGGAGCTTTCCAAGGTGTGCGGCACCACAGGCGTTATCGTTTCCGCACATACCTCACTTTGCTGCGATCCCATTATGACCTATGGTACAGAGGAGCAGAAGCAGAAATACTTGGTTCCCCTTGCAAAGGGTGAGAAGTTAGGCGCATTCGGCCTGACCGAGCCCGGTGCAGGTACAGACGCCCAGGGACAGCAGACCAAGGCGGTTCTCGAGGGAGACGAGTGGGTGCTGAACGGCTCCAAGATCTTTATCACCAACGGCAAAGAGGCCGATGTTTATGTCATCTTTGCAGTGACAGGCGTAGTGACAGACAAAAAGGGCAGAAGCAAAAAGCTGATCTCCGCCTTTATCGTAGAAAAAGGAACTCCCGGCTTCACCTTTGGTACCAAGGAAAAGAAGATGGGTATCCGCGGTTCATCCACCTATGAGCTGATCTTTACAGACTGCCGTATCCCCAAGGAGAATCTTCTCGGACAGGAAGGCAAGGGCTTTGGTATTGCCATGCATACCTTAGACGGCGGGCGTATTGGTATCGCCGCTCAGGCTCTTGGACTTGCAGAGGGCGCATTAGACCGCACGGTTGAATATGTAAAGGAAAGAAAGCAGTTCGGCAGAGCCATCGGCGCTTTCCAGAATACCCAGTTCCAGCTTGCCGATATGGCAACCAAGGTGCAGGCAGCACAGCTTCTGGTATATAAGGCAGCTATGGCAAAGGCAACCCAGAAGGTTTATTCCATAGAGGCAGCCCAGGCTAAGTTATATGCCGCAGAGGTAGCTATGGAAGTAACCACCAAGGCTGTTCAGCTTCATGGCGGCTACGGCTACATCAGAGAATATGACGTTGAGCGCATGATGCGTGACGCCAAGATCACAGAAATCTACGAAGGCACAAGCGAAGTACAGAGAATGGTTATCTCCGGTGCGCTGCTTAAGTAATAAATGCAAATCAAATGCTGCCGCACTTTGCGGATCAGCTTACTGACTCAAACGCAGTCACGTTTTGCGTGTCTGTTTATTGAAAAAATAATTAAGGAGAGATAATACAATGAAAATCGTTGTTTGTATTAAACAGGTACCTGATACCAAGGGTGGCGTTAAATTCAATCCCGACGGTACACTTGACAGGGGCGCAATGCTTGCCATCATGAATCCTGATGACAAGGCAGGTTTGGAAGCGGCTCTTAGATTAAAGGATCAGTATGGCGCAGAGGTAACAGTAGTGACCATGGGACTTCCCAAGGCAGAAGAGGTTTTGCGTGAAGCGCTTGCCATGGGAGCCGATAAGGGAATTCTTGTAACAGACAGAGTGCTTGGCGGCGCTGATACCTGGGCAACCTCCCAGACAGTAGCCGGAGCAATCCGCAATCTGGAGTATGATCTGATCATCACAGGACGTCAGGCCATCGACGGCGATACCGCTCAGGTAGGCCCTCAGATTTCCGAGCATCTTGGAATCCCGGTAATTTCCTATGCACAGAAAATCCAGATCGAAGGCGACAGTGTGATCGTAGAGCGTCAGTTTGACGACAGGTATCATGTATTAAAGGCTAAAATGCCTTGTCTGATCACAGCTCTTGCAGAGTTAAACGAGCCTCGTTACATGACTCCCGGCGGGATTTTTGACGCATACAATGCAGAAATTACCGTTTGGGGCAGGGCAAACCTGGTGGATGTAGAGGATTCCAACCTTGGACTTAAGGGTTCACCCACTCAGATTGCCAAGGCTTCCGACAAAGTGAGAAAGGGAGCAGGCGAGAAGGTTAATCTTGATCCTACAGAATCCGTAAACTACATTATCGACAAATTGAAAGTAAAGCATGTAATCTAAATCAATCAGCCGATGCGCAGGGCGCGGAGGCGTTTGATGTGATGGATGATAAATATTAATGGAGGTTCAAAATGAATATTCAAGATTATAAGGGAGTATTTGTCTTTGCCCAGCAGGTAGACAATGTACTTGGCGGAATTGCTTTGGAATTAGTAGGCAAGGGAAAAGACCTTGCCAAGGATTTGGGCACAGAAGTAACCGCAGTTTTAGTGGGAAGCGACGTAAAGGGCCTTGCAGACGAGCTGGCCGAGTACGGTGCAGACAAGGTGATCGTGGTAGACGATCCGGAGCTGAAGGAATACAGGACAGAGCCTTATACTCATGCGCTGGCTTCTGTGATTGCAGAGTTTAAGCCTGAGATTTTCTTAATCGGTGCAACAGCCATCGGCCGTGACCTTGGCCCCAGGCTTTCCGCAAGAATACATACAGGACTTACTGCAGACTGTACACAGCTTGACATCGGTGATTTCCCGCTGAACCCTGTTCCCGGCAAGGAGCAGCTTCACAATCAGCTTCTCATGACCCGTCCGGCATTCGGCGGCAATACCATTGCTACCATCGCCTGCCCGGATTTCCGTCCCCAGATGGCAACGGTACGTCCCGGCGTTATGCAGAAGGCTCCCAGAGAGGCAGGAAGAAAGGCTGAGGTGATCGAGTTCAATCCCGGCTTTACCCCTAACGACAAGTATGTGGAAATCCTGGAGGTAGTAAAGGCTGTTTCTGATGTGGCAGATATTATGGATGCCAAGATTCTGGTATCCGGCGGCCGTGGTGTGGGCAGTCCTGAGAACTTCAAGATCCTGGATGATCTGGCAGAGGTTCTGGGCGCAACCGTAAGCTGCTCCCGTGCCGTGGTGGATGCAGGATGGAAGCCTAAGGATCTGCAGGTAGGCCAGACCGGTAAGACGGTTCGTCCTAATGTATATTTTGCAATCGGTATTTCCGGCGCGATCCAGCACGTAGCCGGTATGGAGGAATCCGATATTATCATCGCCATCAACAAGGACGAGACAGCACCCATCTTCGAGGTGGCTGACTACGGTATCGTAGGCGACCTGAACAAGATCGTTCCCGCCCTGACAGAAAGCCTGAAAGCAGAGATGGCTGCGAAATAAGGGATTTATGATCTGAGAGAGAAGAATAAAGAGCCTCTTTTGAAAAAAGAGCGAGTATAAGTATGAGCTGATACCTGATAGGGGTATTGGCTCATATTTAACATAAGGACAGTTCACAGAGCGTGCGGGCCGTTGCTTTTGCGCAGGGGCGCACAGAGGAATTTGCCGCTTACGCGGCGTGCGCGCCGCGCAGCAGGCAGGAGAGGATGAAATTTCACTGGTAGCTATTCAGCTCACAGTGTCTTTACACAGGGATGGGCCTTTGATATAATAAAGTTAAACCTGTAGACCGTAATGTGGCATATAGAAAGTGGGTGATGACAGATGCCGACGAATGAGAAGGAATATAATGGTTATTTGTTTGATCAGTTAAGTATTCTTGAGCGCATTGAAGCAGTGACAGAAGACGAAAAAGTACTAAAACAGATTGAAATTGAACGCAGGCAGATTGAGCGCAAGCTGTACCAACAGCCGCCGTTAATAAATAATCAGAATCATAACTGACCGAGGAAGGTGCAGAACCAGCAGGTAATAAGGTTTCTGCACTTTCTTTTTTGACAACATAAGGAAACTTAGTCAGTTTTTCCAATCAGTTTACTCATTCCCATATGTTTTGTGTTATACTATTGGGGGATCTAGCAATAGCTCTGGTGCTAAAAACGAAGATACTGTAAAGGTATGAATTTTTGAAAAGAGAGTGGGGGGAGCAAAATGAGAAAATTTGCAGTGATTCTATATCCTGACTTTTCTTTACAGGAGATAACCTGTCTTACATCTGCATTGACCATCTGGTTTGGTGAGACGATTGATTTCATCGCAAGTGAAAACAAGGAATACCGAAGTGAAGAAGGGTTACGGGTTTGGCCTACAAAAACAGCCGCCGATTCTAAAATAACAGACTATGCCTGCGTGATTTTGCCGGGTACGATCAACCCTTTGCCTGCGCTGTTTGACGAAGCACTGAGTGAGTTTTTAAAAAGTGCCCGCGGTACAGAGGTTGTCTTTGCGGCGATTTCGTCTTCTCCAATCTTATTGTCCAAGGCCGGGATTTTAAATGGCAAAAAATTCACCTCAGGGTATTTTATGCAGATGGCGGATACGTTTCCTTTTGTCGAAAAAGAAAACTTTGTACACAAAGGAATCGTGGAGGATGGTAATGTTATAACCGGCATCGGAATGTTTTTCAGAGAATTTGCACAGGCTGTATTAGAAAGGTTTGATTATGACATTGGCGAAAATTTTATGCGGGATAATCCGGAGGAATACACAGAGGAGGAATTGACATTTTATTGGCCGGAGGAGGATTATCAGGAATTTTTAGATGAGTTAAAGTCTTTTAGCGGATAAGCATCAGTAAAGACAGGCTGATGCTTTCGCTTTAAGAGTCTTTATATGCGGCAGATATAAGGAAGAGGACAGGGGACGAAATGAAGCAAATGGATAGAAGGATGCGCAGGCAGCAGGAAAGAGAAATACGAAAATGGAAGAGGAAGATCAGAAAGCGGGAACTGCTGTCAGTAAAGAGAATGTGGAAACAGGAGAAAGCGATGTTAAAGCGTGATGAAAAGATGCAGAAATGGAAGGAAAAGCGGTGGAAGCGGATCAATCGGAGGATCGAGAAAACCGTATCATATCTGGTGATATTAATAACGGTGGTTTTTTCGGTGCTTGAGGTACTGGAAAAGGGAGAGCGGAGGTTTACTTTTGAAAAGTTATCTTTAGGGAAGTTCTCGGCCCAAAAATAAATCAATTGAAAGGAAAAGACCCCTATGAAAAAAAATATCATGGATTACGAGACGGTAGCGCTGGACGAAGACGGAAAGGGTATATTAATTATTGACCAGACCCTTCTTCCCGGCAGGACAGAGATCATCCGTTTAGAGACGGCGAAGGAAATCTGGGAGGCCATTTACCTGTTAAAGGTACGGGGAGCCCCGGCCATTGGAGTGACGGCGGCTTTTGGTCTTTCTGTGCTTGCCGGGCAGATCTTGGAAGGTGGGCAGACCGCGGAGGGGGCCGGCTCGGCCAGGGAAAAGGATGGCGGCGCCCAGGATGGTACAGGAAGGGAAATGGACTTTGCCGCTTTTTATAAACGCTTTCAGGAACAAAAGGACTATCTGGATTCCGCCAGGCCCACTGCGGTGAATCTCTCCTGGGCCTTAAACCGGATGGACAGGGTGTGCAGGCAGGCCCATGAAAACGGAAAGACAGTAAGTGAGATTGTGGAGATTCTCGGCAGGGAAGCTGCAGAGATCAAGGAAGAGGATATTAGGGTGTGTAAGTCCATTGGGGAATATGGGCTGAGCCTTGTAAAGCCGGGGGATGGCATCCTGACCCACTGCAACGCCGGGCAGCTTGCCACCTGCAAGTACGGCACTGCCACAGCGCCCATTTATTTAGGGCATGAGAGAGGGTACAATTTCAGGGTATTTGCGGATGAGACAAGGCCTCTTTTGCAGGGGGCAAGGCTCACGGCTTATGAGCTTTCCGGCGCAGGAGTGGACGTAACCCTGATCTGCGACAATATGTCAGCCACTGTTATGAAAAATGGCTGGGTAAACGCCGTGTTCGTGGGCTGTGACCGGGTGGCGGCCAACGGTGATGTGGCGAACAAGATCGGGACCTCTGTGGTGGCTACGGTGGCGAAACGCTATGGCGTGCCGTTTTATGTGTGCGCGCCCACATCCACCATTGACATGGCAACGCCCACCGGGGGAAAAATTAAGATTGAACAGCGCCCGCCGGAGGAAGTGACGCAGATGTGGTACCGGGAAAGGATGGCGCCGGAGGGTGTGAAGGTGTTCAATCCGGCCTTTGATGTGACGGATCACGAGCTGGTCACAGCGATCATCACGGAACGCGGCATTGCCAGGGCGCCATTTAAGGAGTCCCTTGCAACACTGTTTAACAACGGATGACTTGGAGAGGGGCATCCGCTGTGGTGGAAAGGCAGTAAAAAAGGAGTTTTGACATGAATTTGATTTCCAAAGATAAAAAATTCTACAGGCAGGTCGCCGGTATCGCCATTCCTATTGCGCTGCAGGGCTTCATCACAACGGGCGTCAACATGATGGACACCATCATGATCGGTATTGTGGGGGAGACGCAGCTCTCTGCCGTTTCACTGGCGAATCAGTTTATCAGTATTTATCAGATCCTCTGTATGGGAATCGGGATGGGAGCTTCGGTGCTGGTAGCCAGGTATTATGGGATGGGGGACAGGGATTCCCTCAAAAAGACGGTCGCCATCATGGTCAGGCTGTGTGTTGGAATGGCGGCCCTGTTTTGCCTGGTCACTGCTTTTTTCCCGGAATGGATCATGGGGATCTATACGGTGGAGGATGCCATCATAAGCAATGGAGTGCGGTATCTTGAATATTCCGTGGCAACCTATTTCCTGCTGGGACTGTCCCTGACTTCCACTATCGTGCTGCGCAATGTGCAGAAGGTAAGGCTTCCCCTTTACACTTCTATTGGAGCCTTTTTCATCAATGTGGGAGCCAATTATGTTTTCATTTTCGGAAAATTCGGTTTCCCTGAAATGGGTGTGGCCGGAGCGGCGGTGGGGACGCTGATTGCCCGTGTCTTTGAATTTGGGATGATCTGCGGGCATCTGTTTTGGAAGGATCAGGAGATCGGCGTCCGCATTTCCGATGTGTTTCAAAAGGTTGGAAACCTGTGGAGGGAATACATACGGATCAGCATTCCGGTTCTGCTTTCCGACGGGATTCTGGCTATCGGCAACAATTCGGTGGCTATGGTCATAGGACGGCTGGGAGAGAGCTTCGTGGCGGCCAACGCGGTGACGGCAATGGCCCAGCAGCTCAGCACTACGGTTATTCAGGGATTTTCCCAGGCCGGAGCCATTGTCACAGGTTATACCCTGGGGGAGGGAGACAAGGATAAGGCCCTGGAGCAGGGGTATGCATTTCTGGGAATCGGTATTTTGTTCGGGGCCATCGGGGCGGGGATTATCATGCTGATCGCAGAGCCTATGATCACTGCCTACAATCTTTCCGCCCAGACCCAGGAGATTACCAGGGAGCTGATGAGGGCTATAAGCCTGATTGTTCTTTTCCAGGCCACCAATTCCATTATGACCAAAGGCGTTTTGCGGGGCGGCGGGGATACGAAGATTTTGATGGTGGCCGACAACATTTTTTTGTGGGTGGCTTCCATACCTCTGGGAATCCTTGCGGGGCTGGTGTTTCATCTCCCGGCGTTCTGGATTTATTTTTTCCTGAAGGCAGATCAGGTCTTAAAGGCCGTGTGGTGTGTGATCCGTCTGCGCAGCGGAAAGTGGATCAAAAAAATAAAATCATCATCAGAGTTGGAGGGGTAGATTATGAGATTATTTCATGGAAGTAATACGTCGGGGATCAGGGTGCTGGAGCCAAGGCAGGCGGATCATGACAGGCCCTATATTTATCTCACGACCATAGACGTTGTGGCGGCTTTTTATCTGTGTAATGCAGTAGAGAGGCCTTATTACTGGTTTCCCTATGGCTTCGAGAAGGATATGGAAGTCCCCATTTATCATGAGCTGTATCCCAATGCCCTGCGGGAAGTTTCGGAAGGGGTCTGTGGGTATATTTATGAGGTAGAGGCTGCACAAGAGCAGGTGATTCCATTTAAGAATATTCCCTGTGCGAGACTTGGGACAAAGCCGATAGAAGTGATAGGATGCACAGAAGTCAAAAATGCATGGGATTTGTTTCAGGAGTATCTGGAACAGGGAAAGATGCGTATTGCCCGCTATGAGGATAAGACAGAAAGACAGCTTGCGTGGTGGTGGTCGGACTTATGCGGTTACCTCAAAGAAAAGGATATGATCAAAACGCCGGATTGTTCCTACGCCAGGTTTGTGAGGAAGAAATTTCCCTGGGTGTGGGAGCGGTATGTGAAGGAGCAGGAATAGGAAATGGAGTACAAGGCGGCGATTTGCGATGATGAAGCCTTAGAGCTTGCGTATTTGTCAGAGCTGGTGCAGAGCTGGGCAAAGAAAAGGGGGCACCGTGTCCGGATTTTTCTTTTCCCCAGCGCGGAAGCCTTTTTGTTCCAATATGAGGAAGAAAAGGACTTTGATCTTTTGCTGCTGGATATTGAAATGGGAAAAATGAACGGAGTGGAGCTGGCAAGGAAGGTGCGCGGGGAAAATGCCGGGATACAGATTTTGTTTGTCACCGCTTATCCTGATTTCATTTCCGAGGGCTATGAGGTGTCGGCGCTGCATTATCTGATGAAGCCGCTGAAGGAGGAAAAGCTTTTCCAGGTACTGGAGAGAGCCGCGGCAAATCTGGGCCAAAAAGAGCGGTATGAGATTTTTCAGACAGAGGGAGAGATTCTTCGGATTCCTGTGTCTGAGATAGTGAGTGTGGAGGCCTTTTCCCATTGTGTCCAAATGGTTACCCAAAGGGGAAGCTACCGGCTGGATGAGACGATTTCCGGGCTGGAGGAACGATTGGGGGCAGGGTTTATCCGGTGTCATCGCTCCTATCTGGCCTCACTGAAATATATACAGAAGATCACCCGAACCGATGTGGAGATGGATACGGGAGCTAAAATCCCTTTATCCCGCAGAAAATACGATATGGTAAACCAGGCGTTTATCCACTATTACAGGCAGGAATAATCAGCGCAAATCACAGGCTTTGCCTGCAGGATGCAAGGAGAATAGGAAGGATGATGAGGCTGTTTCCGTTAAACATAAAAACGCTCTGCCAGGCCTGCAGCCCAATGTTCTGGGTGGACAGGGCAATTGACAGACGGATTGCCGCTTACCAGAACGAGCTGATGGAAAGGCACTGCGATGAGGTACAGAATATTTATAAGACCATGCGGGGCTGGCGGCATGACTATCACAACCATATTCAGGCCATGAAGGTGATGGCGCTGCAGGTGCGGCAGCAGACGGGGGACTGCGGCGCGCTTTTTCGGCTGGAGGAGTATCTGTGCAGTCTGGATGATGATCTGACTATGGTGGACACGGTAGTGAAAACCGGGAATGTGATGGTGGACGCCATTTTAAACAGCAAACTCTCTCTCATCAAGGCCAGGGAAATTCCCTTAAAGGTGAAAGCCGCGGTTCCGGACCGGACAGGGATCGGGGAGGTGGAGCTGTGCGTCATTATCGGAAATCTCCTGGACAATGCCCTGGAATCCTGCCTTTGGGAGAAGAAAGAAAAGGAAAGGGGAGAGAACAGCAGAGAGGACAGCCCTGTGGGAGAGCCATTCATCCGGGTTTATATTGGAGTGCTGAAGGGGCAGCTTTATATCTCCGTAGCCAATTCTTCTTATGGAAAAGTGAGCAAAATCGGAAAAAGATACCTGTCAACGAAGGGAACCAGAGGCCATGGATACGGGCTTATGCGCATTGACCGGATCGTAAACAAATATCACGGCTATATCAATCGGCAGAATGAGGAGGGAGCCTTTGTCACGGAAGTAATGCTGCCTCTTAGGTAGGCTGGTTGGAATGTCGGCCTTCACACCGCCGTTGCTTTTGCAGATACTGCGGACGCTTTTGCAAATACCACTGGCGCTCTCACAGATACCGTTGGCGCAAAAAAGTCCTTTTTTCTCATAAATATGGGAAAATAAATACAGTCCCAGCTAATAGAAGAAACCGGCTGGCGGACGAAAAGAAATGATGCGCATAAGCGGCTAGGAGGCGGAACAAAATTGAAATCAAAATGGGGAAAAGAGAAAAAGAAGGACAGACCTGCCTATTCGGCGGCGGAGAATGTCCTTTTTTTGTGGAAAAGAATCGGGGAGGTGTACCCTCTGCTTCTGGTCATGATGGGGATACAGTGCGTGTTTTCCATCATCAGCCCGGTGGCGGGGATTTATCTGCCCAGAATAGCGGTGGAGCTGGCACAAAAGAGAGCGGGGCTCTCCGAAATCATGTTGAAGTTGGGGAGCATGGGGCTCGTCTTGTTCCTTTCCATGGCGCTTTCGTCCATGGCGAATATGGGAAAGTACATGATGCTGAACAACATGCGCTTCGAGTATATGAGGCAGTTGTTTATCGATTCTCTTTCCTGCGGATATGGACAGATCGAGAGCGTGGAGGGACAGAGGAAATATGGGCGGGCAAGGGGGGCCGTGGACTGGGGGGATAGTGCGGGAACGACCACGATGTGTAACGGAGTGATAGAGCTGTTTATAAACCTTGGAGGATTTGTGATCTATTCCGGTATCATTTCTATGTTGGATTTTCGAGTGATTTTGCTGCTGGTGGGGCTTTCTTTGGTGAATCTTCTGGCGGTAAGGTATGCCAACGGCTATGAATTCCGGCAAAAGGATGAGCAGGCGGGGCTTTCCAATAAGCTGAACTATATTTCCAGCACGGCAAATGACGTCCAGTACGGCAAGGACATCCGTCTCTATGGGATGGCAGAGTGGTTTTTGCAAATACAGGAGCAGGTGCTGGCTTCCTATACGCGGCTGAGTAATAAGATTAAGAATCGGTATTTAGGGGCAGGGGTAGTAAACGGCGTGACCTTATTTCTCAGGGACGGAATTGCTTATGCCTATCTGATCGGAAGGGTGGCTGGGGGGAAGATTACGGTGGGAGATTTCGTGTTGTATTTCGGAGCGGTTACGGGGTTCTCGGCCTTTGTGGGAAATATTGCCGACAACTTAAACAAGCTTCATAAGGCGAATCTCAAAATGAATGATATGCGCGCCTTTTTTGACGAGGCGCACAAAGAGGAGGAAAAAGAGGCTTTTCGTTCTCCGGGCAGCAGTGCTGGGACAAGGAAAAAGAAGAAAGAAGCGGATTCCGGCCCCAGGATTGACTTTGAAAATGTCACCTTTTCCTATGGAAAATCCTGCAGACCTCCCAATTTTGGGGCAAAAGATTTCGATGAAAAAAATACGCCTGAGCCGGATGGGGAGCCTGTGCTTAAGAATTTTACCCTGCATATCAGGGGCGGGGAAAGGGTTGCCCTTGTGGGGGTGAACGGAGCAGGAAAAACAACTGTGGTAAAGCTCTTGTGCGGTTTTTACAGGCCGGATGAGGGACGGATTCTGATAGACGGAAGGGACATCCGGGAGTTTGGCAGAGAAGAGCTGTTTGCCCTGTTTTCCACGGTTTTTCAGGATATTTATATCGCCCCTTTTACGGTGGCAGAAAATGTGTCTATGCAGCCTGAAATGGATACGGATATGGAAAGGGTGATCCGCTGCCTGAAGGAGGTGGGGCTTTATGAAAAAATCTGTGAATATCCGGAAGGGATCCATGCCTATATGCAGAAGGCTGTCCATGACGGGATTGTGCTCTCCGGCGGACAGCAGCAGAAGCTTTTGATGGCAAGGGCTTTGTATAAGGATGCTCCGGTGCTGGTTTTAGACGTTAAGTATAGTATAGTTTTAATCGTGTATGGTGTATATAGAGTAAGGGAAAAGCTGAAAATAGGAACTACATACACAAACAGAAAGAAAAATGTATATGACGTTACATGGAA
>ERZ808037.576-NODE-576-length-32202-cov-5.946926_pt1 | contig 32202 bp, 24 predicted proteins | sample MGYA00380190_ERZ808037 | MGnify/ENA primary metagenome ERZ808037 (study PRJEB31490, sample SAMN06133399) | mouse gut metagenome | isolation source: J9 | host: mice | place: China: Chengdu | collected 2015-05 ...
TAACGACCTGGAGTGTCTGATCCTCATGACGCATCTTCTGCAGAGCCTGAGAAACCTTATCCACGTCTCCCTTATTCTTAGCCTTGTACCGTTTATATGTATAAGGTGTGGAGATCTCTGCCTTGCCGTAGCGGATGGTTCTCGCCTTGGTGGAGAGCGTGTTGCCTGTTCTTGCCGCCGTCAGCTTCGCAATCGCGCCGATATCGCCCGCATGAAGCTCTTTGACTTCGATGGGCTTGCTTCCCTGCATCACGTAGAGCTTGCTGATCTTCTCCTCCACTTCCTTCTCGTCATTGTAAATCATGTCATCGCTCTTAAACACGCCGGAGCATACCTTGATCAGCGAATACTTACCGATAAAGGGATCCACGATGGTTTTAAAGATATAAGCCGACTTCGCCTTGGAGAAATCGAAGTTCGCCTGGAAAATTTCGTTCGTCTTTAAGTCGATGCCTGCAAACTCCCTGTTCTCCGGGCTTGGCATATACTTCACGATATCGTCAAGCAGTGTAAAGACGCCCTGACAGAGCACGTTGGATCCCATGGACATGGGAACGACGCTGCCGTCCATAACGTTTGTGCGAAGCGCCGCACGGATCTCCGCCTCTGAGAAGGTATCCCCGTTAAAATACCGCTCCATAAAATCTTCGCTGGTCTCCGCCACTGCCTCCATCAGCGTGTCGCGGCAAAGCTGCAGGTTCGCCTTGCTGTACTCGGGCATCTCGCACTCCACAACTTCCTTGCCCTCCCAGCGGTACGCCTGCTCGGTAATCACATTGATATAACCCACAAATTTCTCATTTTCACGGATCGGCAGATGGAAAGGCGCAATTTTCTTCCCATACTTTTCAGTCATATCTTCCACAACCTGTCTGAAAGAAGCATTGTCGATATCCATGTCCGTCACAAACACAAAACGGGGAAGCTTATATTTATCGCAAATTTCCCACGCTTTCTCTGTACCCACCTCAACACCGGCTTTGCCGGATACCACGATGATCGCCGCATCCGCTGCGCTCACCGCCTCTTCCACTTCACCTACGAAATCAAAAAAGCCGGGGGAGTCCAGTACATTGATCTTCGTACCCTCCCACTCAATCGGAACAACAGACGTGGCGATGGAAATATGACGTTTCTGCTCCTCCTTACCGAAATCGCTCACCGTGTTTCCGTCGTCTATCTTACCCATTCTGGATGTGATGCCGGAAAGGTAAGCCATCGCCTCTACCAGACTGGTCTTGCCGCAGCCCCCATGCCCCAGCAAAACCACATTACGAATCTTATCCGTTGTGTAAACATTCATGCCTTGTAACCCTCCAATTCTGTTGTTCTTTATTCACCACCCAAAGCCAAACAAAATCATGGCACTAAGTTGTAAATACATTTTACTAAATTTTCAGAACAATTTCAACAACTATTTATACACTCTGCACAGATTGTGAAAACACGTTTCTATCAGCAGTCATATCTTTTGTATTTTTTTATAATATATATATATGAAATACCATTGAGCGCCAATGCTCCTATCCAGGCTATTGCTTCAGCATATATGGCCGCCGCAAATCCAAATACAGGTAATCCAAAGTAAACAGCCGGTATGCGAATCAACATTTCCACGATGCCGGAACACATAGGTACAGCCGGTTTCCCCAATCCCTGAACACAGCTTCGAAAAACAAACAATGCATTCAGAAGAACCATAAATAATGCTAAAAATCTCAGATATATGGAAGCATAAGCAGCCGCTTCCTGCCCGGTAAGCATGAATTTTACCAGTAAATCGGAGAAGAAAAACAGTACCATTCCAAGTAACAGCGCTGAGAGAACTGCCATTATGCACGCCATTTTTGTACCGCCGCGAATTCTTTCAAACTCCTTACCGCCAAAATTCTGACCTGTAAACGAAGATATGGTAAAGCCTATCGTTATTCCCGGCAGCATAAAAAAATTTAAATATTTATTGCAGACTGCATATGCCGATGTATAAGCAGCGCCATAACCATTTATACAGCCTTGAACAAATATACAGCCGACTGAAGTCATTGCATGCATAAATGCCATTGGCAAGCCGTTTTTCAACAATTCCATCTCCAGTCTGAAATGGAACACGAAATCACTTCTGGTAATCTTTCGTTCCTTCGTCCTATGTAATCGAAAATAACAAATGCCTGCAGCAAGTAATTGTGAAAGGACTGTTGCATAAGCCGGTCCAGAAATGCCGGAATGGAATAAATAAAGAAACAATATATCTAATATTATGTTGCATGCGGATGAAACACCGATTGCGAATAAGGGCGTTTTGCTGTCGCCCACTCCCCTTAAAATGGAGGAAAGTAACTGGTATGCCGACATAATGGGCAAACCGCCGAATATGATACAGCCGTACGCCATACAATCGTTTAAAAGTTCCTGGTCTGTCTGCATGATCTGTAACATTGGTTTTAGAAGCAGCAACCCTATCATTGAAAAGAGAACCGCAAATACTGCAGTTATTTTTATCGAAGATGCAATTATTTTTTTCAGCTTACCAGACTCCTTTTCTCCACAGACTTGAGATATATTGACAGAAAAGCCGTTTGTGATTCCCATAATAAACCCTGTTAAGAAAAAGGAAATGGTTGTAAAGTTACCGACAGCGGCAAGGGAACGGTCTCCCAAGCCCTGCCCGATGATAACCATGTCCGTAAAGGAATATGCCTGTTGTAATATATTAGCCAACAGCATCGGAAAGAAAAACCTGCAGAATGACTTTGTTATGGAACCTCTGGTAAAATCTATTTGATCCATGATGACACCGTCCTCAAACCAATTTTATTTCGTTTTATCATCATTGATATAAAATTTATATCGAAATCCTCGCTTTTTTATTAAAATTATGGTATTATCACAAATACTTAAGATGATGCTGCTTTATGAATGCAGCATTGATTATGAGATAAAGGAGTCTCTTATGAAAATAAGAATAGAACTCAACAGGCAGCTATATCTGCAAAAGGTACATGGATATCAAAAGAAAGCATATTATTTGGAAGATGGTGTATTGGAAGCCATAACGAGCGGCGATACAGAAAAGTTGAACACTTTTATTTCTTCTGGAGAGGTAAAGCTTTCTGCCGTAGGAAGAATTTTATCTGAAAATCAATTACACAATATGAAGTATCATTTTGTGATTATCGCAACTTTCCTTGCGGAATCGGGTTTGGGAAGCGGCCTGGGACATGATGAAGCTTATATGATTGCAGATATCTACAGTCAAAAATCGGACACTGCCTCCACATGTGATGATCTGCAGCTTTTACTTGAGGATATGTGTCTGGATTTTGCGAAACGGATAGGCGAAATAAAAAAGGACGACATCATATCCATTCATGTCAGAAAATGTATCGATCATATCTATGAAGATCTAAACGCAGACTTATCTACGAAAGGATTAGCTGATTTTACAAATCTAAATGCATCCTATCTGTCCAAATTATTTAAGCAGGAAACCGGGCAAACCATCAAAGCTTATGTCACTGCCGCCAAAATGGATACGGCGCAAAATCTGTTAAAATACAGTAATCTGAGTTATTTTGAAATCTCTGCGGCACTTGGATATTCTTCACAAAGCGCTTTTACCTATGCTTTTAGAAAATTTACAGGCAGCACTCCAGGAAAATACCGTGAAAGAAATTATGCCGTTTGATTTCCCTCCCGTTTTGTGATATCTTAAAAACGAAAAACAAACTTACGAGGTACAGACATGATAAACGCTCTCACCTGCGGTTTTATCGGGCTTGGCCTGATCGGCGGCTCCATTGCCAAGGCAATCCGCCTGCGCCTGCCAGACGCCCGCCTTATCGCCTATGATATCCATACAGAATCCCTTCATCTTGCGGTCCGAGAACAGATTGTCGACCAGATCTGTCCTGCCATCGATGATTCTTTTGAAAGCTGTGATTATATCTTTTTATGCGCGCCGGTCTCCCGCAATATGGAAAACCTGCTTGCCCTGAAACCGTTTCTCTCACCCGACACCATTCTGACGGATGTGGGGAGCGTCAAGACCGGCATCCACAGACAAATTGAGGAACTGCATCTGCAAAAACAGTTTATCGGCGGACATCCGATGGCCGGTTCCGAGCGTTTCGGTTATCAGAATGCCAAGGCTTCCCTGTTAGAGAACGCCTACTATATTCTGACTCCCTCTGAGGAAGTTCCCGCTGGCAAGGTGGACGCATACCGGACGCTGGTGGAAACCATCGGTGCGATTCCCCTGACCTTATCCTGCGGAGAGCACGACTATGTGACTGCGGCGATCTCCCATCTGCCCCACGTCATCGCTGCCTCCCTCGTTAACGTGGTCAAGAGCTGTGACTCCGAGGACGGTATTATGAAAATGATCGCCGCCGGAGGATTTAAAGATATCACAAGAATCGCATCTTCCTCCCCGGAAATGTGGCAGCAGATCTGTCTGACCAATGCGGATAACATTGTAAAGCTGCTGCGGATATACATACAATACCTGGAAGCCATTGCGGACGATATAGACGCTCATAAAAAGGAAACGCTCTATCAGTTTTTCGATACGGCGAGAACTTACCGTGAATCCTTTATCAGCGCGCCCAGCGGCCCCATCAAAGCGGAATATGTGTTAACCGTGGACATTGCGGATAAGCCCGGCGCCATTGCGGCTATCGCCTCTCTCCTTGCCATGCACGACGTGAGCATCAAAAACATCGGCATCAACCACAACAGAGAACTTGCTGAGGGCGCACTGCGCATCGAATTTTACAGTCAGGACATGCTCTCCCGGGCAATGAAGATTATGACAGAGCACGGCTATAAAAAATCGTCTCCAGGCAGCGAACATTAAGAGTATGCCTGCGGCAAACTCTGAGAATGCCAAAAACGCGGCATTCTCCGGACAGAAAAATGGAGGAAAATATGAACTATCATAAAGCGAATGCACTGAGAGGGGAAGTGACAATCCCCGGAGACAAATCTATCTCTCACCGGGCAGTGATGTTCGGCTCCCTTGCCGAAGGCACAACGGAAATCACCAACTTTCTGCAGGGGGCGGACTGTCTCTCCACCATAGAAGCATTTCGGAAAATGGGTATTAAGATCGAGAATACCGCCGGGAAAATTCTGGTTCACGGAAAAGGCCTTCACGGACTTAAAGCGCCCTCTTCCGTGCTCGATATGGGAAACAGCGGCACCACCACCAGACTGATCAGCGGCATTTTGGCAGGACAGCCTTTTGAGAGCACTCTCACCGGCGACGCCTCCATTCAGAAGCGTCCCATGCGGCGGATCATGGAGCCTCTTTCCATGATGGGTGCAAAGATCGTCAGCGTAAACGGCAACGACTGCGCACCGCTCCACATCACAGGCTCTTCCCTGCACGGCATCCACTACCACTCCAAGGTGGCCTCGGCACAGGTGAAGTCCGCCGTTTTACTGGCAGGACTCTATGCGGACGGCGAAACCCTTGTGACGGAACCGACCTTAAGCCGCAACCACACGGAAATCATGCTGCGCTATTTTGGCGCAGATCTTCATGCGGAAGGAACGACTGCCGGCATCGCTCCCGGGCCGCGTCTGGAAGGCCGGAAAATAGATGTGCCCGGCGATATTTCTTCCGCAGCCTATTTTATCGCCGCAGGACTGATCGTCCCCGGCTCTGAAATCCTGATTAAAAACGTGGGGATCAATCCTACCAGAGACGGCATTTTGAGAGTCGCAAGAGAAATGGGCGGGGATATCACGCTGTTAAACGAAAATCACGACGGGGAACCCACCGCCGACCTGTTAGTGAAGCACAGCCTGCTCCACGGCGTCACTATTGAAGGGGATATCATTCCTACCCTGATCGACGAGCTTCCCGTCATCAACATTATGGCAGCCTGCGCCGAAGGCGCTACCGTGATCCGGGACGCCGCTGAGTTAAAGGTCAAAGAATCCAACCGAATCGACGTGATGGTACAGTATTTAAGCGCTATGGGCTGTGATATCACAGGTACTGATGACGGCATGATAATCCATGGCGGGCAGCCTCTGCACGGAACAAAAGTGGACTCCCATCTGGACCACCGCATCGCCATGAGCTTTGCCGTGGCTTCTCTTGTGGCCGAAGGCAGAACAGAAATAGAGGGCAGCGATGTGGTCACCATCAGCTACCCCGATTTTTATAAGGATCTGGCACGCCTGTGCGGGTTTTAACGTGCCCCGGTCTAAGAAAGTTTCACCAGAAGCCTGTTCAGAAAGTAGGAAGCTACCATGCAGACAATCCCCATCACGCTTCCATACCAGTTGAGCGCAGCGTCGGACTGCTGAAAATGCCTGCCCTCCACGAACTGCTTGTAATACTCCGTGTAGTAGGCGAGCACATAGCAGACCGCACCCGCGCCAATCACACCGAGTATTCTGTAATACCTTCTGAAAACTACCATACTCACGAAAGTGGTCACAAATCCTACCACAAAGAACAGACCAAGATGGGCACCAAAACGTATCATCAATGCCGTCGTCTCAATCTGATCCCCTGTGGGCTGTTCAAATATCCTTCTGGCAATCTGCTCCGCCAGCCGCATCGTCAAATCCGTGGAAACAGCCCCATTTTGGAAAGATACCACCATCACAAAATACAAAAGCAGTAAAAGCGCCCCAAAGGATATGGCAATCACACCCAGTTCCAGAAGGATATGATTCTTCTTATTTTTGTTCATGCTTTCTTTATCTTTCTAACCTTCCATCGTCTCAATCGTGCTGTAGGTCTCGATTCTGCCTGCCTCAATCTCTGACATGCCGATAAAAATCGAGCCGTAGGAAAAGAGGGTGTCTTCTTTCTTCTCAATGCGGACAATCTCAATAAAAGCGTGAATCACTTCCTTGGTCCAGATCGTCAGAGACGCTTCATAAACCGCACCGATCTCCAAAGCCTCACTGCACATAAAACCGACGCCTGTCTTAGACACATCTGTCACATCAATATCTACTTCTCTCGTGTCTCCCTCCGCATCCAATCTCTTAATCAGAAGCTTCGATGTCAATTCCAACCGTTTGTTTTTCCTGCGTTCTTCCATGTTTTTGTCCTTCCGTTTTATCTATTATGGCTCTTTGTCCTTTTTATTATAGTACGCAATACCATAAATTACAAATCATATCACAAGCATCGCATCCCCGAAGCTGAAAAAACGATACCGCTCCTCCACCGCCTCCCGGTACGCCGACAGCACATTCTCCCTGCCCGCAAGCGCAGACACAAGCATCACCAGCGTGGATTCCGGCAGAAGGAAATTCGTGATCGGACAGTCCAGCACCTTAAAGCGATAGCCCGGATAAATAAAAATCTCCGTGTCGCCGCATCCCGGCTGCACTCTCCCGTTCTCGTCCGCCGCACTCTCCACGGTCCGGCAGCTTGTTGTCCCCACACAGATTACCCGCCCGCCGTTTTCCTTCGTGCCGTTGATCAGATCCGCCGTCTCCTGCGTCACCTGATACCATTCAGAGTGCATATGATGCTCTAAGAGGTTGTCCGCTTTCACCGGGCGGAATGTGCCGAGTCCCACATGGAGGGTCACATATGCGGTTTTTACCCCCATTTCCTCTATCTGCGCAAGCAATTCTTCCGTAAAGTGCAGTCCCGCCGTCGGTGCGGCCGCAGAGCCTTCATATCTGGCATACACGGTCTGGTAACGGTTTTTGTCCTGCAATTTGTGGGTGATGTAGGGGGGAAGCGGCATCTCTCCGAGCCGGTCAAGCACTTCCTCAAAAATTCCCTCGTATGCGAAGCGGATCAGGCGGTTTCCCTCTTCCACCACATCCAAAACTTCCGCCTTGAGAATGCCGTCCCCGAAGGAAAGTCTGGTTCCCGGCCGCGCCTTTTTTCCGGGCTTCACAAGGGTTTCCCAGACATCGTTTTCCCGTCTCTTTAAGAGAAGCACCTCTATGGCCGCGCCGGTATCTTCCTTCGCCCCTAACAGCCTCGCGGGTATAACTTTGGTGTCATTTAAGACCAGACAATCGCCTGGCCTTAAATAATTGATAATCTCTTTAAAATGATGGTGCTCTGCTTCCCCGGTTTCCCGGTTCAGCACAAGCAGTCTCGACGCGGAGCGGTCCTCCAGTGGGTCCTGTGCGATCAGCTCCTGCGGCAGATCAAAATAAAAATCTGATTTCTTTAATTCTGTCATTCGTTTCCTCATTTACCTTTGCCGACTGACTAAGTCGGTCTCTTATTTCGTGCCACGCCGTCGGGCGCATCCTACAGGCTGGCATTCTCCAAAAACGCCACATATCCGCGTTTCGTCTCATACACGTCCGCCTTGCTTGTAGCCTCCCAGGGCGCATGCATATTGAGCACGGCCACACCGCTGTCGATCACGTTCATGCCGTAGAGTGCAAGAATATAAGCGATCGTACCGCCGCCGCCAAGGTCTACCTTGCCAAGCTCCGCCGTCTGGACGTTCACCTTCTCCTTCTCGAAAATCGCCCGGATATGACCCAGATACTCTGCATTGGCGTCGTTGGAACCGGATTTGCCGCCTCTGCCCGTAAACTTGTTAAATACCATACCGCCGCCAAGATAAGCCACGTTCTTTTTATCAAAGCTGGATGCGTAGGCAGGGTCATACGCGCTGCTCACATCGGAGGAAAGCATACAGGAACGGGCAAGGCATCTGCGCAGACCAAGCTCACTGTACTCACCGAGAAGGTTCATCACCTCCGCCACCGCATTTTCAAAGAATTTAGACTGCATACCGGTGGCGCCCACACTGCCAATCTCCTCCTTATCCACAAGGATGCAGCAAGCCGTGCGCTCTGTCTGTCCAATCTCCAGCATCGCCTTCAAAGAGGAGAATGCACATACACGGTCATCCTGCCCGTAGGAAAGAATCATGCTGCGGTCAAACCCTGCTTCTCTCGCTTTTCCGGCAGGCACCACTTCCAGCTCCGCAGAAATGAAATCCTCCTCCTCAAAATCGTAATCCTTTTTGAGAATCTCGAGGATTCCCTTCTTCACAGCGTCTTTCGGTGCGCCGGACTCTGCGTCCTTATCCTCTTTATCCTTCTTATCAATGACAAGGGGCTTATTGCCGATGATGATGTCGAGCGCCTCGCCCTCAATCACCTTATCCGCTTTTTTCTCAAGCTGCTCATGCGCGAGGTGAATGAGCAGATCAGACACGAAGAACACCGGATCATCCTCGTTCTCCCCCACGTTAATTTCTACGGTGCTTCCGTCCTTCTTCACCACAACGCCGTGGATGGAAAGGGGAATGGTCACCCACTGGTACTTCTTCACACCGCCGTAATAATGGGTGTCCAGATAGGCAAAACCGCCGTCCTCATACATAGGATTCTGCTTCACGTCCAGACGGGGAGAGTCGATGTGCGCCCCAAGAATATTGATGCCGTCCTCCATCTTCTCCTTACCGATCTGAAACATCACAATGGATTTATTCATCCATACAGAATACACCTTATCGCCTGTTTTGAGCTTTTTGCCGTCCTTTACCAGCGCCTCTAACTCCTGATAGCCCGCCGCATCCAGCGTATTTACGATCTGGTCGATGCACTCCCGCTCGGTCTTTCCTTTGTCCAGAAAGTCCATGTATTCCTTTGCGAAAGCCTCTACTTCCTTAAGCTGTTTCTCATCATAAGTTTCCCATGTGTTTTTCTGCTCCATGGCTGTCACTCCTCTCTTTTTCGCTTTTTGAGTCAGCGCCAAACTGACCTGTGCCGCAATCTGTTCTTATTCTACCACATTACAGCACATTGTACTTCCAAAATCTGTCTTTTCTGTGACTATTTTCTCCACCACTCTGTTCCCCGCCATTCGGTTCGCAAATGCAAAAAGGCATCCACTTGCAATGAAAATAAAGATTCCCATGAAAAGATACATTCGTTCATTCCTCCGAATGGCAACGTTTCTCTAGCTCCTCAGCTCTATCCCCATACCTTCCAAACCATTGAGTATTTTCTTCATGGCACCTGTCACATCCGCCTCCTCAAGGGTTCTGTCCTTTGCCCGGAAAGTGATGGAATAAGCCATGGACTTAAATCCTTCCTTGATCTGACTTCCCTCGTAGATATCAAAGAGCTGGTAATCTTCCAGAATCTTTCCGCCGCGCTGGGCAATGACAGCCTCAATCTGACCAGCCATCACGGTTTTCGGCACCACCATGCTGATATCCCTGAGAACTGCCGGATACTTCGCAATGCCCTCGTATTTGCGGTCAAAGGTCGCATGAGGCAGAATGGCCGGAATATCAAGCACCGCCACATAAGCTCTCGTCTTCATGTCATAATTGTCGCAGACCTCCGGATGCACCTCTCCCAGATAGCCAACCGGCGCATCCTCGTAATAAATATCCGCCTGTCTGCCCGGATGCAGATAATTTCTGCCAGCCTTCGGATCGTAAACCGCCTTTTTATGCATACCGATGCTCTCGAAGAACTCTTCCACAACACCCTTCATATCGAAGAAATCGCAGTCCCCGTACATGCCAAGGGTGAACTGCATCCGCTCCTCGGGAAGCTCCGTGAGAGGCAGGGCTTTGGGCAGATAAATGTTTCCAAGCTCATAGAGACGCACATCTTTGTTACGCCTGTTATAGTTCGTGGCAAGGCTGGTCAGCATCCCGTGCAGGGGAATCGTCCGCATGATCGAGAAATCTTCTCCCAGAGGATTCGCGATGGTGATCGCCTGTCTTGCCGGATCATCCGCGGGCAACAATAATTTATCAAATACCTTCGGGCTTTCAAAGGAGTAACACATCCCCTGTGAAAAACCGCAGTACTCCGCGATATCTCTTGCCTTCTGCTCAATGCGCAGCTTGAAGGGAAGTTTGCCCGTGGTGGCCTCGCCGTTTGGCAGCGTGGTCGGAATCTTGTCATAACCGTAAAACCTCGCCACTTCCTCCGCGATGTCACACTGGCGCAGAATATCCTGACGGAAAGTCGGCACCGTAAGCGTCCCCTTCGTCGCATTATATTCCACTTCAATCATCTTGAAAATATGAAGCATTTCCTGTTCGGAGACATCCGTGCCGAGCAGGCTGTTGTAACGTTCTGGCTCAAAAGGCAGAACCACTTTTTCCTTCATTTCGCCGTGCACGTCCACTATACCGCCGACCACCTCGCCGCAGCCAAATTCCTCGATCAACTGACATGCTCTGTTAATCGCCGCCTCCGCATTGTAGGGATCAAGCCCTTTCTCAAACTTGCCGGACGCGTCCGTGCGCAGTCCGACACGCTTTGCCGATTTGCGGATGTTCGCACCGTTGAATGTGGCCGCCTCAAAGAGCACGGTCGTCACACTGTCTGTAATCATGGAATTTTCACCGCCCATGATTCCGGCGATGCCTACCTCTTTCTCCGCATCGCAGATCATCAGCACATCCGAATCCAGATTTCTGTCCTGTCCGTCCAGTGTACGGAAAACGTCGCCGTCCTTCGCCCTGCGGACGATAATCTTATGCCCCGCAATGGTATCCAGATCATAAGCGTGCATGGGCTGGCCGTACTCCTCCATCACATAGTTGGTGATATCCACCAGATTGTTGATGGGCCGGATGCCGCTTGCCGCAAGGCGTCTTTGCATCCACTTCGGAGAAGGCCCGATTTTGATATTCTTGCACACTCTCGCGCAGTATCTCGGGCAAAGCTCCGTGTCATGCACCTCCACGGATATATAATCTTCCGCCTTCTCGTCGTTCCCCTCCGCCGTCACTTCCGGCAGAACAAAAGGTTTTCTGAATGTAGCCGCCGCCTCTCTCGCAATACCGATCACACTGTAACAGTCTACACGGTTTGAGGTCACTTCATACTCGAACACCGTGTCCCTAAGTCCCAGCTCCTCCACCGCGTCCGCGCCCACCTGCACGTCATTCTCGAAAATATAAATGCCCATTTCCGGCGCTTCCGGGTAAAAATTCCTGTCGGAGCCAAGCTCCTCGATGGAGCACATCATACCGTTTGAGGGCACGCCCCGCAGCTTTCCGGCCTTGATGGAAACGCCATTTTCCGGCAGAGGCCCGCCGTCATGACCGCCAGCTACCTTTCCGCCGTCCAGAACGACCGGCACCTTATCGCCCTCCTTCACATTGGGCGCGCCGGTGACAATCTGGATCACCTCATTTCCGATATCCACCTGACAGACAATCAGCTTATCCGCATCGGGATGCCTCTCAATCTTCTGAATCTGTCCCACAACTATTTTCTCCAGATTTTTGTCCAGTCTGGTGTAGCCCTCCACCTTCGTTCCGGAGAGGGTCATCGCATCCATATACTCCTGATCCGTGCAGGTAAGTTCCGGCACATATGCTTTAATCCATGACAATGCTGTATTCATGCTGTAAACCTTTCCCTTTCTAAATCTGTAACGTATTTATACATTGCAACACTCTTTATTCAAACAAAACTTAATCATACGAATATCCCGGTTTTTTATATAGCAAATCCTGATCGGCAGCCATATCTTTATCCATTAAAACTGTTTTAGGAAGCGGATATCATTCTCATACAATAGTCTCATATCGTCGATCTCATATTTTAACAGCGCGATACGCTCAAGCCCCACGCCAAACGCAAATCCCGTGTACTGCTCCGGATCGATGCCGCTCATCTCCAGCACATGAGGATGTACCATGCCGCAGCCAAGAATCTCAATCCAGCCCTCTCCCTTACAGAACCGGCAGCCTGTACCGCCGCACTTAAAGCAGGTCACATCCATCTCCGCACTTGGCTCTGTGAACGGGAAATGGTGGGGTCTGAATTTCACCTTTGTATCCTCCCCGAACAGTTCCTTCGCGAACTCTGCCAGAGTCCCTTTCAAATCCGCAAAGGTGATGTGCTTATCAATCACCAGTCCCTCAATCTGATGGAAGGAAGGAGAATGGGTCGCATCCACCTCGTCGGAGCGGAACACCCTGCCCGGTGCAATCATGCGGATCGGAAGTTTTCCTTTCTCCATCTCGTGCACCTGTGTGGAGGAAGTCTGTGTGCGCAGCAGAATATCCCCCGTAATATAAAAGGTGTCCTGCTCATCCTTTGCCGGATGATCCGCCGGAATATTGAGCGCCTCAAAGTTATAATAATCCCTCTCCACATCGGGACCTTCCACCACCTCATAACCCATGCCGATAAAGATTCGCTCCACCTCTTCCAGCGCAATGGTATTCGGATGGCGGTGCCCCATCTTACTCTTTTGGGAGGGCAGGGTCACGTCGATGACCTCTGTCTTTAACTTCGCTTCCCTGACAGCCCGCTCCATCTTTTTGACGGAAGCCTCCAGCACCTTTTCGATCTCTTCTCTCGTCTCATTGACAAGCTGTCCCACCTTCGGCCGGTCCTCCGGCGCCACGTCCTTCATGCTTTTTAACACCGCCGTCAGCTCACCCTTTTTTCCGAGGTAATTGACTTTAATTTCATTGAGCTTTTCGAGGGCATCGCTGGCCTCGATCTGACGCAGGGCCTCCGCCCTGATCTGTTCCAATTTTTCTTTCATAATCCGTTCTCCTTTTTTATATTTCTTACTGTGAGATTACAACCGGCTCTGCCGCCTTCTAACGCCGTTGCCTTGCGAATAAGCAGACTCGTAATGCTTCGCATTCCGAGTTCGCGTTGCTCGCCATAAGTCGTCATCACCAGGTCCACATGCAAGCATGCGGCCTGTCTCTGCCGCCTTCTGGCTCTGCTTATTCGCGCAAAAAAACGCCCCACATGTGCAACACATATGGGACGAATAGACTCCGCGGTACCACCCAGTTTCCCGCTCCCGGAATCTGCTTCAATCGCAGCTCCGCAAACGGACGCTTCCTTTGGCGTAACGTGCCTGTACGTTCTGCGCTACTTACGTTTATCCGTCTGCGGACAAACCGGTTCACCCAGACAGCTCCGGTGGGAAAATTCGGACAATTTCTGAACCGAAGGGAACTTACAGCCGATGATTCCCTCTCTCTGGCGGAAAAAATTTCCTACTGACACCTTCTTCGCTTTTATAAAATCTTTACTTTTAACAAATCTACCTGCTATTTTAGTGGCTTTCCTTCGACTTGTCAAGCCACCCGAAGAGAAATTTATAAACCGGACCAAAATATTTGTTGATATGTGCCCCAATCATCAGAATGTACATCAGCATGTAAAACCAGAGCATCAAAATGACCACTGTAGTCAGGCTCCCGTAAGTGCCAAAATCATTGTAGTGATCCACGTAGACAGAAAATGCAAAGGAGGCGACACTCCACAAAACCGCCGCAAAAGCCGCCCCCGGAATCTGCGCCTTAAACCGCAGCTTACAGCTCGGCACGAAGGCATAGATCATGGCAAAAATAAAAGTCAGAATCACCCAGGAAACGAGAAAGCGGAAACGCATAATCACATGCACCACCAGATGAAGCGGCGGGATATCCCGGAGAAGAATGTCCACAATCACATTGCCGAACACCATCACAAAAAGCGCCACCAGCGTAGCCGCCAGAATGATCACCGTATAAAAGCAGGCGATTGCCCGTAGCACAATATAATTTCGCTTTTCTTCCACATCGTTGACCGCGTTTAACCCGTAGATCAGCGCCAGCATAGCCTTTGCCGCCGACCAGATCGTTACCAGCGCAAACACCGTGATCGTCCCCGCCGATCTGGCATAGACGTCCGAAACGATGCGTATTACCATGCCGTTCACCGCATCCGGCGTAAACTGCGTGATCGCGTTGATCAGATTCTCCTCCGTAAGCGCCGTATAAGGCAGAATGGCACACAACGCCATCAGAAGCGGAATCATGGACAGAAAGAGGAAAAACGCCGTGCTTGCCGCAAAAGCGCTGATATTTTTTTTCGTCATCTGCCAGTTAAAATCCCGCAGGATATAATATAATCTGTAAATCGTTCTCATCATACTCCCGGTTGGTTTCGTTATCTACTCTATTGATACCATTTCTTTTTACCCGCATATATCTCTGTGATCAGCCTAAAATGGCGTTCCGGCTCCCCAGATTGTACGGGCACACATCCCTGCATTTATGACAGGATATTCTCCAGACTTTCGTCTCCTCATCATCACCAAAAGCAAACTCCCAGCATACCTGCTGTTTCAATTGTACGTCATCCAGCGCATGTACAGGACATGCCTCCACACACAAATTACAGTTGTCACAAAGCGGCTTTTTCCGCTCGTCTGGTTCCCATTCCTGTTCGCACAAAATCGTGCCCAGCCATATCATGCTGCCAAATTCCGGCGTGATCAACAAAGAATGTCTGCCTATTGTTCCAAGTCCGGCTGCCTGCGCCGCATGCTTCGCTGATACAATGGACCGCCATCTGCCCGTATCTTCATCCCACTGGCTCTCGTTAGTCGGAACCGGGACGCACACGATTTCATGCTTTTCCATCTCGATACAAAAGTCAAGCGCAATCGCATCCATTTTCGGTGTAATGGAGTTTCTCACTCGCGTATAGGGAATATCCGATTTGCAGGCTAGTGTCCCAACCGGAAATCTACAGCCAAAGGAAATAACCGACTTACAGGTTGGTAAAACGTCTATGGGATGATACCCTTCCGGCGCGTCATTAAATCTGTCTATGCCTGCTATTCCACACAAATCCGCACCAAGCGAAATCATGATTTCCTTTACTTGATCTTTGTCAATCATACGTTTTTCTCTCGTTCTACTCTATTCTATAAGAAATTGCAACAGCGTAAACCATTTACTGCCCACTTTGTGCCCTTCGTCCTCTGCCGGATACATACCGCAATGTCAGTCGGTTTACTGCTCACGCAACTCCTCCGCGTCCTTCACCTCACAGCCGGGATAGAACATTGAAAGAATCTGTCCATAGTCAGCCCCCTGCTCTCCCATCGCTTTCGCTCCGTTCTGGGACATGCCGACACCGTGTCCATAGCCGCCGCCAGTCAACGTATATCCTACCACATTTTCCCCGTCTTTTCCAGTCTCAAGCGCGGTATCCAGCACAAAAAAGCCGCTTGGAAGAAGTGTTCCCGGAACCGTTTCGCTCCCGTCCTGCTTCCTGAGCGCACTTTTTCCGTCACAGAGCACATAGCGGATATTATATTCGGAAAGCACCTTGTACGCGGCTTTTTCCGTCTCAATATACAATTCCTGCGCGATTCCGCCTGCGCCTCTTTTTACAATTTCTATCTTCTTTATCTGCCCCGTCTTTCCGACCGGCTCCGACACATAATAATCTCCTTCCGCCTTTGTCAGGACAAAAGCAGGCGCCTTTTCATAGCGCTCCTTCAAGCGGGCGGACAGTTCCTTCCCATCCAGATCCTCCACGCAATAATTCCAGCGGTACCAGGGTTCCTCCTTCTCCAGATCCGTCTCGTGTACGTTGGTGATAAATTGCCGGAATATCCCCTCATCGCGCAAGGACTCCGCGTCAAATCCATCATCCGTTTTCGCAGACTGGAATTGTTCTCCCGTTCCCTCTGATTCTTCTGCACCCAGAACATCGTTCCCTCCTGTCTCAGCATCCGATTGCTCCGCTCCTTCCGCCCTCTCATCGCCATATGCACCGCTTACGCGCACGCCCCGCAGATAAGGGACCTCCTCGCCGTTTCCTCCCTGCCAGCTTACTACATCCGTCCCCGTTCCGCAGGAAGTGGAATAATAATAATTTCCCGCCGCCTCCCCGTCGTAAGTGAGAAGCACCCCGTCCGTCTCTTTCACCGCAGTGGTGGATGCCGCATGTTCCTCTATATTATGGTATACCTGATAAGCCGTGGTATCGTCCACATGGGCGCCAAGCTCGGGAATGCCCGCCCGCAGAATATAGCGGTACGCATAGGTTCTGGCGCACACCGCCTGCGCCTTAAGCGCCTCCTGCGGATAAGACGCCGGCATCTCGCTTGGCACCACCGCATAGAGATATTCCTCCAATGGCAGTTCATTGACTACCGCAATCCCCTGCTCCGTCCGAAGACACTCAATCGCTCCGTGGTAGTCGTGGTCCGCCCTTGTGCTTCCCTCCATCTCCACCGTAACCTTGTCCGTGAGATTTTCACTGCGATACGTTCTGCGCTCCCCGACGCTCATCTGGTCCTTCCGCAATCTGATCTTTTCTCCGTCCACGATAATGTCTACCGCCTCATGGAAATTGCTGCCCGCCGCCGTATTTTTTAAAAGCACCCGGATCTGATCGGCCCCCGCTTCCTCCGAGACCAGACAGGCATATACCTTTCCCTTGTCAACGACGAAATCCGTATCCGCACAGCCCACCCGCAGCTGCGCCTGTTCCAGCGTTTTCAGACTCCCGTACAGCTTATATACCTCCATCTCCTCCGCGATCTGATAAATCCCGTAATCCTCGATCTCCAGTTCCTGCGCAGAAGCGCGGAGAAGTTTTCCGTGAATTTTCTCCCTGCGTTCCCCAGCCTCCACAACACGACCACCCCGAAAAGTCAGGTCCGCAATCTGTTCCCGTTCCGGCGGATTCTTTTTGGCATTCCCGGAAAGCGCTGCCCGGAATGCGGTCTGTCGATAAAAACAATCCAGTGTGCCGTCCTTATTCTCCATCACCCACACACTTCCCAGATAATGATCCTCCGGCAGCACCTCCACAATCGTAAGCAGCGTATCTCCTTTGACATAAACACGCATCTCCTGCAACTCATTTTCCGCAAAGGCCGTGGAGCAATAACGGCTGGCACCCTGCATGGAGCCGTTCTCCGTGTAAGCCTCCTGATTCTCCTCATCAATTTTAAGCACAAAGACCGTCGTTTCCCAAATGGACGATTCTGTGTCCAGATGTGCCAGAAGAATAGGAAACGCCTCGTACCAGTCCGCTTTTAAAAGCGCCTGCTCCGGCTTATATTGACCGCTGTAAGAGGGAAGCCCCCACTCCTCCTCACCGATCTGCCGGCAAAGTTCTTCGTATTGCCCGTATGTAAAATATACAGCAGTCCCTTCTTCCTCTTCCCGCATAATCTGCTGCGTCCCATCGCCCTCAGATACCGCTGTCGGAAAAGCAATCCCCAGAGCATCCAGCAAAATCTCCACATCCTCCACAGTGATCCGCTCTCCCTCCGGCAGCGCAGGGGTTTCCTCCTGCGCCTGTCTTCTTCCCAGAAAAAGACAGACGATAAATAACAGACCGAAAAAAATAAGAGCCAGCTTTGCAAGCTGTTTACCGTCCAATTTCATAGCACAGCCTTTCCCGTTTCCTCCTCTATTTCTATGCGCACGGAATAACAATTATTCTGTAGTTCACATAGATGTGACAGATCTGACAGGATAATCATTTTAAAAACATACCCCTTCTGTTTTCATATTGCGAATATGATTGTAAGATGCATTTAATCTTTCTATAAGTTCACTTGCCTGCGCATCCGGAGCTTCTTTTGTTACATTAACTATATTTGTGATAATTCCTTTAACAGCTAAGGGGTCACAAAAACTGACAATATTTCCGTTCTCCGAAAAATAAAATTCCTCTTTCCAATAATCGCCTCGAAAACATCCATTTTTGACTGACGCCTCTATCAATATGTGCAGTTTCTCCATTGTTGCTTCGTTATGTTCTATCGCCTTCTCCAAAGCTGTTTTCAAAAACGGGCTACTATTGTCAATCAACATATTTAGTAACTGTGAGATATATGGAAACACAAATCTATGCCGCCGTCTGCTACCGTCCTTATATTTGATGTTGTCCCGAATCTCAAACGGATCCGTAAAATAATCCAGCACCTTATCGCTGGATTTTGATATGTGTGTAACCATATCTTTATTATAATGCGCGTTAAAATCAGGATGCGCACAGGACAAATAATGTGCTTTATAATACAATTCCGGAATCTCTCTTGCCCTTAATTTTTCCAACATCTTCAAATCATTATGATCCGCCGCAAACGAAATGAGATACAATCTCAACTGATCCTCCGTTGCCAGCTTACATTGCAAATCGTTCATTTGAGAGTGAAAATGAAAAACGCCATTATCTCTTTCTTCAAATCTGATGCGCTGGATACTGGTACCCGCGCCAAATGTCATAATGTAATCCTTTTCTTTCCGACTGTCAAACCAGATATAATTTTTATCTACCAAAAATTTTAGAAAGTCATAATTTCCATACTCTATCGCATAATCCAGCACCGTTTTTCCATATTCATCAGGATTAAGGATCGGCCTGCTTTCTATTTCAATATAAGCGATCCATTCCTCTTTATTATGGGACTGTGCGACGGTATAATTCGTCATCCGATTATTTTTAGGGACCCCATATCTGCCTGCACTTAATATCTGTTCGAAAGAAACATCCAGCAGTTTAGAGAAAACAGGCAGATCATAAATCTGGATTGCCTTTGTCCCTTTTTTGATCTGTGATAAGCGGTTCGCCATATTTTGAATCTTGTCTTCGGTTACTTCCTGCGATCCCTGTTCCTCAAGATATGCAATACAAAACTTTCGTGCAGAGCCAAACCTCTCTTCGATCAGTCTTGAAACAAAAGCACCTGTTTTCTCGTTCTCAATGTTAAAACTATTCATATTTTTCACCCTCCTTTTTTCAATAGTATCATGCTTTTGTCATACAGTACATCATACAATTGAATATACCAAAAGAATATATACATAGCCAAAACAACGCAGTATATGCATACAGCATATACTGCGTTGTTTGTCTTTTCTCTGATCGTTAGTCTGTATCAACAGGATTCATTGCCGGACAAGCGGTACAAACCCGCCGCTTACAGCATAGCCGCCCGCAGTTCCTCCCCGCTCTTCGCACTCAGATAAGCAGGCGGAATGTCAAATACGGTCTTCGCTCCGGTCTGGCCTTCCTTATTCAGCCGGTAAGCCGCCCTCGCGCAAGCAATAATCACGCTGGAAGTAAACTCCGGATTAGAGTCCAGTTTCAGACTGTACTCAATCAGATGACTGTTTTCCTCCTCCCAGCCGGTTTTTCCGCTGCGCAGCACAAAGCCCCCGTGCGGGATGCCGCCATGATCCCTGAGAAGTTCCTCCTCGCTGATAAAATGTACGGTTGTGTCGTAGTCCGCGAAATAATTCGGCATGGTCTTAATCTCCTGCTCCACTTTCGCGGCGTCCGCCCCCTCTTCCAAAACGACAAAGCACTCTCTGGTATGTTTTTCCCTTGTGGATAACTCGGGATTTTTTCCCTCTCTCACCGCCTCAAGCGCAGCCTCCACCGGGATTGTATACTGCTTGGCATTTTTCACGCCCTCAATTCTGCGGATCGCATCAGAATGTCCCTGGCTGACGCCCTTTCCCCAGAACGTATAATCTTTTCCGCTTGGCAAAATGGCAGAAGCGTACATTCTGTTTAAAGAAAACATCCCCGGGTCCCAGCCCACAGAAATAATGCCTGTCTTCCCGGACTCTTTTGCGACCGCATCCACGGCATCAAAGTGCTTCGGTATGTTGGCATGGGTGTCAAAACTGTCCACCACGTTAAACAGCTTCGCATATGCCGGCGTCTGCTCCGGCAGATCCGTTGCACTGCCGCCGCAGAGAATCAGCACGTCAATTCTATCCTTCCATGCCGCTGCCTCCGACACATGACAGACCGATGCCGACTCTGTGAGAATTGACACCGTCTGAGGTTCCCTGCGTGTAAACACTGCCACAAGCTCCATGTCAGGATTCTGTTTCACGGCACATTCCACACCGCGCCCCAGATTCCCATATCCCAAAATTCCTATTCTTATGCTCATTTTGCCCTCCGTTCCTCCATACCCGCAAAAGCAGCCGTACAGGACGACTGCTTTTCCATCTTTCGTATATGCCCCCAAAATGCCGGATCTTGTATTTTGACTCCTAGCAATGCTAGGTGGGTAACCGCAACCATACTTCTGTCTTCCACTGCTTGGGTGCCCAAAGGCTGGAGGCCTGACATCTATATGACAATGTAGGAATCCCGTTTAAAGTATCTGTAGGTTCAAAATAACAAGATTTATCGTGCATTTCAGGTTACATCTATTATATCCGAATTAACCGCGAAATACAACAGAATTTTTTGGCAGAACAGCTATAATGCCATTTTACTGCTTTCCCATTTTTATCTGCTGCTTTCCTTCTCCCGATACATCATTTCATCGGCTCTATGGAATAACTGATGGAACGTTTCCGTCCCTGTCCGGGAATAAGCCACTCCCACGCTGGCAGTAATTTTTTTGAAATTTTCATGCTTCGCAAATTCCCGGTCTAACTGATCCTTTATCATTTTTTTCGTCTTTTCTACCTCATCCTCTGTGTATACCCCCGTTAACACCACCAGAAACTCATCGCCTCCCATGCGTGCAATCAGACTTTCCGACAAACATTCCTGTAGCGTCTTTGCCGTGAGAACCAGCGCCTTGTCACCTTCATGGTGTCCATAAATATCATTGACGCTCTTAAAATGATCCAGATCAATGCAATACACCGATATGTAGTCGTTCTTCAGCTGGTCTATAAACTCATACACATACCTTCTGTTATACAAGCCCGTAAGGAAATCCGTATTCGCATTCCTGATCATCATCTGTTCATAAAGCCGCTCCTGTGTCACATCTATGGCAACGCCTGCAGTTCCCATAACGCTTCCGTCCAGATCAAACAAAGGTGCCTTATAGGTTTTTAGCTCGCGCACACTGTCCCCGATCTTAACAGTCTCATCGAAAATACAGGTTTCGCCCTTCTCCATCACCTCGTACTCCGATTCCATACAGATAAATTCACCTTTCGCATATTCATCCGGGTCGATGTCCCAAATATAATAGTGACCACGCCCTTCAATCTGCTTCATGGTTTTATTGACAGCATTACAAAACGCCTCATTGACTTTCATATGAGCGCCCTCTTTATCCTTATACCAGATCAGATGAGGCACACAATTAATCGTTGTATCAAGATAAGTCTGTGTCTGCCAGAAGTCCTTACTCATCTTGTAAGCCTTCTGCCAGCGAGTCAGCCGAAAACGAAACTCTGCCTCCGTTAAAGGCACTGTCCAGATATCCGTAATCTCCTCCGCATCATCTTTCGTAGTCAAAAGCGCTGTCTGCCCTTGGTCCGCCAGCACAATCAGTTCCGCCTCTTTCCGCTTATGAGAAAGCAGAAATGCAATTGTTTCTACCGCATCCGTCTGTCGTATATCCGCCAAAATCACATCTGCCCTTTCGGTCAGCTCTGCTTCCGCACGGACACTCTTCTGATATTCATGTGAAAAACGAAGAAACTGCGGCATCTGTTTCAAGATCTCAAATAATTCATTCTGTTCCGTAATCATATAAAAACAAATTTCGCAATGATACATAGCTTTCCTCCATCTTCCAAACAATTTTTAAAATCCACTGTTTCCTATTCTTTTTGCACTTATTGTTTATGGCCACTTCCTCTGATCACAGATATATTATTTTATTTTACTCTCTGCAAAGCCATTTACCACACCGCAGATCTGCAAGGGGTTCCGGCTATTAAAAAATGTATCCGAAAATCAACCGATTCCCGGATACACTTTTGTTTTGTTAATTATACAAATGATAACGATTACAGAGCGTTAACCAGCTTCTCAAGAGCAGCCAGTGCCTCGTCAGGAAGCTTGTCATAGCCTTCCTTCTTCTCAGCAAAGCCCTTAACCGCGTTCACACGGGTCTCAAGAGCGCTCTTTAACTGAGCCTTGTAATCAGCGTCGTTGAAGTCAGGTGTGAAGTCGCCTGTCTTGCCGCTCCAGTCGTTCATGATTTCGATATCCTCGAAAGGACCCCACTGCTCGAATTTCGCCTTGCCCTCAACGATAGTCTCAAGGATGCCAAGGGTATCTTCCTTCTGGCACTTGTGACCCATGAAGTCACCGGTGTTAACGATGTAGCAGTCTACGTTCTTCTCCTCAACCAGCTTCTTGAACTTCTCGTAGTCGTTAACCAGAGGATAAGTTCTGAAAGGGTTAGCGTAAGGAACGATACGAATTGCGTTCATATCGGTACCAGCAGCCACACGCTCTGCGGAAGAAGTCTTGGTAGCCAGCGTAGCGCCCATAACGGATGCCAGCGCGGAGCCTTTCAGCTTAACAATCGGCGGGATCGTAGGATCCTTCATGATCCAGAAGATTGCGTTAACAGGTGCGTCGATCTTATCCACGCGGTTAGGAGACCACAGTTTGGACTTGATCGCACGGCCGTTACCGTTTCTGATATCCTCTGTTACAAGCTGAATCTTGCCTTCGCTGTCCATGGTGCAGGAGCAGTTCTGCGCAGATAACAGGAACTCGTTGTCAGGGCATCCTGTCGGATAATCGGATGTCTTATCGAAATAAGTAGGCTCAAGAGCGATGGATGCACAGGTGTCTGCGTTGATGATGAATGCATCATCGTGAAGAACCTTGATGCCGCCAAACGCATCGTACTTGCCGTCATGCTTCGCGTGTGTCAGAGTAGACTTACCGGAACCTGACAGACCGTAAACGGAAGCAACGAACTTCTTGCCGCCCTCTAAGGAGTACTCTTTCTGACCGCCGTGGCAGGAAGCGTAACCGTTCCTGTTTGCAAGCGCCCAGGCCATGGTCAGTGTGCCCTTCTTGTGCTCACCGAAATACTTCATGCCAAGGATTGCTGCACAGTTCTCGTTTGTATCGAAGTAGCAAAGTGTCAGAGGATCGCTTAAGCAGCTGTAATCCACATCGGGAGCCTCGTGAGGTGCCCACTGGGGATCGGAGAAGATGTAAATATCAGGCTCTTTGCCGTCGCCGACGGGCTTGGAGTTCTTGTACATCTTTACATATTCATCGGACATATACTGGAAGTTGATCATCCAGTTATACAGAAGGTTCTCCTCTCCTTCCGGAATCAGGAGATGTGCCTTAGCCATAAACTCAGGGTCAAGACCTACGAAGCACTCTGCATGGTACATGGTTTTCCAACGTGTCTCATAGATTGCGTCCATAACCACTTTATCTAACTTCGCCTCATCTACACCGGGCTCGCCCTTGATGCGGCGCGCTGCTGCATAACGGCCGGTTACCGCACCATCGTTGAATAAGAGTACCTTTGCATCTGCGGGAAGGCCAAATGTCTCGCCATCCTTAATCGGCATATCAGTCACCACGGTACCGGGTGAATTTTTTGCCAGCTCATAAGCCTCTCTCAGGGTGCTAACCTTAACTACGTTGTTTCCGTAAAATGCCGCCTCAATAATGGAACGGGTCTTAGAAAAACCAACCTTGCCGGCGCCAATCTCGGAAATGGGATAATACGCTTTTGTTGCCATTTTACGTTCTCCTCCTTAAAAATTGTATTGGTTCACGGAACGTCGGAAAAATGACTCTCCGAAATCCCGAATGTCCCTCACATGTACCTCAGTCCGTACACCTTTAACATTATCTCAGACCGCCTGTAAAAAGTCAATAGACGAATCACACGGCCACGTCTTCCTGCGCAAATCAGAATAACGCCATCGTGGACTTCCTCTTCTCATCCATCTGCCGTCTCAGCATAGCCATCCGGTACTGTCCGAATACCTCATCCTGCTTTTTCTTCGATATCGCCTTCGGGAAATCCAGATCCTCCAGACGACTTCTGGAAGAAAGCTGGTTAATCGCTGCCGAATTGTTTAAATTGCGCGTATACTGTAATGCGTTCGAGGATGCGCCCAGATTACTTCTGCGCTGGGAAATCATATCCAGCGCATTATCAATGGCATCCAGACTGAAATCTTTCGAAGTGACGTCCAAACCGGCGATCCCCAGAGCCTCCAGCGTGGAATTTTCCATCTGGATATGCATACTGCCGCCGTTTGGCGAAGTAGCAACCGCCATGTCCGCCATACTGCCGTCTAAAAGCTTCTGCTCGTTAAAGCTGGTATCTCTTGCAAGTCCTTCGATTCCCTGCTTGAGCTGATCGATCTCCTTCTGGTAAATCTGTTTATCCGCATCGGAGTTGATACCGTTCATGGATTTCACGGCAAGTTCTCTGATTCTCTGTAAATAATCCGACATGCCTCCCAGCGCACTCTCCGCCACGTTAGAAGCGCCGATGGCCATTCCCGCGTTATCCGCGCCAACTCTGTAGCCGGTTTCCTGCATTTTCATCCTGCCCGCGATGGCAAGCCCTGCCGCGTCATCCTTCGCTTTGTTGATCCGCTTCCCGCTGGAAAGATGGGAATATGACCAGAAAAGACTCTTTTGTGATGATACCGCACCTACGTTCATATGCACGCCCCTTTCTTTTATCTGAAAATAAAATGCTGCCACACTTCACCTTGTCAATTCAACCTGTCAGCACGCGGGCCATATCCGGTTTTTCCGGAAATTTACCCATAGTTTATTATATTATACCGCCTGCCGCCTGAAAAAACAAACAGAAAATAGGAAAAATTTCCACTGAAAAAATAAACTTTACGCATTCTTGTCTGGTACTATTTTACTATTTCGTGTGTGGATTTTGTTAACATAATATTAAATATTTGTTAAATTACCATTTTTTCTTGTTTCTGCACCATTTTTCATGGTATGATTAAAAACACCTTGTTTTGAAAGGAGGTACATCTCTATGGAACAAAATAGCTTTTCTGAAATTACTCCCGAAATTGTGCGACTTGCAAATATGAGTTCGCAGGCCGGCATTATCGATACGGAACTTTTCACGAAATTTGATGTAAAACGCGGCTTGAGAGATTTGAACGGCAAGGGCGTACTGGCCGGATTAACAAACATTTCCGATGTGCGCGCCAACAAGATCGTGGACGGCGTACAGGTGCCCACCCACGGCAAACTCTTCTACCGCGGGTACAATGTGCAGGATCTGGTAAACGGTCTTTCCACCGACGGTCGTTTCGGCTTTGAGGAAGTCACCTATCTTCTTTTATTTGACAAACTGCCTGACGAAAAAGAACTGGCTGATTTTACGAAGCTCTTGAACAGCTACCGTTCTCTGCCCACCAGTTTTGTGCGCGACATCATCATGAAAGCGCCCAGCAACGATATGATGAATACGCTGGCCAGATGTGTGCTGACGCTCTACTCTTACGACGACAGGGCGGACGACACTTCCCTTCCCAACGTGCTCAGACAGTGTCTGCAGTTGATTGCGCTTTTCCCGATGCTTTCTATCTACGGCTATCAGGCTTACAACCATTACCACAACGGAGAAAGTCTCTACATCCACCAGCCGCAGATGAATCTCTCCAATGCAGAGAACATTTTACATATTCTTCGTCCGGACAATAAATATACGCCTCTGGAGGCAAGAGTTCTGGATATCGCCCTGATCCTGCATATGGAGCACGGCGGTGGTAACAACTCTTCTTTCACCACCCATGTGGTTACCTCCTCTCTGACCGATACATACTCCGTCATCGCAGCGGCCATCGGCTCTTTGAAAGGCCCCCGTCACGGCGGCGCCAATATCAAAGTTGTAAAGATGTTTGAAGAGATGAAACGGGAGGTCTCTGACTGGAGCAATGAAGGACAGGTAGCGGACTATTTGAAAAAACTGCTGCACAAAGAGGCCTTTGACCATGCAGGCCTGATCTACGGCGTAGGACATGCGGTATACTCAAAGTCCGATCCCCGTGCAGTGATATTCAAGTCCTTTGTGGAACGGCTTTCCAATGAAAAAGGATTACACGACGAATTTGCCCTCTATAATCTGGTAGAGCATCTGTCCCCTGAACTGATTGCGGAAGAACGCCCCATCTACAAGGGTGTCAATGTCAACGTGGACTTTTATTCCGGCTTCGTGTACAGTATGCTGAATCTGCCGATGGAATTATATACACCGATCTTCGCCATCGCCAGAATCGTTGGCTGGAGCGCCCACCGCATGGAGGAGCTGGCCAACAACGGAAAGATCATCCGTCCCGCCTACAAGACGATCTGCGTGGACAGAGATTACCAGAATCTGCTTGAGAGAAACGCCTGACAAAAGAAGGAAGAGCATTGTGCAGACCGGAAAGCCGCACAATGCTCTTTTATCAAAGCACAAACAACTGCCCCGGACAGTGGTTCTCCATATTACATTTTATTCTGACCGCGATGTCTGACAGGCCGCCGCCCAGATACGCAAGCAAACAATCATCATTTTCATAATATGCTGCGATCAGCCGTTCCAATGTTTTCATCAGATAAGACAAAATCTGCTCTTCCGTCTTATCCGACAAAATCTCTTCCAGACTTTCCAGCTCCTCCTGACCAAATCCCGTCTCCTGAAACGGCTTGTCAAGCATCATATGTCCCATCATATTCTGTAAGACGATCTCACATACATTTTCCAGCAGATACTCATAATCCCTGTTATATTTCCGAAGGATTTTCACAACATACTTATCGTCCATCTTTTGCAGGAATTTCTGTTCCAGCCGGATGTCCTGCAGATAGCAGAGCACCAGACTGACACCTGATAAACCGCCGTATTGTCTCAGAATCGGATAGTCAAGGGTCAAAAGTGTCTCCTGCGGCGCATACTTAAAATCATAGCTTTTAAGAAACGCCGGTATTCCCTTTTTGACCGTATCTTTCAGACACGCGGATCCATAATCCCTGAAATCCGGAATAAGCCCGTTATACAGCGTCTGTAATTCCTTAAGCTTATCCGCAACGATTTTCCGGCCATGTTCATACGCCTCCCTTGCCGGAATATTCTTTGCCACAAGCGCACTGCCCTCCTGTCGTCCGTCTTCGTTGATACAGTATATAACTGCCTCCAGAAGCATCTGCGCCTTCTCATAAGTGACGGACGAGTGATCGCAGCCGGTATATTTCCATGCGAGCTCTGATACAATCGGCATAACCTCTTCCATCGGATAATTGCATTTCTCTATCGGACTCACCTCCAGACTCCATTTTCACACAGCAGTTCTCTTACAATCAGCAGGACTCAGAACAGATCCATCAACGCTTCCAGATACAGTTCCCTGTCCCATCGTTTGACGATATCTACCTCCTCGAACGCTCCCTGTCCCTCCTTCTCCTGATAACCGGCATATCCGGCGCGGATGGCCTGCGCGAAGAGATCCAGACAGGTTCCCTCCAGATAGTCAAAATCGCCGCGGCACACATTTTCAAACTGTTCCCGCATAAACTCCAGGAGTTCGTCATCCGTGATCTCATCCAGCATTTCATTCTTATACTGAAAAAAGATCTCCTGCAGACGGGCCATGCTTTCACAGTAATTGTCCTGATAAATATAGGACGAATCGCAAAACGCATAAATAATTTTTGGCAGAATGCTCTGCCCGAATTCAACCCGTTTCTCCTCTCTCAGCACATCGGCTCTCACCTCCGCAAGAAGCGCCGCCTCTTCCTCCCTCAGAACAAGGCCATATTTCTGCGTATACCGGTTCGTTTCAAGAACCTGCGCCGTCAGTGCCTGCTTCGACATTTCTTCCAGCCAGTTATTCTGTTCCATGCGCCCTCTCCTTCCTTGGTAACTGTTAAAGAATTAATCTTTACAGTTCCTTCGTAGCTCCCATCGTTCCCGTATACTGCCTAAGTATATGAGACGCCCGACTGCTTTACAAGTCTTGAAAAAATATGGATTTTGTCGTATAATAAAACAGTAAGGGAGACACTGCAAACTGCAATGTTTCCCTTACTATTTCGTTTATTCTTCTTTCTCAGCATTTCCTGTTCCTGCCCTGCCGGAAAAGTGTCCTTTAATATCCCTGTACCTTTTATAAACCAAGAAATTGTTTCACGACCGTTTTCATCTGCGTCTTGTCACAGACATGATCGTGCAGAACCGGTGCCGTGCGTATCTCGTCAATGGCCTTCGGCACAGTCACGTTCCCGATTTTAGACAGCTCATCTACAAGCTCAAAATCGCCCATAGCGTCATACTTCGGGTCGATGGCGTTCATAACGCTTCTGGTGAACTTAAAGGGACTCGCCGTGGAGGCAATCACCGTCTTCGTCTTATCCTGCGTGTCAGCCGCATACTTCTTATAGACCGCGCTGGCAACCGCCGTATGGGTATCGAGCACATAGCCTGTATTTTCATACATGGCCCTGATTCTGTCCGCCGTCTCCGCTTCATCCGCAAAATTACCGTAAAAGTCGGCAAGCTGCTCTCTCATTTCCGGCGTAATCTCATAACTTCCCTGCTCGGACAGGCTCTTCATCATAGCGGCATTCTTCTCCGGGTCACTTCCCGCGATACGATAGATCAGCCTCTCCAAATTGCTGGAAATCAGAATATCCATAGAGGGGGAGGTCGTCAGCTTAAACTCCCGGTTCCTGTCGTAATTTCCCGTCTGGAAGAAATCATAGAGCACCTTATTTTCATTGGACGCACAGATCAGTTTATGGATCGGCACACCCATATGTTTCGCGTAGAAAGCCGCCAGAATGTTTCCGAAATTACCTGTGGGAACCACCACATTGATCTGTTCCCCATCCTGAATCTTTTCTTCTTTTAAGAGCTGTGCATACGCATACACATAATAGACCACCTGGGGCACCAGACGGCCGATATTGATGGAATTGGCTGAGGAAAACTGTAAACCGTGTCCGGCCATATCTTCCGCCAGTTCCTTATCGTTAAAAAGCATTTTCACGCCTGTCTGGGCATCGTCAAAATTACCGTGGATGCCTACCACAAAAGTGTTGTCCCCCTTCTGGGTCACCATCTGTTTCTCCTGAATCGGGCTGACCCCGTTCTTCGGATAAAACACGATAATCTTTGTGCCCGATACATCTGCAAAACCCGCCAGAGCCGCCTTTCCCGTATCACCCGAGGTAGCCGTCAAAATCACGATCTCATTCTCCACATGATTCTTTCTGGCGGACGCAATCATCAGATGGGGCAGAATCGACAGCGCCATATCCTTAAAAGCGATAGTCGCCCCGTGGAACAATTCCAGATAATAAGCGCCCTCCGCTTCCACAAGAGGCGCAATTACTTCCGTGTCAAACTTCGAGTCATATGCACGGGCAATACAGGTTTTGAGTTCTTCCTCCGTAAAATCCGTCAGAAAAAGCTTCATCACCTCATAGGCCGTCTCCTGATAGCTTTTGTCCGCAAGCTCCCTCATGGTGCAGGAAAGCGCCGGGATATGATCCGGCACAAACAGTCCGCCGTCCTCCGACAGACCTTTTAAAATCGCCTGTGACGCCGTAATTTTTTCCCTGCCGTCTCTGGTGCTGCTGTATAATACTTCCATTCTTTTTTCCATACCTTTCTTCTTTAAGTTTAAGGTACGGTGCTCTGCTCGAAAAACCTTCGGTTTTCCTCGCTCACGGGCTGTCTACGCTCCGCTTCGGTCCGTGCTAAACAAGCGCCACCGGCGCTTAGCACCCCTATCATCCGCTAATCTGACAAAATTGTCTGCAAGCAGCCATTTTGTCATCTTACCGTCTGGCACTGCTCATTGCCAACGCGTACATTATACCACAGCCTTAGCTACTTTTCTACGGCAGGATTATTCTTTGCCCGGAGCGGATTTTGTCGGGGTCGGAAATCTGGTTTACTTCACAGATTTTTTCCACACGGGAAATATCCCCGTAAATCTTCTGGCTTATCGTATAAAGCGTGTCCCCCTGCTCTACCTCATAATATCTGGTTATACTTCTGGAAAGCGCTTCCTCATTTTCCTCCTCGCTCTGTTCTGCTGCCTCTTTCTCCTCTTCTTTGTTTTCTGTGTCAGACGAAGCCTTCTCCTTCTGTGATGTGTCCCCCGTCTCCTCTATCTGTTCCGGCTCGTCTCCCTTCTCAGACGCTTGACTGTCTGTACCGTCGGAGTCATCCTGTACCGTTCTCAATATGCCCTCCTCCTGCTCCTCTGCGACTACAGAATCTCCGTCTTTTGTATGCTTGTCCGCCGCCTTGTCAGTATCTGCATCCGGTTCCTGGTCATCCGACGCCTTGCCAGTATCTGCATTCGGTTCCTGCCCATCCGACATCTCATCAACACGCCCCGCATCTTGGGACATCCCAGCCTCCCGCTCGACCACAATCTCTCTATCTTCTGCCAAATCCGCTTTATCGGAATCCGCTTCCTGATTTTCAATGGCAAAGAACACTTCTTTTGCGGAACGGTTCAGTTCCTCCATCTTGTCATAGCTGTCGGTGGACGTAATCACAATGGCAACCAGCACTACCAAAATCAGACATAACTGCACAGACATTGCCCCATGCGGCGCACGCTTTTTCTCTTCCGGAAATACTGTCGGCACAGGCGGCATCTCCGGCGCGCTGATTTTTTCCGCAGAGCGCTTTTTTCCTGCACTGCCTGTCCACTCCAGCAGATAATTCTGCATTGCTTCATTATTATCATAAAAAATCTGAAAGCCGGTTGTTTTGCATTCGCCGTCCGGTTCCCGCACAAGAAACACCGGCCCCGCCTGTGTCAGCCGGCACACCAGCTCGGAAAGCGGCTCATACTCTGCAAAAGCGGCAATCCCCCTGTCCCTGCCTGCTCCGTAAACATACAGCTTCCTGCCGCTCTCCTGACGGGAACCGTAAAAATAAATTTCGGACAACTCCAACGAATCGGACTCACGCCTTAAATATGACAAGACATATTCTTCCACATAAATCTGATATTTTTTCTTTCTTTCCTCTTTCCCAACAACTTCCGACCCGGATTCCATCTCTTCCCCCTGCGCCTGTTATTTCTTTCTCTTTTGTGGCGAGTATACCACATCCTCTCCGAAAAAGATGGCGCAAGGCGCGGTGGATGACAAAAGCCGCCATGCATTTCACATGACGGCATTTTTCATAGCCCAAAATTTATCATACAGAAACGAAAGTCAACCGATACATCCGCATTTATACAAACTGATATATCGTCTCCGCTTCATAGTCCTTACCCGGTCCGAATACAGCCTGTGGGAAATTGGGATGATGAATATTATCCGGAAAATAATGGGTTTCCAGACAAAATCCCGTGCGGGGCGTATAACACACGCCGCCCTTTCCAATCTGTTCGTCAATACAATTTCCGGCATAGAACTGCACCCCGGGCAGATTGGTAAACACTTTCATCCTGCGTCCGCTCTTTACATCCTCCGCCTCCGCAGCCTGCCGCATTGTGCCGTCAGCGCCGTCAATCACAAAGTTATGATCATAACCCTTCACCAATTTAAGCTGTTCATAATCCGTACCGATTTCCCTGCCGATTTCCTTCATCTTGGTAAAGTCCAAAGGCGTACCTGCCACCGGCGCAATCTCTCCCGTAGGAATGGCCCCCGGAATCACCGGTGTAAAGTGAGAAGCATACAACCGCAGGAACTGTCCCTCTATGCTACCGGAGTCATGCCCCGCCAGAT
>ERZ808037.577-NODE-577-length-32152-cov-8.687950_pt1 | contig 32152 bp, 28 predicted proteins | sample MGYA00380190_ERZ808037 | MGnify/ENA primary metagenome ERZ808037 (study PRJEB31490, sample SAMN06133399) | mouse gut metagenome | isolation source: J9 | host: mice | place: China: Chengdu | collected 2015-05 ...
TGACGTTGATATTTCAGAGAAAATCAAGCCCCACCAATGGGAAAAGCTCCCTTGGCGATGGGTGGTAGAACGCACCCGCTCTTGGCTCAATCATTCCAGACGCCTCAGCAAAGATTATGAGATCTCCGTTTCCTCTGCTGAGGCAATGGTTAAAATTTCTCATTTCCATACACTCATCAAGCGCTTATGAATACAGGTTTTAAAGTCAGGGACACCCGCCCACGTGCCTTTTCACAAACGCCGTCACTGTCTCCTGGTTCTCCGTTGAGAACACCTTCAAAGATCCTGTCTTAAGAAAATCCTTCGATGCAATAAACACGGTAAGATCGATAGCATTCTCAAAGATCATTTGCCAAATCTGATCCAGGAACTTCCTTTCCTCCGGCGCGTCCAAATCCCGGATTGGGTACAAACAATACCCATCGTCCCCAGATAGGTAGAGCGCAAAATCCTTTTTCCTGTCCGCCAATCTTTTCTCTATGGCCCGGATCGTCTCATCCTCCACAACTCCCATCGGATCAGCCTGCCGCTCCTTCTCAAACCGCCGGAGCAGATCCGTTAGGTACATACCCGGTTCCATAACGATATGGATTCCCTGCTCATAGTTCCTCACAGGTTCCAAAAAGTAGTCCCACCCGTCCATAAACAACTCCAGGAAGGCTTCTGAATTGCCCCGGGCCAGGAAACGCGCCCGGTACTCCTCCCGGCAGTTCCCGTCCGGATAGCAGAGGAACACTTTCCTCCCGTACTCCTCCCGCAGACAGCGGATCACTCCAAAGTCGGTGGGGATCAGCACAAAGCGGGACTCCCGCTCTGCCCTCAGGACTTCCGCGACGTAGTTATCGGGGAACAGCGGGCTGTGCAAATGGTGCCGAGCGCCCTTTTCCGCCTCCAACTCCGCGTTGCTTTTCTCCGTCGGCGGAAGAATCCATTTGTATGGCATAATGGGCAGATCCACCGCTCCCTCCACCCGCTGTGCAAATGTACTCTTGCCAGTACCGGCATAGGCCGCGATAATCATGGCTCTTCTCCTTCCTTCGGCTCCTCCGACAGCATGATCTCCAGGCAGGGCAGATGCCCCCAGCCGTCCTCTCCCTCAAATTCACTTTCAATCAGGCCAACCCCATAGTGGTACTTCCCGTCATAGCTGTGGGGCACCTCGCTGATAAATCTGAAATTTTCATAGGCCATTGTTTCGCGCATACAGATGGAAACCCGGTCGATGCGCGAAACAATGGCCCTGATCTCTCCAAATGTAACCGCCTTGTGCATAAGGAAATCCCTCCGATATCCTTAAAACAGCGGTCAGCCTTCCTCGGTGTCCAGTTCCAGGAAGTCGTTAAACAGGATGCGCACCGGCCCCATCTGGTCGTCAATGTGGTAGTGGCCGCAGAACCAGCCGCCGCAGCGCACCCGGTTCAGGATACTGTCCAGCCACCGTTCGGTGGACTTGTCCACCTGGGACTGGCTGAGGCCGGGGATAAAGGCGTGCCGGGGCTCCCACTGGAGGGGCGCGGCGTGGGAAAAGATGTAGTCCATCTGCCAGCCAGCCCTGTCCAGCTGGGCCTCCACAAAGGCCTTGATGGTCTCGTCTGGCTGCTCGCTCTCGAACCAGGGCAGCCGGTTGGCCAGCCGGTAGTATTTGTCGATGCTGTACGCCCCGCCGATGGCCATGGCCGTCCGGCACCCCAGGCTGTAGATCTCCCCATCCTTGGCGAACAGCAGATTGGGGTACTCCGGCTCGACGTACACCAGCCCGCCGTTCCACTCCACCTCCTCGTAGGAGGGAATTTCGGAGGGCCGCTCCTCATGGTTCCCGTGGACGCACAACAGGGTCACATCCAGCTGGGACAACTCCCACTTCAGCGCCTCGTCCGACTCGTCCAGGCAGTAGTTGATCCCCGCGTCCCCCAGGATCACCAGCACGTCGTCCCGGGTGAGGTCATATTCCTCGCAAAACTCGAAAATCCGCTCGAACTCCCGGTGGGTATCCCCCGTTAAAACAATCATGCTTCCTCTCCTCCCTCGTCCCCCCGGCTCCGGCGGGGCCCGCTCGCCGCCACGGCCTTCCAGCCATTGTCCCACTGATGGTAGCCCCACTCCTCCTCCCAGGCCAGGAGGTTCAACCGCCCACTCCGCTGGACGCTCCCATCAATATAGTAGTGGCTTTGGCCATCCCAGAACACGCCGTGATACGCCGGATCGCCCGCCAGCCCAGACGTGCCCACATGGCCCGCAATGATATCCTTATAGAACTGGCCGGTTTCCGGCGGGAACTGGCCGGTGAAGGTATACTCCGGCGTGACCCAGGGCCACCAGTCCCCGCTCTCCTCGTCGATCCCAGCGTGGACGAAGATCTGGCCCTCCGTCTCGTAAAAATAGGGCAGTCCTCGCAGCCATTCCGCCAACTCCGGGTCCGCCGCCATCACCATTCTGGCCGCCTCCATATTCCTGGAATCCTCCGACAGGGTGGGCAGAATCTTTTGAAAAAATGCCCACTGTTCCGGCGCGATCAGGGTGCGGAAGGTGCCAAACCCCGGGTCGTGATCCAGCCAGTCGCTCCACGGCACCAGGCCGTACTCGTCAGGCTGGCCCGCTTCCGAACCACCGTAGGTATCCAGCCACTCCAAGAAGGCGTCCTCATGGTTGCCCCGCAGGGCGATCACCCGCTCCGGGCCGTATCTGCGCTGCAAATCCCGGATATACCGCAGCACTCCGCCGCTGTCCGGGCCGTAGTCGATGTAGTCGCCCAGCAGGATCAGCCGGCTGTCTTCCGACAGATCGATAGGTTCAAGCGCCGTTTGCAGCGCATCCAGATAACCGTGAATATCGCTGATTGTGAAATAGGTCACCCCTTCCACTCCCTCCTGTCCCTGCGGCCCCCGGTCTACCACGTCACCGACAATGTAAGGTGTGTCCGAGTCGGAGAAGGCGAGCTTCCCCAGCATCTCACAGTATTCTCGAAAACAGACGTGGATATCGCTCATCACGTAGGTCAAGGGTGGGCCTCCCTCGCCGCCGCCGATTTTTCGGCGGCCAGCGCCTCCTCCACCGCCCGGGCAATGCGCTCACCTCGTGCCGCTATCCACTTGGAGGCGTTGGCAAAGAAGTCCTTAAATTGGGGTCCCGTTGGCATCGCCGCCGTTCTGGTAAATCCGCCCTTCTCCCATGTGTCAAAATGGCCGCCCCACAGCTCTCTGGGTTTACCGTTTTCGACGAAGTCCTGGAGGAAGTTCCGTTTCACAAAGTTGTCCCAGCCGTCCATACCCTGTCCGTAGGAGGCAAGCCAGTCGTGGAAAATAACCATTTGCGAACCAAACAGGTGCAAAAGAGCATCATTTGAGGGCATCGTTAAATTCTTATTGTCCTGATACCATTGATGGATACATTTTAAGGTCAAGTCCCAATAGTCCTTTACCGGCCCGCTTCCCCTGGGAACATTGCACCCATCTGGCCAGGGGATAAAATTCCCAACCGTGTGATACAGCTTGAAAAACGTCCGGGCTTCCTCGAGGAGAATACCTTCGAAATAGTCATAATGTTCTAAAACACATATTTCCCAGTTCTTTTTGGAACAATTATGAACCTCCCAAGCATCTTTTTCCCTTTTATTCAGAAACGCTTCAACTCTTTTTTTCTCATGATCATAGCTCCTGAGATATTCCCGCACCGTCGTGGCATAGGAGTTCATGGTGTCCCCGCGCAATATAAACCCATTGTGTTTTAAAAGATAGATTTTCTTTTTCGGCACAATTTCGCCGCCCCCAAATGCCAGCTTGTAAATCACAGTACTGCGCAGGGCCGCATCGCAGTCCACTCCGTTGCTCCCTGAAATTTTGTAACAGCACATCTTCTGCCAGGGCGTCAGGGCGCCCCACTCTGTTTCTTGGAACAGAGCCCTCATATTTTCCCTGATATTCTCCCTGGTTTTCTTCAGGTAGGTCTTGTAATAGGGGTCGTCGCCCTCCCCGTCCTGCCCCTCCTTCACGTCGAACAACGCCAGATCCTGCACTTCCTGCCCTTGCAGCTTTTCTTTCACCCATTCGATCTTTTTCGTCAATTCCTTGTCCATTGTATCTATCCTCCATTCTTTACCGACTTTACCCCACTATACCACAACGGTGCCCAATCGGCAAGGAGCTTGGGGCGGTGCGCCCGGCCCGCAGACCGGGTGCGCCGCCCGTCTTTCCTTTCAGTTGCCCTTCGCCTCGGGGCCGAACAGCTCCGGGAAGTCGTGAACCATCACCAGCTCCAGTGCCCGAACCACCTCGTTCTGGAAGATCCGATCCTCCGAGAAGCGGTTGTTCAGCGCCTTGTTTTCCGCCCGCACCGCCTCAAAGTAGGCCTTGCGCTCCAGGACATCCCGGGCCGTGGGCTGGAAGGAGAAGTGCGGGACGATCTGCCCGGGGGCGGCCCCCTCTGCCCACCGCTCGATCTGGAGGTACGCCTCGGGCTCGTTTTCCAGCACATCAAACACCCCATCAAAATACTTCAGCGCCGGGTCGATTTCCAACCAGCGGTCGCTGACGCCGGGCACCTCGAAGTTCTTGACGAAGTACCGCACCTCCTTCACGATCCGATCCAGCCTCTGCCGCAGATCCGTCTCCCCCAGGAACTCCCGCTGGATTGCGGCCTCCACCTTGGACAACTCCCCTTCGAAGTGTTCCCAGCCGTCCTCCTTTGTGCCCGGGACATAGTTGTAATGCTCCGAACTCTCCGTCTGCCACAGGATGTCATTCAGCATCCCATAGATGGCCTGAACCCGCTCCCGCCGTGTGCCGCTGTGTACCATTTGGCATTCCTCCTTTGTCCGCCTGTGCTGTCTCTGCCGCCGTATCCATTTTTCAAGGTTCACAATTCGTTATTATAACAGACGGATAGTCGGGTTTTTCCAACCAACCGGCGAGGCGTGAAAAAACATTATAATTTTTCTCCGCCGGCCCCGTACTTCCGGGCCAGCGCCCCTATCTTCCGGACGACCTCCTCCCGCACCCGGGCCGGTTCCAGCACCTCCACCCGGTCGCTGTACTGCAATGCCCAGTTCACCATGGCGAAGGGGCTACAGCTCACACGCACCAGGTCGCAATCATCCTCCGTCTTTACAGTACGAAAGCTGTCCCCAAACCAGTCGTGCAGGAAGGTGTAATTGACCGAGCCGCCCCTCTCATCCCGGGCGATCCGTAACAGGATGGACACTGGTTCATCATAGGCCATGTTCAGGTGGGACAGGTGGAACTCCTCCGTCCACCGCAGGGGCAGGCCCCTGACGAGCCGTTTCTCCACTGCCCGCTCCCCTGTGATCTCCAACTCGGTCATCAGGTCGATCCGCCAGATGGACATGGCATTTTTGCCCTCCCCGCAGGCCAACAGGTAGTACCGACCGCCGCTGGCCGCCACATAGTAGGGGCTGAGCACATCCCGGCTCTCCCGCAATCGGTGAAGCTGCTTGTCCCGGCGGTAGGCATTGAAGAAAAAGCTGATCTTCTGGCGGCCTTCAATGGCCCGCTGGATGGTCAGCAGGTTCTCCCGCAACCGCTCCGGGGGCGTGAGCCTGGGGGTCAGCACCGTGCAGACCTGCTTGGGTCCTTTGGGGTAAAACTTTGTGGTGAGGCAGCGCTCCAGCTTTTCCGTCAAGGTCTTTGTCTCCCCTGTGCTCAGTGTGCCGGAGAGCTGTACCGCCTCAATGAGCCGGTTGACCTCCTCATAGGTAAAGCTGTGCTGATAATAGAGCCCGCGAATCCGCAGCTCGTTCAGCTCCGGGGCTTCGCTGTCATCGTCCTCTTGGAGCTCCTCGCCATACTGCGCCTCAAACTCTTTGAAGCTCAGCTTCCACTCCCTGCGGGGCCGCAGGGAGTGTTCGTCAAAGTTCATGGCCACCACCATGCTGAGGATCAGGTTGTGGGAGGTATCTTTTCCACCCATATAATCCTTCAGTTCGCCGCTTCTCCTCATATCCGCCTGGGTGACCGGGTGTTCCCGGTCGGAATTCCACCGCAGATACTCCAGAATCCGATACGCCCGCTCAAATTGAGACGGCCCGCCTCTGGATTTCGCCATAGTAAGCTATCCCCTTTTTGATTCAAATTTTGGCGGATCGTTTGCACCACTGTCTACAAAGAGAACGCCGCCACAACCAAAAGCCTTCTCAACGGTCATTCAGCTTCTCCTTCAGATGGCTGATAATTTTCACGCGCGCCGTCTCCTCTGACGCGGCCTCCAGCTTCTGAATCGCATCATCCCGCTCCGCCGCCGCCTGCTCCGCCCAGTCCTTGAACTCCTCCCGGCTCATGTTTCCCTTCATGAACCGGGCGTAATATTTTTTGTAGGCCCGCTTGTACAGCTTCCAGGTGTCCTCGTCCTGGATCTTCTTCTCAAAGACCGCCCGCGCCCCCATCAGCCGGCAAGTCCGCTCCGTCTCTCCGGGCGCGACACGCTCACAGTACAGCGACCGCCCGCCCTGCTCATGGAAAAACCACTGCCCGCACAGGCGGCACTGCCGCGGCCCGTTACCGTGCATAATGGCTTTCCCCAAATCCACGTAAAGAAAGTCCCGCAGGGCAGGAAAGGTGTAACGCTCTACCAGGACGGCAGAGCCTGGGCGGATATGGTAGTCATAGTTCACCGTACACGTTGCCGAGCTTGCACTCAGTTGTTTCGACATCTCGTCCGTGATCTCCCCAAGCTCAATATAGGGCTGAAGGTAGTTTCCGAACACCTTCAAGTACAGTTCCAGATCCCGCATCAGGTTTTCCCTGTCCTCCCCCGGTTCCGCAAACTCCTCTCCGGTGAAAAACGCCGTCACCGCCTCTCCGAACCGAAACGGTTCATGATCCCCGATCCAGTATTTTGTGTTTCCGAAGTCCACCGTCAGCGGAAAAGTCAGCGGGGGAAATGCCATAGATGCCGCCTCCTCAAAAATAGAATGTGTTTTTCTAAAATGCTATTGACAACTCATCTGGATTGTGTTCCCAACGAATGTCAGTAAATAGACTATAGCCTATTTCTTATTGAAAGTCAATAGCCCGTTCAATTTTTTGAGTCCCACGCACCTCGATAACTGAATGCCCGCCATCGGAGAACATACTCCCTGGAAGAAGCGCCGCCAAGACCTCCAACTCAGAACGAGCGTACCAACAGGGTGAGAACATTCCAGCGAGGCTCTGGGACAGAAACGGGTACGGTGTGTGGCCAACAAAAATTCAATGAAAGGAATCCAAATGAAATTCCCGGCTGCATTCCTCTGTCAGGCTCTTGCGGTACCGCGTCAGTTCCCGAAGTTCCCGCTGTTCCCGGCTGGGGATGAAGCTGGCTTTCAGCAGACCGTGCTGCAGCAGCTCCACAATCCACTCTGCGTCCTTTATGTCCGTTTTCCGCCCGGGCACCGCCTTCATATGCGCCGCGTTCACCACCATCACATCCAGCCCCATCAGCTCAAACAGGTTGTACAGCGGCTTCCAGTACACCCCTGTACTCTCCATCGCCGCCATCTCACAGCCGGCCTCCTTCAACCATTTAGTCAGTTCCTTGATTTCGCCTGTCATTGTGCCAAACTCCCGCACCTCCTGCCTGCCGCCCTTTTTCAGGCAAGCCACGATCAGTTTCTTATGCACGTCAATCCCACAACAACACCGGTAGACAGCCTTCATCATATCCAGCTCCTTTTTCTGTCTTCACGGCGTACCCTCTAAATAGCTCACTTTGCTATGCGTCCTTGGCCCAAAACCGGGCTGGAACAATTTGTGGTTCAACGGGAGGGCTTGGTACCAGTTTGAAGATCACACTCTCAGCAGCAAAGAAAATCGGTCTGGTGCCGTGTATCCTCATTCTACCACGCTGCCTCCTCCTTTTCATCCTTCGTGGCGCAGAGCTTCACTCGCGTGAGGTTTGTATGGGAAAAGCTGGCTGCATGATAATTCCGACCACATAACAAGCCGCAGACAGAAAAAATCGGCGCACCGGGAGTCTATACTTCCGGTGCGCCATAATCGTTTGTCCTTACCAATGGTCAAGGCTCAATTCGCAGCTGTTCAAAATCACCGCCATCCGTCCACGATTCAAGCAGCTCTCCGGCAATATCGGGACTTTCGAACCGCAGGGCGTTAGCTTCTCGCGCACTGTATGATAGATAATTAATGTCCCCGTACCAAACAATGCTACGATCAATCACGGTGCAGCGGTGCTGGAGCCCTTCTTCTGTCTCGACCGTGATCCCACGATCTGTTAACAGGGCAATGGATTCCGTAACGGCAGCACGCTGTGCTGGCGGGCAATTTTCAGGCGGCCTTGTACGAACCGTTATGATGGCCCCGGCTGCAGCCGCTTTTTCCAATGTGGGCAGGATAGCCTTTATCTGGAATTCTTTCAGAAATGGGCTGACGATCAGGATGTCTTTTGCGGCATCGTTCAGATCAGACACAAATGGAATCATATAGTCCTGGGCGCCGTAAATACGACTGGAAACCAAGTCCTGCTCCGACGCTTTTACGCAGTATCCCAATTCTGAATATCCCCTCAGCCGCTTGTGGTACATTCGCTCTAACGATGGGATATGGATATCCACATAATCGTAAACGCGAACCTCCTGCTTGCCCTCATAATTTCGGTGCAGTCGTCCAACGTATTGGGCCAGCGTACCTTTCCATGAGATTGGCATCGTCAGCAGAATGGTATCCAGACGCGGTTCATCAAAGCCTTCCCCTATATATTTCCCGGTGGCAATCACAACGAGGGATTCATTTGTTGGCACCGACCGCAAAGCGGCCAGCTTTTCACGCTTCTCCTTCTGTTTCCCGCTGCCCAGCAGTAAAAAGACGTGCTCTGCTTTATCTTGGAGGGCTTTCTCCAAACGGATCGCGTGTTCCTTTCGTTCGGTCAGCAGCAACGGTGTCCTTCCTTCTGCAACCAGTCTGATTGTATCAGAAATCAGAACGTTATTCCTTGCGTCATTGTTCGCAACGCTTGAATAGATATCCTGAATCTTTTTGGCGGCAGGCAGCCGGGTTCTGGTAAAACGCGGAATCACATAATGGGAAAAGCTCCGCTTTTCCGCCTGGCTTTTTGCATCGACCGAGTAGCGCACAGGGCCGCACTGCATAAAAATGATGGGCTGATGGCCATCCGGGCGGACAGGTGTGGCAGACAGGCCATAGACATACCGGGCGCGTACTTCCCGCAGAATTTTTTCAAAGGTGAAAGCGGCCACGTGGTGGCACTCATCACACAAAACCATCCCGTATTCCGCCACAAAAAGTTTTACATCCTTTTCCTCGCCTTCAAAAAGGGACTGCATGATGGCAATATCGATAATCCCGCCTCGCGTATTTTTCCCTGTGCCAATTTGGCCGATTCGTTCGATTCGTTTCTTCCTGCCGCGCCGCTTGGGCGGCTCCGGCAAAGCCTCCTGGACATCAAGGAATCTCTCCAGTGAGGTTTTCCACTGCTCCAAAAGCGCACTGGAATGAACCAAGATCAATGTGTTGACCTTGCGCTGCCCAATCAGGTACGCGCCTACCACCGTTTTCCCGAAAGCGGTGGTAGCAGACAAAACGCCGATGTCATAGGACAGAAGTGCCTCGGCCGCCGGCACTTGCTCCGGGCGGAGTTCCCCGCGAAACGCGACGCTGATTTGACGTCCGGACTGGCGGTGATCCTCCAAAACGTATGGGGCATCATATGTGTCAAGCAGATCCATCAACGGTTCCATGCAGCCCCGAGGGATCCCCATGAAATCCTGATCCTCATAGCTACAGTCGAATACACGGGGGATATGGTAGACAGGCAGGCGCATGGCCTGCTTTTTATAGAATTCGGGATTTCGAAACGCCGCCAGACGCTTGATCGCATTCAACGCCTTTTGGGAAAAACCCTGTTTATCCACATACAAAAGATTGGAGATCATGAGCCGAGTTTGCACAGGAAAATCTTCGCGGCGCAGCTCCGACGCTTTCCGTCTCACGGGCCACGGCTTCGGCTCCAAAGCTTCCAGCAGCACCCCTGTTTCCCCGCTGGCACACAGCTTGTCTATATATTCCGCCAATTTTTCCGGCGTAATTTTGGGCAGGAGGGAAAGAAACGCCCATTGATCCCGATAGGGGACAAACTGTTCATCAACAAATAAGGTATTGCCCTTTTGCCGGGCCTGTCCCTGAAAGGGCAGCGCGATCAGGTTTCCAAACCCGCCTTTTGGAACGGTATCCTGTGAGGGGAACAGCCGGTCGTAGGATTTGAATTGCAGCTCGTGACGGCGGGCCATCGCCTGTGTCAGCAGCCCGCTCCCCAGCCGGCGGGCATCCGCGGCGGGAACAGGCTCGGAAAAGAAAAACCAGATATGGGCCCCATTCCCTGAGCGGGAGCGCTCCATGGCGGGCGTGATGCCAAAGGCGAGGCAGGTCTCCCGAAAGGCGGCAACATCTTCTCGCCAGAATTCTTCATCAAAGTCAACCGCCAAAAGCCAAGTTCGGTCATCCTCCAGCATGGGGTAAATCCCAACGACATCCCGGCAGAACTCATCCTTCCCCCAAAGGTGTGCCCGAATAACGTTTGCGGTCAAAGGCATAAAGGCCCTGTTGGGGCAATCGGGACACTTTTGCGCCCTTTTATCGCAAACCCCCGGCTTCCACTGGTTTTGACAGGCAGGGACATAGCCGCTCTTTCCGGTTTTCAAGTTGTAGTAACGTCTGGCATAAAGGCTTTCCCGTCCCCGGAACAAAGAGAGGAAAAGCGCAATCTTTTCCTGAGCAGTACTGTTGGCGTTAATGGGGGCGAACGGCTCCGGTGCCGTTACCACCGTATGGTTGAGCCAAAAGTTCTTTGAACAAATATACTTTTTGCCGTCAAGATTTGCACATAGGACAAATGACGAAGATTCGCCGAGGGAAGGGAGCATTTCAATGAAGCGGTATTCACATCCGTCTATCACTGCGGCGAGTTCCATTAATATGCCCCCTCATGTAAGACATCACAATATCATTAGATGGACGATTTGATTAAATTGCGTGTAATTAACGGAAAAACTATACCACACTTCCGTTAAATTGTATAGTGCTGGCTTTGCAACGCAGCACGTGGAGCATCGTATCCCGCATTACCGTAGGATGAGTTTAAGGATTGGCTGGAGAGGAATATGCCCAGCCGGACAAAGAAAGCAAAATAGACGACCGCCGGCAGGGGATCAACCCTGCCAGCGGTCGTTTTGGCGACGTTATGCAGTGTATCGGCAATCGGTATCCGTCAATGCACAGCCTGCTTTGCCGTATCCTTATGGAAGGGCACCAGTCCCGTGCGGTTCAGCGCCACCATAACAGCCGGAATAACAATCAGCTGAAGGATAATGCCGGGAATTGCGGTGAGTAGTGCCCCAGACAGGAAGATTTCCCAGGTAAAGGGCACGCTGGACACACCCAGCAGCACCATCCGGGCGGCGGCCCACACCACCCGTCCGGCGATCATGGCGAGGATCAGGCAGCGGTACAGCGCCACCACACACTGCCAGCGGGAGCGGGCGTAGAGGAAGCCTACCACCGCGCCGTAGGCCGCCAGCTCGAAGGCCATAGCGATCCCCATGGGCATAGGGGGCGCACCGAACAGGACATAGCGGAACAGGGGCAGGACGAAGCCCACCGCACCGCCGTATTGCCAGCCGCAGATCAGCCCGCACAGCAGGACGGGCAGGTGCATGGGCAGCATCATGTTGCCGATCTGGGGGATCTGTCCGGTGAGGAAGGGCAGCACCAGCCCCAGCGCCATGAACATAGCGGATAGGGCCAGATTTTTGACGTACAGCCTGATTCTGGTCTGCTTCATGGAAGATGCTCCTTTCCGATTGCGTAAATGGATTACTTCAAACCCAGGATCTTCCGGGCATCATCGGGGGTAGCTACGTCCCGCCCAAACTCCCGACTCACCCGGACGGCCCGCTCCACAAACTGGGCGTTGCTGTCCGCCAGCACGCCCTTGGTATACAGCACGTTGTCCTCCATGCCCACCCGGATGTGGCCACCCAGGGCCACCGCGCCGTACAGCATGGTGAGGGCGGAGTGGCCTACCCCAAAGCAGCTCCAGGTGGAGTTGGGGCACAGCTCGTCCATGGTCTCCTTCATAAAGATCAGGTTCTTCATGGTGCCGGGGATGCCGTTGGCGCAGCCCATGCAGAACTGGAAGTGCAGCGGGGCCTTGAGAATTCCTTTCTTCAAATAGTAAGCGGCATTGGCGATCATGCCTGGATCGAAGGCCTCGATCTCCGGCTTTACCCCCCAGGTCTGGAGATTCCTGCCCAGCATCTCCAGGAAGGGAGGGGAATTCAGAAAAACACTGGTGTGCAGCCAGTTCATAGAGCCGCAGTCAAAGGAGGCCATCTCGGGTCGAAGCTCCTCCACGTGGGCCATACGCGCCTCGTCCGTCACCCCCAGGGCGCCAGAGGTGGTCATATTCAGTACAATATCGCAGTCGGGGTGGTTGGCCCGGAGCAATTCCACAGTCTGACGGAATTTCTCCTTGTCCATGGAGCCGTTGCCCTGATCGTCCCGCATATGCATATGGGCGACGGCGGCGCCCGCCTGCCAGCAGGCATAAATGTCCTCGGCGATCTCTGCGGGGGTCATGGGGACGTTGGGGTTGTCCTCTTTCCGGGGGTGGGCGCCAGTGGTGGCCACGGTAATGATAGTCTTTGTCATGGGGAGTTCCTCCTTTATAAAATCGGGGTTTGCGTTCTGCCTATTTGTTTTCGCAAAATTTGTGCCAATCCGTTTTGGGGGAAAGGATCGTGTTCTGAACCCTCCTGTGTTGCGGGGCGGAAACGATTTCCCATTCTTGCTGCCCATCTGTTGCGAGGCTGCAACAGATGGGCGTTTTTGCGCTTCTCTGCCGCCGGAGAACTTGGCACGGGTCTTGCTTATCGTTATTAGTTAGGCAGCCCACAATTTCATAACTATACAAAGAAGGAGAGCGAAACAAATGTGGAATGTTGTCATCGTCGCAGGGTGCCGCACCCCCATCGGCACGATTAACGGCCAGTTCAAAACGCTGACCGCTCTGGATCTGTCCATCCCCGTGATGCAGGGGCTGGTGGCGCGCTCCGGGATCGATCCCAATCTAATTGAGGATGTGATCTGGGGCTGCAACTACCAGCGCACCTACCTGGAGAACAACCTGGCCCGGGTGGCCGCCGTCAAGGCAGGACTGCCCGACACTGTGCCCGGCATCACCATCCACCGCAACTGCACCTCCTCCATGTCCTCCATTCAGATGGGCTTCTACCAGATCATGGCGGGAGAGGCCAGCTGCATTATGGCGGGCGGCGCGGATTGCATGAGCGCGGCCCCCCACATGGTATTTGGGGTGCGGAACGGGAAAAAATATGGCCATATGGAGCTGAGAGACTCCATGTGGGATTCCCTCACCAACCTGGGCGTGGGCCCCGCTATGGGCATCACCGCGGAGAATGTGGCAGACGCCTATGACGTGAGCAGGGCGGACATGGACGCATATGCCCTCCAGTCCCAGCAGCGGGCGGCGGCGGCTATCGACGCTGGAAAATTCCTGGACGAGATTGTGCCCGTCACCGTCCGCACCCGGCAGGGGGACACGGTAATTACCACCGACGAGTACCCCAAGCGGGATACCACGCTGGAGAAGCTGTCCCACCTGAAGCCCTCCTTCAAGGAGGGGGGAAAGGTGACGGCAGGCAACTCCTCCGGCATGAATGACGCCGCCTCTGGTGTGCTGCTCATGGAGGAACGGCTGGCAAAGCGGATGGGTATGCCCATTTTGGCCCGAGTGGTGGCCACCGCCACCACCGGCGTGCCCCCGGAGCTCATGGGCATTGGCCCCATTTCTGCCACGCAAAAGGCCTTGGACAAGGTGGGGCTGTCCGTGAAAGACATCGACCTGTTTGAGATCAACGAGGCTTTCGCGGCCCAGTGCATCGCCTGCCAGCGCACCCTGGGCATCGACATGGACAAGCTCAACGTCAACGGCGGCGGCATCTCCCTGGGCCATCCGGTGGGGGCTACCGGCGCGCGGATTGTGATCTCTCTGCTGTATGAGCTGAAGCGCCGGGGCGGACGGTATGGCGTGGCCACCCTGTGCGCCGGCGGTGGCATGGGCACCGCGGTTCTCATCGAAATACCCAAGGCAGACTGAGCGGCGCACATTCTTTGTAGCGGTTTCGCCCAATTTGTTGCAAAATAGAAACAACCTTGCGGTTTCGCAACACCCCGGGCTCCGCTCTGGCGCAGAATGGCCCGTCTCCTTGTGAAAAAATTGGCATAAGTCTTGCGTTACCCAACAAGTACAGCCGGCGCCGCAGGAAAATCCGCCAAAATGAAAGAGAGGGAGGGCAGCGCTGTTTTACGCCGGCCCCGCGCAAACAACCCCCGCGCACCATCAAAACAGATAAGGAGTGTTATCATGAGTGACAAGCAAAACAAGATTGCCAGCGAAAACATGAGCATGAATTTCTCCAAGGGCTGGGGCATCATTCTGTACCAGGCGTTGATGTTCTTCCTCCTGATCGGGTTCTCCATCGACGGGCTGAATATCGTGGCACCCGCCTTCTCCGAGAGCAGCGGCGTGGACTACCCCAGCGTGCTGAGCATGGCCACCATCGCCGGCTTCATCGGCATCGTGGTCTATATCTTCGCGGGCCGCATCAATGTGAAGATCGGGCCTCGTCTGATGTCCGGCGGCTGCCTCATCGGCGCGGGCCTGTCCTATATCTTCCTGGGCCATACCTCCACTCTGGTGACCTACTGCATCGCTCTGACCCTGGTAACCTGCTTTATCAACAGCGCCGCCTACATCGCCGGCAACACCCTCATTGCCCAGTGGTTCCCCAAGAAGAAGGGCCTGGCCAACGGCTTCACCACCATGGGCCATAACTGCGGCTCCGCCTTCTACGTCCCCCTGGTGTCCGCTGCCATCGCCGCCTTCGGCTTTGCCAACGGCCTGAGCCTGCTGGCTATTATCGCCATCGTCCTGGGTGTAATCGGCCTGGTGTTTGTGCGCAACACCCCCCAAGAGGCCGGGATGTACCCCGACAATGTGTCCAAGGAGGTCTACGAGCGGGAGTATTTCCAGGGCAGCATCGAGGATGACGGCGGCTGGACGGTGGGCAAGCTGCTGAAAACCAAAGAGATGTGGCTGTGCGCCCTGATCATCGGCATCAACCAGCTGGTAACGACCGGCGTGATGAGCCAGCTTGTGGTGCGCAACACCGGCATCGGCTTCACCCAGGAGGCGGCCATCGGCCTGATGACCGTATGCGCCCTCATCGGCGTGGCGGGCTCCTACGCCTTCGGCGCCATTGATCAGAAGCTGGGCGTAAAGAAAGCCATTCTGATCTTCCTGGCCTGGTACTGCGTGGCCCTGGCCGTGAACTGCACCGACACCGTGATTGGCGTGTACATCTCCGTGGCCATGATCGGTGTGGCTGTGGGTGCCGCTGCCAACTTCATCGTGTCCCTGCCCGCCTCCGTGTTCGGCCGCCAGGGCTTTACGGTGGTGAACTCTGTGTTCTTCCCCCTGATGCAGATTGTGCTGACCACCAACTATGCCGTCAACGCCGCCGCGCTGAAGGTCACCGGCAGCCTGCGGGGGGCCTACTTCGTCTACATCGGCCTGCTGGTGGTAAACATGGTGCTGACCTTCATCATCAACCCCACCAAATATAACAAGGACGTGGCCGTGGAGAAGGAGCTGACCAAGTAAGCCCAATCGAAGGGAAACACCCCCGCGGAACCTGGGCAGGCCCGCGGGGGTGATCTCCGGAAATTATGTCCTCCTGTGCCAGTAGTCGATGCCGTACTGCTTGATCTTCCGGCTGACGGTGGAGGCGTTGAGGTTCAGCTTTTTCCCCGCCTCCCGCAGGTTGGCGGAGGATCGGATGGCCTGCTCCAGCAGCAGCTTTTCATAGTCTGCCACCGCCTGGGCGAAGTCGATGCCCTGCCCCAGATCGACGGCGGGCGGGGGCGGCGGGGCGGTGGGCTCCCGCTGGGGATCGGGCAGGGCGGCGGCGTGAACCTCCTCCGTGATGTTCAGCAGACCCTTTAACACATCATCCTCAATCCGCCCGATGCCGGAGCTGACCAGCACCATGTATTCCACCATGTTTTCCAGCTCCCGGATGTTTCCCGGCCAGGCATACAGCTTCATATATCCGAGCTGCTCCGGGGTGAGGCGGAAGGGGAAGTGGTACTTCTCCGTAAAGCGGGCGATAAAGTAATCGCACAGCTTATCCAGATCCCCCGGCCGCTCCCGCAGGGGCGGCACATTCAGCGGGATCACGTTGAGCCGGAAGTACAGATCCTGCCGGAACTTGCCCTCCGCAACCTTCTTTTTCAGATCCGCGTTGGTGAGGGCCAGGAACCGGATGTCCAGCTTAATGGGCTTGGTGCCCCCAATCCGGGTGATCTCCTGGGACTGGATGGCCCGCAGCAGCTTCACCTGGAGATCCATGGGCATATCCCCGATCTCGTCCAGCATTAGCGTGCCGCCGTTGGCGTACTCGAACAGGCCGATCTTCCCCTTGGTATTGGCCCCGGTGAAGGAGCCCCGCTCGTAGCCGAACAGCTCCGATTCCAGCAGGTGGGCGGGGATGGAGGTACAGTTTAGCTTCACATAAGGCTTGTCCCGGCGGGCGCTGAGGCGGCAGATCTCGTCCGCCACCACCTCCTTGCCCACGCCGGACTCCCCGGTGATCAGGATGGTGGCGTCGGTGGCGGCCACCCGGTGGATGATGGTGCGGATGGGCCGCAGGGAGTCATACTGATCCAGCATACCGCCCTGGGCGGGCCGGGCGGCGGGGTTGGTCTGCCGTCCCCGCAGGCTGTTGACCTCCTTCAGGAACCCCTCAAAATCCTCCCGCAGGGAGCTGAGGGACACGATGGGCAGGCTGCACGCCACCACCTGGCTCAGCTCCCCGTCCTCCCCGAAGATGGGGGTGCCGAACACATAGCCCACCAGGGGCGTGCCGGTCTTATAGGTGGTGGACAGGCGGAAGGCGCTTTTTTTGCTCTGGATCACGGAGCACACCGCTCCGCCGGTAAAGAGCTTGTCCGGGCCGATGAGGCTTTGAATGTCCTTGCCCAGCACGTCCTCCTCGGTGATCCCGGTGTTCCGGGTGTAGGCGGGGTTGATATACAGCACGATCCCCCGCCCATCGGTGATGAGAATGCTGTTGTCCAGGCTGTCCACCACGTCCTTGAAGTCGATCCCGGCGTCATGGAACACCGCCAGCTTTTCGTCGATGGCCCGGAGCTGCTCCACGGTGGACGGGCTGTTCGCCGTCTCAATGGCCCGCCGGAGCATGGCGCGTACGGCCCGTATGGACAGGTACTGATCCATAGAAATCCCTCCCAAAGAAAAGTGGAACGGTGTTTGTCAGCATTATAACATAGTTTTCCCCCGAGCGCCACAGTTATGTTTCCAGTCTGCAACAGACCGCCGCAGCTTGTTTCCCTGATCAGCGTCAGGGAAGCCCAGATATCAAAGAAAGGAAGTTTTGAACCATGTCCCTGATGACCGGCGAACAGTACATCGAAAGCATCCGAAAGCTGAACATGGAGATCTATATGTTTGGCAAGCGGATCGACAACCCCGTGGACGACCCCATCCTGCGCCCTTCCCTGAACAGCGTGCGCATGACCTACGACCTGGCCCAGATGCCCGAGTACGAGGATCTGATGACCGCGATCTCTCCCTACACCGGCCGCAGGGTCAACCGCTTCACCCACATCCACCAGTCCGCCGAAGATCTGGTGAAAAAGGTGAAGATGCAACGCCTGTTGGGGCAGAAAACCGCCTCCTGCTTCCAGCGGTGCGTGGGGATGGACGCCTTCAATGCTGTGTTCTCCACCTCCTACGAGGTGGACAAGAAGTACGCCACCCACTACCACGAGAATTTCAAGCAGTTCATGATCTACTGTCAGGACAATGACCTCACCGTGGACGGTGCCATGACCGACCCCAAGGGCGACCGCTCCAAAGCCCCCCATGAGCAGGCCGATCCCGACCTGTTCCTCCGGGTGGTGGAGCGCCGGGAGGACGGCATTGTGGTGTGCGGCGCCAAGGCCCACCAGACCGGCATGGTGAACAGCCATGAGGTCATTATCATGCCCACCCAGTCCATGGGGCCGGACGACAAGGACTACGCCGTATCCTTTGCCGTCCCCACCGATACCAAGGGGATTTTCATGATTGTGGGCCGCCAGTCCTGCGACACCCGGAAGCTGGAAAACAGCGAGCTGGACGTGGGCAACAGCGAGTTTGGCGGCATGGAGGCCCTGGTGGTGTTTGATCACGTTTTTGTGCCCAATGAGCGGATCTTCCTCAACGGAGAGCACGAGTTCGCAGGCATGATGGTGGAGCGGTTCGCGGGCTACCACCGGCAGAGCTACGGCGGCTGCAAGGTGGGCGTGGGCGATGTGCTCATCGGTGCCGCCGCCGTCATCGCGGACTACAACGGGGCGGGCAAGGCGTCCCACATCAAGGATAAGCTCATCGAGATGACCCACCTGAACGAGACGCTGTACTGCTGCGGCATTGCCTGCTCCGCCGAGGGCCACCCCACCGAGAGCGGCAACTACCTCATCGACCTGCTGCTGGCCAACGTGTGCAAGCAGAACATCACCCGCTTCCCCTACGAGATCGTGCGCCTGGCGGAGGATATTGCCGGTGGCCTCATGGTCACGGCCCCCTCCGAGGCCGACCTGCGGGATCCCAAGCTGGGCCCGGTGATCGACAAATACCTGCGTGGGGTCAGCGAGGTGTCCACCGAGAACCGTCTGCGGATGCTCCGGCTCATTGAGAACCTGTGCCTGGGCGCGGCGGCGGTGGGCTATCGCACCGAGTCCATGCACGGGGCTGGCTCCCCCCAGGCCCAGCGGATCATGATCGCCCGGCAGGGCAACCTGGCCCACAAAAAGGAGTTGGCCAAGGCCCTGGCCCACATCAAGGAGTAACCCGGAAGGAGGCGCCCTGCGGTGAACGAGGAACTGGAAGCCGTGCTGGATCAATATGTCCGCCCCCAGCTGCGGGGCCACGGCGGCGATCTGGAGGTGCTGTCCGTGGAGGACGGGGTGCTGCGCTTTAAGCTGACGGGCCAATGCGCGGGCTGCCCCGCTGCCGACCTCACCACAGAGGAGCTGATCCGGGGGGAGGTCGCCGCCCGTATCCCCACCATCCGACAGGTGATGCTGGTGCGGGAGAGCAGCGGAGAGCTGCTGGAGCAGGCCCGGGCCATTCTCCGGGCGCGCCATGGCGGATAAAATCCGGATCGGGGTACGATACTGCGGGGGCTGCAACCCCCGGTATGATCGGGTGGCGGCTGTCCACCGGTTGGGGGAGCTGCTGCCGGCGGCGGAGCTGCTCCCTGCCGCCCCGGGGCAACGGGCGGCGCTGGTGGTGTGCGGCTGTCCCGCCCGGTGCGCCGGGGTGGACGGCCTGACGGGGCCGCTGCTCTACATCACAGGCCCGGAGGATGTGAGGTCCGCGGCAGAAAAGCTGGCCCGCCTGCTGGAAGGAGGAAGAACGAATGCGCGCATTTGAGTTCCATGTCCCCACCAAAATTCTGTTTGGGCCAGGGGCGGAGAATCGAACCGGCGAAGCTGCCCAAGCGGAGGGCGTGCGAAGGGCGCTGGTGCTGTATGGCGGGGGAAGCGCGGTGCGCTCGGGGCTTTTAGGCCGGGTGCAGACGTCGCTGGCCCGGGCGGGGATCGCCTGCTTTGTCAAAGGCGGCGTGCGGCCCAACCCCCGGATGGACTTTGTGGAGGAGGCCGTGCTGGAATACCTGGACAAGGGCGTGGATCTGGTGCTGGCGACAGGGGGCGGCAGCGTAATGGACACCGCCAAGGCGGTGGCTGTGGGGCTGGCCACCTCCCTGGAGGAGCTGCGGCAGGCGTTCCGGGGCAAAAAGCCCCCCGCGGAGGCGCTGGCAGTGGGGGCGGTGGTGACCATGGCCGCCTCGGGCAGCGAAACCAGCCCTACCGCTGTGCTGTCCGATGGGGAGACCCACGAAAAGCTGATCTGTACGCACCCTCTGCTGGTGCCCCGGTTCGCCATCCTGAACCCGGAGCTGACCTGTACTACGCCGCCGCTCCAGACCGCCTGCGGCGCGGCAGATATCCTCATGCACACCCTGGAGCGGTACTGCGCCGACCTGGGCGGCAACGCCCTCACCGACGCCCTGGCGGAGGGCCTGATGCGCACCGTGGTGGAGTACGGCCCCCGGTGCCTGAAAAGCCCGGGGGACTATGAGGCCCGCTCCGAGCTGATGTGGTGCGGCAGCTTGTCCCACTGCGGCCTGACGGGGCTGGGCCGGGACAACGAATTCCCTGTCCACCGGCTGGGCCACGAGCTGGCCGCCCGGTACGACATCCCCCACGGCATGAGCCTCACCATCATGTGGCCCCACTGGGCCCGGGCGGCACGGGATCGGATCGCACCCCGGCTGGCCCGACTGGGCCGGACAGTGTTTGGCGTGGCGGAGCCGGATGACGCCGCCGCCTCCCTGGCCTGTCTCGGCGCCGTCACGTCCTGGTTTGAGGGGCTGGGACTACCTGTCTCCTTTGCCCAGGCCCCCATGGGGGTGGAGCGAGATGAGGTACTGCGCACCTTCGCCGCCAGCTGTACGGATCGCGGAGCGCACCCCCTGGGGACACTGTGCCCGTTGGAGTATGACTCGGTGCTGGCGGTATACCAGGCGGCCAATGGGAACGGGTAAACTCTGTAGTTGTTCCAGATCCGCAGCTTTGTTGCGACTTCGCAATAATGATTCCAATCCGCAACAGGAGGGCCGCCCAGCCCCCTGCCATTCCCGGCTTTCCGGCGGCGGACAGCAATTTATTTTTGGCACGAGAATTGCTTGTATCAAAAAAGCAGCAAGCAGCTCTGAGGCAACCCCAAACTCTAAAACAGAAAAGGAGATCATCACTATGGGAAAGCAAGTATTAGTCGATCTGTCCCACCCCTTCGGCCGCGGCAATCCGCTCTGGCCCTCCAACGGCGATTTCCATATCGACCGCGTGCAGCATATGCCCATGCACTACCGCCTGCTCCAGACCTTCAATGATTTCCACATGCACAACTCCACCCACGCCGACTCCCCCTCCCACGTGATCCCGGAGTCCCCCTACACCCACGAGCTGCCCCTGGAGAACTACTACGGTCCCGCCGTCTGCCTGGACATTCCCAAGAAGCACTGGGAGCTCATCACCGTGGAGGACATTGAGAACGCCGCTGCCAAGGTGGAGGGCGGCATCCAGGAGGGCGACTGGGTCATCATCTGCACCGGCATGAACAAGCGCTGGGGCGAGAACGACGACTACTTTGCCTACAGCCCCGGCCTGTCCATCGAGGGCGCCCACTGGTTTGTGGATCACAAGGTCAAGGGCGTGGGCTTCGACCTCCAGGCCCTGGATCACATTCTGTACACCTACGCCGCCGAGCACGGCCCCGGCCCCTACGTCCCCCGCATCGTGGAGCAGTACATCAAGGAGTTCGGCCACTCCCCCCTGGAGGACTTCCCCGAGTGGGAGCCGGTGCACGAGATCCTGCTGGGCAACAACGTGATGGGCATTGAAAACATCGGCGGCGACGTGGAGAAGGTCAAGGGCCAGCGGTTCACCTTCTGCGCCTTCCCCCTGCGCTGGTACATGGGCGACGGCACCATCGTCCGCGCCGTGGCCTTCATCGACGAGGACAAGATCAACAAGGACGTGCCCGACCGCGTGTACAAGTACGGCGTGTATTGATCGAAGGGGAAGCCGAGCGTTATGACTGAGAAGAAAAGAATCGCGGTACTGGGCGCCGGCGTCATGGGGGTAGGCATCGCTCAGATGTTCGCCGCCGCCGGCCACGAGGTCAAGCTGATCTACGTCTATGACGACAAGGTGCGCAGCCGCCCCGTGGAGACCATGACCGCCAACCTCACCATCCTCCGGGATGAGGGCGTCATCAAAACCGAGGACATCCAGCCCATTCTCGACCGGGTGTCCTTCACCGAGAGCCTGGAGGAGGCCGCCTCCTTCGCCCAGGTGATCATCGAGTGCATTGTGGAGAACCTGGCGGTGAAGCAGGACTATTTCCAGAAGCTGGATGCCCTGTGCCCCCCCTCCACCATCCTCACCACCAACACCTCCGCCATCAGCGTCACCGAGATCGCGGAGAAGTCCGTCCACAAGGAGCGGATCATCGGCACCCACTTCTGGAACCCCGCCTATCTCATCCCCCTGGTGGAGGTCATTAACACCAAGTACGCCGACCCCGCCGTCATTGACGAGATGTGCGCCATTTTCAAGGGCGCGGGCAAGATGCCGGTGGTGGTGAAAAAGGACGTGCCCGGCTTCCTGGCCAACCGGATGCAGCACGCCCTGTTCCGGGAGGCCATCTCCATCGTGGAGAACGGCATCGCCGACGCCGCCGACGTGGACAACGCCATCAAGTACGGCTTCGGGATGCGCCTGGGCGTGTCCGGCCCCATGGAGGTCATCGACCGGGGCGGCACCGACCTGACCTACTCCATCCACAGCTACCTGTTTCCCCACATTGAGAGCTCCACCCAGCCTTCCCCCATGCTGACCAGGCTCAAGGACGAGGGCAAGCTGGGCTTCAAGAGCGGCGAGGGCTTCCAGACCTGGACGCCGGAGCAGGTCAAGGCGTCCAACGAGGAGCTGACCCGGGGCCTTATCGCGGTGATCCGCGCCCTGGGACGGCTGTAAGCGGAAGGCGGCAATCCCCCAAGAAAACTAAAATTTTGGAGGTTATCAAATGTCTGACAAGAAAACACTGGTTGCCCTGGCCAAGGAGGCCAGCGTGCAGGAGAGCGTCACCAAGGTCTTTGACCTGATGGGCGGCGTCACCAACATGATCGAGAAGGGCTCCGTGGTGTTCCTGAAGCCCAACGCGGGCCACGCGGCCCCGGCGGACACCTCCGTGTGCACCAACCCCGAAGTGGTGCGCGCCGTTATCCGCGAGGTGAAGAAGGCCCAGCCCCGGGAGATCGTCATCGCCGAGGCCGCCGCCATCGGCTGCGACACCATGGAGTGCTATGAGGTTTCCGGTATTGCCGATGTGGCCCGGGAGGAGGGCGTGGAGCTCTACGACATCAAAGCAGACAAGGATCTGGTGAACGTGGCGGTGCGGGGCTACCGCTCCAACCTGAAGCACATCAAGCTGCCCCGGCGCCTGCTGGAGGCCGACCATCTCATCAACCTGCCCATCCTGAAGGCCCACGCCAGCATGGTGTTCTCCTGCGCCTTGAAGAACATCAAGGGCGTGGTGCAGGACGCGGTGCACCTTCAGATGCACCAGCAGAACCTGACCATGGCCATGATGGACGTGTGGAGTGTCACCGCCGCCGACATCAACATCGTGGACGCGGTGCGCCCCGCCAGCGGCTACTCCCCCCACACCCCCGTGCCCATCGAGGTGGGCTGCGTGCTGGGCTCCAAGGATCCCGTGGCGGTGGATCTCATCGCCTGCGACCTGGTGGGCATCGACGTGGAGGCGGTGGACTACTTCAAGACCGCCGCCCAGACCGGCCTGGGCACCTCCCGCCGGGAGGACATCGAGGTTGTGGGCGCGAAGGTGGAGGACTGCTTCAAGAAGATGTGGGTGCCCTATATCGGCGACATGAGCACCCGCTGGCCTGAGTATCAGGTGCTGTGCTCCGGGGCCTGCTCCAGCTGCCAGGCCCTGCTGGCCATCAACATGGAGACGCTGAAGGCCATCGGCGACTACGAGCGCCGCTCCGATTTCACCGTGGTGGCCGGCGGCAAGAATGTGATCCCCGAGGGCGTGGACGACAAGAAGCTGGTGCTCCACGGCAACTGCACCCGCAAGTACCTGAAGGATCACCCGGACGCCATCCACATTGAGGGCTGCCCGCCCTCCGAGCCCCTGCTGTACATGAGCATCTCCAACGGCGAACTGGTGCACGGCAAGGACGGCCAGATGTCCGAGTATATCCGGCCCCGCATGGCTGCCGACCAGCCCGTGTGGCGCAAGTACGTGGAGGAGCAGGCCAAGAAGTTCTACGGCTCCCAGGATAAGTGAACCATGGCCTTCGTCTACGCAGATAATTCGCCCCAGTTCCGGGAGCTGTTGGGCAAAATCATGAACGATAACTTCATGGTGGCTCACACCAAATTTCCGTCCTTTGAGGGATTCCGATACTCCAGTGCGGTGTTTGTCAACTGGAATGCTGACGAGCTGGTGTATAACGAGGAGGCTTTCAACAACTTCGTGCGGGAGAGCACCCAGTTCCAGGATTGGGACGAGATGGTTCGGGTGGCTACGGACGCCTATTTCCAGAAAGAGGGCTGACGCAGGCTTGGGCACGAAAACGTGCGGAACGGTTTAGAGAGCACCGGGCAGGAAGCTTGGCCTTCCTGCCCGGTGCTTCTGACGGTTCTTGGGGGCGCTACATCATCTGGACGGGTGGGTAGGCATTATAAGGCCATACTATCCCGCGGGGGAGCGTGGCCGTCCTCCCAAGGTTTTCCCGGACCCGTTCTTCCGTTAGGGGTGCTCATCCAATCCTCCCAGCGCCGCGCGTAATACAAAAGCAGCGATTTGTATTGATGTAGATAAAATATGTATTGACTTGAGCTATTATATGTGATATGATGTATCCATAATCCAATCAGAACCGTAAGGAGGGCTAAACTGGAAAAGATGGTCAACACTTTTAAGTGAAAGTAATTAGCTTAGATAGACCTGAAGCATTACAAAATAGGTGAATTTTTAAGTATTATGGAGGTGGGTTCCTATGTTGCTCAATGATCATGTGTAAATAAATTTGTGTCTGGAGTTTATGTATATAGGCTCAGAATAGGAGGATTTTATGGCAACAATTTCGGCGAGAGTTGATGACCAACTGAAAGCTGAGGCAGAAAACGTTGCTGATGCGATTGGCATCCCACTCAGCACCGCCATTAACATTTTCTTGAAGCGCTTTTCGGCGAATCGAGGGTTTCCCTTTGACGTTGTAGCACCGAGCCCTGCGACTGTTCCCTATTTCATGGATCGTGCAACGCTTGAGAGCTCCGTCAAAGCCGCTGTCGCTGATTTGAATAATACCGGCTTTGTGGATCATTTCACCTATATTGATCCGGCAACCGGAAAGCTAATTACTCAAAACTTAACGAAAGGGTGACTATGATGGCGTCCATCTTGACAGTATATGGCGGACCAAACGGTTCAGGCAAGAGTATGATTACAGAACAGCACAAACCAACTGGGCCTTATGTCAACGCTGATATGATTGAAGCGAACTTAGGCTGCACTTCGGAGGAAGCGGCTGAAATCGCGGACAGGACGCGAGAACTGCTTCTGAGGCAAGGGGAAAGCTTTACAACGGAATCGGTGCTTTCGACTGACCGGAAGTTTGACTTGATGCAGCAGGCCCGTAGCCAGAACTACATTGTCCACTGCATCTATGTGCTCACCAAAAACCCAAAAATTAACATTGAACGTGTTGCGGCAAGAGTCAGCCGAGGTGGACATGATGTTCCCTCGGAAAAAATCGTGAGCCGATACTGGCGGGCTATGTTCAAAATTCCTCGGCTTTTCAAAGTATGCAATAGGCTTGATATTTTTGATAATTCGCCGAATCGAGGCGAGGGAGGGCCAGCGTGCATTGTTTCATGGAGCAACGGCACTTTAGAATTGCATCCAAACAGCATTTGGAGCCAGGAAGAATTATTGGCCCTTATAGAGGGAAAACACACAGCAACGGATGAATGAAAAATTGGCAGATTTGAGCGGCAGGTCAGCGTAGATTATCGCTGTCCTGCCGCTCAATTGTAATACTGTTTCTTGGTAAAAACCTTTTTATCGCGGCGCTTTGCGCCGCCGCGCCTCCGGCGCGCCAAGAAAAGGATTGACAACATTCTTGACAGCTTCGCCGCTTTATGAAGAATTAGTATAAAGGTATGTTTGCCAGCTCATTGGCAGTAAATTGGCCGTGTTTGTCAAACAAAATCACAGTGCAGCCAGTACCTGTGAAATCCGCTCCGTCCACACGTCCACATCGTGCTGCACCGCGCCGGTGAGGGCGGCGAAGCTCTCCAGCTGGGTGAGCAGCTCGTCCAGCTCCGCCCGGCGGCCGGGCTCCGTGATCTGCTCGCTCAGTGCCCGCAGCTCCTGGGAGAGCCGATCCAGCTCGGTCTTGTCCGGCGGGATGGTCATGTCCTTGGGCAGCACCCGGAGCACCTGACGGGCCCGGACGCTGCCCGGATTGGCCGTGCCGGGGCAGAACAGCGTACCCTCCACCAGATAGTCCCCGGGCTGATCCGGGCGGTAGGAGCTACACAGCCACACCACGTCCGCCTCCTGGCGGCTGCCGTCCGCCAGGGTGACGGAGACGTGCTCCGGGAGCGCCGCCCGCTCCAGCGCCTGTTCCAGGGCGGTGCCGAACCGCACCGGGCAGACAGGCCGCTCCTCTGCGGCGGCGATGAGGGAGCAGTCATACAGCGCCAGCTGGGAGATGCTGGCGGCGTTGGCGTCGCCGGTGTGCATCACGGCCCAGTCCACATCCAGGCGGAGGAAACGGACGGGCCGGGACGGGAAGGCGAACAGCTTATCCTCCCCGGCGGCGTCCTCCGCCCATTCGCCCCGGCAGACCTCCTCAAACCGTTCCCCGTCCAGGCTGGCGGACAGCGTGGCCCGCAAGATCGCCCCCCGGGTGCTGTCCCGCCGGGCCCCGCACAGCAGGGCGCACACCTCCCGCGTCTCCGGAAGCTCGATCTCCACCCACTGGGGCAGGCGCTGGGCCCGATCCAGATAGTTGGTCTGCCAATAGGCGTCGGGGCTGCCGTCCAGCATTCGGGCGGGGGGATGCTCCGGGTGGCTGCTCTGGGCGGAAGCCCTGGCGCCCTCCAGGGAGAGGGGCCGGGCCTGGGCCTCCCCCACCCGGACGGCGATGCTGTGGGTAAAGCGGGAGCTCTCGTCCCAGCAGATGGCGGTAAGCCTGGCCACCCCCGCCCCGACAGCCTGGGCATGGCCCGCTTTGTCTATCCGCAAAACAGATGGATGATCGGAGTAGAATTCCACCCGCTTCCCCTCCGGCTGTTGGCAGGGGCCATGGCTGTCGAAAAACGCCACGGCATAGTCGGCCTGCCCGCCCGCGTCCAGCGCGGTCTCGCCCCTGATCCGGATTGCCGTCAGATCCAGCGGCGGCAGGCAGGGGCGCAGGGCGTCCGGCTCCAGCGCCGCCTGGGGCTGGAACTTTGGGCTGGACACATAGCGGTAAATGGCGGCCAGCAGCGCCCGGGAGGCGGGGTCGTCCTTGCCCAGCAGGTCCACGGTGGACACAAACAGCCGCCCCGGCCCCACCCTGGCCTCCAGCAGCAGGGCCAGCCGCTCCGGCAGGTCGATGGTGGCGATGGGCTGGACGATGGGCCGCAGATCGGCGGGAAATTCGTTGATGAGCAGGCCCCGGGCGTTTCGCAGGGGCTCAAACCACTGCCAGTCCCCAACGCAGTCCGTGGGAAAATCGGTAAACAACGGGTGATTTTTATCCACAAAAATACCCAGGGAATATCCGTCTGAGTGGGCGGTGTGGAACATGGGGCTCCAGAAGTCGGGGCGGAAGGACACAGTGCGGCTGCGGGGCAGGGCGGCGGCGGTGCCCTCGGAGATCACCAGCACCGTTTTGCCCTGGGCCAGCGCCCGCTCCGCCTGCTTGTCATAGGCGCGGCACAGCACCACGCCCTCCGGCACAGCCGGGGCGGGCCCCGCCGGGTACAGCCACAGGGGGTAGTCGTTGACGCCGGGGGAGAGGGGGGCGTCATATGCCCCCTCCAGGGACAGGGTCAGCCGGGCTTGGCAGGGGGCGGACAGCAGGGGCAGCTCCGTCTCAATGGCGCCCAGCCGGGTGACGCCGCCCTGGGGCACGGTACGGGCCGGAAGGCCGCCCCGGGCCAGCACCGTGCCCCGGTCGTCCTCCAGCGTCCAGGACAGGGCCAGCTCCGCCGGGGCGGGGGAGTAGTTGGACACCAGGATCTCCGCCGTTAGAGCGTCGCCGCCCTCCCACACAAACCGGGGCAGGCGGGCCAGCACCGCCAGCTCGCAGCAGGAGCGGCGGAAGTCCTCCGGGGTGACGGCTCCCTTGCGCTCGAAAAAGCAGTCCAGCAGCCCCACCAGGGCGGTGCCCTGGCCGGAGAAATCCTGGAGGCCCAGCAGCAGGAACCCGCCGGACCCCGGCGTGCGCAGATAGGACTCCACAAAGCGGCGGTACAGCATGGCGGCCAGCTTTCCGGTGGCCCGGTGGAAGTCCGCCGCCCGATCCGCCAGCCCCGCCTGGGCCAGGATGCCCCGGAAGTGCTCCAGGTTCCGGGGGCGCAGGACACAGCCCTGGTAGCGGGGCAGCTCCTGCTCGTAGTCGGGATACACCTGGAGCTGGCCCACCTCGTGGCCGGTGATGGGGACGGGGGCAGCCCGGACGGCCTGGTCATAGTCCCAGTCGGTGCGGGGCTCCGTCAGGGGCAGGTAGCCCGGCTCCAGCCACTTGGAGGCGAAGTCGGCGCTGGGGGGATAGGTGCTGTGGCCCGCGATGTCGGAGTACAGCAGGTCGGGCTCCAGCCCCTTGCAGAACTTCAGGAACTCCTCGTAGTAGTAAAACCCGATCCGCTCCTCGTTGCCCAGGGCGAACATGACAAAGGAGGGGGAGCTGCCGTATTCCGCGAAGATGCGCCGGGTGTCCTCCTCATAATAGCGCACGTCGGTGTCGTCCCCCTGGGCGATATCGCCGAACATCCGCCGCCCCCAGTGGGGCAGCTCCACGTAGAGGTACAGCCCCAGCCGGTCGGCGGCCTGGAAGGCGGCTTTTGGAGGAATCCAGGTGTGGAAGCGGACGTGGTTTAGGCCGTAGTCCTTGTAGATCCGGAACACCCGCAGCCAGTCCTCCAGCCCCATGGGGGCGTACCCGGTTTTGGGGAAGATGGCGCAGTTGATCTCCCCCCGGAGCTGGGTGGGCCGTCCATTGATGAAAAACTGCCGCCCGCCCTGGTTGGCCCCGGTGGTGAAGGAGCGCATCCCGAAGTCCTCCGCATGGGTATCCCGGAGCACCCCGCCGGCATAGACCTGTACCTCCATGCGGTACAGATTGGGGTGGAACTCGTCCCACAGAAGGGGGCGCTCCCCCATATCGTGGAGGAGATCGAGAACGGCGGTATGCACCCCGGCCGCGAAGCAAAACCCGGCCCGCTGGGGGGCCGTCTTGTGAACCGGCTGATCCGTGTTCCAGCTCTCCGCCTGGAGGACGACCTCCCCCCGCAGCTCCTCCGCCCCGTCCAGCCGGGTGAGCGTCACCTCCGCCCGGACAGCATGGCGGCTCAGGTCAGGCCGCAGCCGGAGGGCGGAGACGGATAGGGCCGGGGGCGACTCCAGGCGTAGGGCCCCTACAATTCCGTTCCAGTTGGTCTGGCCGTGCTCGGTGAGCTGGTGGCACCAGGCCTCCCCCTCCCACAGGGTGGAGTACATGGCGTAGGGCATCCCGTCCGCCGAGTTGTCCACCTCCACCGTGAGGGTATGGGTGCGCCCCGGGCGGCACAGGGTGGTTAGGTCATAGCAGTGGGGGGTGGTGTAGCTGTTGTGCTGCTCCCCCGCGAGCTGCCCGTCCACCCAGACACGGGTCTTTTTCGTCCGCTCCAGATAGAGCTGCACCGTCCGGCCGGCCCACTCTGCCGGGATGGTAACCTCCCGCTGATAGACGGCGGGGCCGGTGTAGGTATAGTCCCGGTTCAGGTGCCGGGAGGTGAGCTTGTCCGTGTTGTCCAGGCCCTTGTGGTTTTCGTCCATGGTGCCGGGGAGGAAAACCGTCTCCTGGTGGAAAACGGCGTCCTCCACCGGGCCTATGGCGAACCGCCAGGGGCCGGACAGGTCGAGAAAGAAATTGCCGCTCATTATACAGACCACCTTTCCAGTGCAATGACTATATCATACCGGCCTTCGGGCGGGTTCAGGATTGCCCAGCCCTTTCGGCTTCTTGCGCAGGCTCATGCCTCCAAAACCCACGCCCGGTACTCCGAGGGCGTCAGCCCCGTTTCCTTTTTAAAGGCGGTACAGAAGCTGCTCTCGCTGGTGAAGCCCCGGGTGATGTGCATCATGAGGAAGCTGCCCAGGAAGGCCCTACGCAGACAGTAGCCGGGCGAATATTGAAAATGGCCCACAAGGAGCGAGCAGAGGAACAGAGCCTGTGCCTGGGCGCTGGGCGTATAGATGTAATAATCGAAACCGGGAGCGATAAGGGCTTCTGTGGACAGCATATGGACACCCTCCGCTGATATATGGTTGATTTTATTATATGGGGAAGGCCGCTTTCCGTCAAGGAGATGAAAGCAGTTTTCAAAATGACAGGGCAACTGGGGGAATTGAACATTCATCACCGGTGGTGCCCGCCAGGATGATGCTGGCTTTCGCCGTTCGGAATCGCCGGAGCTTTTTCAGCAGTTCTTCCCTCTCTTTGCCGGAATTTTGGAGCTCATCCTCCAGCAGTTCGCCCAGAGCGTTCAGATGCGGGCAGTAGAGCCACATTTATAGCATGATGGACGAAGGACGCAAAGATGTTTCGAGGATAACGGCGAAAAAATTCTGTGACGGCCTGGGCATTTCGTTGGAGGAATTTTTCCATTCCGAGCTGTTTCAAAACCTGGAGCAGGAAATACAATACAAAGGCAGGGCCAGAGAAACATGGCTTTCTCCGACTCTGCCTTTGCATAATACTGTTTCTTAACAGCTTCGCCGTGGGGCCACGGAACGCGGCCCCATAAAACGGTTTCACCGCTTTATGAAGAATTCGTATAAGCTCATCTTTTAATATCGTAGTTCATGTTCATCAAATTGCGGATGGACTCCACATCGTCGGTGATGTTGCCGTCGCCGTGGATGGTGTGCTTGATGACGCTGCTGGCCACGGCGAAGTTCACCATGTCCATGGCCTTGTACCCATTCATCATCGCGTAGATCAGGCCGCTGGCAAAGGCGTCGCCGCCGCCCACCCGATCCAGGATATTGAAGGTGAACAGCTTGCTCTCAAAGGTGTGCCCCTGATACCACATATAAGCCATCAGGCTGTTCTCGCTGCCGCTGTGGGCGTAGCGCACGTGGCGGGCGATGCACTTCAGGTTGGGGTACCGCTCCACAAAGCGCTGGAACACCTCGTCCTGCTGCTCATAGCTGGGCTGGAGGGGCACGCCGTCCTTCCAATCTCCCTGGCTGCGGTCGGCCTCGTCCTTCCACAGGTGGTAGGGCTCGATCCCCAGCAGCACATCCACATAGGGCAGGCACTGGGTGCAGTAGTCCCGCGCCTCCTCCCAGGTCCAGAGCTTGCTTCGGAAATTGCCGTCAAAGCTGACAGTTAAGCCCTTTTCCCTGGCCTTTTTGAGGCAGTCCAGAATAAACTGTGCGCAGCTCTCCGACAAGGCGGGGGTGATGCCGCTGAGGTGGAGCCAGTCGAAGCCGTCCAGCAGGGCGTCCAGATCCACCTTGGAAAAGTCGTATTCGGTGATGGCGCTGTGGCGCCGGTCATAGGTGACCTTGCTGGGGCGGATACCGTAGCCGGTTTCCAGGTAGTAGGTGCCCAGGCGATGGGTGGGGGTCTCCTCCCGGGTGGACAGAATCACCGGCGTGCAGTGGACATCGTTGGAGCGAAGCATCCGAACGGCGCTCTTGCCCAGGGAGTTATTGGGGACAACGCTGAAAAACGTGCTGTCCACGCCCAAATTTGCCAGCGCCAGTGCGATGTTGGCCTCGCTGCCGCCATAGCTGGCCTCGAAGCTGTTGGCCACCCGGATTTTCCCGTAGTTCGGCGGCGTGAGGCGGAGCATGATCTCGCCGACGGTGATAAACTTTTGCCCGCCCTGTCCCCGAAGCAGAGGGTTAAAATGTTCCATCGCTGCCCCTCCCACGAGGCTTACCGCTGGATGCGGCCGGATCCGTCGCCGCCGGCCAGCTTCTCCACCTCGGCCACCGTCACCATGTTGTAGTCGCCCTCGATGGAGTGCTTCAGAGCAGACGCCGCCACGGCGAACTCCACCGCGCCCTGGGTGGTGTAGTTGTTCAGCAGGGCGTAGATCAGGCCGCCGCCGAAGCTGTCGCCGCCGCCCACCCGGTCGATGATGTGCAGCTCGTACTTCTTGGAGAAGCAGTACTCGCC
>ERZ808037.581-NODE-581-length-32030-cov-4.795982_pt1 | contig 32030 bp, 28 predicted proteins | sample MGYA00380190_ERZ808037 | MGnify/ENA primary metagenome ERZ808037 (study PRJEB31490, sample SAMN06133399) | mouse gut metagenome | isolation source: J9 | host: mice | place: China: Chengdu | collected 2015-05 ...
GCCCATCCAAATCCCCTATCCTGTATCTTTTCCGAGATTTTTTCCAATGCGGTAAGCGCCGACTTTCCCGGCCTGTATGCATAGACGCAGTCAGAAAAAGTGTTGTCATATAATTTTACCAGTTCACTGGCCAGGGATTGTTGAACCACCTTATCACGCATACAGTAAAGCGCCACCTGTCTGAGTTTCTCCCCCTTATATAATGTGACCATCTTTACCGGCATAACAGTATAGTTATGGTTCGCCAGGCTGAGATTCAGCTGCTTTAATTCTGTCTTCTTATTCTCCTCAAACATTTCCCATGTAATCTGATCAACACCACAGGCCGGTTTATTTTTTCTGACCCGGTCCCATGCCATATTCAGTTTCTGCAGATCGATTATCTTTGAATAAAAACTCATCCTTCTCCCCCATCATATTACGATCACCTTATCATCTTTAAAAATCGATGGTTTTTCCTGCCCGATCAGCCGCATTTTGGGCATACAGTTCGCACATAGATAATAGAACCGGACACTCCCGTCCGTCATGTCCATCGTCTCTTTGGCAATCTCCTGGTAAAGCTTCTGATATCTCTTCTCATCCAGGTCACATTCAAATACACTGTACTGAATCCGCTTACCGTAGTTTTCTAATAAATTAGCGATTCTTCTTCTACGCCTGTCAGATGTAATATCATAGCTCACCAGATACACAGTCAACCTCCATACTAAACGGAATATAACTCTCTTTGCGCAATATGGCCTTTTTCAGCTCTGCAGCCTGCCTTTTAATCCGCCCCCTGTAATTTATTCCACTGTTTCCCGTCATCCAACGCTCAAATTCCACACAAAATTTTTTGAAGCCTTCCTCATTCAGCAGGATTCTGTCATCCTCTGCATTAAAATCAAATTTGTTGATCATTCTCTTGTTACAGACATTCACTACAAACCGATCAACTACAGGCTGTCGAAATTCTTCTACCATATCCAATGCCAATGATTTCCTGCCGTATCGTATCCCATGCAAAAATCCAAGATACATTTCAAATGATTCCGCATCCAGTGCTGAACTTACTTCCTTCGTAAGAAAGGTATAGCCCAGGCTGATTAAAATATTGATTGGGTCCTTCGGCGGCCTTCTGTTTCTGCCATGAAATTCAAAGTCGCAATGAAACATTTTTCCATATGCTCCAAAATAGATATTGCTGCACATTCCTTCCACGCCCAATATCTCATTAGAAGTTTCTTTCTGCGGCAGTTTCGCAAGCAATCGTTCCATCTGTTCTATATCGTTTCTCCAATCATAATCCTCCTTATCCCACCGATGCTGCTTCACGAGATAAATCTGATTCTTGATCTTATTTCTTACGATATCCCTCGCCACTTCCAACCTCTTCGGAAGATGATGATACAGCTCATACTGGGCAAATCTCAGGAAAATATTTTTGGAAGAATCGGCCCCTGCCTGTCCTATGTATTTTCCGGAAAAAGTGAAGTAATTCACATTGATGCCCTGCTCCAACAGCATATGCAGCGCCTGCGTCGTAACCTGAACATTCCCAAATACCGCTACATTTTCCACATTTGCTGTCGGAATCTCCAACAGGGACTGGTTCCCCTTCGTTACTACAATCCGTTCGCTTCTTTTCTGAACGCAGCTTCCCTGTTCCTTAATATATAATACCGACATCTCATTCCTCCAGTCCTACATAATAGATGGATTGCAGAGGATCCACCCATACCATTTTTCTCCGGTACGCTCTGTAGTCGATATTTTCCAGTAAGCAGAATTCTTCAAAAAGTTCCATGACAAATTTTTTGAACTTTTCAAAAGGTTCCTTCCCTACGGGTCCGAGTCCATGCGCAAAAATACTGTTGTTTCTCAGATAGACCATGGCCCTGATTCGCTTCAGTTTTTCTATCCGGTTTCCATTTTTGCTCTCACTGATCCCATCATCCAGTGCCGCTAACAGGATAAAGCCGTCCAATAACGAAACCTGCTCGGCCATATATGGATTAGCGGACTTTCCAAAAATACTTCTCTTTATCTCTCCATATCGTTCTTTCATGATTCCAAACAGTTCCTTCGTCCCCAGTCCTGCCCACTCTGGGTGTTTATCCAGATCCGGCTTTAACTGTAGATAGTCCATCCTGGAAACATATAAATTGTATTCCGACAACCTGCACTGTTCTATCATCTCCAACAGACGATAAAAGAGCAGCGTAGCCATATCATATTTTTCCTGCTGTTCACGAATCAGCGCATTCTGCAGCATTGTAAACATTAAAGGAATGATATATCTGCGGTCCGTCAGAATCTGCATCTGATTCTTTTCTTTGATCATCTGAGCGATCTCTCCAAGTGGTTCCAGTATTTTCTCCTGTTCACCCAACAGCTCGATCATGTCCATCATCAGAAACTGGCTGTGAATATTTCTGTCCCGTCGCAATTCTTTGTTAAGAATTCTGATATGGCGATATGCTTCCTGAAACTCCAGCGCATCCCACATTTCATAGACGCCGGCAAGCAAATACACAAAATTAAGCTGCTGTCTGATATTCGGATCAGGTATGTTCTCCTTCAACTCCTCCAGTTTTTCCCGTGCACCGGAGTAATTATATCTTGAAAACAAAATGAATGCCTTTTCGATTTCCAGATCACCAAAAACCTCCAATGGATTCGTTATATAGAAGAGTGTTTCGGATCCCGGCCTCGGCTTACGGAAATCTGGCAAATATTCGTTACTCCCTATATAGACAAGCTGTACATTGATCATAGCTCCGGCCATCGCTGCTGCCGCTGACATCGCTTTGGTGCCGCCTGTAAAATCTATGTACAATTTCAGTGGTTTCCCCCACACAAGATAAGTCTTCTTGATCTCCATATAAATATCACCAGGATTTGTCTCGCTGACAATGGTCTTCTGATAATCCTCTGCCTGCAATTCACAATACCTGACAATCTTTTCAAGGTATTTTCCGGTCTCTTCCGTACATAGAAACAGAATCTTCCGAGGCTTAAACAGACTGATACTCAATATCAGTGGTTCATAAGATGTTCCTACTGACAGGATCAAATACTCCACTTTCTCGCAAATCTTGTCTCTGTTCCTTACCAGAAAATCGTTCTCAATAAGACTCAACAGCTTTTTCTCGTAAAATTGCTCCGCCGCTTCTCTTTGTTTTAAAGTCCTTCTTTCCAACCGCATCCATTTTTCAGTCATTAATGCCAACTCATTTGCTTCCGCCTTTGTCTGTTTGTCATTCATCTGCCGTTTCTCCTCAATCACGTAGTTCCTAAAATCTGTAAATGCAAAATTTCATCTTACAAGTTTAGTATAGAAAAAACGAAAGATTTCAACCAGTAAAGTTATGTGGGAAATATATAGAGGACATTAGACGTTTCCTTAATCTGCATAAACTGCTTATGAAAAGTGGAAAAACAATTTTTTATGAGGGATTCAACGGGAACTACAGAAATGTCACCTGCCAGAACATGCTTCTGCCAATTTCTACGATACCGCAAAACAACAGCACGCACACTATTTTCATCCAAGGAAAGATTTGATTTCAGAATCTGCACATATCCAGATTTGTTTTCAGAATATTTGATGATATCCAACTGATCTTTTAGCAAAATCTGAGAACCAGGAATGATTGAAGAAAAAAGAAGTGCATGGGTACATCCACATACAGTGCATTTTACACGATTGACTCGCAATTGGAATACTCCATCAGGTGCCTTTATTTTCCGCTTATAGCATCCATGCTGAATAAGACATCTACTACTACCACACGTGCATGTCAGTTCGCGAATGTTAAGTCCCGCAATAGCCTCGTCATACGACTTCTGTGAGATGTCATCTGTTCCTTCTGTGTATATAGTTATCATGTTCTAACCTGTCTGCATAGAAAGTGTACTCCAATTCCATGCTTTTAAAAGATTTTGGTTTGAAGTAATCGGTGATCGTTACTCAAGCTACATAACAATGCCCTTACTCGGGCTATTCCCATTTCTACGATTACGGAAGCAGTAAACAGGCGGTTTGATCAAGAGGTTTCAATGCCCTTACTCGGGCTATTCCCATTTCTACTTTTGACTTTGCATCAGAAATAGCTGGAAAAATAGTTTCAATGCCCTTACTCGGGCTATTCCCATTTCTACGGTGACGTTTGCTCTATTAGCTATAATTGTTGTGTTTCAATGCTCTTACTCGAGCTATTCCCATTTCTACTCACAAATTTACTTCTGCTCTCAGAGACAAAGACTGTTTCAATGCCCTTACTCGGGCTATTCCCATTTCTACGCTATGCTCTGCAAAGGCGCATAAACACTGCGTTCCGAGAACCATTTTTGCGTGTTATTCACAGAATATTCTGACAACTCCACTTTTTCGCCCATAAAAATGTTCTGTTAACACTTTGTTCATAATTTACTCTATTATTATAGCAATCTCCAAAAAGCATTTCGATAGCCACATACAACAAACATTGCTTTCTACAATCATGGCTTTCACCGCACCTGATATCGTCCAAATCCAAAGCTGCTGTTCTTTCCGATATGCATCACCTCACCGGCCAGCAGAGCCGGCAGCAATTCCGGCGGAACCTCCGACAGCAGTAACTCCCCTTTGATCCCCCACAGCGTCATTCTCTGATCCTGTGTACTGGAATAGCGTAAGACGGATATCTTTCTTGAACTTTCACACAGCACTTTGGGCCAGGTTCCCTGCCATCGCATTTCTTCACAATCCAGCCCTTCGAAGCAGTCCAAGATGTAAAGTCTCCGAAATACCGCCGGTATCACGGCTTCTATCGTCAACCTCTCCTGCATCTTTCCCTGATACTTTAGCGTCACAGGTGTCCTAAAACAAATTCTGTTTTCCCAGATAGCCTCCTGCTTTAATCGATACCCGACATAGTCGCCTATTGTCTGTACCACATAATGTTCCATTAAAACATTCGTACCATCCAGAATCTCCTTCCCGGTAGTGTTCCGGATCGATACAAGCCAATATCTGGAATGCTCTTTGCCGATACCGACACCGCCCAGCTGATAAATAGCCTGCAGGAACTGACTGAAATACACAATCGTCTTGCCAAACAAAATAAGACAAAATTCCAGACTATCCCCCTCCGCAAACATTTCTTTGTAATTCTCACATTCCAGCACGTATCCAATACTGTCACCGGTCGTCACAAACGCCGGCTTAACGTCGAATTTAGAATACATCGTCCTTCTTACAATGCATTCCTGTTCGAAATCACACTCTGCACAGTTGCGGTCCCGGATGCAGTTGGCCCGCAGCAGCATCTCTCCGATCCCGCCCCGGATCGCCGAAACCTTATTCACCGGCAGTCTGGTCATTTCCACAAACCGAATCTGAAAATGCAGTTTCACATATCGAATCTGAAGCGCCTGGCGCAGCCCCTGTATATCCATTCCGTTCTCCCATTCGCCCTATGCGTAAATATTTCCGGCTTTGCCTGCCATGTCTCTGCATACGTAAGAAAGCTTTGCCTTGCGGCTTTTCCTTCCGAACATCACTACGGCACAGCAAATGCGCTGACCGCAGTGATTTGTGGATCCATGATCTCTTACTTTGTTTCCTGTGGATCGACGATCGCGCTGACCGTCGGCAGCGCATCCCGCCTGCTCCGATACTCTCCGGCATCGATACTCATATATCTCGTCCGGCTGTCCTCCGGTATCTTGCGGGAATCCTTCATCATAAAGAAATCCCTGATATGTGGAAGCGCGTCGATGGTCTTGCCGCCCAGGTAACGATTAATCTCCTTTTTATAAGCTTCGATCGTCTCGTCAATCTTGATCGAACAAAACGGATCCAGACATAACATGTCGTCTGACTGATAAGCGCGCTGCATATCCAGTTTCTTTGCCTCTTTGATCTCTACCGATATCCGCCCATACCCATAGGCTTTGGCCTTGCCCACATTCATCTGGGATCCTTCGTTCAGACGTATTGCCCACAACAGCAGGCCCAGTTCGTCCTCTGTCAGATTCCGGAACCGGATCTTTCCCGTAAATTTCGCGCCTGCCTCCAACGGGCTGATCGTTGGCGCCACCTTTTCATTTTTGACCGGTTCTCCGACTGGTACCGGCTGCTTGTGCAGCCAGTACTGCTTTGCCCCGCGCAGTGTAAATCCGTCCGTATTGTACGTTACCGCATTGCCGCCATTCTGCTTCAGGTAATCGAGATAGCTGGTCGGCTTGGGCTCGGCCAGTATCAATTTCTGTTCCTTTCCCGGCTTCCCGTCCTGTTTCAGTACTGCATCGGCAAAAGAAAGCCTGGACTTATAGCTCTTCTCCCGGGAAACGTAACCGAACATGGCTTTGGCATAATCGATACCGCCCTTTTCCCCTTTCTGCCGTAGTCCCTCCTTCACCGTATGTTCATAGAACAACCGCAGTCTCGGTGTGAAGCCGAAATAAAGTCTGCCGTCTAACTGAATGTAGAAGACCGGCCGCTTCTGTCCCTCTTTCGGCAGGTCAAAATACTTTCTTCCCCCAAACTGCTTCAAAGTATTCTCTTTCTTTTTCAGATCGATCCGAAATGCCCGCACATCCTCCTCCGGGATCGGGATCACATCCTTATTCTGATCGATCCAAGGAACGATATATACTGCTTTCTTCTCATTCATCCTGCCGGTACTGACAGCGTATCCCTCATGCTTGTACTGTCCAGGATACCCGACGGCCACGATATCTTTCTCATGGGCCACTTCATAGGAGACCTGCTTATAATACGGCTTGTACTCTCTGTTCGCCCTGCCCTTATAATGATCCCTTCCGTTTTTGTCTTTCTCCTGCCTGAACTCCTCGAATTCATGCTGGAGGATACTTCTGCCCTTCTGCAGGAAAAATCCATAGGAAAACCGATCCCCGTACTTTAAGTAATCGTGAATAATCTTCCGTTCGCTGAGGACATAATAATTCATTCCTTCAAACTCTTTCTTGATGGAATCAACCGCGGTCTGATAGATCACATACTTTCCGTTCTCGTTCGCCACATAACCAGCACGCACATTTACCAGGACACCCAGTCCATAGCTCTTCCTGCCGTCACTTAACTGAATCTGCTTTGCACCGAGCGTATTATCGTACTGCTTCTTTTCCGCCCCGTATGCCACATTACGGTACATCAACGCGTAATCGTCGATATCATCCTCATAACCGCACAGGCCCAGCACCTGCACATTGTTTCTGATCAGGCCGCGCATGGTGCTGCCGGGAATCGCATACCGCCCTTTCGCATCCTTGTAGAAGTGCTGTGTCCCGTCGTCGATCATCACCGGCGTCTGTGCCGTAACCTCATACGTAATCTCTCCGGTGAAAAGATCCTCCGCCGCCGCATTATGCGCCGTCAGCTTCTTCTCCGGATATTGATATGGATTCTCATAGAAGGGAACGAAATTGTACGGTGCGCCTATGTACCCCTTCCGGCTCTTATGATAATTGTTTTTATGATTCTTGCCGTCTGCATAGCCGGCCTTCTGTTTCTGCGCCTGCTGCCATTTCGATAATTCCATCACATCACCTCCTGTGCGATTCCGGTCAGTCTTGTAAGCGCCACCAATGCCTGCCCGTCTTCGTCATAACGCAGATGTTCACAGACGCACAGACAGCTGCCCCGGCCAAAATATCGCTCCTGCAGCACATACTTTTTCACCAGACAGTCTTCGTCCATGGTTCCCGTAACTTTCACGGCCCATTGTATGCCATCCTCTTCGTAAACATGAAGTTCCTTGTTCTCATCAAAAAATCTTGCTTCAAGACATTCTTCCCAGTCCAGTTCCCCACAGTCAGCCGTCCTGCCAAAGAAGATTCCGCTTATGCCATACACCAGCGCATATTGATATGCTGTAAGATCCGCCAATGCCTTCTGCGCATCGATTTTTTCTACTGTATAACTCATGCCGTTGCCTCCCTCTGCCGAACCGCTCTCATGCACCTTGCTATGATGCCGCTCTCATCCTCTGTCTGTCCTGCCTGAAACGCGATGACCGCCCTCTTATCGCTCCTGCAGTCTTTGACCTCGATCCTGTCCACATCAATGATCCCTTTGCCAACATTGTAGCCGCCGCCTATACTCATCATACCGACCGCCATATCCCTGAGCGCCATCAGAAGCAGCCCGCAGCTGCTGTCGGGATGATTGCGGTCCTGGATCAGGATGGAAAACTCCACTCTGCCGGAAACATTTTTCTCCTGAAACAGGCCGCCGTACATGACGCCGCCCGTAAACTTGTCGAGATGTATCCTGCTCCTGTTCCCCGCCCTGTCATTGTCTTCCCTGTTCCCCACGACCGTATCCCGGAATACAATGTTGCCGGCAATCCCATTGTCCTGTGTATCGCCTGTCTTTCCAAAGGTGGCGGCCACCACCTCCGCATTGCCCAGACAGGACGCGATCCGTTCCATCTGGTTCCTGACGGCACCCTTAAGGGAACTGCCCGGCACGATATATTCTCCTGCCGCATTCCGGATATTCATACTGTCGGGCGCATCTTTACCACATTCCTCCACGGCGATACTCTTGACAAGAAGCTCTCCTTCTGTACTGCCTGTCACCGTCACCTCATATGCCGCCGTCCGGGCCGCCGTCTTAAGGCCGTCGGTGATATCCTCATATGCCTGTTCCGCCAACGCCTCTTCCTCTGCCCATGACGCGCGATCCTCTTTGCGCGTCATGTCAAAGGTCTTCCTCCGCAGGCTCCTCAGCTTCATGAAACCGCATCCGTTGCTCTTCTGGCCGCCGAACTGTACGCTTCCCTGATGGACTGCCGCCAGTACCTCTTCCAGATCCGCCTGATAACGCTCGTCATACAGGTAGACCTGAAAGCCAAACTCCGCGCCTGCGCCAACAGATTCCATCTGAAACTTATGACCGGCCTGTCTGTTCGTTCCTTTGATGGCGCCGCTGTCACAGGTGCCTGTCACTGGATCGATCTTCACTCTGGGCCGAAGCTCCAACATCAGATCCTTCCCGGAAAAGACGCCGTCACCAAACCGTACTCTGCTGGCGCCGTCACAGGCATTCGCATCCGTCTCAAACCTTCTTGCGCCAAACAATCCCTCCGCCTGCTCTTCCCCATGGGTCACCGTATAATACTGCCGCAGTACACCCGCGAGGCTGGAAGCCTGTATAAAAGGCCTGTCGTCTGTCGGATGCACCAGCACTTCTTCCTTCTCCCCCGAAGCGCTTCCTATATGAAGAGGCTGCGCACAGACTGCCGTTACCAGATATTTTATGATCTTTTGATATTTCATAACTGCTGCCATTTACGCTTCCTCCTTCTTGTTATCATACCGTATCATTCTTGTGATCAGCTCCAGCTTCCACCGCAGCGACTCTTCTTCGGTAAGCAGGTCGGCTTTCGCCACACCCATAACGCTGTCCTTCTGTTTTGTGCTGACGGACAGCAGGCTCTCCAGCTCCGTATCGAATACATGCGTTACATACTTTTGCAGCAGGGCCATACTTTCCTTTGCCTTCTGCACGCTGTTGTTCTCCTCCTTATCGAGGGCATGGTTCAGATAATTGTCGATCAGCCGCTTTGCTTCCCGTGGTTCGTATTTGTAAGCCGTCGCATAAGATTCCAGCAGGCCAAGCCGGCTGCCTGCGATCCTGCCCTTCGGAAGCGGATGCTCCACGATATACGCACTCATTCTTCTTTCCAGCAGGTTGCGGTAATAGCAGCCTGCCGAGAGCCGCAAAGTCTCCTGGTCTTCCGCATACCGCATCTTCGAAGTATCGTCCATATGCCGGCCGACCGGCGTTCTCCCGGCAGGATCTACCTGGCGGTCAAAATCCGCTTTCTGCTTATATTTCACGTTCTCATACCCGCTCAGGAAAAGCACTCTGCCAAATCCCTCGTTCCGACGGATCCCGATGCCCTGATCGCAAAGCGCAAGCATTTTCTCTCTCGTCAACGTCCCCTGGTATTTCAGGTGGAATACGCTTCCCTGCTCGTACATGACCGCCGACGGAATCTTCGTTCCCCATTTGCGGTTATATCCCCTGACATCCACCGTTGCGGTGGAACAGAACGCTGTCTCCAGATCCTTTACCCCCATCTTTTCTTCCAGCGCGTGAAAGTCCAGTCCACACAGTTCTCCGTCCGGGCCGCGCATGACCGTGTGGGACAGGAGAAGCATATAGCATTCGTTGTCCTGACTCTCTGCCGGCAGATATTCCTCACAGGGCATTCTGTCCGCATCCTCACAGCATAGCACTCTGCACTTACCAAGCCCCGCCGAGCGCGCGTTCCCGACCACAAAATCCTCTTCAAACACCCTGCGGATCCTTTCCTTAAGCGCACCATCCTCCAACGCGATAAAGCCTGTGAAAATATATCCCGCACGGATATACTCGTGCCTGAACACGTTCTGCTTCGTATCGTTGACCGTGATCTTAAGATCCGACCCCGTCTCCACGGTGTAACAGGACAGGGTGTCTCCTTCCATATGACAGAACCTGCCGAGAGCCGCCCGTTTCTTCCCTTCCTCAAACACACCGTCCACTACCACGTTATCGATCTTTTTTCTGCCCTGCTGCTCCTTCTTATCCTCGTAAAAGCCCTTTGGCGCAGGGACAAGTTCCAGCTCCCCGTCCGACGGATAAGCGTTCAGGAATCTGATCCTGGGAGAAAACAGCCTGCGCTTTATCTCCTCGAAGTCCTCTTCCACCGCCAGCGCGTTGATGACGATCCCCCGAAGCGCCGTGCCCGGTATGTACCGCAGTGTGACGGTCTGTCCGCTCTGGCTGGTGCTGTCGTCGGCGATCCGTACAGGCTCCAGATTCTGAAAAACAATTTTTAAATATTCTGTCATCCCGTTCCCTCCTTTACCCGATCACCGTCAGCTTCACTTTGCCAAATCCCCTGTTGCGCATGGTTCCAACCCATTTGATCATGGATAGGACCTCTTCCACCAGCTGCTCGTCCTTACGGGCACACCTGATCTCGCTGTAGAAACACAGGCCTTTATTGATGCATCTGCACTGCCGCAGAGAGCCATCCCGCACGGTGCCTTCCTGCGAGATCGCGGTAAAAGTCCTTACATGGGACAACGCCTCCAGGATCTCCTGCTTCCTGTCGGTTCCCGTTTCCATAAGCATCCTCTGCTTTACATAGTCCGATAAGGAAAAATCCGAAAATATAAGTTTATCCGGATTCAGGATCGTATCATCTCCGCCAGTACCCAGAAGCCTGCACAGTTCCGCCTCCGCGTCCTCCTGCTTTCTCCCGGTCCACGCAAGATAATTCCCCATCTCCTCCCGGAAGATTCCCTTGAAGGTTCCGCCTTTATAATAAGGAAATCCGCAGGCATCCCTGAGGACGGAAATATCTTCTCCGCCCGGCACGCTCTCTCCACTGCCAAATACAACATCCGATAACAACTGCATTCTGATCTTCAATTTGCTTCCTCCCTGTCCTCCAGTGCGATAAACGTGTCGATCAGCTCGATCGCGTCAAACAGCATCTTATAATCATCCCCCAGATCCCATTTAATCAGGTCTTCTATCTTATGAAACCGCATGAAATACTTTGTTTCATCCTGTCCCAGCTTCAAAATGCCTCTCAGCTCCTTGATCGTCCCTCTCGCGCAGCTCTCATCGTCCTGAAGCTTTCGGATCAATCCGCGCAGCCTCTGATAGCTGTGCAACGTGCTGTCCGCCGTCAGGGACTGTGTGGATCTGACGATATAAGGCCGCCCCGATACGCTGTTCCCGTCCGCATCCAGATATTCCGCCCTGATCTCATCCAAGGTGTCCCTTATCTCTCCGAATTCCACATGCCAGTCCAGTGCCGACACATCGCTGCCGGATCCGTCACTGCTTAAGGCCGCCCCATATTTCTTGGCGTTACTGCAGAGCATTTCCGCCAGCTCATATGCCTTATAGAACGGATACTTCCGGTGTACCACCGCAACACCCGCACAGGCCGCATAGCCCTCCTGATCTACACTGTTTCTCCTGCTGCCAAGACTGTCGATGAAAGCCGCCGCACACTCCAGCCCGATCCTTCCCTCTGCGACGAAGCAGATATCGTCCCCGGCTGTGATGATCCTGCGAACCGGGAAGTCATTGTCCGTAAGATCCAGGCTGGATAAACTTCCGCTTCTGATCCGGTCTGCAACATACTCCGACATGTCCTTGTAAGCCGCCTTAAAGTCTTTGTCTATGGATTCACTGAACTGCCGCAGACTCTCCTTATACGCCTCCCAGTCAAGTTCCCCATATCTTTGCTGCAGCTTCTCCACCCGCTTGCCCATGGCGTTGCCGTCGATGTGGACCACCGCGATGAAATTCGAGCTGTCCCTGGAACCGCCCAGATCCTCAAACCGGAACACCCGCCGATAGCCTGCCGCCATCAGGTTCCTGTCCGTTTCTTCCTCCTTCTTTGGCATGCCGGCTTCCTCCCCATGGCACAGAATGGGACGTAACGTATTCGTGTCTGTCTTCTCCACCCCGAAGCTGCCCTGATGAAAAGCCGCCCGACGCTCCGCCTTCTTTCTTTCCAGCGCCTTTGTCAGCTCTTTCAGATTCCATGACGGAGATTTCCGGTCATCAAAAGAAATTGTCTTTGCAAAAACATCAATACCCGGATACTCCTTCCTGATGGCCCTCGTCACCTTTCTGACAAAATCATCCGCCTGCTCACGGGCCGCAAATTCCAGCACGATATGCCCGCCGCCGGAATAGACCAGATTATCTTCCTTATGAAACAGCTTTGGATCGTCCGCCTTCTCCTCCAGATAATCTACATCCATGATCCACGCAATCACCGCCGAGTTCAAAATATTCTTCTTCAATTCATTGCTCTGAAAGATATACGCCTGTTTCTGTGACACTTCCATGATCGTCAGATATCGTTCGTTCATTCCCTTCCTCCTCATCTGTTCTCTATATCAATAGATCTTCCGTTCCTTTTCCTGTGGTATACCGCACTTCCTGTAAAAAGCTGTGCACCTGATTCGATACCCTTGTGCCGGTATCTTAGGCTGTCGGCTTATCAGCACACCCTTTCGCAGTTCTTCATTGTAATCTTCCCCTGTTGTTTAAAATGTACGACTTTTTTCGTCTTTTCTTCTATTATTATATCGCCAGTACATACTGAATACAAGCAAAAAAACAGACAGATTTCCCGTCTCTCCGTAACTATTCAGCCTCTGGCTTCATAGTTACGGAATCCGGCCTATTCCTGGTTTGCCTTCGGCAAAGAGGCCGGATTCTTCTCAACCTTTATACATTCTCACGGCCTTTGCAGTAAATGCAAAGACCTGGACTGAACTGTTACGTCTCTCCTCCTTTGTAACAGTGCCCGCCTGATCGTCTACAGACATCACAAAAAGTCTTCCACACTCATAAGCCGCAAAAAATCTGAAAAACAGGATTGATCCTGTTCATCTGCCTGATAAAAAAATCTGATTCACAGCCAAAATCATAAGTACAAAAAAATACATCTAATTGCATAAGAAAATACATTTCTAATTCAGGCATTCTATTATAGCATGAGGCCATACGGTCCGCCAAACGGCAGGCTGTGCATGATGGATGTTTATCGTTTATCAAAAAAACTTCTCTGGGAAAGGTAAGGAATGAATCCCCAGGTATTTTTATGGAAAGACTGATGCTTGATATGCACTGGTTTTTAGGACGTTTTCGAAGAATCTTCTTTATGGCGCTGCCGGAAAGCGAGGCGGATTATGAAAAAAGCCGCAGACGTTATATCGTCGGCGACGCTGCTTCGCAGACCATCGTTCAGCTGGCGGGCGGCGCCTTCCTCGTCTCCCTCATGCTCTCCGTGGGCTTTTCCGATGCGCAGGCGGGCGTGCTGACTTCCGTTGCCAGTCTGGCCGCCCTGTTTCAGCTCTTTACCATGCAGATGGTCAATCATCTGAAAAAGAGGAAGCTGTTTGTCTGCCTGATGACGATGCAGAAACTTTATCTGGCATTTATTTTCTTTATCCCGCTGCTGCCGATTCAAGACGGTTCCCGACAGCTGCTGGTGATCACAGGGTACTTTATTGCCCAGATATGCGCGCAGATCGGAACTCCTGCCACCCAGGACTGGATCGCATCCCTGGTGCCTGCACGGCTGCGGGGAAACTATTTTTCCAGAAAAGACGCGGTCTGTGTTTTCGTCACGGTCACGATGATGCTGGTGTCCGGCATTGTCATGGACGCCGCCACCGGAGAACGGCAGAATATGGGGTTCACTTTAAACGGCAGTATGATCCTGCTTCTGGTGCTCTTAAATGCCTGGGCGTTCAGCTGTATGAAAGAACCCCGTCTGGGCGAGATGAATGCCGACGGCAAAGAGATACACGGAAAGCTGCGCTATAAATACTCGAAAAAGAACGTTGTGCATCATGGGAACCTTTTCGCAGAAATGCGAGACGCTTTTGGAAGCGCCGATTTCAGGATGGCCTTTACGCTCACGCTGCTCTGGCAGACCTCCTTTTACTGCGCTACTCCCTTTAACAGCAGCTATCAGCTGGAAGAACTGGGAATGCCCTTTACCTTTATCATGGTCGTCGGTTTCCTGTGCAATATGCTGCGCATCGCCATCACACCGCTGATGGGCAAACTGGGCGATAAACACGGTATGGCCTTCCTCTACAAATATTCCCTGCTGGGGATTCTGCTGTATTTTATCTTTTTTGCCCTGGCAGTTCCCTCCAATGCCTACCCGATGGTGATTCTGGGAACCGTCTCTTCCGCGCTGGGATGGAGTTTTGCCGGAATCGGCCTGTTCGGTGTGCAGCTCGAACTCCTGAACGAGACAAAAAGAGACATCCAGCTTTCGATCTTACTGGCGCTCTCCGGTGTGTACGGATTTCTGGTCTCCTTTGTGTCCGGATGCCTGCTTGATTTTCTGCAGAAGGTACTGGTTGCCCTGCCCGGGCGGCAGCTTTACGCCCAGCAGTTCACCAATGCCCTCGGCGCAGGATTTCTCCTGCTCACTATTCTCTATCTGAAATGCCGGGTACAGAAAAGGGAACGGCAGCTGGAGTCATAAAAAGGCGAAATGGCACCCGCCTCTTATCACGCCTGCTCCGCCTGTGCCTGCGCATTCATCTCCCGCAGCTCCTTGACTACCATCACCACAATGACCTGCGTGAGCAGAAACGTAAGGCCGTCCGCCACAGGCTGCGCCAGCTGAAGTCCCGTCACCCCAAAAATCCTGGGCAAAACCAGGATCGCCGGGATGAAAAACAATCCCTGCTTGCTGACCGCGGTAAGTGTCGCCCGGAAGCTGTAACCGATCGACTGGGTGAGCATGTTTCCGATGATCACATATGACTGAAAAGGAAGCAGACAACACTGCATTTTCAACGCCAGCGCGCCGATGCGGATCACTTCCGCATCCTCTTTTCTGAACATGCGCATGATCGGCGTGGAAACGGCAAACATGACGACGCCCATCACCAACAGGAAGGCAAGCGCCACACGGCGGCAGAAAAAGTAAGACTCCAGCACCCTGTCATATCGCTTCGCCCCGAAATTGAATCCGCATACCGGCTGGAAGCCCTGGCCAAAACCGATCAGCGCAGAATTGATAAACATCATGATCCTCGTCACAATAGACATGGCCGCCACCGCCGCGTCTCCGAACCCGGATGCCGCCACATTCAGCAGGACGGAAGCCACGCTTGCCAGCCCCTGCCGTCCGAGCGTCGGCAGCCCGGCGGAAAGAATCTCTCCGTATACCCATCCCTGAAAAGTAAAATATTTCGGCAGCGGCTTCAATACATTGCCCGCACGAATTACCAGCACCAGCAAAATGATAAAGCTCACAAACTGACTGAAGATCGTGGCGATGGCCGCGCCTGAAATCCCCATGTCAAAACCGAAGATCAGGATCGGATCGAGAATCACATTCAGTACTCCGCCCGTGGTAATACCGATCATCGAAAGTGCAGCATTCCCCTGGGAGCGCAGATGGTTATTGAACACAAACGACACGGTCATGTAGGGGGCTGCGATCAATATGTACTTCCCATAATCTTTCGCATAAGGAGCGATCGTCTCTGTCGCACCCAGGATCCGGACCAGCCTGTCAATATTGCAGATTCCCAGAACAGCCAGCAAAAGCCCGAAAGTAAGGGCGGTATATACCGCCGTAGAACACGCTCTCTGCGCCTTTTCCTGTTCCTTTGCCCCCAGCATTCTGGAGATATAGTTTCCGCTTCCCATACCAAGCGTAAAGCCGATCGCCTGAATCATGGCCATCAGCGAAAAATTGACTCCCACGGCGCCGGAAGCGCTTGTGCTCAACTGGCTGACAAAAAAAGTATCCGCCATATTATAGATCGAAGTGATCAACATACTGATGATCGTCGGCACCGCCAGTCTTGAGATCAGACGACTGACCGGTGTCTCCGTCATCATCCTGTATTTCTCTTCATAACTCATTGCTTTCATCCTGTATTTCTCCGTCCTTCTTCTCTGTCAAAACTCTGCAGGGCAAAATGTCTTCCTGCTGATCTTTCTTCTATATTTTCAGGTATTCGCCTGCTGCCTGTATTATCATAAAAGGAGCTTTTTCGCTTCCTCGTAGCCGCCCACGGTCGTTCCCAGACCCTCACAGGCCTTCTCCAGCGTTACCTGAAAAAACTGCATGGCACTTTCAATATCTGCTACAAGACGCCTGGCTTCACCACACTTTATGCCTTCTACAAGGCCTTCTTTTCTTCCTTCCGTTCTTCCAGTTGTAATCCCTTCCTGCTTTCCCTCTTCCCGGCCTTTCCGCTCATACTGATCAAACAACTCACACATACTTATTTCATCCTCCTCTCTGATGCCCTGTTTTTGGAGCCATTCTTCTACATCTTCTGCTACTTTCTATTTGTCCACCGGCCAATCCGGCAGAATATTTTTCTGGAAAATGAGCATACGATCATCGGGTAAACCCCGATCATGAAGATTTCAATCAGACAGGAAACTTCTTTCCCGCAAACGATAAGAACTGATTCACAGATTACATCTCTATATGCTTAATTCGATGATCACAGCATAACACAAAGCGGCATTTATTTCAATGGTATTTCGTAGAATTTTCAGAGTACCGGCGCACGGTCTTTTCCAGCAGGCACAGCAGACCGACCGCAACCACCAGCAGTAAGACGCACCACGGCACTGTAAAGAGCTTCTCCTGCAACGCTGCGTTCTGGGCTGTCAGATACACCACACAGTTCGCCACTCCATGGAAAAGGCAGGGTATCCGGAAATCATGGGTACGTTCATACAGCCAGGTAATCAAAATCCCCATACAGCAGCCATAAATCCCCTGCACCAGATTGCCGTGATAGATCCCAAACATCACGCCGGAAATGACCACCGCCCCGCTCACCGGCAGCCCGCCGCTCCCGCAAAAATGCCTGCGCAGCCGGTTATAGAGCACTCCCCGGAAGACAATCTCTTCCGCCAGCGGCGATATCACCGTATACAGAAACAGTCCCACACCAAACGTCACGCCATACTGATTCTGTGCCACTCTCTGGTAGCCGGCCGAATTCTGTACCAGTCCGGTCAATGACAGTAGAATATTAAGTCCAATGGAAGAGGCGGCCGCCAAGGCCGCTGTCACTGACAGTACAGCCACGGCAGACCGCCCATATAGTTCCTTATGCCCGCCGCTTTTTCGCATCTGCAGTTCGGCGCGAAACAGGGGCAGCAGAAAAGCCGCCCCGGTCAGCATACTGATTCCATTGACTATTCCGGTCACAGTTTCCCCGTGCCCTTCCAGCAGCTTTCTGACTGCCGCCGCTGTTGTCCCTGCATCATCTGCCTGCACGCCGTTTCCGGAGATTCCTGCCAGCATCTGCAGGCCACAGGACAGGAGAAAAAAGGCCGCCATATATACCGCATAATATACCACAAACGGCATCAGCACATCCCGGATTTTACCGGGAAGATTCCCCTTCTTTTCTCCCATCCTCTAAACCATACCTTTCCGGTCAATCAGCCTGTTTCCTGTTCTACACAGCATGAACCGGCTGCAACATATCCGCCCATAAATGAAGTTTCTTTATACATAAATGATATAAAATGAATTTATACGTGGAATTCCTCGATTATGTCATTCAGGCGTTCCACCACCTCATGCAGCTCGCTCATGGACGTATTGATCCGATCCATCTCCGAACTCTGGCTCTCCACCCGCTCATTCACTTCCTGGCTGGCCGCCGTCAGTTCCTGCGTCTCGCTTGAAATATTGGAGAACTTATCTACAATATCGTCCTTATTCCGGTTCAGATTGTCTACCGCATTCTCCAGTTCATTGATATCATTGCCCATTCCGGAGATATTTTCGCTGATCCGCTGGAATACTCCCTGCGTATCGGACATCGTACTCATACAGTCTGTCGTCGTATCCTGAATCTTGCCGATCTGTGTGCTGACATTCCTGATCTCTGCCTGAATCTCCGAAATAATATGATTGATATCTCCGGTGGCCGATGCCGTCTGCGCTGCAAGTCCGCCGATCTCACCGGCTACCACTGCAAATCCTCTGCCCATTTCACCGGCTCTGGCCGCTTCGATGGCCGCATTCAAAGCAAGCAGCGACGTCTGGCTGGCAATCTCGCTGATCGTCTTGCTGATCCCGTCAATGGAAAGGGACTTCTGGGAAAGGCTGTTGGCCGTCTCATAGGTAGCATCCTGCAGCACGCGGCTCTGTTCGATCTTTCTGGAAAGCAGTTCCACAGTCTCCATCCCGTCATAACACTGACCGACTGCCGCTGCCGCAACCGAATTCATTTCCTCCATACGCCCTGCCACGCGGGACAGTTCATCCGAAAACTCGGCAAAATTCTCATTCGCTTGCTGGGTCTGCTGTGCCACGTCATCAATCGCGATCACGATCTGACTGACCGTATCTTTCACGGAATGATTATCGGATACCGAATTTTCCACCGATATGCATACCGTATCAAACTGTGCTTTCAAGGTATCGGATGCCTGGACCATCTGCTGTACGATCTGATTCAGACGTCCGCGCAGTTCCTGGATCGCCCTGTCCATAACGCCCATCTCATCCTGCCGCACATGTCCGCCCGATGCGTTGTCCTTCATCTGCAGCTTCAGCTCCCGCAGTTCTACGATCTCCTGCTGCATCGCAATGATCGGTCTGGTGATACTGTTGCTGAACACCGCCACGATCGCCGCCGCCACCACTGCCGCAATCAGCATCGTGATGACAAAAGCCAGCATTACCCTGTTGAGCGCCTCATTATATACCGAGACCGGCGTGGCAATGGTAATACTTCCCACACTGCTGGGAAATGCCGTCAGATAACGCATCACACCGTCATAGTCCTTGATCGGGAGCGACGGATCCTCCATGGATGCAACATATGCCCCGTCCAGGACCTCCAGTACTGAGCTGATTTTTTCCTGAGACGGCATAAACGCACTGTTCTCATGCATCAGAATATTGCCGCTGTTATCTGTCATGATCACATAGCTGCCGTCCGCGCTGGCCGCGATCTCATTGACCATGTCAAACATGGTCTGCAGCTGCAGGCTCATACCGATCACACCCGTAGAACCGTTCTTACAGGTAAACTTTCTGGAGACCGGCATCACCATGCCGCCGTCGTTATAGGGTTCACAGTAAACTTTTCCATCAGCAGCCAGCGCCTCCGTATACCACGGATAACCGGTATAGTCCCAGTCTTCTCCCAGTTCAAGCCTGCCGCCATCCAGAAAAGTGCCGTCCGTAAACGCCGCGAACACATCCGTTGTTCCCTCATTCGCACGCAGCAGCCCCTCCAGATAATCCACCACTGCGTCTTCGTTGACCGAATCCAGAGATTCCATGTACACCACTGCGGAATCAACCACCGCCGTCTTCTCGGCGAGCCATGTCTGAATCGCAGATGCATAATATCTGGCCGTCGTCTTCGCCTTCACATCATTCAGCTCATCGAACCGATTACGTGTCCTGACCAGAACACATAACATTGCGATCAACATGCATCCGATGCAGATCGCAGAAAAACAAATGATCAGTTTCGCTTTGATTTTCATCGTAAAATCCCTCCGGTATGTAATTTTTCAGCCGCCTTTAAGTATACCGTTTTTTCCCTGAAAAGTCAAAGCCGGCTAAGCACGGCAGCCTGTAATTTGTAACAGTTCAGCCTTCGGCTTCTCTGTTACGGAATCTGCTCATTCCAAGTCGCCCGTGGCGAAGGACAGATTCCTTTGGCAAAATTTACGCATTTTTCAAAATCCCCTTATGCCGGTGCATGTCCGTCAGAAAGAAGTGCTTCTTCCAGTTCCTCCACCGTGTCCACGATCCTGTCCGCTCCGGCCTCTGCCAGCTCTCCTTCGGCCGCATACCCGTAGGTCACGCCGATCGACGCAAGGCCGAACTGCTGCGCGCCCTTCACATCAAATTTTCTGTCGCCTGCCATGGCCACATCCATTCTGCTTCCGGCTGTTCCTTTCGCCGGCGCCTCCTCTCCCAGCAACTGCCGCAGCGCCTCTTCCACCACTTCCTCTTTCCGCGCCCGGCTTCCGTCCAGCCCGCTCCCTACCACTACCTCAAAATAAGGGCGCATTCCGAAATGCACCAGGATCTTCTCCACGAACACTTCCGGCTTACTCGACGCCACCGCCAGATGACACCCGGCTTCCTGCAGCCTGGCCAGCATCTCTACGATGCCCGGATATGCCTCATTTTCAAACCACCCACTGGCCGCATACCGCTCCCTGTAATAAGCCACCGCCTGCAATCCCTTTTCCTCGTCAAATCCGCAAAACTCCTGAAAACTGTCTAAAAGCGGCGGCCCGATAAAAGGTTCCAGCGCATCGGCATCCGGCGCCTCCATCCCCAGCCTGCGCAGTGCATACTGTACACAGCCTGTTATGCCCTGTTTCGGATCGGTCAGCGTACCGTCCAGATCAAATAATATATACTGATACATAACTTCTTTCTCCTTTATTCTCCTTTATTTGATGCCGTTCTATCCCTGCCACGGCAGGCTAAATCAAAACAGCCGCCCTCTCCCTGTTCCGGAAAAAGCGGCTGCATCCCTACTGTTATGCTGTCATGAACATCCCATAGGCCTGTAACGCCTGCTGCATCTGATAATTGATATTTCCACTGTCCGCATACGCGGCTGTCTCGTCCGGCACCTGCACGGCCTCCCTGTCAGACGGATCAAAGCGGGCAGCCACGGTCTCCGTCTTCACCGGCACCGGCTGTTTCGCCGTCTCTTCCTCTGCCTCCTGCAAAGCGCCTGCCTCTTCTTCCATCGGACGCATGATCCGGGAAGCGATATTCTGTCCCCGCCGCATCTGCATGTCAAGCATATCCTGAAAATTGAGCGTCTGTCCTTTCTTCAAAGGATTCTCGTTGAGACGCTCGTCCGTCAACTCCGTGTAGTCGATCTTCTTATCCAGCACATCATCCGAGATCCTGGACAGCCTGTTCATGCTGGCAGCGCTCACGGTGTTCGCATTATAGACATATGGCCGAAACTGCACCGCACTCATCGCCCCATATGCATTGATCGCTCCAATCGCCATGTATCATTCCCTCTCTTCATAACAAGAATCTGAAATCATATACAGATTTATTTTAGTACTTTCCGCCGAAATATACAAGTGTTAATTTTATCAGCTGTCCTTACCCATTGACAATACCGCCTCCATGTCCTATGATTGTAACTGGTACTACCAGTTGAGAAAAACAGTGTGAGGAACCTTTGTTATGAAATTTTTACGCCAGTTTGCCATTATCCTTTTTGTCTCGTTTCTGGGCGAGATCCTGCACATACTGATACCGCTTCCCGTTCCTGCAAGCGTCTACGGGCTGCTTCTTATGTTTACAGCCCTCTGCACGGGAATCCTGAAGCAGGAACAGGTACGCGAAGCCGCCGATTTTCTGATCGAGATCATGCCGGTCATGTTCATTCCTGCCGCCGCTGGGCTGCTGGACGCCTGGCCCGCGCTGCAGGCCATATGGATACCCGTTATCCTGATCACAGTCATCACCACCGTCCTTGTCATGGCAGTAACCGGACGGGTCACCCAGCATATGATCCGCAGAAAAGACAGAAAGGAACACGATCATGCAGAACTTCCTGATTGATTCCGCATTTTTCGGTGCGGTGATCAGCCTTGCCGCCTACGAAGGCGGACTCCTTTTAAAGAAAAAATACAAACTGGCCATCCTGAATCCGCTGTTGATTGGAACCCTCTGCGTCATGGCGGTACTTGCTCTTTTTGACGTGGAATACAGTCACTATCAGGAAAGCGCAAAGTACATCAGCTACCTGCTGACACCGGCCACCGTATGCCTGGCTGTCCCTCTCTACCGGCAGCTGAACCTGCTTCGGCAGAATGTCAGGGCTGTGGCGGGCGGCATCCTCTCCGGTGTCCTGACAAGCCTGCTGAGTGTGCTGCTGCTTGCAGCGCTGTTTGGCTTAAATCACGAACAGTATGTGACGCTGCTCCCAAAATCCATCACCACCGCCATCGGCATGGGCGTATCGGAGGAGCTGGGCGGCATCACGACCATCACGGTTGCCGTGATCATCGTCACGGGAATTCTCGGCAATATGACCGCAGAATTTGTGTACAGAATCTTTCGTATCGAAGATCCCATCGCCAGAGGCCTGGCTCTTGGCACGGCCTCCCACGCCATCGGCACGGCCAAAGCCATGGAGATGGGAGAGACCGAAGGGGCCATGAGCAGCCTGGCCATCGCCGTGGCCGGACTTGTGACGGTCTTCGGCGCTTCCCTGTTCGCCGGCCTGCTCTGACCGCGCCTTAGGCGCTTTACCGTTTCCTGTATACTGTATCAACAACTGACGATCCCAAGCGCGCACCTGCCGCGCCGTTTGTGAAAGCGAGACGCCCATGCCAGCAGTAAAATCCCCCGCCGACAACAAGGCTGCCAACCAAAAAGCATACTTCCTGGTGATCGAATACATCAAAACCCTTATGGCAAAAGGTGAGATCACGTTCGGCGGCAGGCTGCCCTCGGAGAGACAGCTGATGGCCACGCTCGGCCTCGGCCGCAATTCCGTGCGGGAAGCCCTGCGCACGTTGGAAAATACCGGTATCCTCGAAAGCCGGCACGGACAGGGCAGTTTTCTCGTCAACCACATCGGCGCCAGCCTGGGCAGCACCTTTTCCCTGCTTCTTTCCATGAACGAGTGCAGCGTTCCCGAGATCAGCCAGCTCAGAAGAAGCATCGAGATCGGGGCCTGTCTGCTGGCAGTGCGGCAGACCCCGGAAGCCGGCACTGAGCGCCTCACCGCTCTTCTGCAGGACATGGAAAAAAGCAGCCTCGAAGAACGGGCCTCGCTGGATAAAGCCTTTCACGATACACTGATCGCGCTTTCCGGAAACCGTCTTCTGAAACTGCTCAATGAAACTCTCTCTGATCTGTTCGAAACTACCATTCAGGATCTGCTGTCACACATCTCAGCGCGGGAATGGGATACGCTGCTGACATACCATACCCGCATCTGCGCCTGCCTGCTGGCAAAAGACGAAGCGTCCTGTATCGCCGCCGTCATGGAACACTATGACTTTATCGACGCTCACTGCATGACATGACCACGCCGCATCCTGCCGTAAGTTCAGTCAATCTCCTCTGCCTCCACATCCAATGCGCTGGCCTCCTGCCGCAGTATTTTGGCCGTCCTGGCCACCCGGGACACGATCCAGAGATCAGACACTCCGTCATAGATCAGGAAAACACCGATCAGCGTGACCACCGTGTCCAGCGCCGCAAAGGGCCGAAAGATCAGCAGGGCCCCGAATCCGATCGTCACCAGTCCCAGGATCAGCGCCACCCACCATTTATCATACTGCTCTTTGCAGAGTGATACCGCCTGCTGCAGATTGTTCAGGCCGTGCACCGCGATCACGATGCCCACGATGATGGGAATGATTGCCAGCACCTTCTCCGGCTTGATCACGATCCAGATCCCTACCACCGCAAAAATGATCCCCACGATCATATTCATCTGCGCGTACATGCTGCCGTCTCTGTCAAAAAAGCTCTCCGCCAGACGCACCAGTCCGCCGAGGATCAGCACCGAACCGATGGCGATGCACACAATATGCATGGACATGCCCGGCCAGATGGCCAGCACCAGTCCCAGCACGATACACAATACCGCAGAAATCACCACATTTTTCTTTAATTTCCTCAAAAGTCCGCCCATAGTATCCCCCTCCCGCATCCTGAGAGACTACTCTCTCTTTTCTTCCATTTTATTCCTTTTGCGGCAGAAACACAACATCATCTTGTAAAACCAGAATCCCAGCGCAGCGCCCAGACAATTAAGCAGAATATCGTCCACGTCAAAAGCCCCGAAGGCACTGAACAGCTGGAAGGTCTCGATTCCCAGCACAAACGTGAAAGCATTCGCAAACATGGCCGAGAACTTCCTGCCCTCCTGAAACACCAGCGGAAACAGAAAACCAAAGGGCACGAATACCAGAATATTGCCCGCCAGATTCTCCACACTGTTCAGTTTATGGGCATACTCTATATACATTTTGATCGTATGAAAAGGCACGAAATTGGCCGTTCCCAGCCCTTCCAGGATCACATCCTTCTGCCAGGTGTCGGCAATGGCGCGCAGCTGTTCAAACGGATATTTAAAAATGATGACCTTGATGACCACCAGGATATAGAGGGCAAAAAGGAACCTGAGGAAGCGCTTTGATGTAACTTTCTTAAAGACCACGTTTTCTCCTTACCAAACTCAAATTGTTTTCCAGTATAGCCCACACTGATTACCGCTGCCCTGCACACAGGATAAATTTTCATGTGCAGGGCGGCTGACTCACCGGATCTCCCACGGATTCTCTTTGCCTTCCATATAACATTTACAGCTCATCAGAGAATCTTTCACCACCGTTTCCACATAGTTCTTCGTGTAAAAAGCCATATGGTGGGACACTGTCACATTCGGAAAACTTCTGAGCAGCGCAAGCTCCTTATTCTTTAATATATCCGATTTGTGGTCATAATAGTATAGCCCGAACTCATTTTCTACCACATCCAGCCCTGCGGCGCCGATCTTGCCATTCTCGATGGCTTCGATAAAGGCATCCGAATCGATCAGCGCCCCTCTGGCCGTGTTGACGATCACCACACCGTCTTTCATCCGGCTTATGGTATCAGCATTCAGCAGATGATAATTCTCCTTCGTCAGCGGCGTGTGCAGCGTGATCACATCCGCTTCCTGCCAGATCCGGGAAAGAGGTACATAGGAAGCAAACTGCTTCACATCCTCCTTTTCATACAGGTCGTTTGCCAGAATACGGCATCCGAAACCGGACAGACTGCGGATCACCGCAACGCCGATCCGCCCCGTGCCGATGACTCCTACGGTCAAATCTTTCAGTTCCCGCCCGTTTAAGCCGGCCAGCGTATAGTCTTGCAGTGCGGTCCGTTTCAGGATCGCTCCCATCCTGCGGATAGACATGAGGATCAGCATCACCGTGTAATCCGCCACGCCATGGGGACCGTAAGGGGCATTTCCCACTTTAATGCCGCACTCTCCGGCCGCTGCCAGATCAATATGATCATAGCCGATCGTTCTGGTGGTAATGTATTCCACTCCGTTATCACGAAATGCCCGTATCAGATCCGCATCGATCCTGGACGTGATCACATCCACACAACGGCTGCCCCTGCAAAGGGAAACATTGTCATGATCCGGTGCATCCGCGCACAGCACCAGCTCAATCCCCAGCTCTTTTGCATATTCCAAAAACAGCGGCTTCTCATCAAAAGCCCTGCAATTATAAACCGTCACCTGCATCATATATTCTTCCTTCTTTCTGTGTCTGTCTCTTATCAGCGGTTATTTTCTACTTCTTTTTTGAAATGATCTTCCTGATGATGAGCGGCTCTTCGATCTTGATCTTGGCAGCCTCCTCCAGCTCCCGTTCTTCCTCTTCCGCGCTCTTTAACTGCCGCTTATAACTGTTCTCCACTTCCCGCTCGTATTCTTCCACGATGGCCAGATCCTCCGGCCGGATCCTGCGGAACTTATTGAACCCTGCCGCCAGTATCTTCAGACTCTGCCTGGTCGTGTCAAAGGCCCCGTCCTCATAGAGATTGATGACGATGATACCGATCGGCACCGCGATGATCATTCCCATCACCCCGGCCAGTTTATACCCGATAAACAGTAAGAACAATGTAGGAATGGCGTCCACACCGATGGAATCCCCCACGATCTTGGGCTGGATCACCTGCCGCACAAGCTGGCCTGAGCACCAGATGATCAGCAGTCCCACAGCCATTTTATAGTCCCTGCTCAGAATCTCGATCACCGCCCAGGGAATCATCACCGTACCGGTGCCGAAGACCGGCAGGAAATCGAGAAAGGCGATCCCCAGCGCAACCAGCGGCGCATACCTGACCTTTAAGACAAACAGCCCGATCACCAGCATCACATAAATCCAGCATTCAATCTTAAACTGTGCCTTGAAATAACCGCCCACCGCATTGCGAAAGCTCCTGCGGATCAGGTCGAACCGGTAGAGTACCGATCCCGGCACATATTTTTTCATAATATTTGCCATATAGCTTTTGTCTGCCACAAAGAAATACGCCGACAGAATACACATGATCACGCCCAGAAAGATATCCGGCAGCTGCTTGGCCACGTTGCCCACCGCCTCAAAAGTGGGTGTGCCGACACTCTCTATGATCCCGCCGAAATAAGTGCCCATCTCCGAACCGATGTTATCCAGTGTCTTCTGTGTATCCACCGGCAGCTTATTGAAAAGCCCTTCCAGATTGGCGCCCACCTCATTGAACTCCGCCATGATGCTGTCCCACAACAGCGGCAGTTCATTGACGAAATTGATTCCTTCCTTCACCAGCCGCGCAACGATCACATACACCAAAAGAATCACCACCGCCAGTACGGCAACGATAACGATGACCGACGCGCCTTTGCGCCTTATCTTCATCCTCTCCTCGAAAAAGCGCACCACCGGCGACGCGATCAGCGAAATGATCCAGCCAATGATAAAGGGCATAAAAAAGATGATGCACCGCGGCAGAAGAAAAATACACAAAAGCAGTATGATAAGCGCCGTCAGCAGATTCAAAATAACTTTCAGATATGTCTTGATCGATTGTCTCATCTGTATTCCTCCATTTCAGACCATGCCGCCCCTCTGTTTACCGCACCGCAGGATACCGTCAATCCGCTCCTTCCTCCTCCAGTATCCTGTCCAAAAGTTCATAGATCTCTTCCCGCCCCTGTTTCGAAAGAGAAGAATAAGGGATGACGGTCGTATCTTCCACCACATCCAGCGTATCACAGATCAGCTTCAACTGCTTCTGCACCTGGCTTCTCTTGATCTTATCCAGCTTCGTCGCGATGATGACCGGCTTATACCCTCTGTCCAGAATCCAGTCATACATGATCCTGTCATTTTCCGAAGGCGCATGCCGGATATCGATCAGCAGAAACACCGCCCTTATCTTCTTCGACTGGTGCAGATAGTCCTCGATCAGCTTGCCCCACTGCGCCTTCACTTTCTCATTGGCGGTGGCGTATCCATATCCCGGCAGATCGACAAAGTACATCTGGCCGTTGATGTTATAATAGTTGATCGTCTGTGTCTTGCCGGGCTGAGAGCTGGTGCGGGCCAGCGATTTGCGGTTCATAAGCCCGTTGATCAACGAAGATTTCCCCACATTGCTTTTTCCCGCAAAAGCGATCTCCGGAAATCTGTTCTCCGGAAGCGTACTCGTGATCCCGCACACCGTCTCCAAATTAACATTCTTAATTACCATTCTTTCCTCCCTGTGCACGCAGTTTCTTCTCTGTCACTTCTGATCAGCATGGGTTTTCCTGATCAGCAAATGCATACCCTGCGACCTCATCCATACACTGTACCAGATGAATCTCTAAACCGTCTGTAATCTCCCGGTCAAGTTCCGCGATATCTTTCTCATTTTCCTTCGGGACAAGTACCGTATGTACCCCCGCCGTCTTCGCCGCCAGAATCTTTTCTTTCAGACCGCCGATGGGCAGTACCCTTCCGCGCAGTGTGACTTCGCCGGTCATGGCCACGTCCGCCCGCACCGCTTTGCCGGTCACCGCTGAGAGAATGGCCGTCGCCATCGTGATGCCGGCGGAGGGGCCGTCTTTCGGCACCGCGCCCTCCGGAATATGGATATGGAAATCCTTTTTGCGGAACAGCTTCTCTTCGATCTGATATCGCTCTCCCACAGACCGCACATAGCTCATGGCAATACGCGCGGATTCCTTCATTACATCTCCCATCTGACCGGTCAGGTCAACCTCCCCGCCGCCGGGCATCATATTGACCTCTATCTGCAAAGTATCGCCGCCTGCGCTGGTCCATGCCAACCCACGCACGATGCCCACTTCGTCTTTGTCCGCGATCCTGTCCTGACTGTATTTCGGCTTGCCCAGATAGTCTTCCAGATTGTCTTCCGTGATATTGACCATTTCAGTCATATATTCCCCGGCTGTACACTTCTGCCGTTTCTCCAGAATATGCCGCGCCTCCTTGCGGCATACCGCGCCGATCTGCCGTTTCAGGCCGCGCACGCCTGCCTCCCGTGTGTAGCGGTTGATCATGGCATACAGCGCTTCGTCCGTAAATCCGATCTCCTCCGGCCGGATCCCGTTCCTGTGCAGTTCTTTCTTTACCAGATGTTCTCTGGCGATATGGAACTTCTCGTTGGCCGTATAGCTGTTGATCTCGATCATCTCCATCCGGTCCAACAGTGGCTTCGGGATAGTCTCCGTAGTGTTCGCCGTGGCGATGAACAGCACTTCCGACAGATCAATGGGAATCTCTACATAGTGATCCCTGAAAGCATCATTCTGCTCCCCGTCCAGCACCTCCAGCAGCGCAGCGCCGGGATCGCCCTTGTAGTCATTGCCGACCTTGTCGATCTCATCCAGGAGCAGCAGCGGGTTCTTGACCCCTGCCTGCCTGACCGCATTGGTGATCCTGCCGGGCATGGCGCCCACATAGGTTTTGCGGTGGCCCCTGATCTCAGCTTCATCCCTGACGCCGCCCAGACAGATGCGGACATATTTCTTATGCAGCGCTTCGGCCACGCTTCTGGCGATGGAAGTCTTGCCGGTGCCCGGCGGGCCCACCAGACAGATGATCGGGCTTCTGCCCTTGCCGGTCAGCGCACGCACGGCCAGATATTCCAGGATCCGCTCCTTCACCTTCGTCAGACCGTAGTGGTCATCGTTTAAGATCTTCTCTGCCCTGGCCAGATCGTTGTTGTCCCGTGATGCCTTATCCCAGGGAAGTTCCAGCAGTGTCTCGATATAGGCACGTTCCACCGCCGCTTCCGAATTGCTCCCGGCAACGTTCTTATACCGGCTGATCTCCCTGCGGATCTTTGCTTTGACCTCTTTCTTCGCTTTCAGCTTCTCCACGGCCTCTTCGAACTGTTGCACGTCCGAATCCGTATTATTTTCTCCCAGCTCCTCTTTAATATAATACAGCTGTTCCCGCAGAATGTAATCCCGCTGGTTCTTGTCGATCCTTCCTCTGATATCCCTTGCCAGCTCATTCTTGATGCGGATGACCTCCACTTCCCGCACCAGGATATCGGTCAGGATCCCAAACCGTTCCCGCACGGACAAAGCCCCCAGGATCCGCTGCTTATCCTCCACAGAAAGCGGCGTATTGACGGTAATACAGTCCAGCATTTCCCCCAGAGGCATCTCTCCCTCAATCTGATCCGCCACCGCCTTGCCCACTTTCGGGAAACAGGTATAGTAGGCGGCAAACGTCTCTCTGACCGTTCTGGTCATCGCCTCCAGCTCTGCCTCCGTCACTTCCGTCATATCGTCCTTTTCGCATGACAATTCTGTCATGATATAGCTGTTTTCCTGCGTAAAGCGGTACAGCCTGCCTCTGCAGACACCTTCCACCAGTACCCGCAGAATATGACCCGGCAGTTTCGTCACCTGCCTGATCACAGAGATCGTTCCGACCTCATAGACATCGTCGAACCCCGGATCTTCCACTGCCGGTTCCTTCTGCGTCACTATGAGCAGCCTCTGGTCTGCCAGCATGGCCTGCTCCACCGCCTCGATCGCTTTCTCCCTGCTTAAGTCAAAATGGATCACCATACCCGGCAGGATCGTTAGTCCACGCAGTATTACGGCGGGAAGACACTCCGTCCCCATGTTCAGAATATCCCTGCCGGCAGCTGCCCCGGTATTCCAATCGCCATAATCCCTGCCGTTCTCTGTCTCTGTATTCATAAACTACCTCGCTTCACATCCGTTCGGATCTATTCAAGATCAGATTTACAGACAACAAACGCCGCCTGTATTTTGGCGACGTTTTCTCTTTACATCATTTTCTTTTCTACTCGGCGCGCAGAAGTCTGTTGCGGTACACAATGCGGGGTTTGCCCTTGCCTTCCACCACATCCTTCGTCAGCACGCACTCCGCAATGTTGTCATCCGACGGAATCTCATACATGACATCCATCAGCACATCCTCCATAATGGAGCGGAGTCCTCTGGCACCGGTCTTACGCTCGAAGGCAAGACGTGCGATCTCCAGCGCCGCCTCATCCTCAACACCCAGCTTGACCTCATCAAACTCAAATAATTTCTTATACTGCTTGATCAGCGCATTCTTGGGCTCTTTTAATATGCGCACCAGCGCTTCCTGATCCAGGCCGTCCAGTGTGACCGTGATCGGCACACGTCCGATAAATTCCGGGATCAGTCCGAATTTCATCAGATCCTGGGCGGATACTTCCTTGAGCACTGCCCCGATATCTTTGCTGCTCTTCTCAATGATCTGCGCGTTAAAACCGATCGAATTACGGTCCAGACGCTCCTCCACGATCTTCTCCAATCCGTCAAACGCGCCGCCGCAGATGAACAGAATATTGGAGGTATCTATCTGGATCAGTTCCTGATGAGGATGCTTCCTGCCGCCCTGCGGAGGAACACTCGCCACCGTGCCCTCTATGATCTTAAGAAGCGCCTGCTGTACACCCTCGCCGGACACATCTCTAGTAATAGAGGGATTCTCTGATTTTCTCGTAATCTTGTCAATCTCGTCAATATAGATAATACCATACTCCGCCCGGTCAATATCACCGTCTGCGGCCTGGATAATCTTCAGAAGAATGTTCTCAACATCCTCCCCCACGTACCCTGCCTCTGTAAGCGCCGTGGCGTCAGCGATTGCAAAGGGAACGCCTAAGATACGGGCAAGGGTCTGGGCAAGCAGAGTCTTGCCGCAGCCCGTAGGTCCGAGCATCAGAATATTGCTCTTTCCCAGCTCTACTCCTAAGTCCCTTCCCGCCATAATCCTCTTATAGTGATTGTACACAGCAACCGACAGAACCTTTTTCGCCTCGTCCTGGCCGATTACGTATTCATCCAGAAACTCCTTGATCTCCTCAGGCTTCAACAGATTAATATCCGAAAATGGATTCCACTGCCGCTCGTCGCCAAATTCAAATTCTTCCTCCAGAATCTCAGTACAGACATCGATACATTCATCACAGATATAGGCCCCGTTGGGTCCTGCAATCAACTTGCGCACCTGATTCTGCGTCTTATTACAGAACGAACACCTGACTTGATCATCGTTCCTTCCTACCATTCTCTCACCTCGTCTAAGGGACATTCTTCTAAAAGCTTAACGGCTCTTGATGACTTCGTCAATCAGCCCGTACTCCTTCGCTTCCTCTGCCGACATGAAATTATCCCGATCCGTATCCTCACTGATCACCTCTATCGGCTGTCCCGTATTCTCTGATAATATTCGATTCAATCTCTCGCGGGTACGCAAAATATGCTTTGCGGCAATCTCAATCTCCGTTGCCTGCCCCCGCGCTCCTCCTGACGGTTGATGGATCATGATCTCAGCATTAGGCAGAGCCAGTCTCTTTCCCTTTGTTCCTCCTGCCAGCAGGAAGGAGCCCATACTAGCCGCCATACCGATACAGATGGTTTCAATATCACACTTAATATACTGCATCGTA
>ERZ808037.584-NODE-584-length-32002-cov-4.037463_pt1 | contig 32002 bp, 25 predicted proteins | sample MGYA00380190_ERZ808037 | MGnify/ENA primary metagenome ERZ808037 (study PRJEB31490, sample SAMN06133399) | mouse gut metagenome | isolation source: J9 | host: mice | place: China: Chengdu | collected 2015-05 ...
CCGGCGCATTTTGAGAGTCTGCTTATGGATTATACAATATGCACAACGAATCAAGAGTAAAGAAGCGTTTCGCAATTGTCAAAAAACTCTGATGTTTGAAAGGATTGGTGTGATAGCAGATGAATAAGAAAAAAGCAGTCGTCTCCCTCGGTCACGAGGCGCTCGGTTATACAACGTTGGAACAGTGGGACGCGGTTAAAAGGACCGCCAAGGCTCTTGCCGATTTGGTGGAAGCCGATTACCAGCTCACCATCACCCACTCAAACGGTCCGCAGGTCAGCATGATCCACAAGGCAATGACAGAGCTGAGGCGGGTTTATATCGACTACACCCCCGCCCCCATGTGCGTATGCTCCGCCATGAGTCAGGGATATGTGGGGTATGATATCCAGAACGCGCTCCGTGCCGAGCTTTTAGGACGCGGTATCGTAAAAACCGTCAGCACCGTTCTGACGCAGGTGACCGTGGATCCCTACGACGAAGCCTTCTACGCCCCCACCAAAGTCATCGGGCGCTATATGTCTGCGGAGGACGCGGAAACGGAAATCAAAAAGGGAAATTATGTGAAAGAAGAACCGGGCAAGGGATTCCGCCGGGTGGTTGCGGCTCCCCGCCCCATCGATATCGTGGAAATCGACGCCATACGCGCGCTGGCTGACGCCGAGCAGGTCGTGATTGCCTGCGGCGGCGGCGGTATTCCCGTGATCGAACAGAACCATGTTTTAAAAGGCGCATCCGCCGTCATTGAAAAGGATGCCGTGGCAGGAAGGCTGGCGGCAAGCCTGCAGGTCGATGAGCTGATCATCCTGACAAGCGTGCCCTGCGTATACCGGAATTTCGGGCAGCCGGAACAGCAGGCTATCTCCGCCCTCACCGTCCCGCAGGCGAAGGAGTTGTGCGAAACGGGAGAATTTGAAGCGGGAACGATGCTGCCGAAGATCGAAGCCGCCATCGCATATCTGGCGGAAAAACCGCAGGGAAGAGTGCTGATCACCTCCCTTGGAAACGTAAAAGACGCCCTGAAGGGCAAGAGCGGCACGCTAATCACCGCCTGACGCAATGCGCAGGATGCACTCTTACCTTATTTCCGCTTCGCTTCCCCCAACGCCATAAGCAGCGCGCCGATGATAATACAAAAGTCCGATATATTGAACACAATCCTACGAAACCGCTTGTTTTTCACGGGAAAACTGACATAATCCACCACGTATTTCCTCGTCAGGCGGTCGTAGGTATTGCTGTAGGCGCCGCCCAGCAGAAGAGCTAACCCTGCCTTAAGGGTAGAGTTTCCCCGAAAACTGAAGGTTGCAAGAAAAACCACCGTCATAAAGAGCGTCAGTCCCAGTGAAAGCATTGCCACAAGCCCCTGCTTCTTCTCTCCCGCATCCAAAAAGGCGCCCTTGTTATGATATTTCCTGATTAAAAGTCTTCCCTTGCAGAAGGGTTGCTCCTCCCCCTCTTTCAGATTCTTTTCAATCCTGTTTTTCAAAAAGAGATCCAGCAAAAATATCCCCATTGCCAGAGCCGCAAATCCGATTACCGCCATCATGCACCTCCTGCCCGCTTTCGCACATTCGTCACTCCACGTCTTTCCTTTTGTCTCCTCCAATCAGCTGCGGCTTCCAAACTGCACAAGCACACGCAGCGTCCTCCTCAGCGTAATCCAAAGCGGATGCGGCACACCGTTTTTTCGAAGCGCCAGATACCCCTCTTTAAAGGATAGCAGATAATTCGAAAGCCCCGCATTGCTTGTACCGCCGTAAAACATAGCCACCAGAATTTCCGGCACATAGGCAAGCTTATTTTCCGGCTCCTTTAAAAAGCGCACCATAAACTCGTAATCCGCCGCACAGCGGTAAGAAGTATCATATAACCCGTATTTTTCATACACCGCACGCCGCAGAAAAAGGGTCGGATGACCGGGCATCCAGCCCTGCGCAATCCGCCCCTGCCCCATACGCCACTCCCTAATGACCCGCTCTCCTTCCACGTAGACCAAGTCCGCATGAACGCCCACGCACGCAGCGCCACCCTGCCGAAGCGCCGCCATCATTTTACTGACGGCATTCGGTTTACATAATCTATCATTGCAGACGGCGACCACTTCTCCCGTGCTCATGCGAAACGCCTTGTTCATCGCGTCGTAGAGCCCATCGTCCGGCTCCGAAACCCAGCGCACCGAAAAGCCCTGCCGCCCTTCCATCCGCGCGGCAAAATCCTGTATCAGCTCCACCGTACCGTCCGTAGAACCACCGTCTACAACCACTGCCTCGATATCCGGATAGTCCTGTTCTTCCATGCCTGCAAGCGTGATCGGAAGACTTTTTTCCACATTGTAAACCGTAACCAGTAAGGAAACCTTCATCTCTATCTTACTTTCCTTTTCTCTTTGAGAATCCCTCTATTTCGGGATTCTGCCCCTTCCCGCCTTATCCGACTTTCAGAACTGTCCCGATTTGGAATTCCCGTCCGCCTGCGCCCAGGAAAGCGCTTCCTCCAGACTGTCCGCACCGAGAATATTGAGCATAAAACCCATGTACTCCCCAGCCCTGTCCGTGTCAATATAGCGGAAAACGTCCTTTATATACTTCCCCGAATGATCATACTCATACACACCGAATGCCAGCCCTGCCATCACCTCTTCCGGCGCATCCGTCTGCCGGTTCATCAGAAAGGCATCCACATAAGGATTATTTTCCACAATATAATAACAGTATGCGAAAGCCGCCGCCTGCAGCCGCTCCCCGGAGCCGGAAGAAAAGCCAAGCTCCGTGATGGTGACGCTTCGCACCTCGCCCGCCCTGTCCAGATACGCTTCGTCAGACAGAATATCCGTCAGCACATTCAGGTTCATAATGGACAGATGCGGGGCGTTCCTTGTCTTGTCATACTCCTGCGACCAGTAATTCACGCGGGTAAGCGGTTCCGGATACGGGTGGATCGCAATGCCCCAGTCATAATTTCCATGCGCAAGCGCCGCTTCATTAAAGCCCTCCAGAATATCCCTGCCGTTGAAAAAGCCGGAATTGTCGCCATCATTGCTGTTCCACGCATGGTCAATGCTGAAATACACACGCCCCTGCGCATAATGGCTTTTTACCGCCTGATAAAAAATACGGAAGGACTTTTCAAATTCCGTCGTATAATAAAGTACATCCCGGGTGTCCATGTAATTCCAGACCCGGTTCTGGTTGATCTCATTGGCAATCACCCAGCTATGTATCATACCGTGCTCGCCGCTCGAATAGCGCTCCGCCAAAAATTCCGCCACTGCTTCCAGCGTCCTCGTGCCTTCCTCCTCGGATGCATTAAACATGTAATAATATGCGCCGCTTTCCGGCTTACGCGCATCCGGATGAATCAGCTCCGGAAACGCTTCATTCCAATCATTTAACACCACCGCCGTCGCCGTTATCCCCATATCGGACAGATAAGTAAAAAGCCCGTCATAACCGTTGATCGCCGCTCCGTTAAAAGCATAATTCCTTCCCTTGTAGGTATAAGTAATCGTCGGAAAAGTCGGATCCGCCGTCTCGCCCATAATATGCGAGAGCGGAATATTATAGATTGCATGTTTGACGCCTAAGTCCGTCAACTCTGGCGTCCCCAGCATCGTAGGGTCTAACAGAATCCCCTTCTTGGAACCGGTCTCCGGATACGGCTCCTGATTTCCCGCAAGCGTCTCCGGATTTGACAAATATACGCTTTTACCCACCTGCACATAATTTCCTTCCATTTTTACCGCAGGAATAAAACGTTCATACAGATAGACATCCCGATAGGGAAAAGCCGTCTCCCACTCCCTGTCTTTCCGTCCTCTCGTAACAGGTTCCTTCGCCAGCGCGTCCGCATCCGTCTCCCAAGTATCAGCCCGGAACAGATACAGATACGCGTCGTCACTGGACGGAATCAGCGGCATGGTAAGGGAATACCTTACCTTTTTCCCCTCCGCGTCATAAGTAAAAGCCACATCCATCGCATAATCCGAAAGTTCATCCGCCGACAGTCTTGTCTCGCCCGCCGTCAGCTCCGACAGCTCCTTTTCCCGCTGCCCGGCTGCATCAGCTGCGCCTGTCTCCCCCTGTGCGGCAGGCGCGCTTGCGGGCGTACTCTCCTCCCCGCAGCCGCAAAGCAGGGCAAGCGCCAGACAAATGCCTGTGAGCAGGGACCGCCCGGAACGTATCTTACTCTTTTTCTCCTTATACACTCCCAAACCTCCCGTGCTCATTCAAAATTTACCGCAATGGCGACCTCGGGCGGCATGTCGATGGCATCCGACACCGTCCGATCCCCTCTCTTCATCTGTTTATAGATTTCAAAAAAGTGGGTCGTAGGAATCTCTTTAAAACGCCACTCCGAATCTACCACCGGAATCGCCGCACAACCGTCTTCCACGCCGTAACGCTTCACCTGTCCGGCGTCCTCCTCAGACCAGCCCCCCGCCGTGTAATACTCGTCGAGCGCGTCCGTCACCGCCGCGCCGATATTTTTGACCGCACTGGTCAGAACCCGCTCCGAAAGCCGGCACTGATCCACATCCACGCCAATCATCAGCCCGTCCCGATTTTCCGCCGCTTCCAACACAGACTCATACAGAGCGCCGCCGCAGGCAAAAATAATCTGCGTGCCGTTCTCATACCAACCGTCTGCTTTTTCCCGCACCGCGATATCCGCCGAATAGGTATCCGCATACCAATAATTGACAGCCACATCGTCAAGCGACAAATCCTTCGCCGCCGCATTGATTCCCTGCAGATAACCGTAACCGTAACGCAGTACGGCAGGCTCCTGTCTGCCGCCTATAAAGCCGAGATTCCGGTATCCCTCCCAGACAGCCATATATCCTGCCAGATACCCTGCCTGCTCCTCGTGAAATAAAACGCAGTGCACATTCTTTGCTATGGGAAGCTCCTCCCGCTCCTCATCGCGCGGCACCGCATCCACAAGCAGAAAAGAGGTTTGCGGATATGTTTCCTGCAAAGCGCCTACGGCTTCCCCGAAAATATCCCCGGCGCAGACAATCAGCCCGGCATTGTCCTCCACCGCCCGCTGTATCATCTCCTGATAGCTTTCCGGCGCATTGGGGTCCGCATGATAATAGGAAAAGGATGTGCCCGCCCCCAAAGCATACATCCGCACACCGTTAAAGATGGCTTCATTGTAGCCGCCGTCCTCCACGGAACCGTCCGTCAGGAAAGCAATTTCACCGCCCGTCTCCCGATAATCCCCGTAAGGATCCTCAAACATCTTCTGTACCGACTCCCGCCATGAAGTCATCTCCACGCCCGAACCGCTTTCCTTATTCTCTTCGCTCTCCTGCTGCGTTTCCTCCTGCATACCGCCCTCCGAAGGCGACGCCGTCTCCTGTGCAGGTTTGCCGCAGCCCGTCAAAAGCAATATAAAAATCAGCCCGGCTAATCCAAGCTTACGTTTCCTCATTCCATTGTATCCGCCTTCCATGAACATTCAAATCCGCTGTGTGCGCATAATACTCCATAATGAAACGCTCACATATTACACCTTACCACAAGTGGGGGAAATCAGCAAGTTTTGATGCTACAGCCTCGCCAGCGTCTCAAACGTCCCATTAATATTAATCCGCCCGTAACCCCAGCGCTTATCCGGATAGCGGATATTCCCCGGTCTATCCGCCCCCTGAATCAGAAAACTCTTCGTCCCCCGGCTGTCCACGGCATAAGCGTTTCCGTCCACCACTGCCCACTCCAGAAACTGCGCCACGCAGCCTGCCGCCAGCGCTGCCGCCATGCAGGATCCGTCGGTCTCCCCCAGCGCGGTGTGCACACCGACGCCCGGAGCCGCAAGGTCCGGCTTGATGCTGCCATTTCTGGTAAACCCTCTGCCCGAGGGCGCATACCAACTGTCCGTGTAGCTGTCATAAGTGGAAATGCTGATTACCTGCGAAGCATTGGCAGGCTCCGTCAGCGTCACATCCGGGCTCGGCTGCAGAAAGGTAACGCTGTCTTCCAGAAACGCTTCAATCGGCAGCCACATATGATACCGCCCGTCTCCGCTCGGCTGCCGCACGGAAGCCGTCAGCGTCACTGTCCAGATACCCGGCGTCGGATCCTGAAAGCGCAGAAAAATCAGCGGGTCCCCGGCGTCCTTATCCACGAGGACGACACCCACCTGTATGCGGGTCCTCTCAAAAATAAAAGAAATATTCCTGTCGACTCCATTGCGAAAATCAATCACCGGCGAAACCTCTCCGCCAGGCGAACGAATCGAAACCGCATAGATGTCCGGAATGCTTCCCCAGATTTCCGCACAGAATCCCTTCATCGCGCCCGCGACCCGAATCTCCACATTGCTCGGCATAAAATTCTCATAGTGGTGTTCTTTATCCCCCTCGTTGCCGCAGCCGACTACCACGGCGCGACTTCTCCTGCCCGCCACGATATTTAAGTAAGAATCCAGCGCGGAAGTGCCGTCGTGGCTGCCCATATTCGTGCCGAGCCCGAGCACGATTACCACAGGTCTGCTGAACGCCACAGCCATCTGCTGCAGATACTTTACGGCTTCCATAATATCATTTTCCTCGAAAGCATCCGCCCGCTCGTCGATAAGATAGTAATTGCGCAGATAAGGTTTGGCTCCCTTCAGCTTCACCACCGCGATATCGGCAAGCGGCGCGGCGCCCCGAAAAGACAAACCCTGATTCAAAAGGCTCCCCGCGGCGGCTGACGCCATCCTCGTGCCGTGTCCGTTGGTATCCATACTTGGTACAATCGTCTCCGGCTCCGCCGAGGCAAGCGCCCTGTCAATGTCTGCCCGACGGTATTCCGTTCCATATAAAAACCCCTCGGGCGGCGTCCCTGTCTGTATGGTCTGGTCCCAGATGGAAAGGATGCGGGTGCTCCTGTCCTCTCTCCGGAATACCTCCTCTCGGTAATCGATTCCCGTATCGATAAACCCCATAATAACGCCGCTCCCCTGTAAGGCAAGCGGCGGGTTCTGTATCTTAATATTGCCCATCGCGATTAACGGGGACGCATCGAAGGTTCTGCCCTCTGCCTGCATCAGCCCGTACAGCTTTGGAATCGTTGAATAACCGTAATAACCGATGGAGATTGGCTGCACCTGGCTGCGCCGCACATGTGCCACACCGAACCCGGCATCAATCTCCCGATAGCAGAACTCTACATCCGCCCCCTCCAGAATCTCCATAATGACGTCATAATCTACAATGATATCTAAAAAATCGTCCGACAAAATCATTTCCTGACAGGTCACGCTTTTCCATGCACACAAACAGGACGGGCTGTTTATATGCCCTTTCACCCACTGCTCCTTACGTTATCTTATGCAGAAACAGCTTGTCCTGACACGAAGCAAAAACCGGTGCGGCGCGCTTTACGAAAACTTTACGCAGCGCACGGACAGCTGAGGCTCTGGCAACAGACACTATGAGCCGTTCGCTGGCTGCTGCACCACCTTCAAACGGTCCGGATGCTCCGCGCTCCTGCTGCGGATATCGATAATCGGTCCGCCGTTTCCCTCGATGTATTCTCTGGTGATCGTTACGCGTCCGATGTTGTCGTCCTTTGGCACCTCATACATGATATCCAGCATAAATTCCTCGATAATGGCACGCAGCGCCCTTGCGCCGGTCTCCTTCTCCATCGCCTTATCCGCAATCGCCTCTAACGCCCCCTCGTCGAAAAGCAGCTCCACCTCGTCCAGCTCAAGCAGCTTCTGGTACTGTTTCAGAATCGCGTTTCTCGGCTCCTTTAAAATCTGTACCATCATGTCGCGGCTTAAACCTTCCAGCGTAAAAATGACCGGAAGCCGCCCGATAAACTCCGGAATCATACCGAATTTCCTGATATCCTCCACCGTCACCTTGGATAAAATATTCTTGTCCTTATTATATTTGTCCTTTAACTCGGAATTAAAGCCGATAGAAGCCGTCTTAGTCAGGCGCTCTTTGACAATATCCTCCAAATCGGGAAATGCTCCTCCGCAGATAAACAAAATATTGCGTGTGTTGACCGTGGCGAGGGGCACCATGGCATTCTTACTGTTGGCTCCCACGGGAACCTCCACCTCTGCGCCCTCCAGCAGCTTCAGCATTCCCTGCTGTACGCTCTCACCGCTGACATCCCGGGAATTGGTGTTCTTCTTTTTGGCAATCTTATCAATCTCATCTATAAAAATAATTCCGCTCTCGGCCTTCTCCACATCATTGTCCGCCGCAGCCAGCAGCTTGGACACTACGCTTTCAATATCGTCGCCGATATATCCTGCCTCCGTCAGAGAAGTGGCATCCGCAATGGCAAGGGGTACATCCAAAAGTCTTGCCAGCGTCTTTACCAGATAAGTCTTACCGCAGCCCGTAGGCCCTATCATCAGCATATTGGATTTTTCAATCTCGATTTCGTCCATGGTGTTGGTGGCAACACGCTTATAATGATTGTAGACAGCCACGGAAATTACCTTTTTGGCATGTTCCTGCCCCACTACATACTCGTCCAAACTGGCCTTAATCTTATGAGGTGCAGGAATATCCTTAATATTGAGAACCGGCTGTACGCCTTCCTTCTTTTTCTTCTTTTTCAGCTTCTGCTTGTTAGGGATGCCGCCGTCGCCCTGTAAATCCGCCAGATTTACGAAGCTGATATTCGGAAAACCTCCCTGTTTGCTGAGCTGGTCCAATTCGCTTTGAAAACGGGGATCATGAAGCATCCCCTGATAGTCAAACTGGCTTACCGTCTCCATAGTCTTATGCATACAGTCATTGCAGACACAGATATTATTGGGCAGCTTAAACATTTTTCCCGCCTTGCTTTCCGGTCTGCGGCAGACAAAGCATACGTCTTCATAATCGCTGTTTTTATTTTCCTCTTCGGTTATAATTTTCTTTTCAGAAGTTGTATTATCATTTTCATTATAATTGTCCGGCATAATGTCCCCCATTCTTTCAATTCTTCTACGCGATTCTGATATGAGTATACTCGATAATTCCGTTATATACAAGTGAACTTTTTCTAAATTGAATTGCTTCATTCTTTTCCGGTTACCGTTCACTTATTATCCAAGCGGTTATTCTAATCGCTTGGGTTTGATCGCGCAAAAAGCAACCTTTTTTATTTTTTAGAATGAGCGAACTTGAGAGATATCCAGCGCTCCGTCCAGCCGGTAAACCAATCTGTTTTCATCCGATATCCAGCTGCTTCTTTATGCTCTTCACCGTAGCCCGGTATACGCCGGCAACCACCCCGCCGATGATAAACACCAGCACGAGGCATATGATTAGTGCAATCATTTCATAAAAAGTAATCCGGCCGTCATTCGCATAAAGGATCATGGCAAACAAAACATACATAATCCCCATCCCCACCAGCGAGGGAACTCGAAACACATTACCGCATTGGCTGCGTATCTCTTTCTCCAAAAATCCGGGTGAGGCCCCCAGCTTCTTCAAATCATCAAATATATAACGATTATTCAAGGCAATGGTCTGGCAGCGGGTGTAACATACCACCAAAGATGTGGTGAGGCATACGATGAATATAAAAAGAAACATCATATACAGGACACCCATCCTGCATAAATAGTCATTGATCAGCATAATTCGGAACTTGGGTTGGTACCGCCATCTCATCTGGAAGTTCATGGAATCCGCCTCATCATAACTAAGCATGAATTCTTTCCCCAGTTCCGTATCCATCCAATAAGTCCCGCCTGCTTCCTCCGCGGTTATTTTTGCAACCCGGTCATAGAAATCGGAATACTCGCAGCTTTCATCGAAGGATGCCAGAAAACGGCCGTAAAATTCTTTGGCAAAGAAATAAGAATCCTCTCCCTCCACATTAAACTGCATGATTCTTCCCCGCCATTGATCCGTCAGTCCTTCCTCCAAGATGTGATAGTCTTCCTTGTCGATGACATAATAGCCTATCGTTTCTGCCAATAGGTCATAATGCAGATATCCGGCAAAGTTCGTGGAGATCCCCTTTTTCGTAACCATATTTGCCAAATCCTGTGCGCTTTTGTTTGCATAAGGATTTGATTCCTCCCGATTAGTTACGCAGAAATAGGTTCCCGGCTCTACATCCACACTCTCTCCGGTGAGTGCACTGTAAGCATCTTCGGAAAGAATTTTGGCCTCCTCACAGACCGGAAGATACTCAACATGATATCGATTGCCCTCTTCTTCAACATTCGCATATCCGCCGATTGCCAGCGAAATATAATCACAGCCCGCCCAATCCTTGGTAGTGAGTCCGTATTTCTCCGCCAGCTCCTTTATTTCATCTTCTTCCGGCACCTTCTGGTCCGCCCTGTACTGGTAAAAATAGTCATAGGGATAGCTTTGATAACTAAGTATTGCGGAAGTTCCGGAAGCAGGCAGATAAAACATCGCAAAACAGCCTCCTGCGATCAGCAGTGTGATTACCAAAAGGTTGTTGACCGTCTGTTTTGCCTGAAACTTCATCATCCCGCGGGAAATGATATTTTTATACGGATTTTTCTTATGCCTTCCCCAACCATATACCACCGTGTAAAGCATGGTCATATAAAGGCCTGCGAACATAGGCATATATAAAATCGACGTCCAAGAAGGAGGATAGGCGCTGAACAGTATCTCCCATACATGGGGTGCAAAGTAACCCATGGCTCCGCCGGCAAAAATAAGCAGAAGCCCTACAGGCCCGCACCATCGTCCCAATTCCTTCACCGGTTCATTGGTATGCTCCTCACGGATAACTTCCATAATATTGGTTCTCTTCAAATACCGCCAAGCGGTGATGCAGGCAAATCCAACCACCAGCAGGAAAAAGGCTGCCGAAATGAACAGGCAGCGAAAGTCAAGAACAAGCTTCATTTCCGAGCTGTCCACCAGAACCAGACGAAACAAACTCCACAGAATCCATACAAACGGTAAACCTGCCACAGCCCCTGCGGCGGCAGATACGCCGCTGAGCAAGAGCACCTCCCGGAAAAGTCCGGGCAGCAGCCGTTTCCTTGAAGCCCCCAGAGCCATCAAAATCCCCAGTTGTGCCGATTTATGCCGGAAGAAAAGTCCGGCCGCATATATGGTAAATACGATGCAGCCCGCCAGCGTCATCACAAATATGGCATACATCTGTTTCCGGCTGTCACCGCCGGAAGGAAATACCGTCTGTACCGTCCTCGAGCACATAAGCGCCGAGTAAGCCGAAATAATCATCAACGCCATAAAGTTACAGAACAGGTAGAGTCTTGAATGCTTCCTGCCGGCTCTTTGCAATTTTAGTTCCATTGTTTTCATTGTCAATGTCATACTAACCTCCATGCCGCTTTAGCGGCTCAAATAGATATGAAAAACGCTGTCTTTCGCGTTTTTCCTGTGTGAAACTTAATACTTCTTAGGCAGTGTCTTTTGCTGCCTTAGAAGTATTTTTCACACTAACCCTCATTTCTACGATTTACGCCTAAGCGATTTTGCAGCAAGCCCTTTATGGGGACAAAGCCGCAGGCACATGTTATGCGCTCATTTCCTTAATCACACCCAGCAGTTCATCCTGAAATTCACTCCTGCTACCGTCTTTTTCCAGCTGCCTGTAAAGAGTTCCGTCCTTCAACAAAATAACTCTGTCACAGAAGGATGCCGCAAAGCTGTCGTGAGTCACCATAAAAATGGTTGCGTTCATTTTATCCTTGGCTTCGATAAAGGTCTCGATCACGGCGCGGCTGGACTTGGAGTCCAGATTGCCCGTAGGCTCATCCGCCAAAATGACCATGGGATTATTAATCAGACTGCGGGCCACTGCCGCCCTTTGTTTCTCACCACCGGAAATCTCCGCCGGATATTTATTTACGATATGCCCGATACCGAATAAGTTGGTGAGCTTATCCGCAAGCTCCTCCCCGTCCCGTCCCACTTCGCCTTGCACAATGCGCGGCACAAGGATATTCTCCCGTATGGTAAGACCGTCCAGAAGCATGAAATCCTGAAATACAAATCCCAGCTTCGTATTTCTGATCTCTGCCAGCATTTCTTCGTTCTGTCCCGCGAGCTTGGTGCCGCCCACCGTAATACTCCCGCCGTCAAAAGGAATGTAACAGGAGATACAGTTTAACAGTGTGGTCTTGCCGGAGCCGGAGGGCCCCATGACCGCCACAAATTCTCCCTGTGCCACATGGAAGTCGATGCCCTTCAGCACTTGGTATTTGACTTTTCCGACTTCATAAGATTTGTGCAAATCTTTTACATACAACATAAAATTGCCTGCCTTTCTTTTATAAAGATCCGTTTTGTTACATACAAAGCATAGCACAAATGAAAAAATGCGTTTAACGATATGTAATATCCGGCTTCATAGATGTCAAGTTTGCGATCCGGCTGACAGGTTTGTAAAGTTTGGATATATTTCATGTAAAGTTTGGATTGAAAAAAAGAGGATTCGAAACGAAAAATATGATAAACTATATATAGTTTACGGATTTTGTCTAAATGAATTTCCTGTCGGTTCACCTGCCCCGTCCGTAAGACACATCCATGCTTCCTTGGCAGGAAATTCTCCGGAACGGTTCAGGAACCTTTCGGAACGGTTCCGGATAACAATATGACGGAGTATTTGAAAGATGTTTCCCATGGGCGTGCAAACCGGGGAATGATTTTTCAGACGCGCTGTAAAGAAAGGTGTGACCGCTATGCTTCGTATTGCACTGTGCGACGACGAGCCGGAGGCCAGAGATGCCCTCCGCATTCAATTGGAAAAATTATTGGTTGAGGAAGTCGAAGAGATCGTATATGAATTTTCTTCCGGCAAAAACACCGCTTCATGGCTTGAAAAGCATCCCGGTGAAATAGACCTTCTCTTTTTGGATGTGGAAATGAAAGGATTAAACGGTGTGGAAACGGCAGAACGGATCCGACAGTTTGACAAAAACATAGTCATCGTGTTCGTCACCGGATATACGGATTATGTTTTCGACGGTTATCACACGGGTGCATGGGATTATATCATAAAGCCTGCCGCCGAACAGAAACTCAGAGAGCTTCTCGTCCGTGTCCGGGCAAAACTGGATTCGGAAAAGGAACAGGTATTTATCCTTAAGAATATGGACGGCACATGGCGCTTCCGGCTGTGCGATACATTGTATTTCTACTCCGACAGACGCCGCTGCATCCTTGTCACAAAGCACGGCGAATATCCCTTCTACGCAAAACTGGATGATATCGAATCCCGGCTTGCTTCCCGTTTTATCCGGATTCATCAGAGATATCTCGTGAATCCGCAGAACGTCGATCATGTGGCCGGTGAATCCGTCACTTTGGGTTCATCACAGCTTCCTTGCAGCAGAAAATACCGTGACGCGGCAATGAACAGAATCGCCAGAGAAATGTTAAGAGACAATGTGCTAATTTAATGAAATTCATGACAGGAGAGAACGAGCAGTGACTGCATTTTTTATTCAGATTTTTTGGATACTTATGTCCACAGTAAGTACATGGCTGATTATGAATGCCTTGAGATATCTGATTCAAACAGGCCGGCGGCGGTGGAAAAAATTCCTGATGTTCTGCGGCTGTTTTCTTCTTGACACCGTAATAATATACATCGGCGATCCCTTTAATATTCTGGCAGTACTGCCTTGCTTTCTCTTGACGGTCCTTCTGGGCTGTGAAGGAACTCTCTGGAAAAAGATTACGGTGGGAGTAATGTATTCCAGCACCTTTTTTTCCTTTAACGCCTTGAGAGATAACTTTTTTCGCCCCTATGCAATCTACCTGCTTATGAGCCGCTCCCCCGACAAATACTATATGCATCCGTCTTCCTTTTTTGAGAGTTACTATGTCGATTCCCACTTATTTATTCGGTTTGCCCCTATACAGTATATACAATTCTTCTCTGCCCTTTTCAATTTATTGTTTGCGGCCTTTTTATATGTGGGCATCCGTAAATTTGCACCGGATAAAGATTATACCCTTTCCGACAGATTGTGGCGTTTGCTCTTCCTGCTTACGGCAACCCCTTTCGGTGTGGTGCTCAATATAGTTACTTTATTCCACATGCCGGACACCGTCAACGACATCCATCAAAGTATATCCGCAAAATATGCCGTTTTGCTTATTATCACCCTATTGTCTTTTGTCAGCCTGCTATGGTGCATCACCGTGCTGGCCAAGCAGCAGAAGCTGGAACAGCGGAATCTGCTGTCGGAAACCAACCGAAAGTATTATGAAGCCATGGAACAGCAGCACTTTGAAATACGGCGGCTGAAACATGATCTGGCCAACCACATGCAGATATTGTCCACACTTCCTATAGAACAGAGAGAGCCCTATCTCAAAAAGCTGGCTCAAATCCCCACGGTCATGGAGCCCCTTGCTTATTGCGGCGATGCCACCGTCAATGCCGTTCTGTCCGTAAAAAAGGCTGCCATGGACCGCTGCGGCATCCGCACGGAACTGTCCGTGGATATTCCGGAAGAACTTCCCTTTGACAAAGTGGATGTCTGTGCGCTGTATGCCAACGCATTGGACAACGCTATTGAGGCCTGTTCAAAGTTGAATGAAGAAAAACGTATCATCATAGTAAAAAGCAAAGCACAAAAGGGATTATTCTGTCTGGAGGTGGGCAATCCCGTTTCCTCTGCCGCCCAATTTCCAAGTTCTTCCGGCTTAAATGCCTCCGAGCTTCCGAATCGTTCGGACACGAGAACCGATTCCCAAAGGCCATCCGGCCCTTTAAAGTCCGTCTATCTTCTGCCCACCACCAAAGAAGATAAGGCAAACCACGGTTTCGGTCTAAAGAGCATGGAAGAAATCGTGGCAAGATACCATGGCAGCATGGAGCTGAATATACAAGACGAAATTTTTAACCTGTTTCTGTATATTCCTTTATAGCAGATATTAAAACCCGTTACCCGATTGTCTCCCTCCTCCGCCTTGCAGGCCGAAAATACATATGGCTATGGAGAACGGCGGAAGAACCTCGTTCCCGCTGCCATGATATATAAGCTGTCATATGAATATACCCCCGCAGTCTGATGCGAGGGTATGATTGGGACAGGCACTTTTGTCTGTCCGCCGGTCTTCATTATTTCAAATTAATCTGCTGTCCTATATTGATATTGTTTAAATTCTTGATCTGAGGGTTTTTAGCCGCCAGCTGCGCAAGCGTCATACCGTTTGACCGTGCAATCTTGGACAGGGTATCTTTTGCCTGTACGGTGTAAGTAGAGCCGGTGGTGCCGTTTGCAGGCGCACCGTTTCCATAATGTGCCGACAGATAAAGAGGTCCATACCATGGAATATCGTTATCCATAGCAGCGTTTGAAGGAATGGTTACGACATAGTTCACGCCCTCATAGGTGTATTCCATCACCAGAGTCACGTTGGTCTTCTTTAACAGCTCTTTCATTTCTCCGTTGGATAAAGAAGTTACACCCGTCACTTTGACAGTATCTCCGCTCTTTGCATCGGCAATCTCCGTTCCCACATCCGGAAGAGACGCTGCACTGTCATTGGAACCACTGCTGCTTCCGGAATTTTCGTTGTCATCCGAATCATCGCTGTCGTCAGAGTTTCCTCCATCACCGGGATTTTCTCCTTCGCCAGAGTTTCCTCCATCACCGGGATTTTCTCCTTCACCGGGGTTTTCTCCCTCGCCGGGATTTTCTCCTTCACCGGGAGTATTACCACATGTGGACTCATCAAAGAAATTAACTGTGTAAGATACCGGAGTGCCAAGCCCTTCTATGGTTACACGGTAGGAATCTCCTGCGACGTATTTTGCTCCATCAGGACGGAAAATAATACATCCCTGTTGTCCATATCTGCCGTTATCTACATTGAAATATCCGTCCGCACTTGCGGCTGAAAATGTCCATGTTTGGCCGTCGGACACTTTTGTAAGGGTAACGGTAACACTGTCTTTATCCACCTCGCTCCCCATGGAAACAGACCAAGGATAAACATTGTCAAAATACTCTATGGGCATATTCTGTGCAGGCCACGCCACTCCTGTTTCCGCTGCTCCTGAATTACTTGTATCAAAAGAATACATTGCACTGTAAGTGCCGTTTTCTCCTGCCACAGCCCCAAAACCGGTCTTTCCCATTTTGGGATTAATACACCAGCGCCTATGTCCTAAACGGTCTATATTGGAATCATCATAATCAGCCATCCAGCCATTAATAAGAGAGTCTTTAAATGTCTGGCCTGCCCATGATGCCCATGCTATATTGGATGATCCCGCACCTTCTTCTCCCAGATCAAACAAAGCATCCTCCATACCGTTGGGTTTTTCCGGAGTGTGTGTTAATTGCTTATTTACATAATTTACCAAACTTGCCGCCTGAGTCATCTGATTGTAGGTATCGTCCAGCGTTACATTATCCTGCACTCCTGCAATAAATCGAATCTGGTTCAACATGGTCACGGCTCCGTCCAAAGTGTCCTGAGACAAGCTGCCCGGTGCATACGGCTGTGCGGTAACAGGATCTGTGGAAAAAGCAAGTCTGGCCCCTGTCACTGCCGCATCACTATTCATTCGATCCAGAATTTCCTGTTGGGTGTGATAGGTTACATTCAATCCCACAGCCACCGGTTCTTCCGCTCTTACCGGCTGCATGTCCAAAGAAGTAACTGCCAGTAAACCTGTCAAAAGAATTCCGGCGCATCCCGAAAATGCCTTAACAAATTTCTTTCTCATTTTTGATCTCCTATGCCTTCTGTTTTACCGGTGTACTTATTTTGTTTCTCTTAATGCCTATGGCCCTTTACCTCCTCTCTTTCTTCACTCCTCTGCATCCCAGCGTCCGCCGAGTGACGCAGACTACACGCTTACTCTTTTCATATCCACCGGAAATATGCATCCTGAGAATCGTGCCTGATATAATAGATACCGATTGCAGTATACTCCCCCTCCTCATTATAAGTCAAGTGCTTGGGAACATACCAAATCACAGCCGCCGTTGTTCAAAATGATTGCAATTACTATTTAAACGTAGTATTCTATATATCAATAAAACAGTCTTATCCCTTTTGCTTTTAAGCCGGTGAACAAATAACCTATGGGACACAATTATTATATAAGAAAGGTTTACAGCATGAAAGAATCATTTCATATTGTCAGCGACGGCTCCTGCGACCTGCCGCCGGAGCTTGCACGGGAAAAAAACATTACCATAGTACCCTTTTATGTATCCTTTGACGACGAACATTATTTGAAAGAAAATGTGGAAATCGACATCCGGGATTTCTATCGGCAGATGGTAGAGAACAAGGGAGTGTATCCCAAATCTTCCATGCCTTCCATCCAAGATTATGAAGAGGCGTTTCGTCCCTTTGTGGAGGCGGAGCTTCCGGTGGTCTGCATTTGTATCACTACAAAATTCAGCGGCTCCATGCAATCCGCCTTAAATGCCCGGACACTTCTGCTGGAAAAATATCCTCAGGCGGAAATCACGGTCATCGATGCTGCTGTCAATACGGTTTTACAGGGTCAATATGTGCTGGAGGCAGCGGAATTACGTGATCAGGGGACAAGCTATCAGGATACCGTTGCACGGCTGGAAGAAATTAAGCATACCGGAAGAATCTTTTTTACGGTGGAAAACATGGAGTACTTAAGACATGGCGGAAGAATCGGTAAAGTAGCCGCTCTTGCCGGAGGCGCTTTGGACATCCGCCCTATTATTACTCTAAAGCAAGGTGAAATTTTTCCTTCCGGAATCGACCGCGGACGGAAACGCACTACCAAGAAGGTCATGAATCTCCTTTTGAAATATCTTCAGGAAAGCTCTCTGGGCATTGATTGTTACAGCCTTGCGGTGGGATACGGATACGATCGGGAGGAGGGCCTCGCCTTTCGGGAGCAGGCATTGGCCCTATTACGGGAAAAAGGATACGGCATCGACAGTATGCCCGTCTATCAGATCGGCGCCACCATCGGTGTCCACACCGGCCCCCATCCTCTCGGTTTCGGAATCATCGAAAAGGGAATCCATCCTGCGAAAGGATAAATGCGGGCTACTATTATCCGCATTACTAATGATAACGCATTCATAGTTATAATCCTTGTGTGCTTCGGCACGCACTCCAAACGATATTGGGAAGTAAACTTCCAAACTCTCCCATCCGGCCATGAATGCGTTACCGTTTAAGGAACAGGATTTATTAAACCACAACACAGCGATTCCCCATATATCACTTCCGGACCTTCACGGAAAAACGCACAAAAATATTCTGCGGCGGATGCCAGTGTAAAGTACCATAAATTTGTAGTTGACATTTCTCAGCCGGACTATATAAAATAAATTAACATCTAAAAGAACGGCATAATTTCCACTCGACCATACAATTGGATATTTCCTGCTGTGGCACTCCTGCATCCGGAGGCACGGCTTTTTCCCGTTAGATTCGGTTGGGCAAACCCCATAGGAGGAAATATCTTCATCCGAACTCCGGAAAGGAACAATATACAATGCACATTTTATTAATTACTCCCACCTCCGTATCCGTGGAATTACAGAATAACGATTCTTATTACACGGATTCCTTTGAAGTGATTTTAAACGGTAAGTCCTTGGGAATGCGCGAGAAAAATTCCTTCTCCCTTTACGATTTGGAGCCGGACCATAGCTATACACTTCAGGCTCTTACAAAGGACGGAATAAAAGAGTTGTCTTTCCGCACCTTGAACCGCCGTGAAAAGATCTACCGCTCTCCAAAGGAAGGCGGCACAGAGGACGACACGGCAGGACTGCAGCAAGCCATCAACAGTCTGGCAAAGGACGAATACTTAACCATCTCAGGTATCTACAAAGCCACCGCATTGTTTTTGAGGGATGATCTGATTCTTCACCTTCCCAAAGACTCCCGGCTGGTAGGTGAAACGGATCGTACAGTCTTTCCTGTGTTAAGAGCCGACGAAGAAAAAAACGGCATTGTGCTTGGGACATGGGAGGGACGGGCCGACGATTCTTTCGCCAGCCTTATCACCGGTATCGGTGTGAAAAATGTCTGCATTTACGGAGAGGGAATTATCGACTGCAATGCACAGTCCGGCGACTGGTGGGTTGACCATAGAACCAAGCGCATTGCCCGGCGTCCCAAGGGCATTTTCCTCCACACCTGTGAAAAGATTGCTCTGGAAGGCATTACCGTCTGTAATACCCCTTCTTGGAACCAGCATCCCTTTTACTCAAAGGATCTGAAATACATAAACATGAATCTGCTCAATCCCGCCGATTCCCCGACCACAGACGGATTGGATCCGGAATCCTGTGATAATGTTCTGATAGCAGGCGTAAGAATCAGTGTGGGCGACGATTGCATTGCCATCAAGTCCGGCAAAATTGACTTTGCGCGCAAATACCACACTCCCTCCTCCCATATCACCATCCGCAACTGCCTGATGGAATACGGCCACGGAGGCGTCACACTGGGAAGCGAGAACAGCGGCGGTATTCAGGATGTATCGGTAACAAACTGCATTTTCCGGCAGACGGACAGGGGGCTGAGGATCAAAAGCCAAAGAGGCCGCGGCAATCTGGCCGTCATCCGAAATATCGCCTTCCGGAATATCCGGATGGATGATGTGAAAGCGCCTTTTGTTATCAATGCTTTCTACAAAGCAGGCAACGACGAATACGATGACCGATTTGAGCGCACCTACCGAGAGCCCAACGATCTTACCCCTGTGTTCAAAGGATTCAAATTTCAAGACATTATTTGCGAGAACGTGTCCTACGGTGTGGGATTCTTTCTGGGACTGCCCGAATCCATGCTGGAAAAAGTAACACTGCAAAATATAACCGTTTCCTATAAGCCCGATGCCGCCCCCGGCGAAATGGCTATGACCGCTTGGAAAGAAGAGTTTAAGCATGTGGGCTTTGTATGCGAAAACGTAACGGAATTGGAGTTGGAACAAGTGCAATTTAAGAATCCCCCCAGCCAAAAATATATTCTAAAAAACGTAACCACCCTCACAGAACACGAATGAAATTTGAACACTGTAGTGTAGAGACGGTACTGGAACCTTCAGTCTCGTAACGAAAGTGCCCCGGGAGAATTTTCAGCTAAGCACTTTAGATGAAAATTGCTCCCGTTTCAGGGGGCACTGTAGTGTAGAGACGGTACTGGAATAGGAGAAACCAAAATGGATACATTATTATTTGCATTAAATGCCATATTGCCCATCATATTATTAATTTTGCTGGGTTATCTGTTGAAAACAAAAAATTTTCTGGATGAAGGCTGGTTCAAAAAAGGCAACAAGCTCGTTTTCCGTGTCTGCCTGCCCTGTATGCTGTTTATCAACGTATACAGTATCCAATCCTTCACCTCAATTAACTGGTCCGTGGTAGTCTACTCCGAAATTGCCATTCTGGCTGCATTTTTTATCGGGCTTTTGACCGTGAAGCTGACTGTGCCTGACAACAAGCAGAAGGGTGTCATTCTGCAATGTGTCTTCCGCTCAAACTTTGCCATTATCGGGCTGACTCTCGCGGAGTCTCTGGGCGGTGTAGAGGGAAGAGGCATTGCTGCGGTTCTTAGCGCTTTTTCCATTCCTACCTTCAACATCCTTGCCGTCATTGCGCTGACCATGTTTCTTGGCGGAGAGGACGGACACAAGGCGGACATCAAAGACGTACTTATAAAAATAGCAAAAAATCCTCTGATAATCGGTGTTGTATGCGGTCTGATTACCTTGGGAATCCGTTCCCTCATCCCTGTAAACGCTGACGGGGAACTCCTGTTTTCTCTCTCGGGCAGCCTGAAATTCCTATATGATGCCATCAATAATCTGGCAAAAATCAGCTCTCCTCTGGCATTGGTAGTACTGGGCGGGTTATTCGATTTCTCCGCCGTAAAGGGAATGCTGAAGGAAATCATCATCGGCACCGCGGCACGGGTGGCCGTCGTTCCGTTTGCCGTCATCGGTCTGGCCGTAATCCTTTCCAAGTACACCGGATTAATTAATTTTGACGCCACAGTCTATCCCGCTTTAGTGGCTCTCTTCGGATCCCCCGTGGCAGTCTCCAGTGCCATAATGGCACAGGAAATGGACAATGACGGGACTCTTGCGGGCCAGTTGGTGGTCTGGACTTCCATTATGTCCATTTTTACCATCTTCCTGTCAATTTTGATATTGAGGGCGCTGGGACTGCTTTAAACGAGCCGGCAATTTCTTGAAAGATTTATTCCAATACAATATTTCCTACCACCAACGGAATCTCCTCGTCTATCAAAACGTAATTTAAAGAGACTTCCGGCTTATCAAATGTATTGAGCATTGATAAATCCTTCCTGTAGTTTTCGGGTTCTCGCAGTGGCGCAAGAGTGAAAAGTAACCTTGATTGTCAGTGAAATGTGCTTGTCCCAAAGGTGAAGCGGATTGTTGAACGAAAATGTGGTGCGATTATTTTCAAAGAAACAGCACACGGATGAATCAATAACTAAAAGGAAGACTGAGTGATGATAAAGTGGTGTGAAGAGGTTTTGAAAGAAGAATTACTTGAATATAATCTTCAAATGGAAAATATCTGTAATCTTGATAAATATGATAACTATATATCTGAAAAAGTATTAAGTATTTTGTTAAAATGGGCCTGCTATGGACAGCATATATCAGGTATTACGATGGGGCGCGAAAAAATAGCCGAAATACCTAAGGCATGGCTCAAAGCACATTTAATAATTGTCGTCAAGAGGGACTTCGATTATTCTGATTATTGGAATTTTGCAAGGCTGTTGGAGGTAGTAGTGGAAACGCTTCCGGAACTCAAAGACGCGATATTATCCTTAAATTCAGAAACCACCGATCAAGATTTGATAGACATAATAAACGATTATAAATAACATCAGCGTTATCAAAAGACAGCGGGGGCTGTCCGGCTCTGGCTTTTGTACCGTAAAGTAACAGGGCTTTCGAGAAATTGAAAGCCCTCGTTCTTTGCAGCACTCCCGCCGGATTACTCCGGCCGGCAACGCGAAATCTGCATGGATTCCCTTAACAGAACGGGTGACATCTCACCGCCTTTTCCAAGTAGATCTCGAAAACAAAATCAAAATAGGAAAAATCTCAAGTCTCCCGGCCAGCATGTCCAATATCAAAACAATTTTAGAAAAACTGCTGAACCCTGCAAAATTACAGGTAGGCCCCACTGATTCAAAACCCGGTCCGATATTGTTAAAACATGCCATCACCGCAGACAAATTAGTCGTCATGGAAAATCCGTCCACGGAAATCAAAATAAAGCTCAAAAGCGTAATAATGGCATAGGCTGCCAGATATGCGTTGGTATTCTGCAGCACCTTTTCATCCACGGGATGCCCGTTGGAACGAACCACCTGTACTTTCTCGGGATGAATAACCTGACGCACACTGCGGCGCAGACTTTTCACCACTAAGAGCACACGCCCGCACTTAAATCCGCCGCCGGTACTTCCTGCACTCGCTCCCACAATCATGAGAGAAAACAATATTACCTTGGAAAATGTGGGCCACAGATCAAAATCCGTTGTGGCATACCCTGTGGTCGTCATGACGCTTGCCACTTGAAAAGCCGCATGACGCAAGGTCTCCCGCAAGGTAGGATAAAATCCTCTCAGATTCCAAGCGATCAAGAGGACACTTGCCCCCGCTACACCCAGATACAGCCTCAATTCCTCATCTTTAAAAACATTTTTAAATTGCTTTAACAGCAATAGATAATAACAGGTGAAATTAACACCGAAGAGCATCATAAACACGGTACAGACATTTTGAATATACGGGCTGTACCCCGCTATGCTGTCGTTCTTAATGCCAAAGCCGCCCGTTCCCGCCGTTCCGAATGCCGTACAGACCGCCTCAAACATAGGCATCCCTCCGGCCAGCAGAAAAATCACGTTGATCACTGTCAGCAGGATATACAGCTCATAAAGTATCCTTGCAGTTTTACGCATTTTCGGAACCAGCTTTCCCACATTCGGACCCGGACTTTCCGCCCGCAGCAAATGCATGGTAAAGCCGTTATCTCCTCCTCCCGCGGAAGTGATAGCAAGCAAAAATACCAGCACGCCCATGCCTCCCAGCCAATGGCTGAAACTTCTCCAGTAAAGTATTCCTTTCGGAAGTCCTTCTATTTCCGGCAGAATAGAGGCTCCCGTGGTGGTAAAACCGGATACGATTTCAAAAAAAGCATCCACAAAATCGGGAATGGCCCCGGAGAAATAAAAGGGCAGACACCCCAGCAAACTCAATATTGCCCAGCTCAACCCTACACAGACTAATCCTTCTCTGGCATAAAATTTATTTTTGGAACCTCTGCCGATTAACAAAAGCCCTGCCGCCACTACCGCTATTGCCGCTATACTTACCAAAAAAGCCAAAACAGAGGAACGCTCACCTTCAAATAAGCTGATCAGCAAGGCCGGCAGCATAAATACCGCCTCCACAATCAGCATTTTACCGATAAAACGTCCCATCATTTTGTAATTCATGATAACCTCCATGATATCGTCTGCAAAAGCGCCGCCCGCAGCACTTTTGTCAAGACACAGTTTCGCTCCGCATATTTATTCATTTTGTACTTAATCCAAAATAAAAATGTGTTTATTCTCAAGCATTATGCCTGATATTTGTATCTGCACAAGGCAAAATACATTTTATTCCCTTATTCAAAGATATCATTCAACTGGTAAATTCCTCTTTTGCCGTTGGATACAATGATTACGGTATCCCCCTTTTCAAAGAAAGAATCACCGTTGGGAATCTCCTGTGCGGCGCCTTTTGTAATACAGGCCACCAGCACATTCTTCTTCAAATGAAGTTCCTTCAGCGGTTTTCCGAGGAATCTGGTTCCCTCATCCACCAGAAATTCCGCCGCCTCCGCCTGACCGTCGGCAATTTTATATACGGTCTGTGCCGCTCCCGTCTGATTTTGCATCGCCCTCACATAACGTACAATAATATTGCTGCACAATTCCTTGGGACTGACAATGCTGCCGAGAGATAGATTTCCTAAAATATTGGTATTATCCATACGTCCCAGCTTGGTAATGACTTGAGGGACTCCGCAATCCGTCCCGTAAAGTGATATGATCATATTCAGCTCGTCCAAGCCGGTCAGTGTAACCAGTGCATCGCAATTTGAAATTCCTTCTCTTTCCAAAATAAACTGGCTGCTGGCATCCCCATGAATAATGTCCGCGTCCGGCAGGAGGGCGGACAGCTGCACACATTTTTCCGGATTTCTTTCGATAATCTGAACTTCAATACCGCTCTTACTGAGCTGCTTTGCCAGATAAAAGCTGACACGGCTTCCTCCGCAAAGAATTACACGCTTGACTTTATGGGTAATGACCCCTAGATTCTTAAGGAGCATGGTCAGCTCTTTGGCCGCTGCCGTTACAAAGATTCGATCCCCTTCACGGAGCACAAAGTTACCGTCCGGTGCTATGGCGGTTCCGTTCCGCAAAACGGCACAAACCAATATTTTGCATTTCACGATATTGTTCATGTCATTCAGCGCTACATTACATAACCTGTTATTGGCATCTATCCGAAGCTCCACGATTTCCACACGTCCCTTGGCAAAGGTATCCCTCTTTAGAAATCCCGGATATTTCAGCAGTCTTTCGATTTCCACAGCCGCCTGTTTCTCTGGATTCACCGTCATGGAAAGAGCAAACATGTCGCGCATTCTGTAGATTTGATCCGTATATTCCGGATTCCGCACTCTGGCAATAGTATGAAGTCTGGGATTTAACCCGTGAGCCGTCATACAGCAAAGCAGGTTTATTTCGTCTGCACCCGTAGCGGCGATCAGAAGATCCGCCTCCTTCACTCCGGCTTGATCCAACACGTCCATGGAAGCACAGTTTCCTTGCACTACCATTATATCAAAACGTTCCACACTGGATTCCAGTTGTTTCAGGTTCGCATCTATCAGGGTCAAGTCATACCCCTCCGAGGCCAACTGTCTGGTCAGCATGGAGCCAAGCTTACCGTCTCCGGCAACAATTATCTTCACAACTCAATTTCCTCCTATTCCAGTTCCGTCTCTTTTATTCCGATCCCGTCTCCTATAATTTCAGCCGTCCTTCCAGCGCCAGATATTGGTCAAAAATCAATCTGCTGACTTTTGATCCGAATACAGTTGCGGGATGGTCGGGGTAGTATTGGGAATCGCTGAAATCCTTGTTGAACATTACAATTACATATTTCCCGTAGGGAGTGGATACAATTCCGCCGTCATTTCGGCAGGCATTCATACTGCCGCTTTTGGATGCCACGTATATAATCTCCTCGTCGTAATTATCCGCATCCAAATAATATGGCGGAAGATTTTTGGTCAACATGGAATTATAATGCTGCTGCCTGCAGATTTCCAGCATCTGTTCCGATGCCTTTGCGCTGATCAGTTTTCCCTGAGCCATACGCACCCACATACCGGCATAATCTTCCGGTGTAGAAGTCCCCAGTTTACTGTACTTTTCGAAATCTATGCGGTTATGGAGAATAGTGTCTCCGCAGCCCAATCGCTGTATACAATCATTGATCTGTCCCACACCGAGGAAATCAATCAGCATATTGGTGGCAATATTGTCACTGACTATAATCATGAGCGTAGCGACATTTTTTACGGAAAGCTTTGTGCCCACCTCCATAGAGCTTAAAATGCCGCTGCCGTCAATCACATGCTCCCGCTTATACTCCAGCATGTCCGACAGCGATAGTTCTCCTTTTTCAATACGCTCAAACAGGGAAGCAAGGACAAAAAGCTTAATCGTGCTTGCCGTCTCGAATTTTTCTTTCTCGTTAATTTTTATTACATTCCCCTTCAGGTCATCTATGTAAATTCCCATCAGTCCGTCGTAACTTTTTAATTCTACGCCGATTCTGTTTTTTAAGCTTAATCTTTCGTCCATCCGTAATATCCTTTCTCTTTTGTTGCGGTTCTTCATTTTCCTCCGGCCTTCCTGTCATGCCGCCATGCCGCCAGCGGCAGCACAAACAATTTGTGAAAATCAATCCCCTCGGCAATAGAATCCGTTCTTTAGGATCTTATTCCCCATCGGACAGCAATCTTTGCAAAAGCGCTTTCCGATTGTTGACAAACATCTCCGTCACCTGAAAACTTTCCGTTTCTTCATATTCGCACAGATGTATTTTCCCTTGATCAAAGCTGTATATCTCCGCATCCGGAATACCCAGCAAGATAGGCGAATGTGTTGCAATGATAAACTGGGATCCCTCCTTGGCGCACTTATAGATATCCAGCAAAAGCGTCAGCTGCCGCTGGGGGGACAATGCGGCCTCCGGCTCGTCAAAAATATATATCCCGCCGGCATTCAAATAATTTTGGGCAATGGCCAGAAAGCTTTCCCCATGGGATTTCTCATGATACCGTTTGGACGGGTGCATGGAATCCGCATACTCTTCTTCCTTTGTCGCCACATTATAAAAGCTTTCCGCCCGGAGAAAGTACCCTGACTTGGCCTTGCGGATTCCTTTGGTAAGCCTTATGGCATTCCATAATTCGGAATGGGAATCATAGGTAGAAAAGGAATAATTTCTGGTTCCCCCTTCCGGGTTAAACCCATATGCCACGGCAATCGCTTCCAACAAGGTAGACTTTCCGCTTCCGTTCTCCCCGACAAAAAATGTAATTGCACTGTGAAATTCTATTCTGTCTATCCCATTGATTGCGGTAATGTCCCTTAAATAGCTCTTCTCGTCTATTTGATTCCAATCAAACGACACTGACCGAATAAATTGATCATTCATGATATGATTCTCACTCCAAAATGTGCCGTTCCAACGGCGCAAGCCATTTATAACTTTGATGCAAACAGGCTGCCCACTTTCTCAAGGCTTTCCCGCAAATCCTGCCGAAAATCCGCATGGTTTGGATTCAGACTGTTGATCACCACCCCGTCGCTGCCGCTTTTTCCGGTGGAATGTATATACCTTTCCTCCCCGATATACATGGCAATGTGGCCGGGGAAAAAAAGCAGATCGCCCGGTTTCATATCCTTCTCCTGAATTTCTTTTATAGGGAACCCTTCCTTCATGCGGGCATTGCGGTAAATATAGACTCCGCAAAGCATATAACACATGCTGGTAAGTCCCGAACAATCAATGCCCAGCGGGCTCTTTCCGCCCCACCGGTACTGCGTGCCCATATAGTTCTTCGCCAGATCTACCAATCTGCTTCGAAAAACTTCTTCGTCTTCCGTAAAAGGCTGCCTGTAGCAATTCCCTAAAAAAGACTCTCTGGTATAGCCTCTTCTTCCGTCCGCCAGTTCAACCTCCACCCAGCCCTCATGTTCCGGCATCTGGCCGGTCAGAAGCAGCCTTCCTCCCATGGGAACGGATTCCATACAGAGCCCCTGCACTTTCGGCTCCGACAGCACATCCACATAGGGGCGCATCACGGTACGGATATCTCCCTTCTCCCAACGATTGACTCTTCCTTCATCCGTGAGTAGGTCTTCCTTTTTGCAGTACGCCTCATAACGGTATTCCGTCCGGATACGTATCCATTTGGTTTCTGTGCTTCCGGGAACAGGCTCTGTCTGTATAACCGTTCTTCCTTCGGCTCCTATGTCCGGCTCCGCCTCTGAAACAGGCCTCCCCTTCCTATCACCTATATCTTCCGAAATAGCCCCTTCCTGTAAAGCCGGAACCTCCTCCAAAATTTCCGCTGTCATTCCGTATAATAACTCATCATCCAGACATACCCGCTCCGTGGGCTTATCTCTCAGTGAAACCACCGTTTTGGCTGCAATCGCTTTCATAATATTATTCCTGTTCCGTCCCTCTGTCTCATTGCCTCTGTAAAGGAAAATATAAGTTCCCTACGCAAAGACAGCGGGCACTTTAGTGATGCCGATTCCCGGCGCCTCCGTCATCCTGATTTCTGCACCCGCAAATAAAGGACCTCCCTCATAGGGATCCGTCTTGCAGAGTGCGGGACCGTCCAAATCATGTCTGGTAATGACACCCTTCGCCGCCGCCAAGTGGGCAGCCGCGCTGACCGCCAGCTTACTTTCCAGCATACATCCTGTCATACATTCTACGCCGAAGCTTTCCGCAATACCACAAATTTTCAAAGCTTCGTAGATACCGCCCGTCTTCATCAGCTTTATATTAATCAGATCCGCCCCGCCTTCCTGAATCAACCGGATGGCGTCCTGCGGTGAAAACACGCTCTCGTCCGCCAAAATAGGCGTAAATACATTGGAAGTTACATACTTCATCCCCTCAAAATTGTGAGCGTCCACGGGCTGTTCCACCAGATCAATGTCCAGCCCCTTATCCTCCATGGCCCGGATAATGCGCACCGCATCCTTGGGCTGCCAGCCCTGATTGGCGTCCACCCGGATCGCAATGTCTTTGCCCACTGCCTGACGGATGGCCGCAATCCGCTCCACATCCTTAAGGCCCTCCTTGCCCACCTTGACCTTCAAAATGCGGAAGCCTTGCTCCACACCCTTTAAGCTGTCCCGAACCATCTCTTCTATTCCGTTGACACTGATGGTAATATCCGTCTCAATGGTATCCCGATTTCCGCCCAATACCTTATATAGCGGTCTGTTCAGACTTTTGGCATACAAATCGTAAACAGCCATATCCACCGCCGCCTTGGCAGAAGTATTCTTCACAATACATTTATGCAGTCTGCCCATAATGCCGTCCATATCTTCAATATCCATACCTGTGACAGCGGGCGCGATAAAATCCCTGACAGCGGTGACAATAGATCCCTTGGTATCCCCCGTGATAACTGCCGTGGCAGGAGCTTCTCCAAAGCCTTCCTGTCCATCGTCGGAGGTAATTCTGACAACAATGTCATTTACAGAGTCCACCGTCCGCAAAGCGGTCTTAAAGGGTGTGACAAGAGGAATTTGTATCTCCCCCAGTTCTATTTTTGCTATTTTCATACTGTATGTATCCGTCCCTTTCTGCTTAGTACTTCCTATTCCGGGTCCTATCCGCTCATGTCTCCCGGTATAAGGACCATGCAAGCTTCTGTATAAACCGGTTAAAACGAGTACAATCCGTCTCATTACTCATACAGCAGAGGATAAAAGGCTGGCTTCCGAAAATAATGCCTACATCATGTGTGATGCCGTCATCCTCGCCCGTTTTATGGGCTATGGGGACACATCCCTGAAAATAGAACGGAATCTTATTTTTCAACCGCTGGGATTTCATAATTTCCAGCATCTCTTCCGAAGACTTTCTGTCAATCATCTTTCCCCGGTACATTTTCTCCAGCATGTCCCCAATCTCTCTGCCGGATACGTAGTTTTCAATCCCTTTGTCGGCTGCTTCCGAATCAAATAAAAGACGGTTCACGCGGCAGGTTTGATAACCCATTTTCGCCAGAGAACCGTTAATTTCTTCCGTACCGCCCAACAACCGAATTAGAATATTGGTGGCAGTATTGTCGCTTAAAATAATCATCAGATTATATAAATCCTGAACCGTCAGATTCAACCCGGCGTGCATTCTGTTGAGACAGCCGCAGGAGGGCAGTTTATCCCCCTCCTCCAGCACATAAAGCTGATCCTTTTTCAACATACCAGCCTGAATCTGTCGAAATGTTTCAATCAACACAGGAATCTTGATAACGCTTGCCGCCATCATGGGAATATCGCTATTATAATCCAATATTTCTCCCGTCACAAGATTTTTGCAGTAAACAGCAAGCTTTCCGGGAATTCCTTTCAAATACCCTTCCAAACTCTTCCCGTCCATGTTCTTCCTCCCTCAAATTTCCCGTAATATCAAGTATCACCGTCCTGCCATATCCGCTTCCCATCCGTAAAACAAATTATTCAGTCAGCAGCCCCGCCGCAGTCACAATGCACCATCTCGCTCAGCATGGCAATCTCCGCCTGATAACCGTCCAGCTCATTGGGAGTCTCCAAATAAAAGGGAAGCTCCCTCAAAGCAGGATGATTGATAATCCTGCCGAATGCCTCCTTGCCGATATATCCCTGACCGATCTTCTGATGTCTGTCCTTATGGGCGCCGCATGGGTTCATAGAATCATTGATATGAACCGCTTTGAGACGGCTCAAACCGATGACATTGTCAAATTCTTTTATCACGTCGTCCAAACGCTCTGCAATATCATAACCGCCGTCCCAGATATGACAGGTATCCATACATACTCCTATTTTATCAGAAAGTTCTACCTTGTCAATAATGCCCCGAAGTTCCTCAAAGGTTCTGCCGACTTCGGTTCCCTTCCCCGCCATAGTCTCTAAAAGTACCGTGGTATGCTGTTCCGGCTTCAATACCTGATTCAGTGCATCCGCAATGAGCTCGATTCCCGCCTCCGCCCCTTGTCCCACATGACTGCCGGGATGGAAATTGTAAAGGGCATCGGGAAGCATTTCCAGACGCCGGATATCATCCGCCAGTGTTTCCAGAGCAAACTGCCTAGTCCTCTCCTCCTTGGCACAGGCGTTTATAGTGTAGGGCGCATGAGCCAGCGGCTTCCCGATTCCCGTCTGTCCGAAGAATTCCAGCATAGCTTCTATATCCTCTTTCCGCCATTCCTTTGCAGCGCCTCCCCTTGGATTTCTGGTAAAATACTGAAAGGTCGAAGCGCCGATGGATCGTGCCGTCTTCGCCATATCCAAAAAACCCTTTGAAGATGATAAATGGCATCCTATTCTCAACATATTGTTATTCACCTTTCTAAAATTTCGTGTTCCGAAATACCTGCATTCCATACGGCAAGTATTGGAACTTTTCGATTTCCGGCAATCCACGCGTCTCGTTTTGCGCTGTTTTTACCGCAAATGCAGCGGCTATACGATACGTCTCACCGATAATATGGTCTTGTACTGTGCGTTGCTGATCTTGATACCCGTTCTGGAACTGCTGGCATGTACAATCAGATTATTACCTATATAGATGGCCACATGGCCTTCATAGCAGATCAGATCTCCGGGCTGTGCCTCATCATAGGAAACACCCGTTCCCGCACTTCTCTGCTGTGTGGAGGTCCGGGGCAGAGAATAGCCGAAATCCGCAAATACCCGATAAGTAAATCCGGAACAATCCGCCCCCGATGTCAGGCTGGTTCCTCCCGATACATAGGGATTTCCGATAAACTGACAGGCATAATTGGCAATCTGCTTCCCTAAATCGCCGCCGGAGGCAGAATTAATGACCGATGTATAATCGGTATTTGCCGGAGTGGGGGGAGTAACCGTGGAAGGCTTTCTGTTCTGCGCCGCCAAAGCTGCCTGAAGCTCCTTTAACCGCTTCTGCTCCTGCTGCAGCTGCTTCTTCGATACTGCGGCTTCCTGACGCAAACGGCTGATTTCCGCCTCAAAATTAGCGGATTCCCGTCTCTTCTGCTCCAACAGCACATCCAGATTGGCCTTCTGCTCCTCTAAAGCCCTTTTGTCGGCCTCCAGATTCTGCCTATCCTGTTCCAGCGAAGCTTTCTCCGCCTCCAGCTGATTCCACAGCTCCAACACAAGATCCTTTGTCTCCATAAACTCAATCAGCATTCGTTTATTGTACTCATATACCCGTTCAATATAGTCCATGCTGTTCAGTATGTCTCCCAGCCCCTTGCCTTTCAGCAATGCATTCAGGTAAGAATCGTCACCGTTTTCATAGAGCATACGTGTCTGGGCTTCCATGCTGGCTCTCTGATCCTCTTCTCTCTGCTTGGCAGCCTCATACTCCGCTTCCGTGGCTTCAATCTGCGTCTGCTTGTCCGCAATCTCCGCTTCCTTCTGGGTGATTTCATCTTCCAAAAGGCCGATGCTTGTCATGGTGTTGTGTATCTCCGAATTGAGGTCGTCAATGGCCTCCTGTATCAGATCCTGCTCGTCCTCCGCCGCGGCAATTTCGTCGTTAATCCGGCCCAGCTGTTCGTTAATGTCATCAATATTGCTCTGGATGCCGGAAACGGTGGATGCTTTAACCGTCAGGGACGGGTATACCGCAGACAGAACGGCAAAGCTTAAAATCAATATGAAATTTTTATATATTTTATTCTTTTTTTTTTTTTTTTT
>ERZ808037.585-NODE-585-length-32000-cov-12.858096_pt1 | contig 32000 bp, 30 predicted proteins | sample MGYA00380190_ERZ808037 | MGnify/ENA primary metagenome ERZ808037 (study PRJEB31490, sample SAMN06133399) | mouse gut metagenome | isolation source: J9 | host: mice | place: China: Chengdu | collected 2015-05 ...
CGACTATGAGGGCGTCATCGCCCCCACGGTGGGCGCCCAGCAGTTTGAATGCACGTTCACGCTGACCATGCCGAAGAGTACCACGATCGAGCTTCAGGCATACTCCACGACCCCCAGCATCCCCGGCGTGGACAGTGTCCAGCTGGCCAGCGGCGCCTCGGGCGCTTCCATGCTGGTCGTCCGGCTGGGCGACTGAGCGGGGCCATCATTCCGAACAGATAGAGAAAGGACTCCCGCCGGTTTTACCGGCGGGAGTCCTCGGTTTGCTGATAGAGCCTGCTACCTTTCGATCGGGGCCGCTTGCTGCCTTTGCGAAGGCAGCAGAGAGACTGATGAGCGTTTCCGCGTCGGGAGAACAGGTTTTAATACCTTCTTTTTCATAGATCATAGGAATATTTAAGGCTTGCAGTTCCCAAATTGTGTTAATCGCGTTGCAGGCTGTTTGGGAGAAGGTAGTGAGGTGTTCATTGCATATTCCCACGGGTTTTGATTCAAAGTAGCGAGAAATATCCAGACCAACTGTCTGAATCTAGTTTTGTCAATAACCGTTCCTTTTTCTCTTATATGAAGCGGGAAGAAATCTATCGCACACCCAAGCTGTTCAGATCCAGCAATGAACGTAGCATATCCACTGTATTGCGGCCAAAACGGCTGATAGACTTCGTCAGAATCAGGTCAATTTTTTTCTTGCGGCACTGTGTTATCATCCGGCGGAACTTGGGCCGCTCCTACAATTCGAGACTGCTGGTCTGTTCCTTCAACTCTGTGCTGACCCGGCAGTAGGCGGCTACTCAAAAATGATGTAATGTTATGGGACGGGTATCCTGTGAGGGAGGTATTTCGGTGATATTTCCCATCAGCACACCCCCTAAGTTTTTATTATTGTACCAGAAAGTCAGTTTCATGACAATCTGCTTCTGTGGTTCTTTGGAGCGGCTGAGTTTCTCCTGCTGTACCGCCATAAACATCTCGTCAGAAATAATGGCCTCATGAGAGCCGGTATAGAAATACCGTTCCATGAGGCCATTGTTTTCGATCTGGACAGCGCCGGTGCTGACCGTTTTCTGGAGCAGCACTCGCCCAGTATATTTTTCATTGGAGAGCAGTTTGTCGATTGCGTCCCTATTCCATTTGGGCCTGCCAGTGGGGGGAAGGAATACCCTGCTTTTCCAACCTGGCAGCAATTTTCCCCAGACTGTCACCAGCAAGATATCGTTCAAATATCCAACTCACCACTTTGGCTTCTTCGGGATTTAACGTCAGTTCACCATCAGAGCCAACTTTATATCCATAGCATTTCCGGCGAGCCATCTTGGAGCTTCTGTCCTGAAACCCTTTCCGGAGCCCGTTTTTGATTGATTCACTTTTTTGTATCACGTTCATTACAATTTCCTCCTAATAAATAAAAATACCGCAGTAAAACTACTGCGGTGCAACGAGTTTTTTGTCTTCCATACATAAAAAGTCGGCAGACTACTCCCTTGGTGTAGTCTGCCAACTTATCATGGTGCGGATGACGGGACTCGAACCCGTACGGCCGTGGGCCACTAGCACCTCAAGCTAGCCAGTCTACCAGTTCCAGCACATCCGCAAAAGATACGCCCCGGCAAAATTTCCCGCCTGAGCGTTACCGTAGCATATTATAATGCGGAAAGCCTCGTTTGTCAAGAGCCCAGTTTTCCGTACACGCATCAAAATTACCGGCGTTCCGATTGAACCGCAGCACCCACAGCTGGAGCCGCTGCCGAAAAAGGGCCGGGCTGCGTCCGTGACGCAGCCCGGCCCTTTCCCTACTGAGACGACCCCTTCCATTCACCAATCTTCAGCGCCATTTTGTTGCGTTCCTGCTCGGTAATGATCCCCTTTTTGTACAAAATCTGATTGTAATAGCTCAGCCAGAGGCGACCGCCCTGCTCCCTCCTCTTCTGCACCTCACAGGCTGCCTGCCGCTTTGCCATGGACGATCCGCCTCCTTACCATTGAAATAATTTCCAGTCCCAGCACCTTTTATTCGCTTTCAGCACGAAAAAACCGGCCCAAAAGGGCCGGTTTCCCTGTGCGGGACCTCATAAAATTAATATTTTCCCGCCGAATGCAATCGAGAAAAGCGTGTTGAACTTCCCCTCAATCCATGGTACAATGTATCATACTAGTGCGCAGAGCACAACATCAGGAAGGGTAAGTGACCAAATGGAGCTGGACATGAACGAAAACCGCCTGTCGGCGGGAGAGCCTGAGGCTCATTCCCCAGCGCAGCCGCCGCCCCTGAGCGTGGAAGAGAGCTGTCAGCGGCTGACCGAGTTTCTGGAACATATCCTGCGCGACGCCGGGCAGGCCCGCCTGGACGTCGGCACGCTCAGCGAACCCTGCCGGCCCCTGGGGGAGGCGCTGTGCTCCTTCCGCGCCCAGGCGGAGGAGCTGGCGGCCTGCTCCGCCCGGCTCGCCCAGGGCGATTTGTCGGGGGAGCTCCCGGACGGCGGAGGCTGCCTGTACGACGGCCTCAAAAGCCTCCACGCCAACCTGAAGCAGCTCACACTTCAGGCCGGGCAGGTGACCCGCGGGGAGGATTCCCCGGACCTGTGCCCCTCGGGAGAATTTTTCCAAGCCTTCCACGCCATGACCCAGCAGCTCCAAGAGCGGGAGGACCGGCTGAAGGAAGAGATTCAGCGGGCCCGGCGCCGGGCGGAGATCATCAACAGCTACACGGAAATGCTGATGGACCTGCTGGACCAGCGGGATGAATGGCTGCTGGTGGTGGACCAGAAAACCCAGCAGATCGTACACTGCAACAAGCGCACCCGGGGCATTGCCGAGGGCGCCGCCTACTGCGACAGTTGCCGGCACCGCCTGCCCATCCAATCTAAGCTCCTGGAGTGGAGCGATTCGGAGCGCTATCAGGTCCGGGAGCTGGAGGAGGGCAGGAACGTCTGCTACCGGGTGATCTCCTTCCCCATCGAGTGGAAGGAGCGGCCCTCCTGCGTCCATATCGTCATGGACATCACCACCGAGAAGATGAGCGCCCGCCACCTCAATGACGATATCTACCAGGACCCGGACACAGGCATCCGCAACCGCCAGTTTTTGTCCGAGTTTATGGCGCAGGTGCTGCGGGAGCAGCAGAACATCACCCTGTGCTATCTGGACCTGGGCGGGGTGTCCGAGATCAACACCTCTTTCGGTCGAAAGGTGGGGGACGCCTACATCCAAAATTTTGTGGAGATTGTCCGAAAGAATTTCCGAAGCGGCGACACCTTCGCCCGGATTCAGGACGACAAATTCTGCCTGATGCTCACCGGCAGCGTCAAGCACCTGATTGAGCGAAAGATGGACGAGATCCTCACCACCTTCCAGCGGGATGACGACCGGGTGTTCAGCCACCAGTGCAGCTTCAAATACAGCATCATCGAGGTTGAGGGCGCGTCCAACGTGATGCCCCTTGACAAGCTGCTGGAGACGGCGGAGGCCGAGGTCAAGCGGCAGAAGCGCAGGCAGGAGCGGCAGCGGAAGACGCCCAGAGGCTTTGACTTCGAAAACTGGTGAGCGGCCCCAGGCCGCTGTGGGAAAAATCGCAGGACCGGAAATATGCGGCGGGGCGTCCAAGCTGGACGCCCCGCCGCATATTTTTCAGTCTCGGTTTCCCTCAGGCCAGCGCTCTTTTCAGCGCCCCCAGCAGCGCCTCCCGGGTGATGGGCTTGAACAGCACCCCCTGGGCGCCGATGCCGTAGACCTCCTGGAGCATCTCCTCATCTCCCAGGGAGGAAATCACAACAACTCGGGCCTCCTCGTGCTCATACATCAGGACCTGCGCGGCCTCCAGCCCGTCAATGCCCGGCATGATGATGTCCATGGTCACCACATCGGGTCGTACCTCCTCATAGCGGGCGATGGCCTCCTCCCCGTTTTCGCAGTAAGCGGCCACCTCGAACTCACTCCCCTCCAGCAGCTTTTTGATCTGGAGCATCATCACCTGGGAGTCGTCCACCACCATGACTCTCTTCTTCATAAGTTCGTTCCCTCTTTTCCTTACATTAACGTTCTGAGAACCTGTATTCCCAGCCGGACGGGCAGCCCTACATCACCAGGATCTCCCCGCAGACCATCTTGGCGACGCACTGGCGCTCCTCGTGCCGCAGGCGGACCATCTCGTCGCCAATGCTGATCTCCGTGCCGGCGTAGGCCACGCCGCACTCCAGCCGTCCATCCTCCTCATGGCCGCGCAGCTCCTCTTTGGTGTCCTCCAGGTCCTCATCCAGCTGCTGGAGCCGGAGCTCCGCCGTATTCAGCTTTACCTTCGTCTTGCTGATCAGGCTGGCCTTGACCGGACTGTCCAGCTGGCACTCCAGCTTCTCCAGCTCCATCTCCAGCCCTTTCAGCTCCCTGCGCACCAGCTCCCGCTCGAAATTGGTGCAGGGCAGGCCGCCCAGGGTGATGGAGGTCCGGCATTCCGACTTGGAGCCCACCGAGGTGGCGCTCACCTTCTCCGCCGCCCAGACCCGGCCGCCCATGATGCTCCCCCGTCCGGAACGGACCAGCACCTCTCCGTCGCAGTAGATTCTGCCGTTGATGATGGCGTCGGTCTGAAGGTTCTCCCGGACGTAGATGGTGGCGTTTTCAATATACTTGGAGAAGATGCACCGCTGGGCCCGGACGGTGGTGGTGCCGTCCCCCAGAATGCCCTTGACCACGGTCAGGTCGCCGCCGGCCTCCACCGTACTGCCCGCCTCGATGACGCCGCCCACCCAGATGCTGCCCATGGCCCGCACCGTGAAGCCGGTGAGCACGTCGCCCTTGATGTTCACATCCCCCAGGAACTTGATGTTTCCGGTGGAGAAATCCACATTTCCGTCGATGTCCAGCACCGGCTTGACCTGGAAGCTGCGGCCGGTGAACTCCACGTGCCCGTCCGCGCAGGCCACCAGCGCGTCCCCGTCCTCGCTGATCTCGGTGTTGCGCCCCTTGGGCAGGGGGACGGATTTGCCGCTCTTTGCGGGGAGCTCCTGGTCCAGCACCGTGCGGCCCGGCTCGCCCTCGGTGGGGCGGATCAGGCGGCAGATTTCCTGGCCCTCCTTCACGTTGTGGATGAGGTTCAGCGCAGTGTAGTCCACCTGGTCGTACTCGTCCACCTCCAGAATCCGCTCCACCTCCCGGGGAAAGTAGTCCACAATGTTGCCGTTTCTCCCGTCGAAGGCGGGCTTGCCCCGGGCAATCAGGAACAGGTTGAAATACCGGCTCTCATCATGGGACAGCCGGTCTGTCAGCCGGCCATCCACCCCGTAGCAGATGCCCTGCTCCTCCAGGGCCTGATAAAGCTGATTCCGGGACAGCTCCTGTCCCGCCCCGGTGGGGGGGAACACCATCACCCAGGCCCACAGCTTGTCGGAGGAGATGAAAAACCATGGCATGGCGTCCAGCCCCGTTGGTTTATCCTCCTCCTCGTTCTCCCCGTCCTTGCCCTTCCGGCGCTTGCCCTCATTGCCCTTTGTGGCGCGCAGACGGAAATTGCTCACGTTTTTCAGCGCGGTTTGAAGGCGGCTTTTCTCCCGCTTCACCAGATCCGCCGGGATCTCCCCGTCCTCATCCAGACACAGCCGGGGCGCGGGCAGGGGGCCCGCCTCCTTCCGGCGGAGGGCATAGAGCTGCTGCAGGGGATGGTCTCCCGGCAGCTTCAGCACGGCGGGCTCCTCCGCGATGAAGGCGGCAGGCTCCCCCGCCTCCGGCTCGGGGACCGCCGGCTGTGCCCGGAGCTCCTCCTCCGCCTCTTCCTTTTTCACGCCAAACAGGATGGATGCGATTTTGTCTTTGATTGACATGCCCTGCGCCTCCGTTCCATTTTGTGGTACATTGTACCACTATTATAGCAGACCCAGGCCCAATTGGCAAGACGCATTTGCGCCGGTCCCCGCGGCATTTCAGGCGGACAGGCAGCGCAAATCCGCCCCCTCCGAAGGGATTTCGGAGGGGGCGGACTGATTGGGGCGCCGCGGCTACCGTCCGGCGGAAAACGTCAGGCTGAGCACCAGCGTGTCCCCTTCGATTCGGGCGCAGGCCTGCCCGCCCATCCGCTCCATCAGCTCCCGGACGATGGCCAGCCCCAGACCGGCCCCGCCCTTGCTCCGGGCTGGGCTGGATTGGTAAAAGCGGTCAAACAGGTGCTCCGGGTCGGGCCGGGGACCGGGGGCCAGGGGGTTGGCAAAGCGGATCACCCCAGCCTGGGCGGAAATCGTCAGCCCCCTGCCGCCGTGGCGCAGGGCGTTGGCGATGAGGTTTCGGTACACCCTCCCCAGCGCCGCCGGGTCGGCCTGGATTTTCAAATCCTCCCGGTCAAAGCGCAGCTCCGGCTGGACGCCCGCCTCCTCCAGCTGGGGGTAAAATTCCGCCAGCGCCTCCCACAGCGGGGGCAGCGCCGCCGTCTCGACGCACTCCAGGGGGAGGGACTCGTTCAGCAGGCGGGTGTAGAGGAAGAGCTGGTCCAGCAGGCCGTCCAGCTCCGCCAGCCGCTTCTGCACGATGTCCAGGTACTCCGCCCGGCGGTCCGGCTCCCCCTCCAGCAGCTGCAAATAGCCCATGGCCCCCGCCAGGGGGGTGCGGATGTCGTGGGAGATGCAGGCCATGGTATATTTCAGCTCCCGCTCGCTGTTCAGCGCCTCCAGCCGCAGGCGCAGCCCCTCCTCCAGCCGCCGGTTTGCCGCCCGGCACAGCCGCCGCACCGGGGCGCTGCTCATCTCCACCGTCAGGCGCAGATTGCTCTGGGCCGGGGTCTCCTCCAGCACCCGGGCCATGTCCTCCAGCTGGCGGCGGTAGGCCCACAGGCGCAGCAGGGCCAGGCCCAGGGCGGCCAGGGCCAGAATCAGGGCAGGCAGCATGGGAAGTCCTCCTTTGTTTCAACCATTCCTTGTGCGAGGGGAAACGCCCGCAATTAGATGTCCCGTTTTTCCATGGCGGCAAAGCTCCCGGCGGCGTAGAGCGCCCCCCAGCCCAGGGAGCAGCCCAGGATCATGGCGATCCGGCTCCCGTCTGGCATGGGCGCGCACTGGGCGCGGACCACCATGTTGAGCAGATGCTGCGCCAGGTCAGGCCATCCAAAGCCCTGGCACAGGCCTTGCAAAAGCGCCGCCGTCAGGCCGCCCCCGGCAGCCACCGCCACGATGACGCCCAGGGTGGAGCTGCGGGTCAGCAGCACCAGCGCCAGCCCCAGCAGGCTGAACGCCCAGGTGGGAAGCCACATCCAGAAGGTGTACTGCATAATTTCGGCAAAAGAGCTTGGCTCCAGGCGCAGTCCCGTAAGGACAGGGCATACCAGCGAGACCAGAACGCCCAAAATCGTAATGATAGCGCTGTAAAATCCGGCGACAAAAATTTTGGACAGGACATATTCCCACCGGCGGGGACGGGCAAAGCAGATGTTTTTCACACAGCCGCTGGAAAAATCGCCGTTGACAAACAGGGTCACCCCGGTGCAGGCCAGCGCCAGCAGAAAGCCGCTGCCCAGGCACTCGTGAAGAAAGTCCAGCCGGTTCATGCCGCGCAGCAGCTCCATCACAGCCTCGCTGTCACCGCCGGTCACCACAATTCCGGTGCTTTTGAGCGCGTCCAGCTTCGCCTGGTCGATCACGGTGGACACCATGGCCACCGTCATCACCAGAAGCGCCGCCGTCACGGCCAGCACAACGTAAAAGCTCCGGGTTTTGAACAGCCGCCGCAGGTCCATACGCAGCAAATTAAACATGGTCCTCTCCTCCCATCCGCTCCAGAAAATAGCCCTCCAGGTCCTGCCGGTGCAGGCCCATCTCCTCCACCGGGATGCCCGCCTGGGTGAGGAGCCGCCCCACCGCCTTGGCGTCCACCGCCTCGTAAATCCGAATCTCCCCCTCCGGGCGCATCTCCCAGCGGACGAGGCCCAGCTCCTTTTCCAGCAGGGCGGCGGCCTTCTGGGGCTGGTCGCAGCGCAGGTGGAGATAGTCGGTGCACTTCTGCTCCAGGTCGGCGGCGGTGATCTGCTCCACCATCCGGCCGTTCTGAATGATGCCATACCGGGTGGCGATCTTGCTCAGCTCGCCCAGTATGTGGGAGCTGATGACCAGCGTCAGCCCCCGCTCCCGGTTGAGCCGCAGCAGCAGCTCCCGCATCTCCCGGATGCCCTCCGGGTCCAGGCCGTTGATGGGCTCGTCCAGCAGCAGCAGATCCGGCCCGCCCAGCAGCGCCAGCCCCACCCCCAGCCGCTGCTTCATGCCCATGGAGTAGTGCTTCACCGGCTTTTTCTCCTTGGGGGACAGGCCCACCGTCTCCAGAGTCTCCTCCACCTGCCGCTCCGGGCTGTCCAGCCCCAGCAGCGTGGCGTACAGCCGCAGGTTTTCCCGCCCGCTCAGGTCGGGGTAGAGCCCCGCCTGCTCGATGAGGGCGCCCACCCGCCGCCGGGCCACCACGTCCCGGATGGGCTTGCCGAAGATCAGCGCCTCCCCCTGGGTGGGCCGGGCCAGGCCGCACAGGAGCTTCAGGGTGGTGGACTTGCCCGCGCCGTTGCGGCCGATGAAGCCGTAGATGTCCCCCTGCTCCACCGTCAGGTCCAGGTGGTCCACCGCCCACTTGTCCCGATAGCGCTTGGACAGGCCCGATGTCTGTATCACTGCCATACAAATGCCTCCTCACTTCGTCCCGCAGCCTCCCGCTCTGAAGGGGCGGGACCCCGGGACTTTTCGTTTGCAGGATCAGACTACCAGGCAAGTGCCCAAACATCGCAAAGGAATGGTAAAGAAAGTGCAAAGTTTTGAATTGTCACGCTCGGGTTGGTCCCATTGCGGGGCGGCTTCCCTCCGTCTCGGGCAAAACCCGCGCCGCTTTGCGGCCGCTGGGCTTCTGCCCTCGCTCCGGTCCATCCGGCGCGGCGCGGCTAAGCTCGCGCTTCCGCCAGCTTGAACCCGATCCCCCACACGGTCTGGATGTAGCCGTCGGTGCCGCTGGGGCGCAGCTTGGCTCGGATGTTACTGACGTGGACAGTGATGGTCTTGTCCTCCACGGCGTACGCCTCCCCCCACACCGCCTCGTAGATCTGCTGCTTGGTGAACACCCGCTTGGGCCAGCGGACCAGCAGCTCCACAATCCTGAACTCGTGGGCGGTGAGGCCCACCGGCTGTCCCGCCGCCGTCAGCGCCATCTCGTCCAGATTCAGCTCCCACTCCCGGAAGCGCAGCATTTCCCCGGCGGGGGCGGCGCTGGCGTGGCGCAGCTGCACCAGGATCCTGGCCCACAGCTCCTCCAGCTGGTAGGGCTTGGTGAGGTAGTCGTCCGCCCCCAGGCCCAGCAGCTCCACCTTGTCGGACAGCTCCGTCCGGGCGGACAGCACGATGACGGGTACTTGACTGGTCTTGCGCACCTCCGCCACCAGCTCGCCGCCGGACAGCCCCGGCAGCATCAGGTCCACCAGCAGCAGATCAAAGCCGCCCTCCCGCCACAGCAGCCGCCCCTCCGTGCCGGAAAAGGCCTGGACGCAGCCGCAGCCCTGCCGCCGCAGGTACTGGGCGGTGGCGTTGTTGATGTCGGTATCGTCCTCAATAATCAGAATACGGGGCATGGGACAGCCTCCTCATAACAGTATGGCGCAAGTTTTTCCCGGGATCCCCAGCCGCGGGAGCCCGTGCTCCCCTAGCATACATGACCCGCTGCCCATTTGCAAGGCGTATCTCCCGCGCCCCCAAAAAAACGAAGTGCTTTTCCGCCCCGGCTGTGCTATGATAAGGGCGGGGCCGGACAGCTCCCCGCCGCCCGCCCTAAGCGCTGTTTGAAAATTGGAAATATGCACAGTGGGGAGAGATTTTTTCGCCAGACAAAGCCAGTTTGACGCAGGAATACTTTGTGTATTCCAAGGAAAATTGGCAAAGTATGGCGGAAAAAGAGCCTCCGTTTGGGCGTGTTGACAATTTTCAAACAATCCCTAAGCCCACAGGAAAGGAAGATTCACTTTGGAAGACAGGAGCTTTGCGGTCCAGGACACATTTCTTTTAAACGGCCAGCCCTTTCAGATCATCTCCGGGGCGATCCACTACTTTCGGGTGGTGCCGGAGTACTGGCTGGACCGGCTGGAAAAGCTGAAAGCCATGGGCTGCAACACGGTGGAAACCTACATCCCCTGGAACCTCCACGAGCCCAGGAAGGGGACGTTTTGCTTTGAGGGGCTGGCCGACGTGATCCGGTTCGTCCGCCTGGCCCAGGGGCTGGGGCTGTACGTGATCCTCCGGCCCTCCCCCTACATCTGCGCGGAGTGGGAGCTGGGCGGGCTGCCCGCCTGGCTGCTGGCGGAGGACGGAATGCGGCTGCGCACCGCCTGCCCCGCCTTCCAGGCCCATGTGGCCGACTACTACCGGGTGCTGATGGACCGGCTGGCCCCCCTCCAGATCACCCGGGGCGGGCCGGTGATCCTGATGCAGCTGGAAAACGAGTACGGCTCCTACGCCGACGACAAGGAATACCTGCGCTGGCTGCGGGACCTGACCCGGGAGCTGGGCATCGACGTGCCCCTGGTGTCCGCGGACGGGGCCTCCCTGGAGTGCCTGAAGGGCGGCGCGGTGGAGGGGGTGGCCCCCACCCTCACCTTCGGCTCCCGGGCGGAGGAGCGGCTGGCGCTGCTGCGGGCCCGGGGCTGGAACGGGCCGCTGATGTGCATGGAATTCTGGGTGGGCTGGTTTGACTACTGGGGGAACGGGGGCCACGCCGCCGGAGATCTGGAGCAGTCCGTCCAGGACCTGGACAAGCTGCTGGAGCTGGGCCACGTCAACCTCTACATGTTTGAGGGGGGGACCAGCTTCGGCTTCATGAACGGCTCCAACTACTACGACCGGCTGACGCCCGACGTCACCTCCTACGACTACGACGCCGTGCTCACCGAGGACGGGCAGATCACCGAAAAGTACCGCCGGTACCGGGAGGTCATCGCCAAATACCGGCCCATCCCCGAGGCGCCCCTGTCCGCCGCCCCCCGCCGCCGGGCCTACGGGACCCTGCCGGTGCGGGAGCGGGTGGGCCTGTTCCAGGTGCTGGACCTGCTCAGCGCCCCGGTCCGCAGCACCCACACCCGGTCCATGGAGCGGCTGGGGCAGAGCTACGGCTATATTTTGTACCGCTCTGTCCTCACCGCCCAGGACAGCCTCCGGCTGCTGCGCCTGTGCGGGGCCAACGACCGGGCCCAGGTCTTTGCGGACGGCAGGCCCGTGGTCACGCTGTACGACCGGGAGCTGCTGGAGGAGCGGGAGCTGGACCTCCCCGTGTCCAACGGCACGGAGCTGGACATCCTGGTGGAGAACATGGGGCGGGTCAATTTCGGCCACCGGCTGGAGGAGCAGCGCAAGGGCATCGACCAGGGCGTCTTGATCAACCGGCACTGGCACACCCAGTGGGACCAGTACCCCCTGCCGCTGGACAACATCGGGCTGCTGGACTTCTCCCGGGGCTACCAGGAGGGACTGCCCGCCTTCTACTGCCTCACCTTCACCGCGCAGGAGCTGGGAGACACCTTCCTGGACCTGTCCGGCTGGGGGAAGGGGTGCGCCTTCATCAACGGCTTCAACCTGGGGCGCTTCTGGGACATCGGGCCCCAGCGGCGGCTGTACGTCCCCGCCCCTCTTCTGCGGCGGGGCGAAAACGAGATCATCCTCTTTGAGACCGAGGGCCGGGCCGCCGGCCAGGCCGCCCTGCTGGACCAGCCGGACCTGGGCTGAGCGCCGGAAGGTTCCGCCCCGGGCGGGCCGCCGCCATGCCTCTTGGGGAAAATAGGAGAGGCTTCGGTTTTTTTCGCCATTTTTTCAAAGTTTTTTCTTGTTTTTCTAGGAATGCGACATAAAGCCCCTCTTTTTTCTTTTCTTTTTTGTGCACCTTGACTTTGCATGTCCAGCACGGTATAATATATCCTATAACAAGCGCATCTGTGGCGTTTCCGTTCGGACCACAGCATTTTCCGCCGACCCTGGCGGAAGTTTTGGAGGGCACCTATGATGAATAAATCAGACCAGCTCAGCGACGCCATCTCCCGGTTCAGCGCCGGGACGAGCACCGACGCCTACCAGTTCATGGGCTGTCACCGGCAGACGGTGGACGGCCAGGAGGGCTACGTATTCCGCGTCTGGGCCCCCCACGCCAAAAGCGTGCGGGTCCTGGGCCGCTTCAACGACTGGGACAAGGCGGCCCCGGTTATGGAGCGCATCTCCCCGGCGATCTGGGAGCGGTTCATCCCCGGCGTTCAGACCTTTGACGACTATAAATACTACATCGAGAAGCCGGACGGCACCTTCGTGTTCAAGGCCGACCCCTACGCCGCCCACGCCTGCACCCGCCCGGAGAACGCCAGCAAGGTGTTCGACCTGGACGGCTTCCAGTGGACCGACGGGGCCTACCGCCGCGCCCGGGGCCGCCGGGACGTGCTCAAGAGCCCCATGAATATCTATGAACTCCACCTGGGCTCCTGGCGGCGGCATGAGGACGGCAATTTCCTGTCCTACGTGGACTGCGCCCGGCAGCTCATCCCCTATATCAAGGACATGGGCTACACCCATATCGAGCTGCTCCCCGTCAGCGAGTACCCCTACGACCCCTCCTGGGGCTATCAGGTCACCGGGTATTACGCCCCTACCTCCCGGTACGGCACCCCCCACGACTTTATGACCTTCGTGGACATGTGCCACAGCGAGGGCATCGGCGTCATCATCGACTGGGTGGGCGCCCACTTCCCCCGGGATGAGAGCGGCCTGTTCGAGTTCGACGGCGGCTTCTGCTATGAGTCGGAGGACCCCCTGCGCCGGGAGCATCCCGACTGGGGCACCCGCATTTTTGACTATGGCCGGTATGAGGTGCGCTCCTTCCTCATCTCCAACGTGGTCTACTGGCTGGACAAGTTCCATATCGACGGCATCCGGGTGGACGCGGTGGCCTCCATGCTCTACCTGGACTACGGCCGCCAGGGCGGCCAGTGGCGGCCCAACAAGGACGGCGGCAACATCAACCTGGAGGCCGTTCAGTTCCTGCGGGACATGAACGCCGCCGCCCTCACCTTCGACCCCTCCGCCATCATGGCCGCCGAGGAGTCCACCGCCTTCCCCATGGTCACCAAGCCGGGGTATGACGGCGGGCTGGGCTTCAACTTCAAGTGGAACATGGGCTGGATGCACGACATGGTGGATTACATGTCCACCGACCCCCTGTTCCGCAAGGGCCGGCACAATAACCTCACCTTCTCCCTCACCTACGCCTTCTCGGAGAACTTCGTCCTCCCCCTGTCCCACGACGAGGTGGTCCACGGCAAGTGCTCCCTCATCAACAAGATGCCCGGCGAGTACGAGGACAAGTTCCAGGGCCTGCGGGCCTTCTACGGCTACATGATGACCCACCCGGGCAAGAAGCTGCTGTTCATGGGCGGCGAGTTCGGCCAGTTCATCGAGTGGGACGAGAAAAAGGAGCTGGATTGGTTCCTGCTGGGCTACGACAAGCACAACCAGCTGCAGCAGTACGTCAAGGATCTGAACCACTACTACCTGGACCACCCCGCCCTGTGGCGCAACGACACCGACTGGCAGGGCTTCCAGTGGATCTCCTGCGATGACTACCAGCAGAGCGTCATCTCCTTCCGCCGCATCGACGAGAAGGGGAAGGAGGTAATTGTGGTCTGCAATTTCTGCCCCGTCACCCGCACGGGCTACCGCATCGGCGTGCCCAAGGCGGGCACCTATATCCCCGTGCTCTCCAGCGACGACGCCAAGTACGGCGGCACCGGCACCCCGCTCGCCCCCGTCAAGGCGGTTAAGCAGGAGATGCACGGCCTCAGGTACTCCGTGGAGCTCACCCTGCCCCCGCTGTCCGCCGTGTTCTATGAGCACAAGCTGGTCCGCGGCGCCAAGGACAGCGCCGGCGGAGACGCCCCCAAGGCCAAGGCGGAAAAGGCCCCCAAGGCCGCGAAGGCGAAGAAGCCGGCGCAGGCCGTGAAGGCCGCCGAGGAGCAGCCGGCCGAGGCCCCCAAGCGCAAGCCCCGCGCCAAGCGGGCCGGCGCCGCCCAGGCCGACGAGCCCAAGGCCGTCCGCAAGTCCCGGGCCAAAAAGGACGCCGCCCAGGAGGAGAAGCCCAAAACCCGCAAGCCCCGCGCCAAGAAAACTGAAAATTAATTTGTTTGAGGGGGAGTTCAACTTGTTCCAGCGTAAAAAAGAGTGCATTGCCATGCTTCTGGCCGGCGGCCAGGGCAGCCGTCTGTATGTCCTGACGCAGGACACCGCCAAGCCGGCGGTTCCCTTCGGCGGCAAATACCGCATCATTGATTTTCCGCTGTCCAACTGTGTCAATTCCGGCATCGACACCGTGGGCGTACTTACCCAGTACCAGCCCCTGGAGCTGAACGACTACATCGGCAACGGCCAGCCCTGGGACCTGAACCGCAACTGGGGCGGGGCCCACGTGCTGCCCCCCTACACCCAGTCCAAGACCGAGTCCTGGTACAAGGGCACCGCCAACGCCATCTACCAGAACATCGCCTTTGTAGACCGCTATAACCCCGAGTACGTGGCCGTTCTGGGCGGCGACCACATCTACAAGATGAACTACAACAAGATGCTCCAGTTCCACAAGGAGAAGGGGGCCGAGTGCACCATCGCCGTCATGCCGGTGAGCATGGAGGAGGCCACCCGCATGGGCATCATGAGCACCGACGAGAACGGCGCCATCACCGACTTTGAGGAGAAGCCCAAGCAGCCCAAGAGCAACCTGGCCTCCATGGGCATCTACATCTTCACCTGGTCCGTCCTGCGGGAGTACCTCATCGCCGACGAGGCCGACCCCAGCTCGGAAAACGACTTTGGCAAGAACATCATCCCCAACTTCCTGAAGGACGGCCGGCCCATGTACGCCTACTCCTTTGAGGGCTACTGGAAGGACGTGGGCACCCTGGACAGCCTGTGGGACGCCAACATGGACCTGCTGGACCCCAAGGACCCCATCAACATGCGGGACCCCAGCTTCCGCATCTACGCCCGGAATTACTCCGCTCCCGCCACCCGCATGGGCAGCGGCGCCAAGGTGACCAACTCCTTCGTGGCCGAGGGCTGCACCATCCGGGGCAGCGTGGAGCACTCGGTGCTGTATACCGGCTGTGAGATCGAGGAGGGGGCCGTGGTCACCGGGGCGGTGATCATGCCCAACACCATCATCCGCAAGGGCGCCAACGTGAGCTACTGCATCGTGGGCGAGCAGTGCGTGGTGGAGGAGGGCGCCAAGATCGGCGAGCGCCCGGAGAACTACCTGGACGGAGACTGGGGCATTGCCGTGGTGGGCCACCAGAGGACCGTCGCCGCCGGCTCCGTCATCAAGCCCAAGGAAATTGTTTAAGGGGGTGTCCACCATGAAAATGACTGGTATTATTTTCTCTGAGATGTACTCCGACGCGCTGAACTCCTTCACCCAGGACCGAAACATGGCCGCCATCCCCTTCGGCGGGCGCTACCGCCTGGTGGACTTCGCGCTGTCCAACATGGTCAACTCCGGCATTCTCAACGTGGGCGTGCTGGTCAAGCAGCACTACCACTCCCTGATGGACCACCTGAGCAACAGCCAGGAGTGGGACCTGAACCGCAAGATCGGCGGCCTCCAGCTCCTGCCCCCCTTCGCCACCCAGGACGGCAACACCAGCGGGAGCCGCGGCAAGCTGGACGAGCTGCGCAACGCCCTGGACTATCTGGAGACCATCTCCACCACCCCCTACGTCCTGCTGGCGGACGCCTACGTGCTGTGCAACATCGACTACCGCGCCGCCCTGGAGGACCACATCGCCAGCGGCTGCGACATCACCATGCTGGGCACCAAGGAGGCGGAGGATTCCCAGATCAATTTTGCCTCCGTGATGAAGGCGGACGCCGGCCACCGGGTCACCGCCTACGCCCTGAACTGCCCCGCCAAGCCCGGCGACTATGCCAGCATGGGCCACATGATCATCTCCCGGGAGTTCCTCATCAACGTCATCCGGGACTACACCTCCCGGGGGGTCTACGACTTCCTGCGGGACTTCATTCAGCATGAGTTCAACCGGGGCCGCCTGTCCCTCAACCTCTACGAGGTGAACACCAAGGTGCTGCGGGTCCGGGACGTGAACGAATACTTCCAGAGCAGTCTGGCCATCCTGGATGACGACGTGTCCGCCGCCCTGTTCCGGGGCGACCGGCCCATCCACACCCGCGTCACCGACGAGGTCCCCGCCTACTACGGCCTGGAGTGCCAGGTGGAGCGCTGCGTCATCGCCGACGGCTGCTTTGTGGACGGCCGGGTGGAGAACAGCGTGCTGTCCCGCAGCGTGAAGATCGGCAAGGGCGCCGTTGTGAAAAACTGCGTCATCATGCAGGGCAGCGTGGTGGGCGAGGGCGCCTGCCTGGAGAACGTGATCGTGGACAAGTGGGTCACCATCAGCGACGGCTCCCAGCTCAAGGGCCTGGATACCAATCCCGTCGTCATTCGCAAAGGAGTAACGGTATGAAAATTTTATTAGCTTCCAGCGAGGCCGCGCCTTTCATTAAAACCGGCGGCCTGGGCGACGTGGCCGCCGCCCTGCCCAAGGCTCTGGCGGAGTCCCCCAACACGGAGGTGTACGTCTTCCTGCCCTACTACAAGGCCATCAAGGACAACCCGGAGTTTGAGATTGAATACCTCACCAACTTCACCGTCCCCCTGGCCTGGCGCAACGTGTACTGCGGCCTGTTCCGGGCGGTGAGCAAGCGGAAAAAGCTCCAGTACTACTTCATCGACAACGAGTATTATTTTTACCGCGACGGCTGCTACGGCCACTATGACGACGGCGAGCGCTTCGCCTTCTACTCCAAGGCCATTCTGGAGGCCCTCCAGCATCTGGACTGGTACCCCGACGTGATCCACGCCAACGACTGGCAGACCGCCCTGGTGCCGGTGTTCCTCCGCGCCTTCTACATGGGGCTGGAGAACTACCAGCCCATCCGCACCCTGTTCACCATCCACAACATGGAGTATCAGGGCCGCTTCCCCGACGCCTTTGTGGACGAGGTGCTGGGCCTGCCGGAGGACTGGAAGCCCACCATGCACTTCGACACCTGCACCAACCTGATGAAGGCCGCCATCCACACCAGCGACCGGGTGAGCACCGTGTCCCGCACCTATGCCTTTGAGATTCAGGACCCCTATTACGCCCACGGCCTCCACGACGTGCTGCGCCAGCACGCCTACAAGCTCAGCGGCGTGGTCAACGGCATCGACGCCGAGGTGTTCAACCCCGCCTCTGACCCCCTGCTCTACGCCAACTTTGACGCCGCCACCCTGGAGAAGAAGGCGGAGAACAAGAAGTTCCTCCAGCAGCGGCTGGGTCTGGCCGTCCGGGAGGAGGTCCCCATGGTCATCATGATCACCCGCCTGGTGGGCCACAAGGGGGTGGACCTGGTCCAGGCCGTCATGGACGACCTGATGTGGGACGATCTCCAGCTGGTCATCATCGGCACCGGCGAGCGGCAGTATGAAAACATGTTCCGGGCCTACGCCGCCAACTTCCCCGCCAAAATGTCCGCCAACATCGTGTTTGACAACACCCTGGCCCATCAGGCGTACGCCGGAGCGGACCTGGTGCTCATGCCCTCCAAGCAGGAGCCCTGCGGCCTGACCCAGCTCATCGCCATGCGCTACGGCACCATCCCCATCGTCCGGGAGACCGGCGGCCTGTTCGACACCGTCCCCGCCTACAACATCGAGACCGGCGAGGGCAACGGCTTTACCTTCAAGAGCTACAACGCCCACGACATGCTGGACGCCGTGCGCCGGGGCGAGGGCCTGTTCCACGACAAGGAGCACTGGACCCAGCTTCAGAAGAGCGTGATGGCCTATGACAGCTCCTGGAAGCGCTCTGTCCAGGAGTACTGGGACATCTACCGCTCCATGACGGACTGAACCGGCGGTTTTATCGGGTTTTGCGTCGTTTTCCTCCTCTTTTTGTTGGGAGAGGAAAAAAGTAAAATTTGTAGTGCACAAGGGCCGGCTCTTATGGTATAATATTGGCGCGTCTCATCGCGCTCTGTGTAATCACAGCCCGCGGCGCGGGCTGTGATTACTGTTTTCCCATTTATTCCCCGGCTCCCGCCGGTCAAGAAGGAGTTAGTTTGTCATATGGATCAGAAACAGATAATCAGCCAACTCAACGAAACGCTGCTGGTGCGCTACGGATGCACCATGGACAACGCCTCTCCCCAGCAGGTGTACCGGGCCCTATGCTACGTGGTCAACAACATGCTGGCCACCAGGAGCGCTGAGTTCTACCAGAAGAACAAGGGCAAGCAGGTCTACTATATGTCCATGGAGTTCCTGGTGGGCACCTCCCTGCGGAATAATCTGTATAACCTGGGGCTGGAGGACGTCTTTACCAAGGCGCTGGACAAGTGCGGCGTGGACATCCACAGCCTGTATGAGATGGAGCCCGACGCCGGTCTGGGCAACGGCGGCCTGGGCCGTCTGGCCTCCTGCTACATGGACTCCGCCACCAGCCTGTCCATGCCCATGACCGGCTACTCCATCCGCTATGAGTTCGGCATCTTCAAGCAGAAAATCATGGACGGCTGGCAGGTGGAGTTCCCTGACGACTGGCTGAACATGGGCGACGTGTGGCTGATCCCCCACGAGAGCGAGGCGGTGGAGGTCCGCTTCGGCGGCAACGTCCACGGCTGGGAGGACGGCGGCAAGTACCGGGTCAAGCACCTGAATTTCCAGTCCGTTATGGCCGTTCCCAACGAGATGTATATCTCCGGCTACAGCACAAACGCGGTCAATCCCCTGGTGCTCTGGTCCGCCAAGTCCCCCGCCAGCTTCGACATGTCCGCCTTCTCCCGGGGGGACTACACCAAGGCCCTGGAGGGGGATACCATGGCCGAGGTCATCTCCAAGGTGCTCTATCCCGCCGACGACCACATCGAGGGCAAGCGCCTGCGCCTGCGCCAGCAGTACCTGCTGGTGTCCGCCTCGGTGCAGACCATCCTGAAAAAGCACCTGCGCAGCAATAAGAATCTGGACAATCTGCCCGACAAGGTTTCCATTCACATCAACGACACCCACCCCGCCCTGTGCGTGCCCGAGCTGATGCGCCTGCTGGTGGACGAGTACGGCTACAGCTGGGACCGGGCCTGGGACATCACCTGCCGCACCCTGTCCTACACCAACCACACCGTGATGAGCGAGGCGCTGGAGCGATGGGACGTGACCCTGTTCCAGCAGCTGCTCCCCCGGGTGTACCAGATCGTCCAGGAGATCGACCGCCGCCTGCGGGTGGACCTGCGGGGATACTACGGCAACGACGTGGGCAAGATCGAGTATATGGCCGTCATCAGCGGAAACGAGATCCGCATGGCCAACCTGTGCCTGTCCGCCTGCCACATGGTGAACGGCGTGTCCAAGCTCCACACGGAGATTTTGAAGGACAGCATTTTCCGGGACTACTACCAGATGAAGCCCGGCAGCTTCTGCAATGTGACCAACGGCATCGCTTACCGCCGCTGGCTGTGCCAGTCCAACCCGGAGCTCACCGCCCTGCTGAAGGAGCTCATCGGGGACGGCTTCGTCACCGACTCCACCCAGCTGGAAAAGCTGCTGAAATACAAGGATGACGCCTCCGTCCTCCACCGCCTCCAGGAGATCAAGCTGAACAACAAAAAGCGCCTGGCCAACCTGATCCTCAAGCGGGACGGCGTCCTGGTGGACCCCAGCTCCCTCTTCGACGTGCAGATCAAGCGCCTGCATGAGTACAAGCGGCAGCTGCTCAACGTGCTCCAGATCCTGCACATGTACCTGGAGATCAAGGCCAACCCCCACGCCCCCTTCCAGCCCCGCACCTTCGTCTTTGCCGCCAAGGCGTCCGCCGGCTATATCATGGCCAAGCAGATCATCCAGCTCATCGTGTCTGTGTCCAAGCTCACCAACTCCGACCCCGACACCCGGGATAAGCTGAAGGTGGTGTTCATGGAGGACTACAACGTCTCCCGGGCCGAGGTCATCATTCCCGCCGCCGAGATCTCGGAGCAGATCTCCATCGCCGGCAAGGAGGCCAGCGGCACCGGCAACATGAAGCTGATGATCAACGGCGCGGTGACCCTGGGCACACTGGACGGCGCCAATGTGGAGATCCACGAGCAGGTGGGGGACGACAACATCATCCTCTTCGGCCTGAAGACCAACGAGGTGAACGAGCTGTGGCAGCGGGGCTACAACCCCCTGGACTATGTGCGCAGCGACCCGGAGCTGAAGGCGGTCATGGATCTGCTCATGGGCGGCATCAACGGGATGCACTTTGACGACATTGTCCGCGCGCTCACCACCAACCACAAGGGCCCCGCCGACCCCTTCATGAACCTGGCCGACTTCCACGACTATGTCCGGGCCCAGCAGGACGTGTCCGCCATTTACGCAGACAAGGCCCGCTTCACCCGGATGTCCCTGGTGAACATCGCCAAGGCCGGCTTCTTCTCCGCCGACCGGGCCGTAACCGAATACGCCCAAAATATCTGGCACACCAAATAACCGCCGGAACCCGGCGGATCAAATGAGAAAGAGGAGGTTTCGCGCATGAAACAGGTTTGCTTTGGCGTAGACATCGGCGGCACCACCGTCAAGCTGGGGTTGGTGAGCCAGGAGGGGGATCTGCTGGATAAGCGGGAGTTTCCCACCTTCCGGGATGTGGGCGCCACCTTCGATGACATCGCCAGCCACATGCGCCATGTGATGGAGTCCCTGTCCGACTGCTTCTGCGTGGGCGCCGGGGTGGGCGTTCCCGGCCCGGTGGTGGACCAGTCCCTGGTCCCCGTCTGCGTCAACCTGGGCTGGGAAAACATCAACGTGGCCCAGGAGCTCTCCCGCCGGGCCAATGTGCCCGTCCGGGTGGCCAACGACGCCAACCTGGCCGCCCTGGGCGAGTGCTGGCAGGGCGCGGGCATGGGCTGCCGCAACCTGGTGCTGCTCACCATCGGCACCGGCGTGGGCGGCGGGATCATCTGTGACGGCCGCATCATCGCCGGCGCCACCGGCGGCGGCGGCGAGGTGGGCCACATGACGGTCCCCTACCACTCCGACTGGCAGTGCGCCTGCGGCCGGAAGGGCTGCCTGGAGGTCACCTCCTCCGCCACCGGCATCATCCGGGCCGCCAAGGCCTTCTCCCCCTTCAAGGAGATGGAGAAGGTCACCGCCAAGGACGTGTACGACGCCGCGGCTGCCGGCGATGAAAACGCCCTGGCCGTGATCAAGGAGGCGGCGGAGGCCCTGGGCTACGCCGCGGTCACCATCAGCTGCATCGTCAACCCGGAGGTCATCCTGCTGGGCGGCGGCGTGTCCGCCGCGGGCAGCGCCCTGCTGGCCCCGGTGGAGGCGGCCTTCAAGGCGGCCTCCTTCGGCCCCTGCGCCAACGTGCGCTTTGCTCTGGCCCAGCTGGGCAACAACGCCGGCATCTACGGCGGCGCGGCCCTGTTTTTCAGCGAATCATAAGCCCCTCCGCCCTGTGGGCGGAGCGGTACGAAATCAACAAGGAGTGATCCATCATGCTCAAGCTCGACCTGTCCAAGCTGGAGGGCGTTGTCTCTCAGGAGCAGATCAACGCCATGGCCCCCGAGGTGGAGGCCGCCCACGCCAAGCTGTACGATTCCGCCGCCCCCGGCTCCGATTTTGTGGGCTGGGTGCGCCTGCCCGAGAACTATGACAAGGAAGAATTCGCCCGGATTCAGAAGGCCGCCGCCAAAATCCGCCAGGACTCCCAGGTGCTGGTGGTGGTGGGCATCGGCGGGTCCTACCTGGGGGCCCGGGCCGCCCTGGAGGTATTCCCCTCCAACGGCCCCGAGCTCTGCTTTGTGGGCTGCTCCCTCAGCCCCAACGAGCTGGACAACGTGATCAAGAAGATTGACGACCGGGACTGGTCCATCAACGTCATCTCCAAGTCCGGCGGCACCACCGAGCCCGCCGTGGCCTTCCGGGTGTTCCGGGAGCTGCTGGTGAAGCAGTATGGCGACAAGGCCAACCAGCGGATCTACGCCACCACCGACAAGGCCCGGGGCGCCCTCAAGACCCTGGCCGACTCCAACGGGTGGGAGACCTTTGTGGTGCCCGACGACGTGGGCGGCCGCTTCTCCGTGCTCACCGCCGTGGGCCTGCTGCCCATCGCCGTGGCGGGTACGGACATCGACGAGCTGATGTCCGGCGCCCGGGACGCCATGAACGCCTTTGACCGGCGGGACATGTCCAACCCCGTCTGGCAGTACGTGGCCGCCCGGAACCTGCTCTACCGCCAGGGCAAGAAGATCGAGCTGTTCTGCTCCTACGAGCCCTCCTACGCCTTTGTGGGCGAGTGGCTCAAGCAGCTGTTCGGCGAGTCCGAGGGCAAGGACGGCAAGGGCATCTTCCCCGCCTCCGCCCAGTTCACCACCGACCTGCACTCCCTGGGCCAGTATATCCAGGACGGTGAGCGCCACCTGTTCGAGACCGTCATCTACGTGGACGACACCGGCTGTGACATCGCCATCCCCTACAGCGACGACAACGGGGACAACCTGAACTACCTGGCGGGCAAGCCGCTGAGCTTCGTCCGGGAGATGGCCTTCCAGGGCACCCTGGCCGCCCACAAGGACGGCGGAGCCCCCTCCATGGTGCTGCGGCTGGACAAGATGGACGTGCGGGCCCTGGGCGAGCTGCTCTACTTCTTCGAGCTGTCCTGCGGCGTCAGCGGCCACGTGCTGGGGGTCAACCCCTTCAACCAGCCCGGCGTGGAGGCGTACAAGAAGAACATGTTCGCCCTGCTGGGGCGGCCCGACTGATCCGCGCTGGAACAAAAATGCCGGGGCGCTTTGTACTTGGCAAAGCGCCCCGGGGGTGTATGATAAATATATCACCTTGCTGACGGAAGGCAGTTGGCTCGGTAACTGGTTCCTAACTTATCTCAAGAAACCGTCACTTGGCAGAGTGGCGGTTTCTGCTTTTTACCCGGATCGTCACAGTCCATTGACGGAAAGCAGAGAGACCCCCGGCGCAAGCCGGGGGTCTCTCTTTATGGTTTCAGCAGCTCTTCCACTGCCACACCCAGTACCTGGGCCAGCGCGTTCAATTCAATATCAGTAACAAAACGCTGGCCGCTCTCAATGCGCTGGATCGCGTTTTTGTCTACATCCAATCCACTCAGCTGGAGCATACTAGCCAAAGCCCGTTGGGAAACCTGCGGCTTCATGCCCTTTCGAATTTTCGCCACCTGCCTGCCGCAGAGGTTATAACGGCCATCTGGACCGCGATTCTTGTACACTCCATCACCCCTGACATTTAGTGCTTGTCATATGGATGATTTTATGTTATCCTAAGTGATGAGTTGACATTCATTGAATGTCAATTGTGAATTCAAATGATAAGATGCGAGAAAACCGGGAAAAAGATGCGTATCTTTATTGCTGTTGGAAGGCAAAGAAACCCCCGGCTCAAGCCGGGGATCTCTCTAATCATCTTTTTGATCTGGGATATAAACCAGCACATCTTCTACATTGCAATCCAGTATCCGGCAAATATCATCCAATGTGGCGGTGGAAATATTGCGGTCGTGCTTCAGGGAATGCAGCGTTCCTTTGCTGAATTTGAATTTTTCAACCAGCGTATACGTAGTGATATTTCTTCTGCGCATTGTCTCCCACATTGGGCGATACGAAATCACAAGAAGCACCCCCTTGCGATTTCTATTATATTTTGCTCAATTCCCCTTGAATATTCCCGAGATACCGGGTATAATCTATGTGGGAGGTGAACCGAGGTGAGTATCTTCACCGCAATTTTTGGTGACCGATACGCCCAACGGGTGGGCCAGACTCTGCTGCGGTGCTTTGAACGCGGCGACTTTCCACAGGAACTGCTCCAAAACCTGGAGCTCAACCTGCTTTACCGCGAGTTCATCTTTAAAAAAGCCCAGCGGGCGGGACAGCCGGACGGCGAGGAAATGCTGGATTACCTGGACGCGCTCTTGGCCGCCCGCCGCGGGGAATCGGCTGACAAATCCCAGACACCAGACCCGTGAGCCGTAAGTTTTCCGCTTCAGGGGTTGAAAGCTGGGCCAAAGTGTGGTATATTAATGGGTGAATTTTCCGCCCGACAGGGCTTATACCTCACAACGAAGGGAACGATACCACCATGTCAGGACATTCCAAATGGCATAACATCCAAAAGACCAAGGGCGCGGCGGACGCCAAGCGCTCCCAGGCCTTTACCAAAATCGCCCGGGAGATCATCGTGGCCGTCAAGACCGGCGGCTCCGGCGACCCCAACAACAACTCCCGCCTGGCCACCGTCATTGCCAAGGCCCGGGCGGCCAACATGCCCAACGACAACATCAAGCGCACCATCGACAAGGCGGTGGGCTCCGGCAACGCCAACGACTACGAGGCCATCACTTACGAGGGGTACGGCCCCGGCGGTGTGGCGGTGATCGTGGAGACCCTCACCGACAACCGCAACCGCACCGCCTCCGAAGTGCGCCACTATTTCGACAAGTTCGGCGGCAACCTGGGGGCCACCGGCTGCGTGTCCTGGTCCTTCGACCAGAAGGGCGTGCTCATCATTGAGCGGGAGGACCTGGACGAGGAGACCGCCATGATGGACTCCCTGGACTGCGGCGCGGCGGACTTCGAGGCGGATGAGGACTGCTTCACCGTCTACACCGACCCGGACGCCTTTGGCGCGGTGCTGGCCGCCATGGAGGAAAAGGGCTATGTGTTCGCCTCCGCCAAGGTGGAGATGGTGCCCCAGAACTACGTCACCCTGTCCGACGAGGGGGACGTCAAGAACATGGAAAAGCTCATCGACATGATGGAGGACAACGACGACGTGCAGAACGTCTGGCACAACTGGGACGAGTAAAGCAAACCCCCTGCTGCGCGGCAGGGGGTTTTTCTATTTGCCCAGCTCCAGATTCCGCCTGTATGCGGCCCGCACCGCCTCCATGGCTGCGGCCCGCAGGCCGTGCCCCTCCAGCTCCGCCACCCCGGCGATGGTGGAGCCCCCGGGGGAGCACACCTCGTCCTTCAGCTGGCCCGGGTGCCGCCCTGTCTCCAGCACCATGGCCGCCGCCCCCAGCACCGTCTGGGCGGCGTACTCCAGGGCCTGGGCCCGGGGCAGGCCGGCCATCACCCCGCCGTCCGCCAGCGCCTCAATGTAGGGGTAGACAAAGGCGGGGCCGCAGCCGGCCAGGGCGCTGAACGGGTCCATCAGCTCCTCGGAGACCCGCTCCACCCGGCCTGTAGCGGACAGAATCTCCTCCAGCCCCTGGATGTAGGCCTCCGCCGCCTCCCCGGCGCACAGGGCGGTCATGCCCTTGCCCACGGCCACACAGGTGTTGGGCATGACGCGGACCACCGGCACATAATACCCCGCCCCGGCCAGGTGGGGCCGCATGTCCTTGATGGGCAGCCCCGCCGCCATGGACACCACCACCTTGTCCTCGCCCACCCGGTGGCGGTCCCGGATCTGGGGCGCCAGCTCCTCCAGAAGGGGCCGAATCCCGTTGGGCTTCACCCCCAGGAAGAGGTATTCCGCCGCCCAGACCGCGTCGGTGGCGCTGTTCACCACCTCACAGCCCAGCTCCCGCGCCAACGCCTCCGCCTTGGCGGGGGTGCGGTTGAACACCACCACCTGGTCCGGCCCCACCGCCCGGCACGCCCCCCGGGCCAGAGCTCCGCCCATATTTCCTACGCCGATGAAGGCCGCTTTTTTCATGTGATCCCTGCTTTCCGCATTTTATCCCATTATAGCCCCTTTTGCGGGGCACCGCAAGTTAAAATTGACAAGCGCAGAAATTTCCTGTAAAATAAATCGCCATCAAAAAGAGGAGGGGTTTACATGGACATCAAAAAGATCATTGAGGACATCGTGGAGAAGATCAAGAGCGACGAGGCGCTGCAGAAGCAGTTCCTCAGCGACCCCGCCGGGGCGCTGGAGAAGCTCACCGGCATTGATCTGCCCACCGAGCAGCTGGACGCGGTGATTAACGGCGTCAAGGCCAAGCTCACCGCCGACAGCGTCGGCGACGCGGTGAAGGGCCTGGGTAATCTGTTCAAGAAGTGAGAGGGAAGGAAAGTCCCGCCGGTTTTCCGGCGGGGCTTTCTGCGTTCAGGCCCCTGTGCGCTCACCCCGGCGGTCGCAGATCATCCGCAGCTCCGTGACAGGCGCACCCAGCACGAGCTCCGCCTCCGCCCCGTCGAAACAGAAGCCGTACCGCTGGTAGAAGCGGATGGCCCGCTCGTTCCCCTCCAGCACCCAGACGGCCATTTTCGGGTAGGCGGAAAGCCGTTCAGCCGCGGCGTTCATCAGCCCATAGCCCACTCCCCTGCCCTGGTACTCCCTCAGCACGTAGAGGGCGAACACCTCGCCGTGCCCCGGCAGTGCGCCGCCCCGGCAGGCGCCATAGGCCGCAAAGCCGATCACCCGGTCTCCGTCCTTGGCGACGAGGATATTTTCCCGCCACTGGTGGGCCGTCTGGACGCATTTCTCCAGGGTGACCCCCTCCATGTAGCCCGCGTCCACCAGCCCCTCATAGGTCTCATGCCAGGATTCGCAGTGCACGCGGCCCTTGCCCTCAATCTCCGCCTCGGTCTCCATGGGTTTGATGATACATTCCATGTCCGGCCTTCTCCTCAACCCCGGCGCAGCACTGAGCGGTTAATCGCGCACAGGATCGCCCGCAGGGAGGCCCGGTTGATGTTGTGGCTCTTGCCCACCCCGAACACGTCCCGGCCGTCCGGGTCCTTCAGGTGGATGTAGCACACCGCCTGGGTGTCCGAGCCGGAGGAGATGGCGTGCTCCTTGTAGTCCACAAACTGATAGCCCTCAATATGCCCCTCAGGCAGGTCGTGGAGGGCGTTGAAGAAGGCGTCGATGGGGCCGTTGCCCTCGCCGTGGGCGGCCATTACGGTCCCCCTGTAGCCCACCTCGCCGCGGAAGGCCACCCAGCTGGCGTCCCCGTGGCGGGCGTCCTCCTGGAAGGAGTGGCGCTCCAGCTGATAGGTCTTGGGCACGGACAGATACTCCTGGTCGAACAGGGCAAAAATCTGCTCCGGCTTCAGCTCCTTGCCAATGCGGTCAGACTCCTTCTGCACCACCGCGCCGAACTCGGTGTGCATGGCCTTTGGCAGGTCATAGCCGAAATTCTGCATCATCACAAAGGCGGCCCCGCCCTTGCCCGACTGGGAGTTGATGCGGATGATGGGCTCATACTGCCGCCCCACGTCGGCGGGGTCAATGGGCAGGTAGGGCACCTCCCACAGGTCAGTGCCGCTGTCGTTCATGTAGTGCACGCCCTTGCTGATGGCGTCCTGGTGGCTGCCGGAGAAGGCGGTGAACACCAGCTCACCGGCGTAGGGCTGCCGCTCCCCCACCTTCATTTTGGTGCACCGCTGGTACATGTCCCGGATCTTGTTGATGTCGTGGAAGTCCAGCTTGGGGTCCACCCCCTGGGTGTACATGTTCATGGCCAGGGTCACCATGTCCACGTTGCCGGTGCGCTCGCCGTTGCCGAACAGGGTGGCCTCCACCCGCTCGGCCCCCGCCAGCAGCCCCATCTCTGTGGTGGCCACGCCGGTGCCCCGGTCGTTGTGGGGGTGGAGGGAGATGACCGCCCGCTCCCGGCCGGGCAGCCTGCGGATGAAGTACTCCAGCATATCGGCGAACTGGTTGGGCAGACAGTTTTCCACGGTGGTGGGCAGGTTGAGGATGACCTTGTTCTGCTCGGTGGCGTGGAGGTGGTCCAGCACGGCGGCGCAGATTTCCACGGCGTAGTCCATCTCCGTCCCCATAAACGATTCCGGAGAGTATTCATACCGGAGATTCATACCACCCGCAATCACCGGCTGGGCCATCTCATAGATGAGGTCCGCCGCGTCGGTGGCGATCTTGGTGATGCCGTCGGTGTCCATGTGGAACACCACCTTGCGCTGGAGGGTGGAGGTGGAGTTGTAGAAGTGCAAAATGACGTTTTTGGCCCCCTGGATGGCCTCGAAGGTCTTTTTGATCAGGTGTTCCCGGGCCTGGACCAGCACCTGAATGGTCACGTCGTCGGGGATATGCCCCCCCTCAATCAGCTCCCGGCAGATCTCGTACTCCGTCTCGCTGGCGGAGGGGAAGCCGATCTCGATCTCCTTTACACCGATGTCCACCAGGGTGTGGAAATACTCCAGCTTCTCCTCCAGATTCATGGGATCGATGAGGGCCTGGTTGCCGTCCCGCAGGTCCACCGAGCACCACACCGGGGCCTGGGTGATGGTGTGGTCCGGCCAGGTGCGCCCTTGGATGGGCTGGGGGGTAAAGGGAATGTACTTTTCAAATCCGGGCTTCAAGCTCATGGTGTCTTCCTCCTTTGGAATCGTCCGGGGACGAAAAAAGCCCCCGACAGTTAAGTCAGGGGCGAAATGTTGTCACGCTATGCCTGCTTACAACACACAGCTTGGCGGTCGAGCTTTTCCCCTTGCTCCGCTCCATCTGTGCTGTTCGCAGCGGCTCCACGCTTCCTCAATTCCGCGGTACCACCCTAATTCCGCACATGGTTTCCCACTATGCGCTCCTGGCCTCCAGCAAGGCCGCAGTCTGTAACGGGACCTCCCGTCCAATCCTACTCGCTCTTCAGATTGGCGGCTCCGGGGCCAGTATCCACGCGGCACCCCGCGCCGGCTCGCACCTGCCGCCGGCTCTCTGAGCGGGGGACGGGCCGCGTCTTGTTCCCATCCACGCCTTTTGCTTAGCAATTATTATAGCCAACCCCCACCCCTTTGTCAAGCTTCTTTTTGTCGTGTTTGCCGCCGTCCCCTTGACAGGGACCGCTGCGTCTGCTATACTCAAATAGTTCAAAATAGAACAAAAAAGGAGGGCCCGCCTTGACAGAAGAATTTTGGGACAGCGTGCTGCTCTTCAAGGGGCTGTACGACCGAACCCTGGACCCGGTTGCCCAGCGGTGGGCGCTCACCCGGATGGAGCTGGACCTGCTGCTCTTCCTCCACAACAACCCCGGCAGCGCCACGGCGGCGGAGGCCGTCCGCCTGCGCCAGTGGACCAAATCCCACGTGTCGGCGGCGGTCCACTCCCTCAGGGCCCGGGGCCTGCTGTCCGCCCAGCATCCCCAGGGCAACCGCAAAACCCTGCACCTCGTCCCCCTCCCCGCCGCCCAGCCCATCCTCCAGGACGGCCGGGCCGCCCAGCGGGCCTTTTTCCGGGCCATGTGCCGGGACTTCACCCCCGAGGAGGAGCGCGTTTTGGAAGCTGTCTCGAAAAAAATTGCCCGGAACCTCCGGGACGCCATGAAAAAGTAAAGTGAGGTCCTTCCTGTGTTCACCTTTATCATCTGTTTCCTGGCCGGCATCGGCGCGGGGCTGGGTACCGGCTTCGCCGGCATGAGCGCCGCCGCCGTCATCAGCCCCATGCTCATCACCTTTCTCCATATGGAGCCCTACGAGGCGGTGGGCATCGCCCTGGCCAGCGACGTGCTGGCCAGCGCCGTGTCCGCCTACACCTACGGCAAAAACAAGAACCTGGACGTGAAAAACGGCCTGGTGATGATGTTCACCGTGCTGGGCTTCACCCTGGCGGGCAGCTGGGTGTCCAGCCTGGTGCCCTCCTCCGCCATGGGCGGCTTCTCCACCTGGATGACCCTGCTGCTGGGGATCAAGTTCATCCTCAAGCCCGTCATGGCCACCAAGGAGTCCATGGCGGCGGTGGACCCCAAAAAGCGGGTGGTCCAGTCCGTCCTGTGCGGAACGCTCATCGGCTTCATCTGCGGCTTCGTGGGGGCGGGAGGCGGCATGATGATGCTGCTCATCCTCACCTCCGTGCTGGGCTATGAGCTCAAGACCGCCGTGGGCACCAGCGTGTTTATCATGGCCTTCACCGCCCTCACCGGCGCGGCCAGCCACTTTGTCATCGGCGGTATGCCCAACCTTTGGGTGCTGGCGCTGTGCGTGCTGTCCACCCTGCTGTGGGCCCGGATCGCCGCCCGGTTCGCCAACAAGGCCAGCCCCCTCGTCCTCAACCGGGCCACCGGCGTGGTGCTGGCGGTGCTGGGGGCGGCCATCCTCATCGTCAACAGCTTTTAAATAAATACCCCCTCCGCCCTTCGGCGGAGGGGGTATCATATCTTCGCGCCCCTGTGGGGCGTTTCTATCGTCAGCCCTCGTCCTCGATGAGGCCGTAGCCGCCGTCATTGCGCCTATACACCACGGCAAACGCGCCGCCGTCCTCCTCCTTGAAGGCGTAGAAGGAGTGGCCCAGCAGGTCCATCTGAAGGATGGCCTCGTCCACCGTCATGGGCTTGAGGGGGAACTTCTTGGTGCGCACCACCTGGAACTCGCTCTCCTCCGCCTCGGGCACAAAGGAGGTCTCCTCCTCCCCGGCGGGCTGGACAAAGGCCCCCTGGCGCAGCCGCTTCTCCAGCCGGGTCTTGTGCTTGCGCAGCTGACGCTCCATGGAGGTGACCGCCGCGTCGATGGACGCGAACATGTCGGAGGTACTCTCCGCCACCCGGAGGATGGTGCTGCCGGAGCGGATGGTCAGCTCCACCTTGTTCTGGTCCTTTTCCACGGAAAAGACCAGCTTGGCCTCCGCCTCCGTCTTGAAGTAACGGTCCAGCTTGCCTACCTTTTTCTCCGCGTAGCGGTGGACGGACTTGGGCAGGGTGACCTTTTTGTCTGTGAACGTGAACTTCATGTGCTCAGCTCCTTTCGTTGGGGGCGCTGCCCCCGTGCTTGTATTATAGCACAATCATACCCCGCTGGGCAATGCTTTTTTTGTCTCCTTTCACCTGTTGTCTGAAAAATTTTGGATGGACGTGCGCCGCACGCCCGCCGGCGGCATAGTCTTGATCGAGGGCCCTTCCACGGTCCTCATCAGCGACCACATCTCAGCGAGAGGAGGAGCCTATGCACGAGGTATTGGTCAGCCGGCTGTCCCGGCTGCTGTGCGTCAAATCGCTCATCACGCTGATCCTAACCGTTGTGTTTGCCGTTCTGGCCCTGCGGGATCGGGTCGGCCAGGATTTCATGACGGTGTATACCGTTATCATCGCCTTCTATTTTGGCACCCAGCTGGAACGGACGGCGCAGAAAGGAGCTGGCACCGGATGAAGCTGCTCAAGTGCATCCTCACCGAAAACGACTGCTTCCAGACCAACCGAACCATCCGCCCCAGCGGGGTGATGGTCCACTCCACCGGGGCCAACAACCCCACGCTGCGGCGCTATGTCCAGCCTGTCGCCTCCACGCCGGGGCGGGAGGCGCTGCTGGCCCAGCTGGGAGTCAATTCCAACGGCAACCACTGGAACCGCCCGGGGCTGGACGTGTGCGTCCACGCCTTTGTGGGCCGTCTGGCGGACGGCACACCGGCTGCGGTGCAGACCCTTCCCTGGGCCCACCGGGGCTGGCACGCCGGGACGGGCACCAGCGGCCAGAGCGCCAACAACACCCACATTTCCTTTGAGATCTGCGAGGACAATCTCACCGACCCCGCCTATTTCCACCAGGCCTTTCAGACCGCGGCGGAGCTCACCGCCATGCTGTGCCGGGAGTACGGCCTGGACCCCATGGCGGACGGGGTGGTGATCTGCCACCAGGACGGCTACCGCCGGGGGGTGGCCTCCAACCACGGCGACATCTACAACTGGTTCCCCCGGTTTGGCATGAATATGGAGGATTTCCGGGCCGCGGTGGTCCAGGCCATGGACGGCGGCGGAGAGGAGGACGAAATGGTCTATTATCAGAATCTGGCCGACGTGCCGGAATATTACCGGGACGCGGTGTCCAAGGCGGTGGAGCAGGGCGCGCTGAACGGCGACGGCGAGGGCCTGAATGTGTCCGAGGATTTGTGCCGGACGCTGACGGTGCTGGACCGGCTGGGAAAGCTGGGCTAGGGTTCGCCGCAGCCTTATGGTGGAGATAAGCGGGATCGAACCGCTGACCTCTTGAATGCCATTCAAGCGCTCTCCCGCATCATCCGGTGTACTA
>ERZ808037.587-NODE-587-length-31960-cov-3.931845_pt1 | contig 31960 bp, 21 predicted proteins | sample MGYA00380190_ERZ808037 | MGnify/ENA primary metagenome ERZ808037 (study PRJEB31490, sample SAMN06133399) | mouse gut metagenome | isolation source: J9 | host: mice | place: China: Chengdu | collected 2015-05 ...
GATTCGTCTGAGGATGACGCAAGAAAAAGAGCAAAGCAGGTTAGTCTGGTAAAGAGGATGATTGATGAGTACTATTCGGAGGCAATTCAGTCTCCGAAAGGCAGTATCTGCTAAAAAGCTAAAAATCAAAAGATAGAAAAGGGATGAATTATGAGACATCATTTGTACAATCCAAATTTTGAGTTCATTATGGAGCCTGAACAATTTAATAAATATACGCCTAGAGAACTTCTGCAATATTGTCTCGGGGCAACAATGTATATGCCGGGCATTAAGGATTTTACCCCAAAGATTATTGCTGAGGCCATGCCAGGATTGACAACAATTGTTTTGTGTTTTGAAGACGCATGTCCTGAGGACAGGGTTGAAGAGGCAGAAGAAAATGTTCACAAGCTTCTTCAGACAGTTTCAGCAGCAGTTGCAAACGGAGTTCTGGATGAGGATAAAGTTCCTTTGATTTTTGTGCGGATTCGAAACCTTGCACAGTTTAAGCATTTTGGCGAAAAACTTACAAAAAGCGAGGTAAATTCACTGTGTGGTGTAAATTTCCCGAAGTTTAATGCGGAAAACGGGTATGAGTATTTTGCGTATCTTCAGGATTTAAATGAACGATTCGGCGAAATTATTTATGGTATGCCAATTATTGAGGATCCGGAGGTCGCATATAAAGAGTCGCGTATGCAGCAGCTGATTGGAATTAAAAAGATTTTAGATAAATATCATGATCTTGTGCTGCAAGTGCGTGTTGGTGGTACGGATTTTTCTTCCGTATTCGGGGTGAGAAGAGGGGTTGATTATTCAATCTATGACATTATGACAGTAAGAGAATGTCTGGCAGATATTGTTAATGTGTGTGGAAGAAATAATGACTATGTTATTTCTGGTCCTGTATGGGAATACTTTAGGGCGCCAAAGAATTTGATGTTCGAGGAATTACCCAAACATGGTTTAGAAGATTACCTGATGAAGCGGCTCCCAATAGTTAATAATGAGATTGATGGATTGCTGAGGGAAGTGATTCTTGATAAGGCGAATGGTTTTGTTGGAAGAACTGTTATTCATCCGACACATGTTAAATTTGTCAATGCACTTATGGCTGTCACGCGGGAGGAATTTGATGATGCACGTATGATTCTGGGACACACTGAGGGAGGTGTGGTGAAAGGAAGCGGCGCTAACAAGATGAATGAAATTAAACCACATACAAACTGGGCTTTTAAAGTTTATATGAGGGCGAGGGCGTATGGGGTGATTGAAAATGAAGGAGCATATATTAAGCTGTTTGCTGTAAATGAGTGAGGTGTAAGAAATGCTTGAGATAACAACTCCAATTACGGATGAAGTAGTCGCCCGGCTTCGAGTCGGAGATACAGTATATATTTCTGGTCATATATTTTGTGGGCGTGATGCAGTGTTGCCGAAGATTGTAAATATGATTCAGGAAGGAACTGTCAAACAGCTGGGAGAGCCGCTTCAAGGTAGCGCGATATTCCACACTGCCGTAAGTCCTGCAGGTGTTGGACCAACATCAAGTAATAAGGTAGAAATTGAATCCAGTATTGGACCGCTTTCACAAGTCGGCGTCAAACTGCACCTGGGCAAAGGGAAAATTCATGATGAAACGGTGAAGGAACTGCATAATAGCAATGCCGTATATGCGGTTATTCCACCGATTACTGCACTTTTAGGCAAAAAAACACTGGAGCGAAGACTTGTTGCGTTTCCCGAACTTGGAATGGAAGCCTTATATATGCTTAAAGTTGAAAGGTATCCGGCAATCATTGGAGCGGCTCATGGAAGGAGCATTTACGATGAATGAATCAGAAATAATAGAAAAAGTCAAGAATACTCTTGTTTGTGCCGGCTCGACCTTTAAACAGGATAAAAAGGATGCATATTGTAGAGCGGTCGGGAAAGAACAGAATGAGACTGCAAGATGGGTGTTGCAGACTATTCTGGATAATGCCGATGCTGCTGAGGAAAATACAAGCCCTCTGTGTGATGATACCGGTATTCCGCATTTGGTATTGGATATTGGTGCTGATGCCGTAGTGACAGGGAGAATGCTTGATGCGATTAGGCAAGGAGTCGCTGAAGGATTAAGAGCGCTTCCTGGAAGACCAATGGCTATTATGGGGGATGACAGCCATAGAATCGATCAATCAGGCGGTTTAAATTCTGACCCGGCAGGTGTGGAACCAGCTCCAATACTACTTAGAAGAACAGAGGAAAATGTTGTAAAACTTCATATTATGATGTTTGGCGGTGGTCCGGCTATTAGGGCCAAAACCTATAGAGTTTTTCACAAACATAATACAAGACAGGTACTGGACACTATTATTGATTGGGCGAAAGAAGGGGTGGCTTTGCTTGGCTGCTCACCGTGTACTCTGGCCGTCGGCATTGGGAGATCTCACTTTGAAGCGACTTCAATGATGGTTCAGGCTCTTGTTGATGGAGATTATAATGTTCAAAGCAAAATGGAAAGGGAAATAACCATGCGGATTAACGAGGCCAATATTGGTCCGTTGGGACTGAAGGGTAATACAAGCGTACTTGCTACTTTTATGAAAGTCGGACCGCAGCGTGCGAGTGGCGTGAGAATTGTCTGTGTAAGACCATGCTGTTGTTTTGAGCCACGAATAGCGAGTGTTGAACTATAAAATTTTAGCTTGGGATAAAATGTGGAATGATATATAATTAGTAAAATGTTTGCAACAAAGAACCAATTATATTATAATGGATCGTAGAAATTTAAGAAGATAACATTTTATAGAAAAAGTGTTCTTTGTAGTATAGTCTGATTGGGCTTGCGTTATACATTTACAGATTTCAGGAGAACGGTTTGGACGGCCGACTTTTGGGAGGCACGGAATTGGGGTCAAAAAAAAATGAAATTTCGGAAGCTAAGGAAATTGTGCATATTGTTACCAATGGAAGATTTACAGCTGGATATGTGAATTTTATGAAGCAATATATGCCTCCATATAAGCATATATTTATTATTTCTGGTATATTTGATGGGAATCAGTTTATAGATGATGAAAGTTTTTATTTTGTAAATAAATCTGTTGAAATATTGATGAATGTTGAAATCAGGAAACTATTGAAACGGTCTTATAAAATAATTGTTTCGGGAGTGTTCAATACGCATGCTGCGGTTGCTTTTCTAGGTAAAAGACAGCTTCAAAAAACTTTTTTGCATTTTTGGGGCGGTGATTTTTATTGTCTGCGTGAGCCTGTCGATCGGCTGAAACCTTTCATAAAAAATGTTTTAAAGATATATTGTTGCAAAAAATGTGCAGGGTTAATTTTTCTGATCGAAGGAGAATATGATTTCTTCTTCGAAATTACTCATATTGCAAATAATCATTATGTTGCACCTATGCCAAGGAATATGAATCGTAAGATTCGGTTTGCTGATTATCGGATTAATGAGAATGCCGCAGACGGAAAAACATTGTACAATGTTTTGGTCGGTAATTCTGCTACGGATACGAATCATCACTTGGAAGTCTTTGAGATGTTGAAGAGATTTCCACTGGAAAAAATGGAAGTTTATGTTCCGCTGTCTTATGGGGAAGCGTCATATCGTAATATGATACTGCGAGAGGGCAGGCGTCTGTTGGGTGGTGCTTTTCATCCAATAATGGATTATATGAAATATGAGGATTATGTCAGGTTTCTGGCGGGGATGGATATTGGTATATTTAATAACGACCGGCAGCAGGGTATGGGAAATATAACCATAATGCTTGCGTTGGGGAAAAAAGTTTATGCGCGGGATGATACCAGCATGTGGAAGCGGTATATAAATGAGGGAAAATGTATTTATCCGATTTCGCTCATCAAGGAGTCAGAATTTGATACATTTGTATTTTTTGATGAGAAGGACAAGCAGCGAAACGAAATGCTGGAAGACAATTATGATCCGGTAAAAGTAACAAAGGAGAAGTGGAGTAATATATTCACGATATCTTGTGAGTCATAATATGGGGAAGAACGAGAACAAAAGAATTTTTTCTAATTTAATCTGGCGTTTTGCCGAGCGCAGCGGTGCACAGTTTGTTGCGTTCATTGTGTCCATCGTTCTTGCAAGAATGCTGTCTCCCGACATATACGGAACGGTCGCATTGATTAATGTGTTTACCAGTATATTACAGGTTTTTGTTGACAGCGGGTTGGGGAATGCGCTGATACAAAAGAAGGATGCGGATGACGTGGATTTTTCCACGGTGTTTTATGTGAATCTTCTTTTCTGCGGGGCGTTGTATATGATTCTTTTCGTGTGTGCACCATTGATTGCGAAGTTTTATCATGATATGTCCCTGACAGCCTTAACCCGAGTGGTTGGCATTACGCTTATTGTTTCCGGAATTAAGAATATACAACAGGCGTATGTATCGAGAAACATGATGTTTAGAAAATTCTTTTTTTCTACATTGGGTGGAACAATAGCAGCGGCGGTTGTCGGAATTTCAATGGCGTGGGCGGGATACGGCGCATGGGCATTGGTGGCGCAGCAGGTTATTAATGTGTCGATTGATACAATCATTTTATGGATTACAGTCAAATGGCGTCCTCAAAGAGCGTTTTCGATGGAACGGCTAAAGGGGCTGTTTTCTTATGGCTGGAAGCTTTTGATGTCATCGCTGATTGATATTGTATATAAGAACAGCAGGCAGCTCGTAATTGGCAAGCTCTATTCCTCTTCGGATTTGGCATATTACAACAAGGGGAGACAGTTTCCCAATTATGTAATTACGAATATCAACAGCGCCATCGACAGTGTGTTGTTTCCTGTGATGGCGAAGGCGCAGGATAATCGTCAGAATGTAAGGCAGATGACAAGAAAATCAATCAAGGTTAGCGCGTACATTATGGCGCCGCTGATGATGGGACTGGCGTTTACAGCCGATTCTGTTGTGAGACTGCTTTTGACAGACAAATGGATGGAATGTGTTCCATATCTCCGTATTTTTTGCATAACCTTTATGTTCTGGCCTATTCATACGGCTAACTTAAATGCAATCAAAGCTATGGGGAGAAGCGACCTTTTTTTAAAATTAGAGATTCTTAAAAAATGTGTTGGTGTCATTCTGCTTTTTTCAACCATGTGGTTCGGACCTATGGCAATGGCATACAGCATGTTAGTGAGCAGCATAACAAGCCAGATAATTAATTCGTGGCCTAATAGAAAATTATTAGGCTACAGCTATGTGGAGCAGATGAAGGATGTACTGCCGAGTATTCTTTTATCGGTTGTTATGGGAATGGTGGTATGGTGCATCTCCGTGACAGGGCTGCCTGTGCTGCCTGTTTTTATTATGCAGGTGTTGTTTGGCGCTGTCATTTATATAGCAGGCTCCGCTATATTCAGACTAGAGGCATATTTGTATTTAAAAAGGCTTCTCAGTTCGTTCGTAAATAAGTAGCAACTTGTGGGAAATTCATATGAGGATTAGATTATGAAAAAATTGTTAGTAACAAGATCATCCATGCCGCCAATTGACGAATATATGGAGGAAATAGGGGAACTTTGGGAAACACACTGGCTTACCAATATGGGAGTTAAACATAAGAAGCTGCAGGCAGAGCTGAAAAGCTACCTTGGGGTATCTCATGTGGAGCTGCTGACCAACGGACATATGGCATTGGAGCTTACCATGCAGGCGATGAATCTTCACGGCGAGGTCATTACAACGCCGTTTACGTTTGCATCCACGACACATGCCATTGTGCGCAATGGACTGACGCCGGTTTTTTGCGATATATGTCCGGATGATTTTACGATGGATGCCAGTAAAATCGAGCCGTTGATTACGGATCGGACTTGTGCGATTGTTCCGGTTCATGTTTATGGAAATATCTGTAATGTTGGGGAAATTGAAAGGGTTGCCCGTAAATATGGACTTAAGGTAATCTATGATGCCGCTCATGCTTTTGGGGAAACCTATGAGGGGCGGGGTGTTGGAACTTTTGGGGACGCTTCTTGCTTCAGCTTTCATGCGACGAAGGTATTTCATACGATTGAAGGCGGAGCAGTTTGTTTTGAGGATGAGGAGTTTGGGTTAAACCTGTATCGTTTGAAGAATTTTGGCATACGTGGTCCGGAGGTTGTGGATGGTGTGGGCGCCAATGCGAAGATGAATGAGTTTTGTGCCGCAATGGGAATTTGCAATTTAAAACATCTGGATGAGGAATTAGAGAAGAGGAAAAAGGTTGCGGAACGGTACAGAAGCAGCCTTGAAGGGATAGAAGGTGTTCAACTGAATCCGGTGCAGAAGGATGTGAGACAGAACTATGCTTACTTTCCAGTTATTTTTGATGAAAAAGTTTTTGGGGCAAGCCGAAATGAAGTGTTTAATAAATTGGCAGAAAATGGAATTGGGGCGCGGAAATACTTTTATCCCCTGACAAATACGTATGACTGCTATCATGGAAAATATGATGTAAGTCTTACGCCTGTGGCTTTGCATATCAGTAAACGTGTACTCACGCTTCCTATGTATGCAGACCTTGCGATGGAAGATGTGGATCGTATATGTGCCATTATAAAAGAATGTCAGAGACCGAAAAGTTGTTCAAAATAAATTGATAAGAGTTCTGCGCTGTGATACTATTAGTCAATAAAGACTTAAAGTCTTTTGCAAATATGTATAGACTATAAAGTAAACATATAAGAAAGCGCACAAACAATGGAATTCACCTACAATGCATATCAGAATCTGATTCATCTGTTACAGGACAAGGGTTATACCTTCTGTAACTATCACAATTATACACAGTCTGACCGCAGTGTGATTCTGCGTCATGATATTGATATGGATATCGGCAAGGCGGTGAAAATGGGGGAGTTGGAGGCACATATGGAAATCAGCTCCACTTATTTTGTGCTGGTTACAAGTAATTTCTACAATATCTTTTCCAAACGAAATCAGGACATGCTGCGCGGGCTCATCAGGCTGGGACATGAAGTGGGGCTGCACTTTGATGAGGCGAAGTATAACGCAGACAGAGACGACATGGTAGAGGCGATGGAACAGGAGGCGGCGCTTCTGGAGAAATGTCTTGGCTGTGAGGTGACGAGTGTTTCCATGCACCGGCCTTCTGCCGCCACATTGGACGCCGATTACCGCATTAGGGACGGCAGGCTTGTGAACAGCTACGGCAGGGAGTTCTTCCACAATCACAAATATGTGTCGGATTCCCGAAGAAACTGGCGGGAAGATGTGCTCGGTATTGTGGAGAGCGGCGCATATGACAGGCTGCACGTATTGACTCATCCTTTCTGGTATGACGAGGAGGAGCAGAGCGCAAAGGAAGAGTTGAAATGGTTTTGCGGAAGCCGGGTGGATGTATGCTATAGTGATATGAAGGACAATGTCCGTGATATTGAGGAGTTTTTGAGAAGGGACGAGCTATGACGACTGCGGCGCAGATAGAGGCTTTTTTGATACAGGAGAAACAGGAATTTCGGATGCAGGCTGATGGTAATGTGGCGGTAGAGGGATTTTCCTCGTCGGAGCATTACAGGGAGGGGACGCTCACATGGATTAAGTCCGCAGAGAGATGGCACGATGGTTTGAGGGCAATTGCACTTTGCATCGTGCAGGAGGGCGTGGAGCTGCCACTTCCGAACCAAATCCTGTGCAAAAATTCCAAGGCGGTTTTCTTCTCGTTGATTGAGCGATTTTTTACGGTGCATGATGAGGATGAGGCGCTTATCGGTCAACATACGGTGATCGGTAAACATGTAAAGCTCGGAAAAAATGTCCGAATCGGGCACAACTGTTCGATTACGGGAGAGGTGGAAATCGGGGACGACACGGTGATTTCGGATAATGTAGTGATTAAGAACCGGGTGAGAATAGGAAAGCGCTGCACGGTGCAGGCACTTTCCATGATTGGGGAGGACGGCTTTGGCGCCTACGAGGAGGAGAACCATCACAGGGTCATGATCCGGCATTACGGCGGGGTGACGATTGGGGACGACGTATTTGTCAGCAGTCATGTGAGCATCCAGAGAGGTACGATCGATGATACTTATATCGGGAGCGGGACGAAAATTGCGCCCTGCACGCTGGTGGCGCATAATTCCCGGGTGGGGGAGAACGCGGTGCTGATCTGTTCGCATCTGTATGGAAGCGTGTCTGTGGGGGATAATGCATGGATAGCGGGCAGTATCGTCAAGAACCAGTGTAAGGTAGGGGATAATGCCCTGGTCGGCATCGGGTCAGCGGTGCTTTCGGACATTGCTGCGGGTCAGGTTGTGGCGGGTGTTCCGGCGAAGGCTTTGAGGGACAGAGTAAAATGACAAAAACGTCCAGACAAAAAAAGGTAATCACAATAGCGATACTTGTGATGACGCTGGGTATCATAGTCTGGTGGAGTGATCTTGTAACTATTTTTTCGCCAGGGTATTTGGCAGTCAGAGCACTTGACAGTGACAGGCTGCAGAGCTTCCTCTCGGAACTACAGGAGACTGGCGAAAGACCGGCGCTTTCTTTCAACGACCATGCGGTTGCCTATGACGCGGCTTCTGACAGGTATTTCGTGACGCAGGATATGCACAGCGGAACATGGGGTGGGGCGCTCATGGCAGATGCCGGGGAACTGTACTGGCAGGAGGATGCCTGTTTTGAAGAGTATGGGCGGGCGATTGCCGAGGGGCACTGCTTTACTTTATATGGGATTGACAGGGAGAAGGGAAGCTACTGCACGTATGATGTTGTGTTTACGGGTATGCCGGTTATGGTGATTGAAACAGCGACGGGTGCAGAGATAGGGGACGAGCTGCAGACGGCGAAGGTGCGGATCTCCGATATGAAGTTTGCGGGAAAGGAATACCAGAGTACGGACTGCCAGGTGGCGGTTCGCGGGCACAGTTCCAGACGTTTTCCGAAGCAGAGCTATAAGCTGGAGCTAGACCGCAAGATGTCGCTTCTCGGTATGCGGCGGGACGAGGACTGGATTTTGACGGCGCTTTACGACGATGACGGTCTGATTCATAATAAGTTTGCCTATGATGTCTGGCGGGCGATTGCTTCGGACAATTCGGATCCGAAGGACGGCGGGACAACGATGGAGTATGTGGAGCTTTTCAATAATAATGTATATATGGGTGTTTATGGGCTGACGGAACGCATCGACGCGAAGGAGCTGTCTTTGGAGAAAAACGATATTCTCTACAAATGCCGGGGATTTGCGACGCCTGACGAGTCGATACCGGAGGATTTCGGACTGAGCGTGGACTACGATATCAAATATCCGAAAGAGCAGAACAGGAACACATGGCTGCCGATTAAGGAATATCTGGATATTTTTACGGCGGATGAGATAGAGGACTACGAGGCGGCTAAAACACTTCTGCATATGGAAAATGCCATTGACTATAATATTTTCATTATACTTACCAGAGCGTGCGACAACTATACCAGAAAAAACACATTTTTTGTGGCGGAGTATGACAGGCAGAACGGAAAGTATGTCATATCCAAAGTGCCGTGGGACTGCAATGCGACATGGGGAGACGGTCTGTACAAGGGAAATCTGGACAGAAAGCTGTACAATGCAAGCTGGGCGTACTGTGCTTATGTGTGGAGCGAGGATATGAAGCAGCTGTACCAGTGCAAGCCGGAAGAGATACAGGAGCTGACGCTTGCGCGATGGAAGGAGCTTAGGCAGGATATTTTGTCAAAAGACAGATTATATGGTATGCTGGATGAGGATTTTGCTTATCTGCATAACTCGGGCGCTTATGACAGAAACTACGTGCGATGGGAAGAGCATGGGCGCGAGCATTGGGAAGACGCCTATATCTACGAATATGTGGAGAATCGGCTGCGCTTTCTGGATACTTATTTTGAGGCGCCCTATTTTGACGAGGAGCCATTAGCGGAGGAAGAGGAAAACGATGTATCGAGTGGAAGATAAATACAACTGCACAGACGGGCAGCTTGTGATGCTGCAATCACGCATGGAGGCGGTTTTAAAGCCGGACGTCAACGAGGGAGGTCCGGAGGGGTATCGCATCACGAGTCTGTATTTTGATGATTTGGAGAATTCCTGCCTGCAGGATACGGTGGACGGCGTGAACCGGCGGAATAAATACCGGATCAGGATATATAACGATTCTCTGGATGTGATTAAGCTGGAGGTAAAGACCAAGCGGGACAACCGTATTTTTAAAAGGTCGAAAACGATTACAAAGGAGCAGATGGCGTGTCTGATGCGGGGGGAGTGCATTGAGGACAGTGCGTCCGCGGAGGATCCGGCAACGCTTTTTAATCTGGCGATTCGGACGCAGGGACTTCGCCCGAAGGTAATCGTGGCTTATGAGCGGAAGGCGTATGTGTTTGAACCGGGCAATGTGCGCATCACTTTTGATCGCAATGTGCGCTCGAGCGGCAGGGTGGAACTGTTTGGGCGGAAAAATATCAGCTATGATTTTCTGCGGGAATATGATAAAGTGTTAGAAGTGAAGTATGACGAGTTCATACCAGACTTCTTGCTGCAGCTTCTGGAAACAGGCAGTATGCAGCAGTCGGCATACTCAAAGTACCAGCTATGTCGGGAATGTGCGGCATTATAAATAAATACATAAAGGAGAATAGCCATGTCAATTAAAGATGTTATTAAAAACAGTGTATATGAAAGCCTGGGCGGCGGCACGAATCTTTCCGCAAAAAGTATTCTGCTGCTCCTCGTGATTGCGGCGCTGGTAGGACTTTATATTTTTGCGGTGTACAAGTTTTCTTCCAAGTCGGCGTTTTATTCCAAGGACTTAAATGTGACGCTTGCGGGTATGCCGATTATCGTGGCGGCAATTATGATTGCCATGCAGTCGAATCTGCTTGTTTCGCTCGGTATGGTGGGCGCGTTGTCTATTGTCCGCTTCCGTAACGCGGTGAAGAATCCGATGGATCTCTTATATCTGTTCTGGTCGATCAGCGCGGGTATTATCGTGGGAGTCGGATTATATCTGCTTTCGTTTGTGCTCTGTATCGTGATGACGATTCTGCTTTTGGCGCTGGATATGGTGCCGAATGCGAAGGCGCCGGATCTGCTGGTGCTTCGGGCGGTGGCAACGGATATCGATTACGAGGAGCTGGAGAAGCTTTTGAAGGGGAATTGCAAGTACCATAAGGAAAAATCCAGATGCATCAAAAGCGGCGAGGCGGAACTGATCATTGAGATGAAAACGGCTAAGAAGGAAGAACTTCTGGAAGCGCTTTCTAAGATTAAGTGCCTGACGCAGATTAACTGTATTTCCCATGACGGAGAGTGCAGGGTATAATTCCGGCACATAATGGTAAGGCAGGGTGTCGGCTCTGAGAGGGGAAACAAATATGCTGCTTGCGGTGGTAGCGCTGTATGGCAATATTCATGTGTATAAAAAGAGAAAAGGCATAGAGGACATGAGGCTTGGTTCTTATATGGAGGCGTGCTGTCTGTGGATGCTTTTTCTTTTTGCGCTCACGGAACTGCTGTCGGTGGGACATGCTCTGCGCTTTCGCTTCTTGTTTGTAATTTGGGCGGCGTTCGATGTGCTGCTTTTGTGTTTTCTGGCGGCGCAGCTTAGGAGGATGGAATATACGGTGAAAACCGCTGTGAAAAGCGTGGGGGCGGTGTGCCGGGACGCATGGCAGATACTCGGGAAAGCGCCGTATTACGGGATTCTCCTGTTAATTTGTATGGTGGTGCTCGGCTTGTCCCTGATTACCACACCGTACAACTGGGATTCCATGACTTACCATCTGCCGAGAATTGCTTATTGGGCGCAGAACCGGTCTGTGGCGCATTATGCGACGCATTGTATCAGGCAGATTTCCAGTCCGGTGTTGGCGGAGTTTGTGAATCTGCACGTTTATATCCTGTGCCGGGGGCACGATCTGCTTTTTAATCTCTTGCAGGGTATGTCGTATTTGACTTGTGCGGTTATGGCGGGAGCCATTGCGGGCAGGCTTGGCTGTGGCCGATTTTTTCGTTTTCTGGCAATGCTGCTGTTTATGTCCATGCCCATTGCCTACGCGGAAGCGCTGACGACGCAGGTGGATCATTTTGCGGCGGTATGGCTGTTGTTTTTTGTATACAGACTGCTCGACTATGTGGATGCCCAAAAAGCGATGCGGTTTGACAAAGTTACGGTTTATCGGGTGGGCGCAATGGGATTGTGTGTTGCCTGGGGTTATCTGGCGAAGCCTTCGGTCTGTGTGGGGATGGTGGTTTTCGCTCTGTGGCTGTTGCTCGTATGTCTGAAAAGAAAGGACAGGCTGCAGGATTTGGCAGCGATTTTCTTCAGTGCGCTGCCTTGCGTGGCGGTTCCGTTAGTTCCGGAAATTCTGCGGAATTTTAAAAGCTTCGGCGCGTATGCCAGTCCCGGCGCGGGAGCGGCACAGCTGGTAGGAACGCTGCAGCCTTCGTATCTTTTGGTCAATATGATTAAAAATCTCTCCTTTAATATGCCTACGCGGTTTGTGAAGAACGGACATGAAATTTTCACCGTATTTGCCAAGAAAGCAGCGGCTGTTCTTGGGGTAGAACTGGATGCGGTGTCCATTTCGGAGCAGGGCCGACCGTATATGCTGCACGAGGCGGGAACTTACGCCTGTGATACGGCGGTGAATCCGATAGTGTTCTGGCTCTTTCTTTTCTGTGTCCTTTGGGCGGTATTGGGATTGGGAAAGAAAAAATGGACGGGATGCTACCGGGGGTATTTTGTGGCGGCGGCGGTTTCTTTTGCGGTCTTTTGCACGGTGCTCCGTTGGGAGCCGTTTGTGAGCAGATACATGATTGCCTATCTGGCGCTTATTTGTCCTATGATAGCGGCGGGGATGCAGATGGCAACGGACGGTAAACGGGGAAGACCCTTCCGATGGGGGATTGCGGGAGTGGTGAGTCTGCTTTGTATCGTAGAGGCGGGAAATCTTACCCGGTATCATTTCGACAACTGGAGAGGCCCTGCGCGTATCAGACCCTACGGCTATTTTGCAGCGAGATATGATGAGATGGCGGTCTATTTCCCGCTGGCGGATCAGATAAAATCCTGTCAATACGATACGGTGGGGCTTCACCTGTTGAAAGCGGATGATTTTGAATACCCTTTCTGGGAGATACTGGATGGCTGCCGCTTGGAGCATGTTCTGGTAAGCAATGAGTCGGCGGTTTATGCGGACCAAAGTTTTGTGCCGGACTGTATTATCTGGTTTGGGAGTCTGCCGGAGGAGCCGGTGCGGATTGGGGACAGAACTTATCATAAAAGCACAGAGTTTGGCAATAAGCAGTATTTATTGGAGAATTGACAAATATTTACTTGTGTCGGTTCTCTTTTTTATGTTATGATAAAGACCAATCTGGTATACATAACATTGCAACCACGGGAGATGGCATATATGACGTTTCATAAGAGAAAGCGGGAGTGTAAGGGAATATTGGAATGGAAGAGAAGCCTCGGCAGAGCCTTTGCGCTGCTGCTTGGTCTTGCGCTCTGCGTGGAGAGTGCGCCGTTGACGGCACTGGCTGCGCAGCCGGATGTGGAGGCGGCGGTTTCCAAGGCGGGGGAGCCGGAGAAAGGCGATGTGCCGGAAAAGTCCGAAAATGGGGACTCTGGGGAGGAAAATGTGTCGGAGAATCCGGGCGGGAGCGAAGATGGAGAACCGACAGATCCGGATAATGGCGAAGAATCGGGAGAAGAAGTACAGGAGCCCGGAGGGGGAGACGAACCGCAGGAACCGGGAGAAGGCGGAGAACCTGCAGAAGGGGAAACCCAGACTCCGGAAGAAAAGGGAGAAGGAGAAGAGCAGGAACCCGGGGAGGGTGAAGGTCAGGACCCGGGGGATGAAGCGCCTGAGGATAAAGAGAAAGAGGAGGAAGAAGAGGAAGAGTCGGAGCAGGTTTCGGGAAATGATGTGGATACGGATTCCGTTTCCGAAAACGACTTGTCATCTGTTTCCGAAAATGATTTGCTGTCCGTTTCAGAGAACAGTCTGGATGTAGAGCGAAGCGCGCTGATGAAAGCGGCACAGGATGCCTTTGACGAATTGCTTTCAGAAAAACCGCTGATGGCGCTGCTCTATCATGCGGAAAGCTACGATGTCCGCGAAAAGGCGGATGCGGACAGCGGGAAGGCAGCCACTCTGGAAATCGGACAGACGTTATATATACGGGGCGTTGAGATTACGGAGGACGATGTCTGGTATGAGGTGCAGTATCTGCTTGACGGTGCGGAGGGTACGGGGTATGCGCAAAGCTATTATCTGGCGTACTCTGACGAGGACTGGCTGGCATGGGAGGAAGCGTATCTGCTTCCGATTCTGGAACTGGGTGCGGAAACCTATGAAAATACGGCATACGGAATGCGCAGCTTTTCCATGATGACTTATGCGGTGGACACTTCGGACATCAGCGCTTTTCCGGGGTCTTATCAGGCTGACCTGAGAAAATTGAAAAACGCCCATCCGAACTGGACGTTTGTACCGATGAAGACGGGGCTGGATTTTAATGCGTCCGTATCCGCGGAGATGGGTGACAAGAGTCTGATTCAGGCAACGAACGCAAACGTGGAAAAGGGCTGGGTCGGCAAGTCCTGTCCGAGCGAGAGCGGCTGGAATTATGCGACGCAGCATGCGGTGGCGTACCATATGGATCCGCGCAATTTCCTGACGGAAGCTTATGTTTTTCAGTTTGAGCAGTTGACGTATAATGCCTCTTATCACACGGTGGAAGCGGTACAGGGATTTCTAAATAATACCTTTATGAAAGGAAAATTGGCGGATGATACCGCAGGGCGTACTTATGCGCAGGCTTTTCATGAGATTGGCAGGAGCAAAAAACTGAGTCCGATTCATCTTGCATCCCGCGTCTATCAGGAGCAGGGACAGGGAACGTCCGGGCTGATTTCCGGTAACTATCCGGGCTACAAGGGATATTATAATTTCTTCAACGTGGGCGTGAATGGCAGCTCCGAGGCGGAGAAGATCCGAAAAGGTCTGGAGTACGCTAAGAGTGAAGGTTGGAATACCCGCTATAAATCTCTGGAGGGCGGCGCGGGAACAATCGGGAAAAATTATATTCTAAAGGGGCAGGACACGATTTATCTGGAAAAGTTTAATGTAAATAAGAACAGTCCCTATGGCGCTTATAACCACCAGTATATGCAGAATATTCAGGCGCCCAGAAGCGAGTCCTCCAGCACGAAAAAAATGTACGCGAATGCGGGAACACTGAACAGTGCCTTTGTATTCAAGATTCCCGTTTTCGATAATATGCCGAACGATACGTACTATCCGGTGCTGGAGCTAGACAAGACGAGCATCACTCTGAACAAAGTTTACGGTGCGGAAAATCCCGCGGTACAGCAGCTCAAATTCTATGTGGACGGCGTGGAATCCGACCCGGCGGAGGCGAAGTGGACGAGCAATGATCCGAAAGTGGTGACGGTACAGAACGGGCTGATTAGGGCGGAAGGCCCGGGAGAGGCGGTTATCACGGCTTCCTATAAGGAGGTGGAGGTATCCTGTAAAGTTACTGTGAAAGCGCCGCTGCAGGGCATTACGCTGGATAAGGATACGGTCACCCTGCGCAGACCAGACACGGTGGTGGAGGATACGAAGAACCTGAGCGCACAGGAAAAGGCGGAGAATATTTCCAAGACGACCCTGCAGGTGCGTTTTGACCCGGCGGACACGACGTCAGACAAAACGATTGTGTGGACGTCCGCCAATAAAAAGATTGCCACGGTTGCGGCGGATTCCGAGGACTCTTCCAGGGCGGTGGTTACCGCTGTCGGTACGGGCGAGGTGAAAATCACGGCGAAGGCGTCCAAAGCGGGAAACAAGAGCGCAGTCTGCGTTGTCAAAGTAATCTCGCCCATTTATAAGCTGGAATTGTCGGACCCCGGTGCGGAGGAAGGGGCTGCAAAAACAAATCTGTATAAGGGGCAGAGTATCAGTCTGAATGCGGAGTATTGGCCGAAGGACACCACCTCGGACAAGGTAATCAGCTGGAGCAGCTCCAACACAAGTGTGGCGACGGTGCATAAAGGCAGAGTAACGGCGCAGGGAGAGGGAACGGCGAAGATTACCGCGGCGGTTGCAGGATATACTGCCTCCGTAGAGGTATCGGTTAAAGTCTGCAAGGTAATTTTCCACATGGAAAACGGCACTGTATGGAAGGGAAAGGAGTTATCCCTGAGCTATGGCGGCAGCGTTGCGGATGCGGGGGGATTCCCGGAACCACAGAACATTTCGGGGAAGATTTTCCGAGGCTGGTATACGGAAAAAGACGGACAGGGCAGGGCTTTCACGGAGAGTCAGCCTGTCTATGCACAGGAGACGCACGTTTATCCCCATTATCAGGAGATCGGGGCGGAAAAAGGCTTCTATGTCGTTCCGGTGGGGAGTCAGACTTACACGGGCAGCGCGATCAAGCCGAAGGTGCGGGTATTTGACGGAACGGTTGCTTCCGATGGCAGTCTGCTTACTTCGGGCGGAGACTCGACAGAGGTATTAGAGCTTGTGGAGGGAAGAGACTATACGCTGTCGTATAAAAATAACAAGAACGTAAATGCCGAGGGCAAAGCATGTCCGACGATAACCGTGAAGGGCAAAGGAAATTATGCAGGCACCCAGTATGTCTATTTTGATATTTTGCCAAAGGCTCTGACCGACAGCGATATCACGGCGGCGGATATCACAGTGGCTTACAGCGGTAAGACGATCAAGAGCGCTCCCGTTGTGTACCGTGACGGCAAAAAACTTGCTGCGAACAGGGATTATACGAGGAGTTACCCCCAGACCGGAACGGGAGCCTACTGTAAGACAGGCGTTTATCCCATTGTGATAACGGGTAAGGGCGGCTATACGGGCAGGATTACGATTTATGAGACGATTACGTCGGATGTGCTTTTGAGTAAGGTCAGCGTGGCGAAAATCCCCAAGCAGACTTATACCAATGCGCAGGCGCAGGCGGGCGGCATCCGACCGGCATCCCTGACGGTGACTTACAAAAAGCAGCCGCTTGTGGAGGGAGAACACTATACCCTTTCTTACAGCAACGACCAGAGCGTCGGCAAAGCGACGGTTACGCTGACGGCAGTGGAGGGCAGCGGTTACGCGGGAAGCAGGAGCGTGACCTATCAGATTGTCGGGACTTCTATCGCGAAAGCAAAAGTGGAAGGACTGGAAAACAAGGAATATGTGGCAATCGATAAAGAATGGGACACAGAGGATGCACGATATGAGGCGGCATACCAAAAAATGCTGCAGGAGTCCGGCGCGTACACGCTGACACTGAATGACGTTGTCCTTACGGAGAGCCGGGATGGCGGTAAGACCGGTGATTATGTGGTGTCCTATGCGGGCGCGGCGAAAAAAGGCGCGGTGAAGGCGGGAACGGCAAGTATTATATTCAAGGGCATCAACGAGTACAGCGGGCAGATTAAGAAAAGCTACAAAATTGTGCCCTGCGAATTGAGCACAGACAGGCTGGGAAGCGATTTCGCTGTTTTCTACTATGCGCAGGACGAGCTGCCGCAGGAGCGGAAACGGCTGACAGATATAAACGGGATTACAACGCCTTATGTGAAGGGCGGGGGCAAGCCTGTGATTCTTCTGGAATATCAAGGGACGCCGCTGGAGCTGAACAAGGATTATCGGATTAGCTACAAAAATAACAACGCCCTGACCACGCCGGAAATGGAGGAGAACAAGCTGCCGGCATGGACCATCACGGGTAAAGGGAGCTTTAAGGGGAAACTGACAGGAACCTTTACGATTACGGACGGACGGTTTGATGGCAGGATTGGCGCGCAAGAGAACGGAAAACCGAAGATTGCTATGACCCTGAAAGATGTGGTTTATCGCGAGAAGAAGGGCGCTTATAAGACAAAGGCGACGCTTAAGGATGTAAGCGGCTCTGCGCTGGCATCGGGCAGGGATTATGACAAAAATCTGCAGTATACCTACGAAAGCGATACAAAAATACTGGTTTTGGAAGATAAAATGCTGGTTGAAGATGAGCGGAAGAAGGGGGATCTTGTGGAAGAAGCGGATATCCCGCCCGCAGATACAGCAATCCGCGTGACCGCGAGGGGACTTGGCGCTTACGCCGGGGCGGGAGAGACGCCGCCGGAAATCTCTGCGGTTTACCGTATCGTTGCGGCGGATTTCACCAAAGCGAAGGTGAAGGTGGGAACGAAGGATTATCAGGACGGCAGACCGGTAACTTTGACGGCGGATGATCTGACCGTGACGGTGAACGGCACGGCGGAACCGCTGGTTCTCGGAAAGGATTATGTGATTGTGGAAGAAAGTTATGGCAACAATGTGAAAAAAGGAAAAGCGAAGGTAACCCTGCGGGGAATCGAAAACTATGGCGGGGAAAAGAGCATCACTTACACTATAGGAGCGAAGAAGCTGCTGTGGTGGGTAGAGTGAAAAGAACTGGGTCACAGAGTAAAATCTGTGGCCTTGCTTTTTTGGAGAACGGAAAGGAGCTTGAGAAACTCAAATATTTAACAAAATTAGTAAAATATTTTGTAAAATAACTGAAATAAAATGCAAAAACTTAAATTTGAAGCGAGAAAGTGAAAAAAATAGTGAAATTCATTGAATAAATTTGATAAAAATGCTAATATCTAAAATATAGAGGAGAGAAAGTCAAATGACCCCTGAAGAATTTAGCGAAAAATTAAACGAAATTCATAAAAAGAAATGTGAATCGGCAACTCTGGAAATCAAAGCGGCAGCAAAAGGATGTCCTAAGCGGTTGTATGATACATTATCCGCCTTCTCTAATCAGGATGACGGTGGTGTGATTGTGTTTGGTATCGATGAGGAAAGCGGTTATCTGGAACAGGGCGTGTATGATGCGCAGGATTTGCAGAAAAAGGTGAATGAACAGTGCCTGCAGATGGAACCGGTTGTCAGACCACTACTCACGGTAGTGGAAAAGGATGGAAAGAATTTTGTCGCGGCGGAAATTCCGGGAATGGACATTTCTGAGAGACCCTGTTATTACAAAGGGCAGGGACGGGTGCGGGGTTCCTTTGTCCGCGCAGGTGACAGCGATGAACCTATGACCGAGTACGAAGTGTACAGCTATGAGGCGTTCCGTAAAAAATATCAGGACGATATCCGCGAGGTACAGCGTGCGACGCCCGCCATGCTGGATGCGGAAAAAGTGGACGCTTATATCAAACTGCTGCAAGAGGGGAAGCCGAATCTTGATCATTTAGCGGATTCTGAAATCAGAGAATTGATGAGTATTACAAGGATGGGGACGGTGACCTTGAATGCATGTATGCTGTTTTGTCCGTATCCGCAGGCATATTTTCCGCAGCTTTGCATTACGGCAGTGGTGATTCCGGGCAGGGAAATGGGGGAGGTAAACGAGCAGGGGATAAGATTTATTGATAATAGGAGAATAGAAGGCAGCATACCGCAGATGCTGGACGGGGCGTTACTGTTTATAAAAAGAAATATGAAGAAGATGACCATTATCAACGCGGAGACGGGGCTTCGGGAGGACCGCACGGAATATCCGATTACGGCAGTCAGGGAGGCGGTTCTCAATGCGCTGGTGCATCGGGATTATAGTATGTATACGGAGGGAATGCCGATACAGATACGAATGTTTGAAGATCGCCTCGAGGTCCGCAGTCCCGGCGGAATTTACGGAAGACTTCGGGTCAATCAGTTGGGGAAGGTACAGCCTGACACACGAAATCCGGTCTTGGCGGCGGCGCTGGAGGTGCTGGGGGTAACGGAAAACCGTTATTCAGGAATACCGACGATGCGGAGAGGATTGCGGGAGTATGGCTTGCGGGAGCCGGAGTTTACGGATAACCGGAATGAATTTTGTGTATGCTTTTATAACCTGAACAGCGGTAAAACGGGGCAGGCTGCCGATGAAACGCAAAAGTCGGAGAGGGATTTGATTGTGTTCTGCCGCACGCCCAGAAGCAGAAAAGAGATATGTGCTTATCTGGGGCTTTCTTCTTCCGCATATGTTATGAAAAAGCATGTGCAGCCCTTGATTGACACGGGGATGATTCATATGACAATGCCGGAGAAGCCGAAAAGCGCAAAGCAGAGGTATTATAGTTGAAAATGTATTAGACTGGCTTATGCAGAAAATTTAATAACATTAGTTTGGTTATGGGAATAGAAAGGCGGACGGAAACTTAAGAAATTCTTAAAACACAAGATGTAGTGTATTTTTCTCTTGCATAATACAATTACAGATGTTATAATCAAAACCATCATAGGGTAACATAATAAAATATTATGCAACTCACTGTGCAGATGACAACATGGAAACGTGGGAAAACACGGCAGAAACAACTGATGTACGCATGGGGAAAAGGTGGTAAGCAATGAGAAAGAGAAGAGTATTGGCATTATTGTTGGCGCTTAGTCTTGTGGTGAGCGGAAACGGCATGACGGTTCTTGCGGCGGAGCAGGGAGCGGACATGCCTGTTTTGGCGTCTCAGGAAGATACTGAGGAGACTGCGCCGGAGGAGAAGGAGGATAGTTCTGCCGGCACGGAAAATACATCCGGGGAAGATGCGCCGGAGACTGACGATAAATCTGAGGAGACGAAAACCCCGTCAGAAGGAGAGGGCTCCGATGAAGAGGATAAGACAGGAGAAGGCGACAACTCGGATAACCCGGAAACGCCCGTGAATCCGGGGGAAAGCGATCCCTCTGCGCCGAAGGAGGATGATACCGAGAAGGGCGGCGACCCGTCTTCTGCGGAAGATGGTGAGGATGGCGGACAGGAAGAGGAACCCGGCGCGGAGGTACAGGATCCTGAGGCGGATGCGCAGGAACCCACTGTTTCCGAAAATGACGTGGATGAGACGGAAGAGCCTGAGGAAGAGTTAGAGGAAAAGACGGGTGAAGTCAGAATGATGTCTTTTACCGATGCTTCAGGATTGCAGATTACTTTTGACGCAAATGCGGCGGAAAGAAATGCGGATAAAGTAGTCATTGACGAGAACGGTGTCCTGACGGGAATAAAAGAAGGTGAAAAAGTCGAAGGGGTTGTGGATCTGCGGGATAGGACAGAGATCACGGCCATAGGAGAGAATGCGTTTCATGGGAATACTGATATTACATATGTTATGCTGCCAAATAAGGTAGAAACCTTGGGTGCAAATGCATTTAAAGATTGTACGAAGCTGAAGGGCATATCCATACCGTCCAGATTGAAGAACGTTGAAAGTTCCGCGTTCCAGAATTGTACGGCATTGACGCAGGTGGCGTTGCCAAACAGCGTAGAGATGATTGGCGCCAGTGCGTTTGCAGGGGACAGCAGGCTGTTTATGGTGCATATGAGAAGCGCGGATTACTCACGGCTGGAAACGATAGGGGATAACGCATTTGAGGGATGTTCCGTGCTGGAGATGTTTTGCTCGGATGAAGAGTATGATTTGCCGGACAGTATTCAGACTATTGGCGTCGGCGCATTTAAGGATTGTGTGCGGATTGATGAAGTAGACATGGAGGACGGGATTACTCTGCTCGGCAAAGAGGCATATCAGGGCTGTACGGGAATTGAGAAGGTGACCATATCCAAAGGGCTTAGGGAAATACCGGGCTATGCGTTTTCAGGCTGTACAGGGTTGATGGAGATTGAATTTAATACGCAGGATTCGGTAAACTTGAAAATAGGAGGATATGCTTTTGAAAATTGTAGAAATCTGACAAGTGTGGATTTCCCGCAGAGGGTTTCTGAGATAGAGACAAATGCTTTTACAGGCTGCACAGCGCTGTTGCGGATTGAAATAGGTTTAGATGCGGCAGTGCTGGGAGACAAGGCGTTTCCTAATGAAAACGTTGGGCTCTGCATTGTTGGAACGGACTATAACTGCAATGCCTATAAGTATGCACAAAGGAATGGAAATCTTCGCTTCATTGCTACTAAGGGTAAGGATACAGATCACTATTACTATACCTATACGCCGAATCTGACAGGCTCCATGGGTACGGATAAGGATCCGATCAAACTGACTGTTGTAAAAGACGGCGGCGATTTGAAAACGGATATTAACAGTATTGCGAATGGGGATGGAGTGGAGCCGTACACGAAGGGTGTTAAGGCAAATACCAAATGCCGGGTGTTGATATCCTGGGGCAAGGACAATAAATGGAAGGATAGTATAAGGCTGGTGCCGGGCTCCCTTAAATGCAATGGCAAGGAGATGGAGTACGAAAAAGGAAGTTATTATTTTTCCATGCCGTGTGGCGGAGCGACGGTGACGGCAGAGTTTGAGAATATTTCGACCGATGACAGTATAATAGGCGATGCGTCTACCATCAATGGACGTCTTTCGTCTGATGTAGACTATGATTATGAGAGAAATATCGCCCATATGAAGGTAGGGCAGTCTTCCAGATTCTTTCTGACGAACAACTACGGCGGGACAGAGCTCAGGATTCCAACCCCGTCTCCGAAGGTTGCGTATAAGATTGCGACATCTTCCAGTAAAGGTGTGGTATCTATTGATGCGAAAGAGGGAACTGTTAAGGCTTTGAAAGAAGGAACGGCTACCGTGCGCGCCGAAGTCACAGTGAAGGGCGGAGACGTTGTACCGGTTGATGTGACGATTGAAGTAGAAACGACAGGCATTAATCATATCAGCGTATTGCTGCCGGATATAAACAAAGCGGATATAAAAGGGCTCGTAACAGTAGAGAAGGATGAAGCAGGCGTCAGTGGCATTTCCCTGTCAACCACCGCTGTCGGAACCGGATTTGAATTTGACATTGAAGCAACAGCGTTTGCCTCCGATGAGGATGGCGAGGAGATGGCAGTTGCCTTTAGCTGGACCAGCAGCGATACCAGTGTTGCTAAAGTGAAGAAAACGTCCACTGCGGCGGCGGACTCGGAGAATGAAATTATCATTCCAAGAGGAGCGAACGGTGAGGCAACAATTACGGTATCGGCTACGGGAGGGGATAAGAAGAAAGTATCCCGAAAGTTTGTTGTCAGCGTGCAGAGCTATGCGCCACGTCTGGATGCGGCGAAGATTACAGTCAATCCTAACCAGCAGACAAGCACTGCAACGATAGGCATTATCGATGCATATGGAAAAGAGATTGCCGCAAATCAGAAGATTGAAGCTTGGGAAGATAAAGCGAATGGACAAAAAAGCGTATTTACATTTGATAAAATAGGGAAAGAAGGGTCTGTCACGACTTATAGGGTATCTTCATTATCAAGTGTGACAGATGGAACCTATAAGGTGAGGCTTAAGGTTGTCGTTAACGGATATGAGGCTTATCCGTTTGAACTTCCCCTCACCATCGTGGTCAAGAAATCGTTCCCGAAGCCGACAGTGAGCTTTGACAAGAAAGCGCCAAAGATTAATCTTTTTTTGGCGAATGACGGAACAGAAATCAAGCCGGTAATAGGAAAGCTTGGTGAGCATGACATTATCTCCAATTGCTGGCTGGAGCCGCTCACGGAAAGCGATCATAAAAATTATGTGTATGACAAACTGTTTACAGAGAACTTTGAGATTAAGAAGAACGATGCCGGTGAATGGGTAATCACCCAGAAGGCTGCTAATCTGAAAAAGAATAAGTCGGACAAGCCTGTTCTGACTGGCTATCTGGTAATGCAGTTTGACGGTTATGACAGCAGGCATACACAGAAATATAAGATTACCATTCCGACCCAGACGGTTGCGCCGTCCTATGTGCTGGATAGGACGACAGATACTTTCGGTGCAGGTTTTGAGAAGGAACAGGTTGTTACGCTGCAGCTTTTGGATAAGAAGACAAAGAAGCCGGTTGCGTGGGATGAAGGTTTTGCAAATGGGGTGACCAAACTTACAGGGAAAGGAAACAGCACGTTCCCGTATGCAACGCCGGAAATGGTTCCGGTGGAGCAGAAGGTGGATGGCAAGACAGAAAAGTATGTCGGAGTGAAGGTGACAATCAAGGCCAGCTCTGAGAACGAGACGGGTAAGCTCGTTATGGAGATCCATAACAGTAAATGGGCTGAGGAAAAAAAGTTTAAGTACACTTACAATATCAAGATTGACACGAAACCGCAGGCGTATAGTTTGAAAAAGGCAACCATTACGCTGAATGCGAATTATCCGGAGCGGGTGGAAACCTTTGAGCTGGTGTCCAACCATCGCGATGAAGTCATTCAGGGAATACAGGGCTTTGAGCCGCAGCCTACGGCGAAGAACGCGATAGATTATGATAAATTGTCCGTGACTTGCGAAGACGGACAGGGAAGCATAAGCCTAAAAGAACTGCAGCCTAAGGATACGGGTATCAAGCCGGGCAACTACAAATATATTTATAAGTATGAGAATACGGAGGGTAAGGAAAAAACAGTTACGCTGACAGTCAAAGTGGTCAAGACCGCACCGTCGGTCACGCTCAAGGGAACGAATGCCTTTAATCTGGTGGCGAAGGACGGGGATTCGTATGTGGAGACCTCGGAGATGGCTTTGACGGTAAAGAATCTTCCTGACAATCCGAAATATGTGGTGGTTGAGAAACCTACAGCTCCCGAACAGCCGGAGACAGCTCCAGAATCGACACAGACAGATCCGGATAGAACGATCAATGAGGAATTTTACAGGTTTGATGCGGAAGCTACTTATAAGACTATTGAAATTACAACAAAAAAATATAAGGAATTGTCTCCAACGGAGTATTTTGATTTCCAATGGGTTGAAGATGAGAACGGAGCGGGCGGCAAGCTTAAAATCTCGTTGAAGCAAAAGATGGATTTGACGACTTATAGCTTAAAGATGGTACCTACCTTCAGCAACAAGAAGAACGGCAAGGAGAATGCAGTTACCGCGAAGGCGGTCAGCTTCAAGATTAAGGTTTATAACAGTCTGATTTCTTCAGTGAAGCTGAAAGCGAAGGGCAAGATTAATCTTTTGGATCGGCGGCCGACGGAAGTGCCTGTTGAGGAATTTGTGTATACAGAAAAAAATGGCATTTGCTATACGCCTACTGTTGCAAACCTGAACGATACCTTAAAAGAGGTTATTCTGATCGAAGATCATGATGACCCGGATGATTATCAGAATAGTGAGAAGCATAGCAAGTTGTTTGAGGCGCACATTACAAAGGATAAAAAGTCTTTCTACATTGTGCCGAAGGACGGCGTTGAGCTTAAGAACAAAGAGACATATAAGCTGTCGGCATGGCTGTTGATGGACAATTACAAGTTTAATGAAGCAGGTAATGGCAAATACACACGGCTTATTGAGTTTAAGACTGCGGAGATTCTTCCCAAGGTAAAGACAGATAAGACAACGGCAGACTTGTATATGGCAAGTAAGAGTTACGAGGCAACCTTTATTGTGCAGAGAGCCGATGAAAAATCTGTTGGCACGATAGAGAATATCGACTTTGGCGCGAAGGACGAAAAGGCGAGAGAATCTTTTGAGGTTCGTGGCGAGAAACTGGCGAATGGTTCATTGAAAGTGCATCTGAAACTGAAAAGTGGCGTTTCTTACAAGTGTAACTCTACGAATAAGATAAAGATGTATGTGAAGTTCAAAGGTCAAGGCACAAATACCGAAGGAACACCGATCACCATGAACGTAAAGATCAACAAGTAACGCAATGCGGCGGCGGGTTTCCGACCGCCGCATTATTTCCCGAAAAGCAGGGACCAGGGAGAGGGTGAAAATTATGAAAAGGAAACATGCGGCGGCATTACTACTGACGCTTGGAATGGCTGTCAGCGGAAACGGTATGGTGGTTTTCGCGGCGGAGCCGGGAGTCGAAACACCGGCGCTTGAAACACAGCAGGAAATCGGAACTGCGGAAAAGAATGAGACGGCGGCGGAAACAGGAGAAGCGGCGACCACGGCAAAGTCTGCCGGAACGGATACGGCGGCTGTGGAAGAGGACGAAGCGGCTGTGAGCAGAATTGTCAGCTTTACGGATTATACCGGTATGCGGGTGACCTATGACGCGAATATTTCCCAGCAGTATGTTTATGAAGTGGAGGACGGGGTACTTAAAGCTGTCAGATGGAAAACGTCTGACGCGACCGAAGGGGAAACATCGAAGAAGGTGGCGTTTGAGGGCAATATAGAGTTAAGACAGCCGGAGGAGGGAGAAAAATACGAAAGCATTGCACCGGACGTTTTCGGGGGCAATGAGCGTATCACTTATGTGAAGCTGCCTGCCGGAGTAGCGATAATTGCGGAGGAAGGTTTTAAAGGCTGTACCGCTTTAGAGAGCGTTTATCTGCCTTCCACAGTGAAAGAAATAGGAGCGGGGGCATTTGAGAGCTGTACGGATATGACGCAGATTTCCCTGCCAAAGTCGGTAACGGTTATCGGTGATAATGCATTTAAGGGAGATGCGAAACTGCAGACGGTACAGATTAGGGAGGCTGCAGACGGCGAATTGCCAGCTATCGGCGCACATGCCTTTGAAGGCTGCCGCAGCTTACAGCAGATAACGTTTCCACAGGCGGAAACAGAGGAAAAGCATTGAGATTTACTCCTCCTCCCCCAAAAACCGAATAAACCGCAGCAGTTCGCGGCGCTTCCCGGCATCCAGTTTTTGAATGCGGAACAGTACGTCGTGCATGGTAACGTCGCCCAGATACTTGCGGTTTAGATTGGGACTGCCAAGGTAACCGCTATCCGCGCCGAGCAGGTAGTCGGTGCTGACTTTAAAATATTCGGAAAGCTTCAAAACGGCCCAAAGCGGAATATCGCGGCGGCCGTTTTCGTAATTGGAGTAGGTCTGCTGTGATACGCCCAGATATTCGGCGACTGTCTTCTGTTTGATATCCAAATCTTCACGTAAATCCCGGATAATAACGTGCAGCTCTTTCATTTCCTGATTCTATTCCTTTCGGTATCAGTATTGGCAAAAATGTTGTCATAAATGCTAACACACAACGAGGGGTTGTAATGGAGAAACTACAAAAAGAAAAGAAAAATGACAAAAAACAACAGAGAAGAGTGAGAAAATGTCAGTAATTGTTGCGCAAAAAATACAGGTATAGTATAGTACAATATATGGTATCAAGTGTATAGGGGAATGTGTATATGGCAGAAAAGAACTTAAAAGATCCGATATACAGGTTATATTAAAATTGATGAGACTATTATGCATGACGTGGTTGACACACCGACGTTTCGGTACAGTATGAGGGATACATATTAAAACATGCGATAGGGCAGGTTAACCGTTATTTTTCCAAGGCGGAACACGGTCTGTTCTCGTATGATACGCTGACAGAAGAAGGAAACCAGCTGGATGAGCATACACATATCTCGCTGCTGGCGGACGATGATTTAATATATTTGATGAAAAATGTATGTTCGGATGATACGACGAGGGAAATTAATGATTTGTCGCAGTATGTTCTCAATATAACGGGAAAAGATACGATTGACGCTTCCACGATAGCGGCCTGCAGAAAAGAAATAAGTAAGGCAAAGGCTGAATTAAAGAGCAGTAGAAAAAAGAACGAGAAGGAAGTTTCCAACCATTTGAAAACGGTTCAAGCGCATCTTAAGGCGCTTGAATGTATGGAAGAAATCGCCACAAGAAGCAAGGTAGACTTTGATTTGCTAATCTTGAATGCGGAGCAGTTTAACAGTGGCTTTATGAAAGAGGAATTTGCGCAGCTGCCGATTTTATTTCCGGATAGAAGCCACATTGATATGTTCGGAAAAATTGTCAACACGATGAGCGCGGAAAGGACAGAGAAGGACAAGTTTTTCTACTTGTTTTACAGGCGAAAAGAAGATAAGGATTCAAAGGGTATGATTGATGCAGAAGCGCTGGCTGCCGGGCTTGCTAATATTGCAAACAATAAAGGCGGGTAAAGTTTGGTTACTTTTGCCTATATACAGGGTAATGAATTTGGATATAATATAACTAGAGTGAGAGAAGAGAGTACGAGGTGGGATATGAGTATCAGAATCGGAATAGAGGATTTGGTGGCGAATGCGTTGATTGAGCTTGTTGACAACGATGAGAATAATCGCGAAGTGACATACAAGCAGTTGAATGATTATGGCGCGCTTGTGATTGAGACTTTAATTGCAAAGAATGAAGAGGCAGTTTTGATTGTTTCTAAGGAGAGGACAAGAGTGTTTCTTCATGATTACTCCGAGTTTTTTGAGGTAAGAGTGAATGGTCAGCAGGAGAAATGTATCGCATTACGGGAGGGTAAGACGACGGATGAATTGAGAGAATTATTCAGAGGGTATTTGTCTTTGGATATGTTGCTGGCTTTTATAAGCGAGCACTCATTGCAGGCATTAGGTATATAGTTTTGTAATTACATGAGTGTAAAATTAAGAGGGGTTGAATCCTGTATGGTACAGGAGACAATCCCTTTTATGCTTTCCTTCAAGCATAAAATGTAGTAGGATAAAAGAGAACTGGTGGAGGAGATATGGAGCAAGAACATATATTTTCCCGAATCGTCAACGGCACGATTCGGCTGCTGCTTGCGGGGGCGGTGTTTCTTCTGTTTCTGCACAGTATATTTAGTACAAGTTTTGTGGGCAGACTGATTCTGGAGGATGGAACGCATCAGGAGAGAACTCTGAATATCGCGGATAGTCCGCTGCGTCATCTGCTGGTATTTGTAGTGTTGACGGCGGCGCTGCTTTTGGGACGAAAGCTGTGGCGCAGCTTCAGTGAACGGAAAAATGGTCAGGAAGATTTGCATGGATCAAAAGAAGCGGGGCTGCTTTGGGGGAATGCGGTATTTTGGGGCATGACGCTTCTGACTGTGATTCTGGCAGCTTCTTATGTGGGGATGACGCAGCTTTATCCGGGTTCCGACCCGGCAAAGGTGTATGAAATTGTCATGCAGTGGAGACAGGGCGATTTTTCTTCTTTTGAGGAGGGATCCTATCTGTTCTGTTATCCGTTTCAGTCGGGGATTGTTTTATATTTCTATCTTTTGAGCTTTCTTTTCGGAGAGGGCAATTATGTGGCGCTCCAGCTTGTGAATGTGGCGTACCTGGCGGTGATTTACGGACTGCTTACGAAACTTTCGGGACTTTTCGGGGTATCTGCGAAAGAAGGCACGGAGGGATTTGAAAAGAAGGGAAAGGGACTGCAGACGGCAGTGTATCTGGGACTTTTGATCTGGGTGCCGTTATCCTTTTATGTGACATATCTGTACGGCATTCTGCCGGGCATGGCGTTGTCTCTGGGAGCGGTTTATTTTGCGCAGCAGTATCTGGCAAAGAGACGCTGCCGTTATATTGCGGCGGCTTCTCTCTGTATGGGATTTGCCACGGTCATAAAGATGAACTGCCTGATTTATCTGATTGCCATAGCTTGTTTTCTGGTCTATGACGCAATTTCTCTCTGGTTTCTTTCCGGGGAAAAGAAGTGGAAGGAAGGTGCGGTTTCCCTTCTTTTCATTGTGTGTATGGGGCTTGGCGTGGGGATTTGTACACAGGCTTCCAATGCCGTTGTGGAGCGGATTGCGGGACGTGACTTACCGGAGGGAGAGGTTATGCTTTCCTGGGTGGTGATGGGGATGCAGGAAGCGCCGCTAGGTCCGGGGGGCTACAATGGTTATATCGGCAATGTGTTTACGGAATACCATTATGATACAGAGCTGGTTACGCAGGCATCCGTGGAGGAGCTTCGGAAAATTGTGACTAGAATGTTAGAATATCCTGTGGATGAGGGGATTCCTTTTTTGGCGCGTAAGACGGCTTTTCAGTGGAACGATCCTACGTTTATCTGCCTTGACCGTACCCGGGGAAGGAAAGGCGGCGTAGGAATGCCGGGATGGCTGAAAAGCGTGATTGAGGGCAGGGGCAGCGTGCGGCTCTCAATTCTGCTTAACTATATGCAGACATTGATTTTTCTCGGAATGCTGCTTTATCTTTTTTTGCGATGGAAAAAGGGCAGTTTATATGAGCTGATGGGAGCGGTGGTTTTTCTGGGCGGCTATCTGTTTCATATGTTTTGGGAATCCAGCGCCTCTTATACGATACCGTATTTTGTACTGTTGATTCCCTATGCGGTCTGCGGGATGGCGGAGTGGGCGGCGTTTCTGGAAAGAGGAGTGGAAAGACTTCGTAGGGCAGGGCGCGAAAACGTAGAAAAAACGGAGAAAGCGTCCGGACAGATGAACCGCAGCGTGGTAATCGGCAGGGTTTTGACAGCGGCGGTGGTTGTCGTATTCTGCCTGTTGGTACTTGCGTTTACACGGACGAATCTTTTCCACCGCACGCTGGCGCTGAACGATGACCTGCAGGGAATCGATGCGAGCGCGCAGTTCTATCAGACGGGGAATTAGGAGAAACCGTACTGAACAGGAGAGCATGGGAAGAAACGTGGACAGGCAGTGTTTTAGTGGCGGACAAGAAGCCGGAACAGCCCATACAGTCTGTGGCGGATGCAGAGGGCATAGGCTTTGTTGTGGAGTCCGGAAATGTCGCCGATCTTTATGCCGCGGAAAGCGCGTTGGATGACCGGATAATGGCACTGTGAGATAAAGTCCTTGCGGAAATTTTGGTTTTCTTCCGTTTTTGCGCGGAATACGGGCGGGAAGGTCAGGAGACACTGATAGGCATAGTAATAGAGGAGCTGTTTTTCCATGCAGGGATGCGCGGCAAGATCCACCAGCTTGTCATAGCTGTCAAAAAGCAGGCGGTTTTCCGCAAGACGTCCGTACTCCATCGTGTGCGTGAGAGAATTGCCGTTGCTTCTATAATAATAGAGGGAGTCCGACAGAAAACAGACGGAACCGGCATCTAAAAGACAGGGATAGGTGACCAGTCCGTCCTCTCCCAGCTTGATGGAGAGCGGAACATGGAAAATATGGTTTCCCAGCAGGTCTCTGCGAAAGAGCTTATTGCAGAGGCTGGGGGAGACGCCAAAATGAAAAAAGCTGCCGGAGAAGAGCATCTGCGGATAAATTTCTTCGGTAAGCCGTGTTTTGTCGTAAAGACCGGGCGCACAGAAATCCCGCCGCTCGATTTTTTTATTCGGGGAAACGGCGGTATAGTTGCAGCATATGACATCCGCGTCGGTTTCTTTGGCGGCGCCGCTCATTTTCTCGTACATGACAGGAGCCACCCAGTCGTCGCTGTCCACAAAGGAAATATATTCGCCGTGAGCCTGTCGGAAGCCTTCCTGTCGGGCTGACATATGACCGCCGTTTTCTTTATGGAAGCAGCGGATGCGGGAATCCCTGCCGACGTATTCGTCACAGACAGCGGACGAGCCGTCGGTGGAACCGTCGTCTACGAGCAGAATCTCGAAGTCCGTGAAGGTTTGGGCGAGAATACTGTCCAGACATTCTACGAGATAGGGTTTTACATTATATACAGGGACAATGATACTTAAAAACGGCATGATGTGTACTCCTCTCAAATGCCAGTATAACATAAAACGGAGGGCTGGGGTTGGAAAAGATTGTATTTGTCATACCCGATATGCCGGGAGGCGGCACGGAACGGGTGGTGGCGCTTCTGGCAAATGAATACAGCAGGCGGGGGATTCCGACTGCCATTCTTCTTTTTGCGGGGAATGAGAGGGCGTATCCGCTCGATTCCCGGATTGAGGTGGTGAGTGTGGGCGTTCCTTCCGGCGGCAGTTTTTTGGAAAGGCTTGGGAGACTGCGCAGGATGCGGCGGTTTTATCGGGAAAATAAAAATTGTCAGATATGGGCTTTCAGCGCGATGGGCGCCGTATTTTCCGCGGTGGCGGCGTTGGGGCAGAGACATTTTTTCCTCGTTTCCGAACGCAACGATCCTACCCGCTATGAGCACAGGCGGATTCGGGACTTGTGTTATCGACGGGCGGATGTGGTGGTCTGCCAGACGGCGGATGCGGTGAAAAGTTTTCCGGCGGGAATCCGCAAAAAGAGTGTGGTGATTCCCAATCCGCTAGAGCTGCGTGAAGAGCCTTATGCGGGGGAACGTGAGAAGCGGATTGTGGCGGTGGGGCGGCTGAACGCC